>ERZ1066120.688-NODE-688-length-28080-cov-7.451311_pt1 | contig 28080 bp, 26 predicted proteins | sample MGYA00382767_ERZ1066120 | MGnify/ENA primary metagenome ERZ1066120 (study PRJEB33369, sample SAMEA5778350) | biofilm metagenome | biome: Industrial cooling water; feature: Water cooling tower basin; material: Biofilm | place: United Arab Emirates | collected...
CGTAACCGAGCTTGCGCCAGCCGTTGAAAGAGTTGATGGGGCCAGGTTCCAGGCCGCGCATTTGGCACTGCACCAGAGCCGCGAGCCGGTTTCCCAGCGAATAACCGTGAAATCGCGTGTAAGCCTCGCAAATCAAGCCGGGTTCGTTCACGGCTGCCACCAAAAGTTCGCTCCAGGCCAGCGAAAATTGCTCACGGTGGGCGCGCGGGAGAGAATCAAAGTGCAACGCCTGATTGGATTCAAGGGGCGAGTGAAAATCGAGCATAATCCTCCAGAAAAGAAAGCCGCTCGATGATACTTTGCCCCACTTGGAAAGGCAAATTGGGGTTAAAACTCGCCGCGATTCCAGCGCGCGAATTGCTCGGTGCGCGCCTGTTCCAGATTATCGGGCGAGAGCAGTTCGCACGTTACATCCTGCCAGAGATGAAGCGCCATCTCGCGCCGCGCCTTTTCTTCGGGCGAAAACTGCGCGAATTGCTCCAACATTTCGATGTGCTTTTGAATGGCCTCTTGGCCATCGGAAGGAGCGTCTACGGGCAAACGTCCCTGCGCGACGAGTTCTTGATGCGCCGTTTCGAGCGCACGCAGATAAGCCGCTTTTTGCTCCGGGTCGGATTCAATGGCTTGCAGTCGCTCGATTTCGCCCCGATTGTGTGCGATACCGGCTTCGTAACCCTTCACCAGCCGAGCAAATTCGTCTTCAATCGCTCGCACAAGGGCCGGAATGAAGAACGTTTCGAGAATTTGGGTTTTGCGAAACAGGTCTTGCAAATATGTCTCGACCTGAGCGGGCGAGTAATAACCGCGCAATTCGGCGGTCGTTTTTTCTTTTTGCTCTGCCCAGCTCAAGTGCCGCGTGTCTTGCCAATCCAACGGCTTCGTGGCAGCAGCGCCGCCGCTCAATAGCATGGCGTAAAACACGACCGAACTCTGGCGACTTTCGCGTTCAGGCTGGGGAATGCGACGGTGCCACTCCTTCGTAGCGGTCACAAATTGTTCAAGGAGAAGTCCCATTGATTTTCAAACCTCCGACGCAGCGGGCAATGCTCAGTTTGGCGTGTTGGTGAGGGCAAAATCAAAAAAGGCTGCTTTCTTTTGGGAGAAAGCAGCCTTTGGGTCTTGGACAAAAGCGGCATCAGCGCGCTTTTTCGAGGCCACCAAAGCGGCGGTCGTAGATGGTGTGCATGGTGCCGATTTCTTTGGCGTTGGAGTCCATGATTTTCGCGGCCAGCGCCCGAATTTGTGGGTTGGCCGTCGTTTGGAGAGCTTCATCGCTCATCATGACGGCGCCGGCGTGATGGGGAATCATCATGCGGAGGAAGAGGCGGTCAGCTTCGCGGCCTCGCGCGGCCATCAGCTTGCCCATGTCCATCTTCATTTTCATCGGCATTCCCATCATCATACCGGGCATCATGACCATATCCATGCCCATCATCATTCCCGGCATCATCGAAGGCGAACCTTTCATCGAGTGCATCATGCCGGGAACGGGTGGAATCTGCGACGAGCCGTAAAGTCGCCCGCGCAGTGCCTTCATCTGGGCGATTTGCGGGGTTTGCTCGCCCATGATTTTGCGCGCCAAACTTTTGACTTCGGGGCTGCTACCGTTCTGAATAACGGTTTGCGCCATCATGTTGGCCATCATATGGTGCGGCGTCATCGCATCAATAAAGGCTTGGTCAAAGGGTTTGGCCTGGGCTTGTGAAGCGCCCACGCCAATCAGCCCGAAAGAGAGCGCAGCGACGGCGCCCCAGGTGGTTTTACGAGAAATTTTATTCATGGGATTGAGAGAAGACACCTTACGCCATTTGCGCCATCGCGCGGCAGGACTGGGCGCAAGCGCGGCACGCTTGAACGCAGTCGTCCATATCACCAACGGTTTCGCACGACTGCGCGCAATTTTCGCAGATGTCGGCGCACTCGGCGCAAACGTGCGCGTGGTGCGTCGAGCCGCGCAGCATGAAATCGGCGCTGACGGCGCAAATTTGCGCGCAGTCGAGCATCAAACGAAAATGGTCGGGAGCGACGTGTTTTCCGCCCATTTCCAGGCAGTGGGTCGAGGCCATGCTCAAACAGGTGGCGTGGCACGACTGGCAGTTTTGGATGCACTGCTGCATCTCGGCGGACATTGGGTGGTGCATGATGTTTTTCCTTTAGATGGCGCTTGAACGAATCGGGCGCTCTGCTTTAGTTGGAAGAAGCAAATAGGATGCCCCCAGAGGGTAAAGCACATTGGCCGCGCTTTTCATCGGGCCAACGTCGAAACGCCACTCCACGCGGAAACGGTCAAGCTCAGGGCATTTTTTCAGCGCAAAAAGCAGGGCTTGCACCGGCTCCAAAGTGCGGCTGCCTTCGGCGATATTGCCGAGATTCACATAGGCTTCGAGTTCGGTCGCTTTGGGTGCCGATTGGGTTTTCTGGTTGGGCCTCGCTGTTTTGATTTCGGGCATTTTGGCAAGCCCCACAGTAGAAAGAAGCACCGCGCCAAGACAGGCGAAAATTTGAGGTTTCATCATGCCAAGTCTCCGCATAGCGAATACATTGACATCCGACAAATGAAACAGCCACCCTCTAACTGAAGGTGGCTGTTCTACTTGGCCTATTTTCGAGACCTCTTTATCTACTTTGTTCCACGCCAATCTAAGCCATTGGGATTGCGAATTTTCACCAAACGAAAGACCTTGCCTGAGTTGGTATCAACAGCGGCCAGTGATACATCCTCGTTATAAAAAGTCGCATCTCCATCGCTGAACTCGGAGAGTCTCACCAGCAAGGCGTTGGCTGATTGGGGCAGAGCTTGAATCTGCGGCTGAGTCGTAGGGCGCGCGATAGCTTCATAGTCGGTCGCCGAAAGCAGAGCCACTCTTTTTCCATTGCCATTGCCGTCCAGCTTGATGACCTCAGCGCGTCCTTGAGGGCTACGTTGAATCGTTCTCAGAAAAATCGGGGTGTCGTTGGTGCCCCATTGAAAACCTGAAAAGCTGGTGGATGAGAACGAAGACCGCAAAAGCTCCCTTTGCTTGGTGTCTCGGTTGTATTGATAAAAGCCTATTTGGTTCTGCCCGGAAGAGCTTCCCTCGGCTTCGGGCCACGCCACAAAAGCGATGATGCGCCCGCTCTTGGAGACAAAAGGAGACCACGCGTTTTGCAAAAACAGGCGAGGTTTCAGGGTATTCGACCCCAAAGCATAAATATCAGCGTTAAAAGACCGATTCTTTTCGCCTTCGCGTTTGACGCTATAGAGAAGCGTGTTTTGGGGCGTCCAGGCGAACAAACGCACCATCGGATTTTGAGCCACAAACCGACTTTTGCCCGTTGCGACATCATACACCATGAGCTTGAGCGGGTCGCGCGGGGTGTCGTTTCCTTCGAGGTCAACGCCACCGCTAATGTAAGCGACTTGCCGGCTATTGGGTGCCCAAGCGGTCGCCCTATAAAGCAGGTCGTTAGGGCCGCTTCTCACCGTGTTGGTATCTCGATTCCACACGTGAAATTGAAATGTCGAGTAAGAGCTGCTTTCAAAGCCCGTTTTAAACAAAACGCTTCTTCCGTTCGGCGAAAATTGAACATCCAGAACGCGGTCGGCTTCGCCCAAACCCTGAACTTGATAAGCTCGCGCGCGATTGGGACGACCCTTCGACACACTCACGATTTTAATCAGCGGAACCCAACGCAGACCCTGCGCTGTGCGCAGTCGGGAATAGTCGCCGTAAACCAATTCGCCGTTAGAAATAATGGGCGAACGCTGCCACTTGGTCACTACAGGGTCGCGTGGTATCGGTTGGGCACTGCTAATACTCACTTTGGCCCATACAGAGTGGGCCAAGGCCACATTGAGTAAGCAAAGGAAAGCCGTGCATTTCTTATTCATGCTCTAAAATCCTCTCAGACCAATGCCGAAACCACGAGGTTTTTCGTAGCGTAGATTTATATCCACTTTTTCACTTGTGTATCGGCTGTAGATTCCACCTGGGATACCGGAAGCATCTAAGACAGTTGCGGAGCGAGACGCTGGGCTATCAGTTCGAGCCTCTTCGGGTGATACGCTCAAACCAGGAAAATTAACTTTGTAATTTCCCTCTCCATCTTTGGCTCCTGGCCAATTATTTTGCGGGGAATCGTAGCCAGTTCTGTCGTGGTCAATACCATTCAAATAGAAATTTGAAGAAAACCAAGTGCAACTTATCCGAGAACCATCGTTTGCAGCATCACCATAGCTCCGTGTCATTGCAGTGACACGTTTTTTGGTAGTGCCGTTCATATTGCCCGCAACCTTTAGAGGATGACGAAATTGCCCCGTTGTCTCTACGACTTCTTCTCGGCCTCCGTCTTTTACAGCGCCAATAGTAGCGCTAACTTGTCCGTCTGAAAGAATCGTATACGACACGCTCGATTTAATTGAACCGCTCAAAAGTTTGCTCGCCGCCGGAACAGGACCACCACGCCAAGCTATTTTAACTCCATCGCTTTTTCTCGTTAATATTGGATTAAAGAATCTGGCTCTTGCTCCGTCTTTCGATACAGAAATAAAAGCAGCCCAGCCCGGCTTGTAGCGACCAACGGTCAGAGGCTCATATTGCAAACCGGCGTCTATCTCATCGCGTCCAATCGTGCCACCAACGTAGAAAGAGGGCTTATCGTTGAATGAACCTCCACCAATCGGCACATTATGAAAGCTCAAGGCAGCGGTGCCGTGTGCGGTCGGGTTATAGCCTGCTTCGCTGCGAACGACACGGTTAACACCTTGGGCACCTTGAAAATTCTTGCTGCCCTCAGCACGAGAGATGCCCACAACGCAACTTAAGCTCACAGCCATTGATGCGACAGCGAAAGGCAAACGCATTTTTTTCTGATTCTTCATGTTCTTATTTTTGGGTTTCATCTGTGTATTGCAAGACAACCAATTTGACCTGTTCAAACAAAGGGCCAGCCTTTATGTTCACTTGAGCTGCACCATTGGAAGTAGTGACATTGGCCTCGGAAATTGAGTCCCCATTAGAGTCAATGAGGGTAGCGTAATCTTCTGGGGAGCCGCTATAGGAAACCGAATCGTGAAGCCGAATTTCGGCAATACGAATGCGCAAAGCATGGTTGTTCACTTCCTTCCAGTTGCCCCGGTCACTCAACTCGGTGCCATTTTTGGGGGTGCCATCAGAGTGGAAGTAGCTCGTGTCACGTGGAATGCTTGGGTCAACTCGATATTTCAAGTAGACCTTAGCGGGAGTCACATCAGCAGAGAGCAACACATCTTGATTGAAAATCCATCCGGTATCTTCCTCATTGGGAAAATTGACCAGACCGAAACGACGTAAGCTCCAAGCCCTGTCGAACACACACGATTGGCTCCCCACAGTCTTATTTTGTCCTTGAGAGTCTTGCCATTGCACTTTGATTTGGGTGGATGTTGAGGCAATGTCACTACTCAAAACGGTCACAGAAAATTTGCCCAGATTATCTGAGCGAACAGCAAGCCCCTCACTCAGAATGGTAGCCTGTTCCGCATTTTGGGAAACAAACTTCGCTTTTTTACTTGGAGAGGAACCAGTGTCATTATGAAACGATAACATAAAATCCGTGTTGGTCGCTAAGCTACCATCTGGATTAGTAGCCGTTGCCGTGAGAGTAAAGGAGTGGACATCATCGCCCATAATTCCCCCCGCGCAAGCACGAGCTAAACCCGCGAATTTAACAGAGGGGCTTCCCTCTTCGTTTGTTCTTACCGAAGCTCGCGCCTCTGTGGTTTTGCCCCCGTGATTAATTTGCAAGACGTAATGATAAGTAGTGTCTGCTTGCAGCACAGAATTTGTATAGGTCACTTCCGAAGCTATGCTCTCATCGGTTCCCCTGTCCATATATGTCGTCTCATCTGGGGTGAAACCCTCTGTTTCAGACCGGAACAACTTATAAGAAACAAAATCCGGCTGATAGCATTGATTCCAAGACAAATCAACACTCTTCGAGTCAACAGCATCCGCTTGGAGACTCACCGAACAAGGTTCGGGAGTAGCGGTTGGTGCGGGAGTAGGTGTTGGCTGTGGTGCGCGGGGTGTTGGAGTCGGGCCTACTAACCCCTCCCCGCTATAAGCGAACAGGGATGCGCCATCAATATCAGCCGCGCCCAGATAAACCGTGTTCGAGTAGTCCACCCGAATACGGTAGGTTTGGCCTTCTTGAAAGCTGTAATTGATTTGGTAGAGCGATTGGGCGAGATTGGGCAGAGCTTGCCCGCGACCTTTGGCGCTGTGAACTTTGACCCCGTCAATGAATACATCACAGCCATCGTCCGAGAAAATTGCTAATTTCGTGTTGCTGTCGGCGGGCGTAAAATCGCCCTCGAAACTCTCATAATGCGGCGTGTTGGCGGGCGCGCTGGGATAAAGAGGCCCATCGTTCTGGGCTTCCCAGGCCGCAATGTCTCGAATGTCGTTCCAACTGTAGCCCTGCCAATCTTCCAAAACGTCGCTCAGAGGGCGCGCTGTTTGGGCAAAGGCAAAGCTGGCACACCATAAAAAGGCGGCCAGGGCGAAAACTGTTAAGCGTTTCATGTTCATGGGGCGGTTTGGGTTTGGGTGGTTTTCTGAGGGGCCCTGTTCGCATCGGGAGCCGCTTTTTGCAGAGCTTCCAGTTGCGGAATACGGCGTTTGGCGCCCGCCATGTTGACCGCGCTCACTGCTTTTAATTGTTCAATGGCTTGGGCGTAGAGCTTTTGGGAAATCAGCACATCGGAGAGCTTGACGCGCGCCCAATCCGCGCCATCGGTATCGCCATCCGCTTGCGAGACTTGCACCAAGAGGCGCAATGAATCCGCTTGTTTGGGGGTTTCTCCGGCCAAACGGTAGGCGCTGGCCGCGTCTTGCAAAAGCCGCGCTCGACTGAGCGTTCCTTTACCCGTCGGCGCGGCCTCGATGTTGGGAAGAATGAAGGCATCGAAGATGAGGGCGCAAAGGGCCGTATCGCGCAGCCGGGTCGCCACCTTGAAATTCGCGTTGTGGGCCAATCGCAAAGCGCGGCGCTTTTGCTGCGGGTTTTTCTCCTCGGCGAGTTTTTGCGCCACCAAAAGCTGCTCATAAACCACTGGGTAAAGTTGCTTGGGGTCGCTCCCTGCGGTTTCGTAGCCTCGCAAAGACCAACTCACCAGGCCGTTGGCTGGAACTTCGGGCATTGAGATTTCGCGCCCAATTTGCTTCGATAAGTGGGCGAACACCGCCTTTTGAACTTTTGTCGCTTGCGGCGCTGTGGCCCAGCTCACTCGCAAAGGAGAGGGCTGTGTCGGCGCGCTCAGCACAGGCAGCGCCAACGCGCACGCCAGAGCCAAAGTGAGAGGATATTTCATAGGCGGCGGACTCTCGTCCTCAAAAAGATTCCATGACAGGTTTTGAGGCGCATGAGGAGACAATCCGAGATTGAAAAGGTTCCTGCCTTATCTATTCGCGGCGGGTAGAAACCAAGAGCGAATTCTATCTATTCCCCGCCGCTCAGACAGCAATCCTCGACCGTCCGGGCCGATGGCTCGCGTCCATGATTTTCCTTTAAGTGGCTTTAGCGAGAAGCTGGCAAAACCTCACCTATCGGCGTGTTTGGAAAACCAGAAAAACCCACGATTTTCGCCCAATTCGTCCGCGTTTTCCACGTTCACGCTTGTGGAAATGTGATGGGACAATTCGTTTAAATCTATGTTATCTCTCCCGTTTTGCGGGTGAGGCTCGGCACTTGTCTTGGTAAAAAAAGAACGGTTCAGCGGGGGGAAAACCGCTGAACCGTTTGATAAGGGCACACCGATTTTTAGAAGAAGGCGCGCACACCGGCGACAAAGCGGGTTTGGCTGGTGTCGCCGCCATCATTTCGCACGAGTGTTGCGGTGCGCCCAAAACTGCGGTCGAATGAAACGCCGAGGTAAGGCGCAAATTCGCGTTTGATTTCGTAGCGCAAACGAAAGCCTAATTCGACGTTGTTGAGGCCCGAACCCTGCGTGAATCGCTCGGCTTCTTGTAAAGCCACGTTGGACTCGAAGCGGCTTTGCAAAATCAAGCGCTGCGTGAAAAGCGTGTCTTTAGTCGCGCTAAAACGGCCCGCAATCCGGCCTTTGGGGTCAACGAAGGCCGTCGCTTCGATGTCGAAGTTGTAGGGCACCAGTTTCTCGATGCCAATGGCAAATTGGGGGCGCCCAACGTTCGCTTCGCGGAATTTTTGTGCTTCGAGGCGCAAGCCGTATTGATACCAGGTGTAGGGCGAGGTGAGACGGGCTTTGAGCAGTTGCAAATCCACGTCGTAATCGGCCTTGAGAGCCGTGTTGCGTTCGCCTTCGCTTTTGAACCAAAAACGCCGGTAATCGCCGCCGCGCCAGCCCTCAATGTCCCAGCGAAAATCGGAATCCGAGCCTTTGGGACGGTATTCCAGCACATCGAAGAGCGTCAGCGAATACTTTTGGTTGTCCATCACCGGCGGCGGCAGTTGTCCCGGTTTGAGGTTGGGCTGGGTGTGCATCCGGCCTCGTCCCAGTTGCACTCCGCCCGCTATCGCCGCGTTCGGGTCGGCGGGAGGGGTGCCGGGAATGCGATACAAGCCCGGTTGTTCGCGCCGCCTGTTGGCTTCGATTGGCCCCATTCCCATCGGGGGTGAGGTCGGCGAGGGCGTGGGAACGGGAGTTGTTTTGGCCGGGGGCGCCGAGGGCGTGGGAGCGTTCATCCCCGGCATCCCTTCCATTCCGGGCATATTTCCCATTCCGGGCATTCCTTCCATTCCCGGCATCTCCTGCGAATAGGCAGCGGAGGCCATCAATGTAAAAGCTGCCAAGGCACAGGTCGAGGCAAAAGGAAAACGTTTCATCGGTTGCCTCCCATTTTCATACCGGGCATCGAGTCCATGCCGTCCATTTTCATGTCTCCCATATCCATTCCCGGCATGGCGTTGCCAGTGGCGCCTTGATTCGTTGGTGCGGTGCTGCTCGCGGGAGCTTTGCCCATTTCGCCCTTTTGCTGCATATCGCCGGGTTTTGCTCCAGGCGGAGCGCCAACGACTTCGACAACGCGAAACATTCCCATTTCCATGTGAAAAAGCAAGTGGCAGTGCATCGCCCAGCGTCCCGGCGCATCGGCGGTGATGAGAAGGGAAATGCGCTCGGCGGGTTTGACGAGCACCGTGTGTCTACGCGGCAAGAGTTCGCCGTGACCGTTTTCGAGGTGGAACCACATTCCGTGCAAGTGAATGGGGTGTTCCATCATGGTGTCGTTCACGAGGGTCATCCGCACGCGCTCGCCGTATTTGAACTGGATGGGGGCGGGCGCTTCCGAATACTTTTTGCCGTCGAAGCCCCAGATTTGCTGCTCCATGTTGCCGGTGAGGTGCAGTTCGACTTCGCGTTCGGCGGGGCGTTGGTCGGGGTAGGGCGAAATCGCTCGCAAGTCGGTGTAAACCAGAACGCGGCGCCCGTTGTTTTCCAGACCGGTTCCAGGTTCGTTGAGCCGCGAGCGTGTCACCATTGGCACTGCCTGATTTCCCGGCCCATGTGTGTCGCGCTCGTGCGGAACGGGCGTGGCCCCCGGAATCGCGTTCATATTCGCCGGGTGGTCGCCGCCCGCCATGCTCATACCCGCCATTTGGTGTTGTCCCGGCGTCGGCATCGCGTTCATATTCATGTCCCTGGAAGCGTTCTCGCTCACCATTCCGCTGGTGCGCTGTGGGCCGCTCATCTTCATGCCGCTCATATCGCCCATAGCCGCGTGGCCTTGGTTCGCGCCACCACCCATCTTCATACCACCCATGTCCATACCGGGCATCGAATCCATGCTCTGGTTTTTCGTGTTGCCCATGCCGCCCATGTTCATTCCTGGCATTCCGTCCATGCCTTCCATGTTCATATCCATGCCCATGTCGGCCATCGTGCGGAGCGGACGCGAGCGGCGTTCTGGCATTGGGGCGCGCATTCCGGCGCGCGGCGCGAGGGTGCCCATTGCGAAACCGTCGCGTCCCATCGTTTCCGAGAAGATGGCATAAGCGCGGTCATCTTTGGGTTCAACGATGACATCGTAAGTTTCCGCCGGAGCGAAGCGGAATTCGTCTATTTCGACGGGCGCGACGTTTTGCCCATCCACTTGCACGACCGTCATTTTGAGGCCGGGGATGCGAACGTCGTGAATCGTCATCGTCGCCGCGTTGATGAAGCGCAAACGCACCTTTTCGCCAGGAGTGAAAAGCCCCGTCCAGTTGGCGGCGCTGGTCATGCCGTTCATCAAAAAGGTGTAGGCAATGCCCGTCACATCGGCAAAGTCGGTCGGGTCCATCCTCATGCGCGACCACATCCGGTAGTTGTCAACGGTGTTTTTCCAACCATATTTGCGCGTATCGCTGAGAAACTCGCCAACGGTGCGCTTTTGGAAGTTGAAATACCCTGGCATCTGCTTCATCCTCTTCATGATGGTTTCGGGCATCATGAAACTCCAGTCCGAAAGCATCACAATGTAGTCGCGGTCGTAGGCAAACGGCTCCGGCGCGATGGGGTCAATGATGAGCGGGCCATAAACGCCGCGCAATTCCTGACCGCCCGAATGGGAGTGATACCAGTAGGTGCCGCTTTGTAGCACCGGAAAACGGTATTCAAACGTCGTGCCCGCCTCAATGCCCGCGAAAGAGACGCCGGGAACGCCGTCCATTTCCATCGGCACAATCAAGCCATGCCAGTGAATCGAAGAGGTTTCCGCGAGGTCGTTGCGAACGCGAATAATCGCTTCGTTGCCTTCGCGCAAACGCAAAATCGGGCCGGGAACCGTTCCGTTGACGGTTTGCGCGACGCCGATGCGCCCGTTCACGCCAAAGCGCGTTTCGCCAATCGTCAGGTCGAAAACATCGGTGCCGCTCGCGCTAACCTCGCCAGCCGGAGCCAGCGAAGTCGCGGCGCCATGCCCGCCGTGATTCATGCCGTTCATCCCTTGCGCGCGGGCGTAAGAGGGTAGGAGCGAATCGAGCGCCGCGTAAGCGGCCAAAGCGCCCGCGCCTTGCAACAAGCGCCGCCGCGACAAAGAGGGCGCCGCAAATTTGAATGAAGAGTTAGGAGTCATGTCTGAACTTTCCTGATTTTTCGATGTTAGAGCGCACCGAAACGCTTGCGGGCGATAGCTTCCATTTCGCCCATTTCGCGCGCCTGGGCCGCTACGATTTGCCGCGCCAATTTTTGCAACTCGGGGCGTTTGGATTGAATCAACACTTCCTGCGCCATCGTGACGGCGCCCGCGTGATGCGGAATCATCATCCGCAAAAATTCGCGGTCAACTTCGCTGCCTTTGGCTTCGCGCAGCTTTTTCATATCCATCTCGCCTGTGAGCGGCAAACCCATCAGGCTTCCCGGCATCGTCATGGTGTCGTGGTTCATCGCCGAACCCTCCATTTTGGAATGATCCATTTTGGAGTGATCCATCGCGCCGTGCCCTTCCATCGGCGGCACTTGGTCGGAGCCAAACCAGGCTTTGCGCCACGCTTTCATTTGCGCGATTTCCTTGTTCTGTTCGGCGATGATGGCTTTGGCGAGCGCCCGAACTTCGGGGAATTGCGCGCGCGTTTCGACCATTTGCGCCATCACGAGGGCCGATTCGTGGTGAGGCACCATCGAGTCAATGAACTGTTGGTCAAACGAGACATTGGAAGCGGTTTGTGTCGTCGCGGCGGGCGTGACGTTTTCCGTCGAAGCGGTTTGCGGCGCCGATTGGCATCCGGCGACGAAAAGTGCAGCGCCAAGCGCGCCAACGGGCAAAAGTAATTTGGTGTGTTTCATCTGTGTTGTGTGGAGGAATTTTTAGCGCACGAGCAGCTTGCCGCGCACCATATTCATGCCGCAGTGGAACGTAAATTCCCCACTTTTGTCCGGTGTGAATTCGACAGCGACTTCCTGGCCCTGAGGCAGCATTTTGGAAACGCCAAAATCGCCAAAGATGACCTGCTCGGTGCAGGGATTCGATTCTTCGCGCTTGAACAGCAAGCGCACCGGCTTTCCCTTTTCGACTTCGATGCGGTCAGGCGAGTAGCCGCCCTGCACCTTGATTTTGATTTGCTGAACGCCGCCCGCAACGCTCGCTTTCTCGCTCGCGCGTGGCCCGAAAAAGAACCAAAGCGTGAAGAGAGAAAGCAAGGTGCCACCGATGAGAACAAAAATTTCTGCGTTATCCATCCAAACCTCCCCCCTGCGCGCGCTCCAAGCGGAAACCGCGCAAGCGCAGCGCGTTGGTGACGACCGAAACGCTCGAAAGCGCCATCGCCAAACTCGCCCAAATCGGATTGAGCAGCCATCCGGTGAACGGAAAAAGCAAACCCGCCGCAATCGGAATTCCCAGCACGTTGTAGATGAAGGCGAAAAACAGGTTTTGCTTGATGTTTTTCACCGTCGCCTTCGAGAGCGAGAGAGAGTTTGCCACGCCGTGCAAATCGCCTTTCACGAGCGTAATGTCGGCGGCTTCGAGCGCCACATCGGTGCCGGTTCCCATCGCGATGCCGACATCGGCCTGGGCGAGCGCGGGCGCGTCGTTGATGCCGTCGCCCACCATCGCCACCACTTTCCCCTCGGCTTGCAACTCCTTGATTTTGTCGGCTTTGCCATCGGGCAACACTTCGGCGAACACGCGCTCGATGCCGACTTGTTTAGCAATGGCTTGAGCGGTTTGGGCGTTGTCGCCAGTTAGCATCGCCACTTCTAAACCGAGTTTGTGCAGCCGCTCGATAGCAACTTTCGCGCTCGGCTTCACGGCGTCGGCAATCGCCACAATGCCCGCGAATTTTTGGTCAACCGCCACGAAAACCGGCGTTTTTGCCTCGTCCGCCAACCGTGATGCCGTTGTTTCATCGGACGAAAAGCCGTTGTCGCGCATCAACTTCGCGTTGCCAATCCAGATTTCGCGGCCTTCGACGGTCGCTTTGATTCCATGCCCCGCAACCGCTTCAAATGCGTCTGCGGCGGGAATTTGAAGGCCGCGCTCTTTGGCAGCGCGCACGATGGCTTCGCCAAGCGGATGTTCACTACCGCTTTCGGCGCCCGCGACCAGCCGCAACAGTTCGTTCTCTTCGATGTGCGCCACAATGTCGGTCACAGTTGGCGTGCCTTGCGTGATGGTGCCGGTTTTATCGAGAACAATCGCCGTCAATTTGTGTGCGGTTTCCAGCGCCTCGCCGCCTTTGATGAGGATGCCGTTTCCGGCGCCGCGTCCGGTTCCCACCATAATCGCGGTTGGCGTTGCCAAGCCCAAAGCACAAGGGCATGCAATCACCAAAACCGAAACGCTCGTCAAAAGCGCCATAATCAAGCGGTTTTCGACGGGCGCGGCGATGAACCACACCACGAACGAAACGATAGCGATGATAAGGACAATCGGCACGAAAACGCCCGAAACGGTATCCACCAGCTTTTGAATCGGCGCCTTGGAGCCTTGCGCTTGTTGCACTAAGCGCACGATGCCCTGCAAAACGGTTTCGCTCCCGACTTTGGTGGCTCGAAAGCGAAAAGAGCCGGTTTTGTTGAGCGTGGCGCCAATCACCGTGTCGCCTTCGGCCTTTTTTACGGGGAGCGGCTCGCCGGTCAGCATGGATTCGTCCACGCTCGAAGTGCCCGAAACCACTTGACCATCAACGGGAATTTTTTCGCCGGGGCGAACGGTTACGATGTCGCCGACTTGCACTTGGTCAAGTGGCACTTCCAATTCTTGCCCGTCGCGTTCAACGCGCGCCGTTTTTGCTTGCAAGCCCATGAGCGCGCGAATCGCACTTCCGGTTTGGGCACGCGCCTTCGCTTCCAAAAGCCGCCCCATCAAAATGAGCGTGACGACAATCGCCGCCACCTCAAAATAAACGCCGGAGGCTAAAGGGCTATGTGCATCGCCTCCGTGTGCGCCGTGCCCCGCACCGGAAACTGCGAACAGACCTGGCGCAACCGTCGCCACAACCGAAAACGCAAAAGCCGCGAAGGTGCCAATCGCCACGAGCGTGTTCATATCGGCGGCGCGATGTTTGGCCGCCGCCCATGCGCCCGTGAAGAACTCGCGGCCCGCCCAGAATAACACGGGCGCGGTGAGAATCATCTCGACCCAGGGCCGCCACGCCGCGCCCATCAGCCACGCCAGCGCCGGAATGAAATGCCCGCCCATCGCCAAAAACGCGACCGGAATCGTCAAAATCGCCGCGACGATGAACTTGCGCTTTTGCTCGGCAAACTCGCGTTCACGCGCTGCGTTTTCGGCGTCTTGCAGCGATTGCGCGCTTTCCGAAGCGGGCGCGTTCGAGGTCTGGACAATCGCATCGTAGCCCGCTTTTTGGACGACTTCGCGCAATTTGGCCGGGTCTGTTTTGGTCGGGTCGTATTGCACCGTCGCGCGCGTGGTGGCGAAGTTGACGTTGCACGCCTCCACGCCGTCAGCGCGATTCAGTGCTTTTTCGATGCGAACCGCGCACGCCGAACAATGCATTCCCAACAAGGGCAAATCGGCGCTTGCCGGGGCGCTATCCGTCGGCGAGAAGGGCGAATCCGTCGCTGACGGTTTGGACAGTGTTTCCATGATGAATCTCGCTTTAATCGCCGCAGGAGCAGCCCTGCGCCGTGAGAGGAATGGTCGTCTTGGGCGCGGCGTCTTCCGCCGAACGCGCGCCGTAACCTTCCTCTTCGACGGCGCTCACAAGTTGCGTCACATCCAGCGATTCGCCCGAAACCTTTGCCTGGGCGCTCGCCAAATCAACGGTGACGTTTTGCACACCCGCCACGTTTTGCAAGCCTTTGGTGACATGGCCAACGCATGCGCCACACGTCATACCGGAAATGTTCAGGGTGATTGTTTGCATGGTTTAAATATACCCCCAATAGGTATAAGTGAAGAGACAGTTAAACCCCGGCGGGGTTCCTAACGAATTTTAGCGGCGTGAGGGCAAAGACGCGGCCAGCGCGGGCAAAATCGCCATTTGAAGCAGAGGGAGAATCCCAACCGAGTGGTTGCCCAGCCAAAGAACCGGCATGGTGGGAGCGTAACGCCACCACCCAAATTTTTGAGCGATGATTTCGATGATTAGCGCCGTCAGCGCGCCCGAAAATACCAAGAAGAGCAGGGCAGTCGGCGATAACCGGTCACTTTTTGGGCGAAAAAGGAGCGTTGTGAGAGCCAACAAAATCAAGGTGATGCCCACATCGGCGATTGTTGCGCCCACCATCCAAAACGCGCCACCCAGAGGAGAAACGCGGCTCATATCGTAGAAGGCGAAGCATTGAATGACCTCCCACACGCCGTTGAGCCACAGGCTTCCAAATGCCACACGCCGCCACAGAGCGTTGTGGCGGCGTGCAAAATTCCAACACTCTTTCATTTCAGGAATCGTTGGAGCGTGATACGAACTTCTTCGAGTAACTCTTCCTGAGTGCGCGGCTTGGCGTTCTCGTGCTGTTCTTCGGCATCGTGGCCAATGACGCACGTTTCCAAATGGCTGGTGAGTAATTCCACTCCCAAAGAATCCAGTGCCGAGCGAACGGCGGCGATTTGGTCGAGAATGTCGAGGCAGTAGCGGTCGTCATCAATCATTTTGGCAACGCCTCCGACTTGCCCGGTAATGCGGTTGATGCGCGACTTAATTTTTTTGCGAGAAGTGTCGGTCATGGAAATCTTTGCAGGGGTTCCCCTTGGGGGTATACTGGGTTCTCGACGTTTGGAAAGACTTTTGCGTTCAGAGCAACTTTGGGTGTTTTGCAAGCGTCTTTCAAGGCAAATGCAGTTTAGGAGAGGAAACGAACCCTCTCCCTGCTTCAGTGCAAGAGCAAGTGCGATGAATTTTTGGCGCCGCCTTCCGTTTTCGTTGCTGGCATTGTGGGCTGTGTTGCTCACTTTGGTGCCGCAAACGGTCTGGGCGTGTCCGATGACCGGGCGCGTCGATGTCGCTTCGCGCGTTTGTTTGGGCGCTATGCCGATGGCTGGGAGTGAAATGCCCTGTGCGCGGTTCGGTGGCAAATGCTGCAAACCGCTTCAAATTCCTCCCACTCAAAGCTCTGACGACAGCCACCATCCGCCTCTTCTTGCGGCCTCGCAGACGACTTCTTTTGGCTTTGCGTTCGTTGCGCCCGCTCTGGACACGGTAGCTTTTGTCGTTCCGACCGTCGAAACATCGCTTGCGCCCGCCGTTGCGCTTTATCTGGCGCGCCATTCTCACTCACCGCCTTCGTTTTGGACACAGCACCGGCCCCCGACGCTGGCCGGACGCGCTCCTCCCGTTCTTTGACCTTCGCAGCGAACGCTGCGGGTGTGGTTTGCTGCGGCTCTTGAAAAAGAGTGATCCGCCGCGCCCGCGCATCTTTCGAGGTTCAAAGAACATGACAACTTTCATTCACACGCCGCGCCGCGTTTTCGGCGCACTCTTGACTGCACTGGCTCTCGCCGTTTCTGCGGGAGTTCTGGCGCCCGCCGCTTCTGCCGATACGCCGCCAACCGACACCGTTCTGGTGCCGCGCCTAACCAAAGGCGCCACTGGTGGATTGGTGCGCGTCAAGCGCGATTCGCCTGAAGCGCGCCGTTACTTCGCTTCCGTTGCCCGCGCCAACGCGCCGCAAAGCGCCAACTGCCCCGGCACGGTTTGCCCACAAACCCCGACTTGCTACACGACTAAAGGCGCCCTGGGCGCCGGTTGTGTCACCCTGTAGAACGACCGAATCCCACTGTTTAGTCCTTGTGCTTGGCGGTGGGATTTGGCGCCTCTATTTTTGTTCGCGCGCGGCCTTCTTTGGGTCTGCGCGCGACATTTTGCCTCATGAACCCTCTATCAACTCCCGAAGCGCCCGCGCCAGGAACGCCTCGGCGTAAGTTCAATTCAAGCGTGGTGGTCGCGCTGTTGTTGCTCGGCGTCATTTTGCTGGGCGCTCACTACGCCGTCACCCATTTTCGCCGTCCCGGTTCGATGAGCGTCATCGAAGCGCAGGCGATGGACATGAGCGTGATGAACCCGCCCGTCGGCGCCGTTCCCGTCGAAGTGGCAAGCGTTTCGCGCGGCGAACTGCGCGGCGGCACGTCCTACACCGGTTCGGTTGTGGCCTTTAACGACGCTCAAATCGCGGCGCGCGTGACGGGCCGCATCATCGAAATGCCGGTTTATCCCGGCACGAGGGTGAAGCGCGGTCAGTTGCTGGTTCGCCTCGATTCGGACGAACTGCGCGCTAAGGAAAGCGCGGCGCGTTTCGCCCGCGAAGCCGCCACGCGGGATCGTTTGATCGCGGGTGACGAAGCCGAAGCCGCCCGCGCCGCGCAAATTGGAGCGCGCGCCGAAGCCGCCCGAACTCAAGGCCAGACACAAGAAAACGCAGCGACCATCGGCGGAGCGCAGGCCGCCGTTCGCGTCGCAGAAAGCGAGATCGAAGCGGCGCGTCAAGGCGTGTCGGGCGCGCAAAGCGATGTCGAGGCCGCGCGCGCCGACAAGCGCCAAGCGCAAGCGAACGTTTCAGAAGCCGGGGCCGGTTTGTCCGATGCGCGTGGCGAAGTCGAAGCCGCCCGCGCTGAGGCCGCTCAAGCGCGCGAACGGTTGCCCCAGGTTCAAAGCGATGTCGAGGCCGCGCGCGCCGATGTGCGATTTGCCGGAAACAAGCGCGACCGTTCGGCGCAGCTTCTCCAGCAGGGCGCGATTTCGCGCGAAGAGTTCCAGTCCGACGACACGGCGCTGCAAAACGCGAGCGCCAAACTCGATTCCGCGCTCGCCAGGGTGCGCGAAACTCAAGCCGACATCGCCGGGGCCGATGCGAATGTGCGCCGCGCCGGGGCCAGAGCGCGCGCCGCGAGCGCCAAAGTTTCTGGCTCGCGCGCGGCAGTTGCGCGGGCCGATGCCGCCATTGACTCCGCCTTGCAAAAGCTGGCGCAAAGCCGCGTGGCGGTGGCGAGCGCGCAGGCCAAAGTCGTTCAAAGTCGCGCCGAAGTCGGGGCCGCGCGTGCTCGTTTGGCTCAGGCGCAGGCCGGAATCGGAGCCGCGCAAGCCGCGCAGGGAAGCGCCCGCGCCAATGCCCGCAAAGCCAGCAATCAAGCGAACCGCGCCGAGGTAATGATCGCGCAAGCCGACGCGCAACTTTCCGAAGCGCAGATCGTGCGCGGCTACACCGAAATCCGCGCGCAAAACGACGGTGTGGTTTCCAAACGGCTGGCCGCGCCGGGAACGCTCGTGGATGCGGGCACACCGGTTTTGCAAGTCACGCAACTTAGCCCGATCCGCTTTCAAGCGAGCGTGGCGCAGTCGGATTTAAGCTCCGTTCGCGTCGGCACGCCCGTTTCGATTCGCACCGCATCGGGCCAAACGCTGCAAACGCAGGTCAGCGCCGTCTTCCCTTCTGCCGACCCACAAAGTCGAACCGGCACCATCGAAGCGGTCGCGCCCAATGGCGATGGGCGGTTCAAACCGGGCGAATACATCACCATGCAACTCGCCACCTCGCAAACGACCGGCGCCTTGAAAGTGCCAAGCGAGTCGCTCGTGCAATCGCCCGAAGCCGGAAATGGAGCGCAAACCGTCGCTTTGTGGGAAAAATCTTCGGTGTGGGTAATGGAGCGCGCGACTTCGGACAAACCGGCGATTTACACCTGCACGATGCACCCGCAAATCCGCCGCGACAAGCCGGGCGACTGCCCGATCTGCGGCATGAAGCTCACGCCGCTCGAAGCGGGCGGCAGTTTCCGGGCGCGCTTGGTGCCGGTCAAAGTCGGCGCCTCAAACGGCGATTTTTCCGAGATTTTGGGCGGCTTGCAAGAAGGCCAGAAGGTGCTGACGCGCGGCTTTGACGATCTCAAAGACGGCGACGCCGTTGTTCCCACTCGCTTCGACGCGAATGGCCCGGTTGACGTGCCTTCGGTGGGCACAGGCGACGACAACATGGCGACTATGCCGGGCATGAAGTCGAACGACGTGCCTTCTTCTCAGCCCGACGCGATGGCGGGGATGAAGATGTTGGACGAACCGGCTCAGTCGAAGACGAACGAAATCCGCGTGAGCGTGAACGGAAGCGGCTTTTCTCCGGCCAACTTCGAGCTACGAAAAGGCGTGCCCACGCGGGTCACGTTCGTTCGCACTACCGACGCGACATGCGCGACTTCGGTTGTGTGGCCCGACTTCAAAATCAACAAACCCCTGCCCCTCAACCAACCGGTGTCGTTCCAGATCACGCCGCAAAAAAGCGGGGCGAGCGGCTTCGCGTGCGGGATGAATATGCTCAAAGGCTCGGTGATGGTGCGATGAAACCAGCGCCGCGCGCCACCAACCCGCTTCACCTCATTCATCGTTGGAGCATCGAGCATCCCTATTCGGTCATCGCATTTTATGTCGCGGCGGTGGTGCTGGCCGTCATCGCAATGGCGACAGTTATTCCGCGCCGCTTCGCGCCTTATGTGCAAAGTCCGGTTCTGGGCGTCGTGACGATGATGCCGGGGCTGTCGGCGTCGCAGATGGAGTTGCAGATTTCCAAACCGCTCGAAGAACAACTCATCAACGTGCCGGGAATCCGGTATATCCGCTCCTCTTCGCAAGACGGATTTTCGCTCGTGTCGCTGGAATTCCCCTACGGCACCGACATCCAGAAAGCGACGGTGAACGTGCAAACCCTGCTCAACGTAGCTCAGGCGAACCTGCCGCAGACCGGCGCTAACCTCAAGCCATCGTGGATCGTTCCCGTTGATGCGCTCAACTTGCCCGTCGTTTCGTTCGCCCTCACCGGCGACGAAAAGCGCGGCTGGACGCCCGCCAAGCTCCGCCAATTCGCCGACAACGAAGTGCTGAATCGGCTCAAGACGGTGCCGGACGTGTATTCTGTCGTGCCTTTTGGTGGCTATCGAAGGCAGTTGCAGGTTCTGCTCGACCGCCAGAAAATGGCGGCTTACGGTTTGAGTCCGCTCGACGTTCAAAAAGCCATAGATGCGCAAAACGTGCAAAAACCGGCGGGCAACCTGACGACGAACTCGCGCGAGGCCATTGTTTCGGTGGATACGCGCGTCCTCAGCGCCAAAGACGTGGAAGCGATCCCGATCAAAAGCACGACGAGCGCGGGTGGCCCGCCGCAAGTCGTGCTGGTGCGCGATGTGGCGCGCGTGGTGGACTCGTATTTCGAGCGGCGTAGCGCCTACCGTTTTTTGAACCATGCGCCGGGAACCAAAGGCACCGCGACGGGCGCCATTGAGGTGTCGGTCATCCAAAATCCCGGCGCGTCTTCGGCTTATGTTGTGCCCGCCGTGATGAAGGTCGTGCAGCAAATCGAGCGCGACAATCCCGGCGTTCACTTCCAGGCGGCTTACGACAACAAGAAGTTCGTGGACATCCTGTTCGACAACGTGTGGCACGAACTCGCCGTCGCCATTTTGCTGTGCGGTCTGGCCGTCTTGTTCTTTCTGGGCGAATGGCGCGGCACACTGATCTCCCTCGTCACCATTCCGACATCGCTGGCGCTTGCGGTGTTGATGATGGTGCCGTTTGGCATGACCTTCAATTCCGGCACGCTCATCGGCTTGCTACTTTCGATTGGCCGCCTGGTGGACGACACCATCATCGACATTCACTCGGTCGAGCGCCATTTGCGAATGGGCAAAGACCCCAAAACCGCGACGATTGATGGCATCGCCGAAGTGCGCTTAGCGGTTCTGAGTTCGACGCTCATGCTGGTATTCGCGCTCATGCCGCTCATCTTTTCGGGCGGCATCACCGGGCTGATGTTCGTCGAGTTGGTGTGGCCCATCATCTTCGCCCTGCTCGCTTCGATGCTGGTTTCGTTCACGCTCACGGCGCTCTTGTGCGCGAAGTGGCTGCGAAGCGAAGAGGCGCGCGAAAGCGACCGCAAAAACCCATTTCTGCGAGCGATCTACTTTTTCGTTGACCCGTTCCAGCGCGGCTTGCATCGCCTCGAAAACGCCTACGGGCGCCTCATCGCGTGGATGCTGAAGAACCGCTTCGCCAATTTCACTCGTGTCGGAGCAACGGTATTAGTTGGCTGCACCTTCTACTACTTCATCGGAAGCGAAATGATGCCGCTCGCCGATGTCGGGCAGGCCAACGGCTTTTTGGAAATGCAGCCGGGAACTTCGTTCGCCCAAACCGAGCGGGCGACGCGCGACCTGGAGCGGATCATGTTGAAGCACCCCGAACTGGAGCGCGCTTCCATCGAAATCGGGCAGGAAACGATGCAGGAAAGCTGGAATCCCTACTTCACCGGCTATTCGATGCCCTCGCCGTTCGCGGCCAGCATGATGCTCACCTTTTCCGATAAAGAAGCGCGCAAAAAGAACATCTGGCAAGTCATTGACGAGATTCAAGCCGAAGCGATGGCGACCATTCCCGGCATCCGCCGCTTGCAAATCAAGGAAATGGGCAGTGACGTGATGGCCACCGCCGCCGCGCCGATTCACCTCGTCATCTTTGGCCCCGACCTGCGCGTGTTGGACGAACTGGGTCGCCAAACCCTCGCGCTGTCCAAGACCGATTCGGTCATTAAAGCCAACCTGTTTCAGCCCGCGACGACATGGACGATGGGAATGCCGGATTATCGCGTGCGCGTTGACGCGCGGCGCGCGATGGAAATCGGCCTGACTCCAGAGGAAGTGTCCGATCAGGCGTATTACGCGCTTCGCGGCGGCCTTGCGAACGAGTTCTACCGCTTGCCGAGCATCCGCCAAAGCACGATTTCGATTCGCTACGCGCCAGACGACCGCCGCACCGAAAACGATCTCGAAAACCTGTATATCACCGGCACGAACGGGCAAAGCGTGCCGCTCAAAACGCTCGCCAGCATCGAGCTGCTCCGCGCGCCTTCGGTCATCGAACACGACAACCTGCGCCGCGTGATCGGCCTCACGGGATATTACCGCCAAGGCCATTTGCCTTCGATGGATGTCGGCATGGAAGTGATGATGAAGAGCATGGCGAGTCTCAACTTCCCGCCTGGCTACGGGATGGAAATGCGCGGCGACATGACACAGATGATGGACTCGTTTCGCCGCCTCCTTCACGGTCTCGTCCTGGCCATCATCTTCATGTATCTGGTCTTGGTCGCGCAGTTCCGGGGCTTTTTGCAGCCGCTTCAAATGATCGCCAGTTTGCCGCTCGAACTGGCGGGCGTCTTCACCGCACTGTGGCTGGCGGGCCAGAGCTTTTCGACGGTTTCCATCATGGCCATCATCGTTTTGACCGGCATGGACATCACGACGGCGATTTTGATGATTGATAATATAATGCGTCTTCGCGACGAAGGAGTGCCGCGCGATGAAGCCATCATCCGGGCCTGCCCGCAGCGCCTTAGCCCGATTCTGATGACTTCGCTCATCACGATCCTGGTGATGATTCCCGTCGCGTTCTTCCCCAAAACGGGACTCGACGCCTACCAACCGCTCGCCACCACGATTTTGGGCGGCCTGTTCGTCGGCACGATTCTGAGCTTGCTCGACATTCCGATCATGCACACCTTCGTGGATGACTTCATCGTGTGGCTTAACCGCACGTTCTTGAAGCGCGAGTGGACGTGGCCCGTTTCCGGCGATCATCAAGAGGAAGAACCACGCGTGCTTGCCGAGGTGAACCGGTGAAACGCCGTTTTCGCCTCGGCCCGGCGACGACTTTAGCCATCGCGGGCGCTATCGTCGTGGCTTATGTGCGCTTTCCGCAATGGCAACGCGAAGCCGAACAGTCGCGCCAACTCGACGCGACGCGCGCTCAAATCGCCGCGCGTCCTCGAACCAAGGCGCCGCCGCCTCGAACGCTCGAAACCCTGTGGAACGAACGCGCCGCCTTGAACTTGTCGCCCGCGCAACGGCAAACCTTGGAACAGTTGCGAGCCGAAGCAGCGCGACAAACCGCGCCTTTGCAACGCAACGCCGACCTTGCCGCGCGCGATTTCGCGGCGTGGATGAAAACGCACCAAAGCGGCGCCGCGCTCTCGGACATCCAACAACAGAGCGCCATTTACAGCGCTGCTTCCGCACCGTTGTCACAAGAGCGCGAACGTTTCTGGAACCGCGCTTTGGCGGTGTTGTCTCCGGCGCAACGCGCGCAAATCGAGGCCAAAACTCAATCCCGACCATGAAAATCAATCCGCAACTCGTGCGGTTCGCGGGGCTGCTCTTGGCGCTTTGCCCCGGCGCCGCGTTCGCTCAAACCGCCGCTTCACCGCCCGGTAGTTCACCGCCTGGTAGTTCACCGCCTGAATCCAACACTTCGCCTTCCGCTCCGAGCGCGTCACGGGCGCCCGCGACTGGCGCCAAATCCATTGCTGTGCCCGTCATCAGCGAAGCAACCGGCGCGCGTCCGCTCGTCTCCGGGCCGCTTTCTTTGGCGCAAGCCGTAGAAAGCGCGCTCGCCAACAGCCCGCGACTGCGCGGTGCTCAGGCCGACCTGGACATCGCCATCGCGCAGGTAGGGGCCGCGCGCGCTGCGCGCCAACCGAGCGTTTCGGCGACGACGTTTTTGACCGGCGGGGGTGAAAACGGCCCGATCTACAACTCGCCCGACGGCGTGACGCCGCAAAACCTCTTCGCCGTGCCGCGCGGCGCGTTCGCCAACCAGAACGTGATGTTCCTGTTGCCGCTCTTCAACGGCGGGCGGTTGGGCGCCTTGACACGTCAGGCCGAGGCGACGCGCGGCGCTTCGCAGGCCGACTTGCAAACGACCAGGCTGGACGTGGTGCTGGAAACCAAAACCGCCTACCGCCAGGTGCTTCTGGCGCTCGAACTCCAAAAAGTCGCGGTGGGTCGCCAAAAAGCGACCGAGGAGCGTTTGAAAAACGACCGCGCCGCGCTCGAAGCGGGCCGCGTGCCCCAGCTTTATGTGCTGCGCGACGAGGCCGAAGACGCCGACGCGCAGCAGGAAACGGTCAACGCCGCCCGCGACGTGGAGCTGGCGCTCGTGATGCTGCGCGCCGTGATGGGCGTGCAAAGCGACTCGCCAGTCACGCTTTCCGATTCGCTCGAAACGACGGGCACGGAGGTTTTGGATGCAAACCCGGTGCAAATGGCGCTCTTGGCACGTCCCGAAGTGCAAGGGGCGCGTTCTCGGCTCGAAAGCGCCCGCCGGGGCGCAGACGCGGCGCGCGGCACCTCCCGGCCTCAAGCCGCACTGATGGGCATGGCCGACGCCAACCGAGGGCGCGGCGGATCGGCGGCGGGCGCCTCCGTTGGTCTGATCATCGGTGTGCCGCTCTTCGATGGCGGAGCGCGGCGCGCCGCGCGCGAAGAAGCGGGCGCGAACATCGCCAAAGCCCAGGCCGACCTCGACCGCCTGGAAATCCAGGTCGAGCGCGAAGTGCGAAGCGCGCAGCTTTCTCTCGAAGCGGCCCAGAAAAGCGTGGCCGCAACGCAACTCGGCATCGCTGCCGCCCAAGAAGCGGGGCGCGTCGCCGCACTTCGCTACGAAAGCGGGCGTGCCACCAACGCTGAAACCCTGGACGCTTTGGCTGCCCTCACCCGAGCGCAGGGCAACCTCGCCCGCGCCCGCTTCGACGTTCAATCCGCGCGCGACGCTTTGCAACGCGCCCTGGGCGCCTCACCGTGAAGGAAAGACGGTCAAAATGCGTTTGACAAAACCTTATTGCCCAGAGAGGGGCACCCGCCAGCTATATAGCCATCCCAAGCGAAACATGAAATGCGAAGGCGCCCCGTGTTTGGAGTCTGCCCGTGAGGGAGTTTTCTCTTCGCTTACAATTCATAAACGCCCTCACGGGCGGACTCCAAACGGAATTCACATTTCAAATAGGATTGCTATAAATGGCGGGGCCTCACGGTTTTTCGTGATAAACCGTCGAAGACCTGCCATCTCACCTTACGCAGTGGAACCCGGCCCTACCACATTCCACTGCGTAAGGTGAGCTGCCATTTTGAGGTTTGATTTTTAATCCGATAGTGTTCGGATTAGGTTGTCACAGTTCGATATGGCAGGGAAATAATCACTGTCTATCCTAATCGGCGATAGAAACCTCAACCAACACTCCACCGTTTTGCGGTTTCAAAGCGACTTTCCAACCGTTAGCTCTGGCGAGCGATGCCACAACCGACAAACCCAAGCCATTGCCACCGGTTTGCGAATTGCGCGAAGAATCGGGACGGAAAAACGGCTCGAACCAGCTTGATAAATCCTCTTGTGAAGCAAGCTTGCAAGCATTCCAAATCGTGAGACGCGCGCCTTCGGGGAGGCATTCCATTTTCAATTCCAGCACTGTGCCAGCAGTGGCGTATTTGACGGCGTTTTCCAACAAGTTGCGAAGCAACATAGAAAGATGGGCCGATGGTGCCAGAATTTCACACGGTTGAAGAAACGTTTCCAGATGCAAGTTGCGTTCTTCGATGGCGGCGTTTTGCTCCCAAAGTGCGCGTTCGACCCACTGTTTTAAATCGAGTCGTTCGGGTGGCGCTTGATTTTGGCGCATTTCAAGCGCGTTGAGTTGCAACAAATCTTGGGTGAGCGCCGCTAACCTTTCCACCTCATGGCCCAACTGAGCCAGAATCGTTTCGTGCTGTTCCAAAGTGCGGGGGCGACTTTGTGCGACATCAACCTGCCCCAAAAGCGCCTGAATGGGGGTGCGAAGTTCGTGTGAAGCTGCCGCGTAAAAGCGCCCGCGCGCTTGCGATTCTTTTTCCAAGCGGGACAGCAAATCGTTAAGCGTCGTCGTGAGATGCCGCATCTCTGCGTCGCTGGACGGCGATTCCAAGCGCACTTGCGGCGCTTCGATAGAGGCGTTTTGGGCTTGCGCTGCCAACTTTTCGAGCGGCGAAAGCGTTTTCCCAACGACCAACCAGGCTCCCAGTGTTGTGGACAAAACCACTAAAACGCCCAGAGCCCACAACGTTAGCGTGGTTTCCTGCAACTCTTCTTCAACTGTTTCCCAGTCGTGTGCCAAAATGAGAATTTGCCCGTCGCGCGCCAGCGTGCGATAACGCCAATGGTCTCCGACATCGGGCCAGCTTGGGGCGTGTTGGCGCGATTTCCACAGCACGTCGTCGGAGGTGGCAACCATTAAAATCAAGCCGCCTGCTGAAATTTCGGCGGCATCGGATTGAACCGCTTGCAACAACGAAACCTTGTCTTCGTCGGCTTCCTGCATCTCCGCTTGCGCGCGTTCAAGCGCGACCTGCAAAATCTCGCTCGTTCTGCGCTCGGCCCGACGCGCTTCGCGGCGCGCCACCGCCGCGCCACTGGCCAGCATGAGAAGCGCCACAAACAAGGCGAAAAGCCCCGTCATCCGCACCCGCATCGAGCGAACGCCCATCCAACGCGGTGAAAGCGAAAATCTCATTTCAGCCCCAAACGGTAGCCCACGCCGCGCGAAGTGTGAATCAGCGGCTCGCGGCCCTTATCAATTTTCGCGCGCAAGTAGCCGATATAAACATCCAAAACGTTATCGTTTCCGGCGAAATCGTATTGCCAGACATGATCCAAAATCACGCTGCGCGGCAAGGTTTTTCCAGCGTTTCTCATCAGATATTCCAGAAGCGAGTATTCGGTGGCCGAAAGCGGAATTTCTCTTTCGCCGCGCTGCGCCATTCGTGTGGCGGGATCGAGCGTTAAATCCCCGACTTCCAGAAGCGGCGAACTCGATTCGCGGCGCCGCAACAGCGCCCGCATTCGCGCCAAAATTTCGGCGACGCGAAACGGCTTGCACACATAATCATCGGCGCCCGCGTCGAGTCCGGCAATCGTGTCTTCGAGTGAATCGCGCGCGGTTATGAGTAAAATCAGCGATTTCACGCCCGCGTTTCGCAGTTCGCGGCACACTTCCACACCCGAAAGTGAGGGCAGCATCCAATCGAGCAAAATCAAATCGAAGGGCTGTATTTTGCCCAAAGCCAAAGCCCGCGCGCCATCGGTTTCCACGCGCGGCGCATAGCCCGCTTCTTCGCAAGCCTGCGCCAGAAAACGTGAAACACCGGCTTCGTCTTCCACAATTAAAACGTTCATTTTGGGTGCTTCTTAAAACGCAAAAAAACGGCTCCCGCCCTGGAGCGAGAGCCGTTTCGAGTGTGACGACTCAATCCTTGTCGTGCGCTTCTCCTTTTTCGTCGGCTTCGTTTTCGTTGTCAGCTTCAACAGAAACGACTTTGCCGGTTTTGGAGTCAACGCCGACTTCGTAGCTTTTGCCATCTGCCGCCACGATCTCGACATCCACCATCACCGCGCCGTTTTCGGCTTCGACCTCCACGCCCGAAACCGCGCCCGCTTTGGCCGAGGTCGCCGCGTTCAGGGCTTTGACAATCGCCGCCGCCGGAAGCGCCGCTTCTTTTTCCCCGCCATTAGCTCCCGCGAGCGCAACGCCCGTCAGACCGGCGCTCAGCGCCAGGGCGCCCCACAGAATCGTGTGTTTGTTCTTCATGTGTTTTTTCCTTGTGGTTTTCGCTGCTCCTTGAAACAGCGTGAAAAACAGTTTCGTGCGACCGCTTAAGAGGAAAATAAGTCGCCGCTAAGAGTTTTCTTCTTTTTGATGTGGGTTTTGCTGGCCGACCAATTCCAAAAGCTGTTGTTGATTTGCAATTAAAAGCTGGATTTGCTGTTCTAAATCCTCAATTTTTTGGTAGGTTTTCTGGTTGGTGGCATAGTCGTTGTCCCAAAGCTCGCGGTCTTTGGCGGCGGCGACATTGGCGGCCATTAAAATCAGCGGCGCGGCGTAGGCGGCCTGTGTGCTAAATGCCAGATTGAGCAATATAAAAGGATAAGGATCGAAGTGTTTGAACCAGGGCGCCGCGTTGAGGAAAATCCAGGCGCCCACCAAAAACGACTGTAACACCAAAAACTTCCACGACCCCATATAGCCCGTGATGGTGTTGGCTAAACGAATTCCAAGAGGCGCCTGTTCGCTTTCAAAATGCGCGACAACAGGATGGAGGAAACGGCGTTTGGTCAGTTCAAATTTGAGGTTTTTCATGGGTTTTCGCGCTCGATTTCCTCGCGGCACAAGTTGACCAGCGCAGGCGGAATTTGGCGCAAAGCCAACACCACTAATCCGGGCACGATGAGCGCGTCGTCGAGATGTCCGATAACCGGAAGAAAATCGGGAATCAAATCGAAGGGCAACACCACATAACCGACCGCCAGAGCAAGGAGAATTTTGGCGCCGCGCGGCGTTTGCGGATGATTGGCTAAGCG
>ERZ1066120.692-NODE-692-length-27833-cov-11.972640_pt1 | contig 27833 bp, 24 predicted proteins | sample MGYA00382767_ERZ1066120 | MGnify/ENA primary metagenome ERZ1066120 (study PRJEB33369, sample SAMEA5778350) | biofilm metagenome | biome: Industrial cooling water; feature: Water cooling tower basin; material: Biofilm | place: United Arab Emirates | collected...
AGGGCGGCGTCTTCCCGGGGCAGTACGGCGCGGCGCGCATCTTCTACTACAACTCTGTCATGCGCCGGCATCTGCGCGTCCCGCAGCTCGCGGCAGTGATGGGGCCGTGCATCGCCGGCGGCGCGTACCTGCCGGCGCTAAGCGACGTGATCGTGATGACCAAGGGCACGTCGTTCATGGGCCTCGGGGGCGCCAACCTCGTGAAGGGCGCCACCGGCCAGACCACCGACAACGAGACGTTAGGCGGCGCGGCGACGCACACGCAGGTCTCCGGCGTGGCGCACTACATGGCCGACGATGACGAGGCCGCGCTGGCCAAGCTGCGCGACCTCGTGGAGCGTCTCCCGGCGCCGCGCTCGGTGGCCACCCGGGACGGCCGCCCGCCCGCGGTCCCGTCCGAGCGCCTGTACGACATCCTCCCCGCCGACCACCGCATGTCGTACGACATGCACGACGTCCTGCGGGCAGTCGTGGATGCGGGCGAGCTGGACGAATTTCAAGCCGACCTCGCCCGCGAGATCATCTGCGCCGACGCCCGGATCGACGGGATTCCGGTGGGAGTGATCGCGAACCAGCGCGGTCTCATAAACGCCCGGCCCGGCGAGCGCCCGCGTTTCGGCGGCATCCTGTACGCCGAGAGCGCGGAGAAGGTCGCCTTCTACATCGACCGGTGCGACCGGCAGGGCATCCCGCTGCTCTTCGTGCAGGACGTGAGCGGTTTCATGGTCGGGCCGGACGCCGAGCACGAGGGGATCATCCGGTCGGGAGCGCGGTTCGTGGAAGCCATGGCGACGGCGCGGGTGCCCAAGATCGTCCTGACGGTCAACCACGCCTCGGGCGCCGGCTACTACGCGATGGCGGGGCAGGGTTTCGACCCCGACTTCATCTTCTCGTGGCCCACGGGGCGCATGGGCGTGATGGAGGGCGAGAGCGCGGTGCAGGCCGTGCACGGCCCGGCCATCGAGAAGGCGCGCGCCGCCCGCCAGCCGCTCGCCGCCGACGTGCAGGCGAGCGTGGACGAGATGCGCGCCGACTACGAGCACCAGCTCGATGCCCGCTTCGCCGCCGCGCGCGGCTTCGTCGACGCCATCGTGCACCCCGAGGACACGCGCGGCGCGCTCGCCACAGCGCTCCGCGCCGCGCTCCAGAACCCCGGGCCGCACCTCGGCGCCTTCGTGCTCCCGGCAGGACTCTGACGGCAGGACCCTGACCACACCCCGTGCCTAACACCGACAAGATCGTCCGCGTCGCCAGCGGCCAGGGCTTCTGGGGCGACTCCCTCGACGCCCCGCGCCAGCAGGTCGAGCACGGCCCGGTCGACTACCTGATGCTCGACTACCTGGCCGAGGTCACGATGTCCATTCTGCAGAAGCAGAAGGAGCGCGACCCGGCCATGGGCTACGCCCGCGACTTCCTCGGCGCCGTCGAGAGCGTCTTGCCTGCGGTCGCCGACCGCGGCGTACGCGTCGTGGCGAACGCCGGCGGCGTCAACCCGGAGAGCTGCGCCCAGGCGGTCCTCGGCGTCGCCGAGCGGAACGGCGCGAAGGGCAAGCTGCGCGTCGGCGTCGTCACCGGCGACAACCTGCTCCCCCGCCTCGACGAGCTGTTAGGCAGCGGCCACGAGCTGCGCAACATGGACACCGGCGCCACGCTGGACGCGGTGCGCGACCGCGTGCTCTCGGCCAACGCGTACATCGGCTCGGCGCCCATCGTCGAGGCCCTAGCCGGCGGCGCGAACGTGGTCATCACGGGCCGCTCGACCGACACGGCGCTGACAATGGCGCCGCTCCGCTATGAGTTTGGCTGGGGCGCGGAGGACTGGGACCGGCTCGCCGCTGGCATCGTCGCGGGGCACATCCTGGAGTGCGGCGCGCAGTGCTCGGGCGGCAACTGTCTGCACGACTGGCGCGAGATCCCGGACCTTGCCAGCGTCGGTTACCCGATCGCCGAGGCGTGCGCGGACGGGTCGTTCGTCATCACCAAGCACCCGGGCACCGGAGGGCGCGTGAGCGTCGCCTCGGTGACCGAGCAGCTCGTCTACGAGATGGGCGACCCGCGCTCGTACATCACGCCGGACGTCGTCGCCGACTTCACGAGCATCCGGTTGGCGCAGGACGGCCCGGACCGCGTGCGCGTCCACGGCATCACCGGCGCGCCAGCGACCGACAAGCTCAAGGTGAGCATCGCTTACCGGAGCGGCTACAAGGCGGTCGGCACGCTCGTCTACTCGTGGCCCGACGCGCTCGACAAGGCGCAGCTCGCCGACCGGGTGCTCCGCGAGCGACTCGACCGGATGGGCCTGCGCTTCGACGAGGTCCTGACCGAGTTCGTGGGCGTGAGCGCGACGCACGGCCCGCTCGCGGGTGCCGCCCCGGCCGAGCTGCCGGAGGTGCAACTCCGGGTCGGGGTGCGCGGGTCGGACCGCGCCGCGGTCGAGCGGTTCACCCGCGAGATCGCCCCGCTCGTGCTCAACGGGCCGCCGAGCGTGACCGGGTTCGCCGGCGGCCGCCCCAAGGTGGAGGAGATCGTGGCCTACTGGCCCGCGCTCGTCGACAAGTCCGTGGTGCAGACGCGCGTCGAGGTGCTGTCGTGAGTGCCGCGGCGGCCGGCACGGTCCGCGTGCGCCTGCTAGACGTGGCCCACGCGCGCAGCGGCGACAAGGGCGACACGGCCAACGTGGGCGTGATCGCGCTGCGGCTCGAGTGGTACGAGCTGCTGGCGCGGCACCTCACGCGCGAGCGGGTGGCCGAGCACTTCCGCGGCGTCATCACGGGCGACGTGGTGCGGTTCGAGCTGCCCAACCTGCGCGCGCTCAACTTCCTGCTGCACGGCGCGCTCGGCGGCGGCGGCACGCTCTCGCTCAAGACGGACGCGCAGGGCAAGGTCTACTCGACCGCGCTCCTCCGGCTGGTGTTGGACGTGGACGCGGGCGAAGCGTCGCGGCTTGCGCTTCCCACGGTGGGCTGACGGTGAACCGGCTCACCGCGTTTAAGCTCGGGCTCGCCCTCGCGGCAGCGATCTTCTTCGCCGCGTCGATGCGCTCGGGGCTGGACTGGCCGCGCTACGTGGCCATCGCGCTGCTCGTCGTCGCCGTGCTGCTCCGGTTCGCGGCGCCCAATCGGCCGCGCTGACGGCGCGCGTTACCGCGGCCGGGCCCGCCTGAACCCGGACCCGGCGGCCGGGTAGGGAAGGGGACGCAAGTCGTTTACCTTCCGACGCTTATGACCCGCCGCCCCGTTCCCGAACTGCTCGCCCCGGCCGGCACACTCGACGCCGTCCGGGCCGCCGTGGCCAACGGCGCCGACGCCGTGTACCTCGGCGCCCAGCAGTTCAACGCCCGCGACGACGGCGCCCAGCTCACGCTCGACGAGCTGGAGCAGGCGTGTGCCATCGCGCACGCGCGCGGCGCGCGGGTTTACCTCGCCTTCAACGTCCTCATCAAGCCCGGCGAGCTCGCGGACGCGCTCGCCTACCTCGGCGAGTGCGTGGACCGCGGCATCGACGCGGCGATCGTGCAGGACCTGGGCGTGGTGCGCCTCATCCAGCGCGTCTACCCTGGACTGGAGGTGCACGGCTCGACGCAGATGACCGTGCACGACGTCGCCGGCGCGCGCGTCATGCAGCGCCTGGGCGTCGAGCGCGTGGTGCTGGCGCGCGAGAACACACTCGACGACGTGCGCGCGATCCGCGAGGCCGTGCCGGACCTCGGGCTGGAGACGTTCGTCCACGGCGCGCTCTGCATCTCGTACAGCGGTCAGTGCTACATGTCGGGGATGATCTCCGAGCGCTCGGCCAACCGCGGCGCCTGCGTGCAGTCCTGCCGGAAGGACTACACGCTGGACGACGTGCTCACCGGCCAGGAGCTGGACCGCGGTTACCTGATTTCCGCCAAGGACCTCGCCGCGCACGACCATCTTCCCGCCCTGGCGGAGTTGGGCGTCGGGTGCCTCAAGGTCGAGGGGCGCAAGAAACGCCCGGAGTACGTCGCCACCGTCACGCGCGGCTACCGCACCTGGCTGGATGCGCTCGCCCGCGGTCAGTGGGTCGCGCCGCCGGCCGAGGAGACCGAGCCGCTCGTCCAGATCTTCTCGCGCGGCTTCACGGGCGGCATGTACGGCGGGCGCGCCGGCCGGGGCTACATCACGCGCACGCAGCCCGACAACGCGGGCGTGGAGTTAGGCACTGTCGTCGGTCGCGAGGGCGCGGAGCTGATCGTCGAGCTTCGCGAGCCGCTCGCGGTGGGCGACGGGGTGGGCTTCGAGCCGCCGCCCAACGGGGTGGGGCGGAGCACCGGATTCGCGGTCTCCGGCGTCCGCACGCTCCGCCCTGTCGGCGGCGCCCGCCGTGACGGCCTCACCCGTCAGGCGCTCGCGGCCCGCGCGTCCGTCCCACCGGGCTGGCGCGTCGTGCGCACCTCGCACGCGGCCCTGCTGGAGCGCGCCCGCGCGAGCTTCGCCGCGCTTCCCGAGGGGACGCAGGCGCGCAAGACGCGTGTGCACGTTCGCCTGTTCGGCAGCGCGGGCGGCCCGCTCAAGGCCGTCTTCCGCGCCGGCGATGACGAAGTCACGGTGCAGGGCGACGTGGCTCTCGCGCCGGCAAGCAAGCGCGCGCTCGACATGCAGGTTCTGCGCGAGCAGCTCGGTCGACTGGGCGAGACGCCGTTCGTGCTCGCCGCGCTCGACGCTCGCGGCCTCGCCGAGGGGTTGTTCCTGCCGGTGTCCGAGCTCAACCGAATCCGCCAGGAGGCGGTCGAGGCGCTCACGCTTCGCCGCGATTGGGCGCGCCAGGCCGAACTTGCCGAGCGCGAGGCGCGGATCGTCGACGCGCTGACCGATGTCGGCGCGACGACGGATGCGCCGTCGGACCACCGCGATGAGTTTGCCCTCCGCGCGTCGGTGTTCGACTTGGACGACGCCCGGGCCGCCGCCGCCGCGGGCGCTACCGAGGTCGTGCTCGATCCATTCCTCCGGCACCCCGCGCCCCCGCTCGCGCGTGTCCGCGCGCTCGCCGATGAGCTGCGCACGCATGGCGTCGCGCTACGACTCCGCACGCCCACGATCGTCCGGCCGGCGGAGCGTCGCGCGCTGGAGAAGTGGTTCGGGCTGGAGCTGCCGCTGCTCAGCGGCCACCTGGGCCTCGTCGCCGAGTTCGGGGAGGCGGGGCGCGACGTCGTGGCGGACTACGCGGTCAACTGCTTCAACCAGCACACGGCCGCCGAGCTGTTCGCGTTAGGCGCCGGACGCGTGACGCTCTCGGTGGAGTTGACGGCGGACGAGATGGGCGAGGTCGTCGCGCCGTGGGCGGGGCGCGGGTTCGACGCCTTCGTCTACGGCCGTCCCGAGGGGATGACCATCGAGCACTGCGTCCTCTCGGCCGCGTTCGAGCGCGTGCCGACGACCTGCCGCGACCTGTGCGTGCAGAAGCACACCAACGTCGCCCTCACGGACCCCCGCGGGTACACCTTCGGCGTCGCGACCGACTCGGCGTGCCGGAACCGGCTCCTGCACTCGCGGCCGGTGGACGGATCGGAGTCGCTGGCGCGGCTGTGGGGCGCCGGGGTCCGGGGGTACCAGCTCGTCTTCAACGTTCCGGGAGACCCTCTGGCCGACGTCGTCGCGAGCTACCGGCACGCGCTCGACGCCCTGGCCGGCGGGCAGCGGCCGGACGTCGCCGCGGTGCGCGCGGCGGTCGGCGCAGAGTTCACCCGCGGCCACTTCGCGCGCGCGGTCTGACGCCCGGCGCGTCGCCGGCTCGGCCGCAGGCGCGCGCGCGGGCTCGGCCCCGCAATCTTTCGCCCCACCCTGCGTCGCCGTGATGCACCCGTTGTCGGGCGCCGGCCGTACGTTCCCGCCATGTCCGCGACCCTGATGCCCGGTCACGCCGCCTACGCCCCCCCCGCCCCCGGCCACGCCCCGACCCTCGACGACGCGCGCGCGGTGTTGCAGCGCCAGTTCGGGTACGCGCAGTTCCGGGCCGGCCAGGAGCGCGCGGTGCAGGCCGTGCTCGACGGGCGCGACACGGTGGTCATCATGCCCACCGGTGGCGGGAAGTCGCTCTGCTACCAGGTGCCGGCGCTCGTCCTGCCCGGCCTCACGGTCGTGGTGAGTCCGCTCATCTCGCTGATGAAGGACCAGGTGGACGCGCTCGTCGCGCGCGGGCTGCCGGCCGCCTTCGTCAACAGCACGCTGACCAGCGCGCAGGCCAACGAGCGGTTCCAGCGCGCGGCCCGGGGGGAGCTGAAGCTGCTCTACGTCGCCCCCGAACGCTTCGACTTCGGGAACACGGCGGAACGGCTTCGGGAGATCGGGGTCGCGCTGCTGGCCGTCGACGAGGCCCACTGCATCTCGGAGTGGGGGCACGACTTCCGGCCGAGCTACTTGCGGATGCGCAGCGTGCGCGAGCGGCTGGGCGACCCGGTGACTGTCGCGCTCACCGCCACCGCCACGCCGGACGTCCGCAAGGACATCGAGGTCCAGCTCGACCTGCGCGAGCCCGAGCGCATCGTCACCGGCTTCGACCGCACCAACCTGCACTACCACGTGGTGCCGGTGCGCAACGACGCGGAGAAGGACCACGCGCTCGTCGAAACGCTCACCGCGAACGCCGGCCAGGCCATCGTCTACGCCGCGACGCGGAAGAACGTCGAGCGGGTGGAGAGCGTGCTCCGCCGCGCGAAGATCGGCGTCGCCGCCTACCACGCCGGCCTCGACGACGCGCACCGGCACGAGGTGCAGGACGCCTTCATGAAGGAGGACGTGCGCGTCATCGTCGCCACCAACGCGTTCGGGATGGGGATCGACAAGGCGAACGTGCGCGTCGTCGTGCACCACGCCATGCCCGGGTCGCTGGAGGCGTACTACCAGGAGGCGGGGCGCGCGGGGCGCGACGGGCAGGACAGCGAGGTCTTCCTGCTTCACTCGTTCCCGGACCGGTTCACGCACGAGTTCTTCATCAAGGGGGCCTATCCCGAGCGCGCCGTCGTGGAGCAGGTGTACGACCGGCTGCGCCGCGACGCGGACCGCACGGGGATGGTCACGTACGGACCACGCGACCTAGCCGGCGTGCTGCCGGGAAAGGTCAGCGACCGGGAGGTCGAGAGCGCCGTCCGCGTGCTCGCCACCGCCGAAGCCGTACGCAACGAGCAGGAGAGCCCGTCGCGGGTCTTTGTCCGGCTACTCGCCACTCCCGACCGCATCAAGCGCGAGCTCACCGACGCGATGGAGCTGGAGCTGCTGCGGGCGGTGTGGCGCGCGGCCGGCAAGGCCATCGAGCGGGGCGCGGTCGTGGACCTCGACGGGCTGCCGCCGGGGTTCGGGGGCGGGCAGGGGGCGCTGCCCGTGTTGGAGGCGCTGCAGGAGCGGCAGTTCGTGCACGTGCAGCGCGCCGGCGGCGGGCTCCGCGTCGTCGACCCGCGGCGGAGTCTGGCCGACTACCGGGTCGATTGGAATGGCCTGGAGCGCCGCCGCCGCGGCGAGACGGGCAAGCTGGACGCGATGCAGAAGTACGCGTACCACACGGGGTGCCGCCGCCACTTCGTCCTCCGCTACTTCGGCGACCCGGCGGCTCGCGCCGGGAGTTGCGATGGCTGCGACAACTGCCTCGGCGTCAAGCACGAGGTGACCGCGCCGCGCCTGCCCAACGCGGCGCCGAAAGCGCGGTCCGGCGGCGCGGGCGCCCGCCCCGTGCGCGGCGCCCTCACGTCCCGGGGCCGCACCGAGACCGGCCCGACCGTCGACCCGCAGGAACTCGTCATGAGCGCCGCCGACGAGCAGCTTTTCGCGCGGCTCAAGACGCTCCGCGGCGAGATCGCGCGCGGCGATTCGGTGCCGGCGTACGTCGTCTTCCCGGACCGGACCCTCGCCGAGCTGGCCGTGCGGCGCCCCCGCACCCTCGGGGCGATGGGCGAGGTGTGCGGCGTGGGGCCGGCCAAGCTGGAGAAGTACGGCCAGCGGTTCCTCGACGCGGTGCGCGGGGCGGAGCAGGGCGACGCCGCCTGACGCGCGGGCCGGCGCGGCCGGGCCTGGACGGCTGGTGTAAGCCCCGTCACCCGGCGAGTTTACGAGGTCGCGGCCGCCGCCCACGGGCTATTCCGGGCGGCGGCCGCTCCCGCTTGCGCTCCTCGCGCCGCCCGTCTTCTCCGCGCCCCGCCGCGCCCGCCGCATGGACGACAGTCTCTACTTCAACGACCAGCACGTCGCCGTGCGCGAGATGGTGCGCGCCTTCGCCCAGACGGAGGTCGCCCCGGTCGCCGGCCGGTACGACGAGGCCGCCGAGTTTCCCTGGGGGAACGTCAAGCGCATGGCGGAGTTGGGGCTGCTCGGGGTGCCGTGGCCCGAGGACGTGGGCGGGGCGGGGCTCGACCTGACGAGCTACATCCTCGCCATCCACGAGATGGCCAAGGTGGACGCCTCTCACGCGATCACGATCTCGGCGCACACCACGCTCGGCACCTCGCCGATCTACTACTTCGGCAACGAGCGGCAGCGCGAGCGCTTCGTACCGATGCTGGCGAGCGGGCGCGTCCTCGGCGGCTTCGGCCTCACGGAGCCCGACGCCGGGAGCGACGCGGGCGGCACGCGCACCACCGCCGTGCGCAAGAACGGGCACTACGTGCTGAACGGCAGCAAGCGCTTCATCACGCACGCTTCGGTGGGCGAGGTGTTCGTCGTCACCGCCGTCACCGACCCGTCGGCCGGGACCAAGGGGATCAGCTCGTTCATCCTGACCAAGGAGACGAGCGACCTCGACAAGGTGCGCGGGCTGGGCGTCGGCCACGACCCGGCCAACGTCACGCTCCCCGGCTTCAAGGCCGGCAAGAAGGAGGACAAGCTCGGCTGGCGCGCGAGCGACACGGCCGAGCTGATCTTCGAGGACGTCGAGGTCCCCGCCGAGAACCTGTTAGGCACCGAGGGGCTCGGCTTCATCAACTTCATGAAGACGCTCGACGCGGGGCGCATCGGCATCGCCGCGCTGTCGTTAGGCCTGGCGGAGGGCGCGTTCGAGCAGTCGCTGCGCTACACCAGCGAGCGCAAGCAGTTCGGCCAGGCGATCGTCAACTTCCAGGGTGTCTCGTTCCCGCTGGCCGACATGGCCACGGAGATCGAGGCCGGCCGGCATCTGCTCTACTCGGCGACGAAGCTCGCGCAGGAGGGGCGGCCGTTCGGCAAGCAGGCCGCGATGGCGAAGCTCTTCTGCTCGGAGCTGAGCATGCGGGCTACGATCAAGGCCATCCAGCTCCACGGCGGCTACGGCTACACCAAGGATTACCCCGTGGAGCGCATGATGCGCGACGCCAAGATCTGCGAGATCGGCGAGGGGACCAGCGAGGTGCAGCGGCTCGTGATCGCCCGGCACCTGCTGCGCGAGCTCGCGGACTGATCCGCGCGTGAGCGACCGGAAGCCCTGGACGCTCCAGCGGCTGCGGGTGCCGCTGGGGTTCGTCGTCGGTGGACTCTATCTCTGGCTCGCGAAGCCCGACGCCCGCCTCCTCGCCGCCGGCGCCGTGGTCGCGCTGGCCGGCGTGGCGATGCGGGCGTGGGCCGCGGGCCACATCGTCAAGAACAACCGGCTGGCCACCACCGGCCCGTACGCGCACACGCGCAACCCGCTCTACGTCGGCAGCTTCCTCATCGGGTGCGGCTTCGCCATCATGGCGCACCCGCTGCTCCTGCTCGCGGTCGGCGCCTTCTGGCTGCTCGTCTACGGGCCGGTGATGCGGCGCGAGCGCGAGCACGTGCGCGGGCTCTACCCGGCCGAGTACGACGAGTGGGCGCGCCACGTCCCGATGTTCGTCCCGCGCCCGCTCCCGTGGCGCGCCGGCAACACGGGGGAGGCGTCGCGCTTCGATCCCAAGCTCTACCTGTACCACCGGGAGTGGCAGGCGGGGCTCGCGTACGTGGCGGTGCTGGCGTGGCTCGTCGCCCGCCTGAGGTTCGGGTTCTAGATGAAGCGCGAGATCCTGATCAACAGCTCCACCCGCGAGACCCGCGTCGCCATCCTCGAGGACGAGCAGCTCGTGGAGCTGCTCGTCGAGCGCCCCGACGCGCGCCGCATGTTAGGCGACGTCTACCTCGGCAAGGTCGAGGCGGTGCTCCCCGGCATCCAGGCCGCGTTCGTCAACATCGGCACGGAGAAGAGCGCGTTCCTCCACGCGTCCGACGTGGTCGAGGCCGAGGCGCCTGAGGACGACGATGGGGAGGACGACGACGAGCTCGACTCGACCGAGTCGGACGCCGCGCCGCGGCCGCGCGGCGGCCCGCGGCGCGGCAAGGTGCCCCCCATCGAGGAGGTGCTGAAGAAGGGGCAGGAGGTGCTCGTCCAGATCACCAAGGAGCCGATCAGCACCAAGGGCCCGCGGGTGACCGCGCAGCTCTCCTTCGCCGGGCGCTTCCTGGTGTACATGCCGCACGCGCCATCGCGGGTGGGGGTGAGCCGCAAGATCACCGACCGCGACGACCGGCGCCGGCTCAAGGAGCTGGTGGGCGCCGTGCTGCCGCCGGACAGTGGCGGCGTGATCGTGCGGACGGTCAGCGAGGAGGCGAGCGCCGAGACGTTCGGCCGCGAGCTGGCCACCCTGCAGAACCTGTGGAAGCGTATTCAGCGCAAGATGCGCTTCATGCGCGCCCCGGCGCTCATCCACCAGGAGACGAACCTCACGCGCGGCCTCGTGCGCGACCTGATGAGCGACAAGGTCGACGCGTTTGTGGTGGACGCGCGGCCACTGCACGCCGAGGTCCTGGAGTACCTGCAAGGCTTCGCGCCCGAGCTGGCCGAGCGCGTCAAGCTGCACGACGCGGTGGTGCCGCTGTTCGACACGTACGGCATCGAGCCCGAGATCCGCGACCTGTTCAAGCGCCGCTGCGACCTGCCGAGCGGCGGCTATCTGATCGTCGAGCCGACCGAGGCGCTGGTCTCGATCGACGTCAACTCGGGCCGGTTCGTCGGGCGCAAGGAGAAGGACCCGGAGAAGACCGTCCTCAAGACCAACGTCGAGGCGGCGCGCGAGATCGCCCGGCAGCTCCGGCTCCGCGACGTCGGCGGCATCATCGTCTGCGACTTCATCGACATGGAGACGCAGGCCAACCGCGACCGCGTCCTCCAGGAGCTGCGCCAGCACCTCGGCCGCGACCGCGCGCGCACCAAGGCGTACGCCGTGAGCGAGCTTGGCCTGGTCGAGATGACCCGCCAGCGGGTGCGCCAGAGCCACCTCCAGAGTATGACCGCGCCGTGTCCGACGTGCGCGGGCACCGGGCGCGTCTTCACGCCGGAGACGGTCGTGCGCCGCGTCGAGCGCGCCGTCCGGCGGATCGCGGCCGAGGGGAAGCGCGAGCCGATCCAGTTGCGCCTGCACCCGGAGACGGCCCTGCACGTCCTCACCGAGGAGCGCGACCTGCTGCGCAAGCTGGAGAAGGTGGTCGGCTTCCCCCTCGAGATGCGCGACGACCCGCGCCTCCGTCCGGACGAGCTCAAGCTCGTGGTCGCAGGGGCGGAGCGGGACGTCACGGCCCAGTACGCGGTGGCGTGATCCGGCGTCGCTGCCCGGCGCGGGCGGTCGGGGTTGCATCGTAAGCCCAAGTCGGATAACGTCCTAGGCTCTCACGCACCTGCATTTCTCCGTTCCTGACATGTCCTACGCCATCATCCGCACCGGCGGCAAGCAGTTCCGGGCCGAGCCGGGCAAGACCCTCCGCATCCCCTCCCTCGTGGGCGAGGCCGGCGGGGAGGTCGAGTTCAACGAGGTCCTGCTCGGCTCCGACAACGGCTCGGTGCGTACGGGCGTCCCGACGCTCGCCGGGGCTAAGGTGACGGCGGAGATCGTCAAGCACGGGCTCGGCGACAAGATCGTCGTCTTCAAGTTCAAGCGCCGGAAGAACTACGCCCGGAAGCAGGGCCACCGGCAGGGCTACACGGAAGTCCGCATCAAGGACATTACCCTCGGCTGACGGGAGACCTCCCTCATGGCTCACAAGAAGGGCGTCGGCTCGTCGCGCAACGGCCGCACCAGCAACCCGCAGTACCGCGGGATCAAGAAGTTCGGCGGCGAGAAGGTCATCGCCGGCAACATCATCGTCCGGCAGTGCGGCACGAAGTGGCACCCCGGCACCGGCGTCGGCCTCGGCCGCGACTACACGATCTACGCCCTCGTCGATGGCGTCGTGAAGTTCGAGCACCGCAACAAGTCGCAGCTCAAGGTCAGCGTGGTGCCTGTGGCGCAGCGCGAGGGGATCTACCTCGACGCGCCGGTCGCCGCCGAGCCTGCCCCGGCGGTCGCCCCCGCGGCCTGACCCCGCCGGCTCCGGCCCGCACCAACGCCCCCGCTTCGGCGGGGGCGTTTTGCGTTTGTGGCCTCCACACCCCGACGGCCGCAACCTTGCCCCTGCGTTCCCGTACGGCGCCGCACGGTGCGGCACCCGTCGCACCCTCCCACCCACGCGCGAGGACCCGATGCCGCTTTGGGACAAGGTGAAACAGGAGCTCGACCGCGCCGGCCAGGTCGCGCAGGACGCCCTCGACGAGGGGCGCTATCGGCTGGAGGCGCACCGCGCCCGGCAGGAGGCCGACAAGGCCGCCGAGGCGCTTGGCTACGCGGTGTACCGCGCCCGGTCCGCGGGCGGGGCGCTGGACGAGGCCGAGGTCGCGCGCCACGCTGACCGCTTGGCCGCCCACGAAGCCGAAGTGCACCGGCTGGAAACGCGGCTCCGCGAGCTCCAGCAGCGGTGGCGGGCCGGCGGCGGCATGGGAGCCCGCCCCGAGGCGGATGAGGGCCCGGCAGGTGGCGCCGGCACCGGGGGCGACGGCCCGGTCCCGCCCGCCACGCCCACGGGCGTCCCGGACCCTGGCCCGGTCGGGACGCCGACGGCGACCACCGCGATGGAAACTCCGCCCGAGGCGTCCGGCGGGCCGGTCCCGCCCCCGGCCAACACGCCGCCGACCGGCACGTACGGGGTGGTGCCGCCGGTGACCGACGTCAGCGCGACCGCGGCGGAGACCGACAAGCCCACCACCGACCTCTGGAAGAAGGGCGACGTGATGGGGCACGAGCCGTACTGAGGATGACGTAGACGGAGGCAACGAACATGGATCCCCGCGCAGGCGGGGATCCATGATTTCGCCGTTCTCCGCCCGGAACTACGGCCGGTACCCGCTCCCCGGCAGCGTCCGGTACCGCCGCGTCAACTCGTCCTGCCGCGACGGCGTTGTGATCTCGCGCCCGCGCACGAACACGTGCTCAGCGCGCGTGGCGAACTCAAACGGGTCGCCGCTCCACACCACCACGTTCGCGTCGCGCCCCGCGGCCAGCGCGCCGACGCGGTCGTCCACGCCGAACAGCTCGGCCGGCGTCAGCGTCACTGCGCGGAGGGCCGCGCCGAAGTCCATCCCGTACGCGACCGCGTTGCCCGCCTCGAAGCGCAGGTTGCGCACGTTGAACAGCTCCGGGTCGCCGGCGCCGTTACCCACGAGCACCACCAGGACCCCGGCACGCGCCAGGATCGCGGCGTTCTCCTGCCGCTGGCCTAACGAGGCGAAGCCGCCCGGGATGTTGTTCTCGGCCCCGGTAAGTACCGCCACCCCTTCGGCGGCGAGCCGGCGCGCGAGCTGCCACGCCTCCGCCCCGCCGGCGATCATCATGCGCAGCCCGAACTCGCGCTTGAGCCGCAGGGCCGCCTCGATGTCGGACGCGCGGTCGGCGGCGATCAGCATGGGCAGCGTCCCCGCGAGCACCGGCTGCAGCGCGTCCAGGTCGGCGCGCCCCGCGGCGTAGGGGCGCGTGGCGTTCCGCTCGAAGGCGGCGCGGTTGGCGCGGTAGGCGCGTGCGTCGGTGAGGATCTCGCGCAGGCGGCCGATCAGCTCCCCCCGCGCGCCGACGCCGGCGCCCTGCGCGCTGCCGACCTGCGCGACCATCGCCACCGATGCCCGCCGCAGCACCGACGCCGCGGACCCGGTGTCCGTGTCGACCAGCGCGGCCTGGCCCGAGATCAGCCCGCCGCCCGGAATCACGGCGACCGTGGTGACACCTTCCTGCCGCGCCGGGGCGATGTGGGCCGACGCCGGGTTGAAGCCCTCCCAGACGAGGAAGGACGCGGCGACGTTGTTCTGGCCGCGCGCGTTCGCGTCGCGGGTGTCGCGCACTGCGCCCACCTCGACCACGCCGAGCTGCGTGCCGGCGTTGATGAAGCCGGGCGTGACGACGCGGCCGGTCGCGTCGATCCGCTGCGCGTCGGCGGGGATGGCGACGTCGGCGCCCACCGCGACGATCCGGCCGTTGCGCATGAGCACGGTCCCGCGATCGATGCGCGGGCCGATGACCGGGTAGACGGTGCCGCCTACGACGGCGACCGTCTGCGCCTGGGCCCACCGAGTGCCGGCGACCGCGCCGAGTGCCGCGGCGGCGACAGCGAGTGTGCGGAAGCTGCGGGGCGTGCGCATCAGCGAGTCCCCCCGTTGCCGGCGGGCACCGCCGGGCGCTGGCCGGTCCCCGCGGCCGCGTTAGGCGCCGGCACGTACCCGAGCTCGAAGTCGGTGCGCCACTGCCGGTTGGGGTCCAGCCGGTCGTAGAGCAGCGCGCCGTCCACCCACACCTTCTCCGCGCGGCTGTAGACGCTGAACGGGTTTCCCGACCAGAGCACGACGTCGGCGTTCTTGCCCGGCTCCAGCGAGCCGATGCGGTCGTCGAGGCCTAACGCCCACGCTGGGTTGATGGTCAGCCAGCGGATGGCGTCGTCCTCGCTCACGGCGACGCCGGCCGCGCGCCCGGCCGCGAGCGCCTTCGCCGCCTCCTGGTTCAGCCGCTGCGACCCGCTCGGGTCGTCGGAGTGGACGATGGCGCGCGCGCCGGCCGCGTGCACGAGCGCGATGTTGGCGCGGATGCCGTCGAGCGCCTCCATCTTGAAGCCGCCCCAGTCCGCCCACAGCGAGCCGGACACCGAGTCGCGGGCCATGAGGTCCGCGATCTTGTACGCCTCGACGCCGTGGTGGAACGAGCGGATGCGGTAGCCGAACTCGCGCGCGAGGTCGAGCATCTGCGCCATCTCGTCGGCGCGGTAGCAGTGGTTGTGCACGAGGATGTTGCCGCGCAGCACATCCGCGAGCGTCTCGTTGCCGAGGTCGCGCGCGGGCGGGTCGCCCTGCCGGTTGCCGGCGAGGAAGGCGTCCCAGCGCCGGCGGTACGCCTCGGCGTTGATCCAGGCCGTGCGGTAGCCCGCCATGTTGCCCATGCGCGTGCTCGGCCCGCGGTTGGCGTAGACGCGCTTGGGGTTCTCGCCGCACGCCATCTTGAGCCCGTACCGCGCGCCGGGGAACTTCATCCCCTGGACGGTGCGCGACGGCACCACCTTGAGCACCACGCTCCGCCCGCCGATCAGGTTGGCCGAGCCCGGGAGCACCTGGAGCGTGGTCACGCCCCCCGCGAGGTTACGCGGGAACTGCGGGTCCTGCGGCCAGACCGAGTGCTCCGCCCAGACGTAGCTCGTGACCGGGTTGGTTGCCTCGTTGCCGTCCGACAGCGCGTCGCCGCCGGGCGCGGCGTACACGCCGAGGTGCGAGTGGTCGTCGACGATGCCGGGCGTGACGTACTTGCCCTGGCCGTCGATCACGGTCGCGCCCGCCGGCACGTCCACGCTCGCCCCGACGGCGGCGATGCGGCCGTCGCGCAGGAGCACCGCGCCGTTGCGGATCGTCGGGCCGGCGGCGGTCATCACGGTGACGTTGCGAATCACCGTGGGCACCGACGTGAACGGCCGGTACGTGCTCGGGAACGGGTCGGCGTTGGGCGACGAGAGGGCGCCGCGGCCGGGCCCGCGCGCGGAGCCCTGCGCGGGGCTCGCCGCCGCGCTGCCCGGCTGGGGCGCCGGCTGCGCGCTGGTGGGGCCGGGCGTGGTGCCCTGGCCGGGGGCGGGGGCGCTCGGCGTCTGCGCGGGTGCGGGGCCGGCGGCGCCGGCGGCGAGCGCGGCCAGCACGACCGCGGCCGTTAGGCAGCGCGGGGGGCGAGGGGGCATGCGGGTGGGGGCGGGGAGGGAAGCCGGCGACCGCACGCGGGCGCGCCGACGCGGAGCTTACGACCCGGCCCGGGGGAACGCTGCCCGGAGCACGCCCGGCAGGTCGGTGCAGAGCCCGTCGACGCCGTACCCCGCGAGCCGCCGCGCGACGTCCACGTCGTTGACGGTCCAGGCGACGACGCGGATCCCGGCCGCGTGGGCGTCGCGCACGAGCGCGGCGTCGATCATCGACCAGTGCTGCCACAGGTCGCGCGCGCCGGCCGCGCGCACGGCGGCCACGTTGTCCATGAGGTAGCTGGTGGAGAGCACGCCGACCGGCGTGTCGGGCGCGAGCGCGCGCACCCGGCGGCTGATGCGATGGTCGAAGCTGTGCACGGGCGCGCGGCTCCCGTGTCCGGCGAGCACCGCCGCGACGGCGGCCTCGGCGTCGACCGCCTTCACCTCGACGTAGACCGTCGCCCGCGGCGCGACGAGCGCCAGCACCTCGGCGAGCGTGGGGACGGGGACGCCGGGCGCGAGGGCGGTGGCCAGCACGTCGGCCGCGTCGAGGGCGGCGATGGGGCGACCCGCGTGCGGCCCTCCGTGCAGGGTCGGATCGTGGTGGACCACCGGCACCCCGTCCGACGTCACGTGCACGTCAAGCTCCACCCCGTCTGCGCCGTGCGTCAGCGCGTGCGCGAAGCCGGGGAGCGAGTTCTCGGGGTGCTCGCGGGGCGTCCCGCGGTGGGCGATGATCTCGGGCGATGGGGCGGTCGGCACGCGGCGAAGGTAACGCGCGGCCCCCGGTCGCGGCCCTTAACGTTCGCGCCGCGCCGGCGTCCACCGGGCCGGATGCGCACCCTGGCCGTGACCGCCCCCACTCTGACCGAGCCCACCGACGACGCGATCGACGCCGCCCTGCTGGCGCGCTGGCGCGACAGCGACGAGCGCGCGGCGACCGAGCTCGTGCAGCGCCACGCCCCGGCGCTGGCCCGGTTCGCCGCCACGCTCGGCGTCCGCGACGAGGTCGACGAGCTGGTCCAGGATACGTTCGTGCGCGCGTTCCACGCACTCGACAGCTTTCGCGGGGACAGTTCGCTTCGCACGTGGCTCTTCACCATCGAGCGCCGCCTCGTGCTGGACCGACGGCGTTCGGGGGCGCGACGCCGGCAGCACGAGGTCGGCGGCGAGGACGACGCGGACGCGGCCGTCGCCGCCACTCCGCTCGACACGCTGGTCGCCGACGAAACGCAGGCGCGGCTCCGCGCGGCCGTCGCCCGCCTGACCCCGACGCAGCGCGAGGTGTTCACCTTGCGAGTCGCGGAGGGTCGGTCGTACAAGGAGATCGCGGGGATCGCCGGCACCACGGAAGGCGCGGCCCGCGTGCACTACCACAACGCCCTGCGGGCGGTGAAGGAGTACCTCGATGCCTGACCTCTCCACGCACGACGTGCCGGGCGGCTGCCCGGCGGACGCGAGCGACCTGCTCCCGGCGTTGCTCCACGGCCGGCTCACCGGCGCGGAGCGGGTCCGGGCCGAGTCGCACCTGGCCGGGTGCGACGCCTGCGCGGCGGAACTGCGCCTGTTGGGCGCGGCTCGCGAGGCGTGGACCACGGCGGCGCCCGCGGTGGACGTCGCCCGCATCGCGGCCGCCGTGTGCACGGCGACGATCCCGGCTCGCCACCCGGCGGCGCCGCCTGCTCAGTCCGCGGCGCCGCCCTCGGTGCGCCGGCCGACCCGCTGGCGGGTGTCGCGGGCCTGGCAGGCGATCGCGGCCACGTTGGTGCTCGCCATCGGCGCCGGCGCGGGACTCTTCGGCCGCGGACAGACCGGTATGGTGGTGCCGCAGGTGACGCACGCGGACGCGCCGCCCGCGGTCGTGGCACCAGGCCCCACGCCCGTTGCCCCGGTCCCGGTCCCGGCCGCCTCGGTGCCGTCCCCGACCGTCGAGCGTGCGACGACGCCCGCGCTGCTGGCCGCCGCGGAGCCCGCCCTGGGCGCGGGACTCGCGGACCTGACGGACGCCGAGCTGGACGCGGTGCTCGCCGCGGTCCGCGCAGACGACGGCCTGCTTCCCAGCGAGGAGTCGGACGCGGTCGCGACGCTGGTCGGAGAGCCCGGTGGGCGGTAGCGCGGTGCGGCACGGGATCCTGGCGCTAGCGCTCGTCGCCGGCAGCGCCGTCCGGCCGCACGCGTCGAGCGCTCAGCCGCCGGGTGATTCGGGTGGTCCGGGCGGGTATCGGCGCGATCGTTTGGAACGCCTCGCTGAGTTGGTCCAGAGGCGTCTCGCCCTCACCGACGCGCAGGCCGACCGACTCCGGGCGACCTCGACGCGCTACGGGCGCGACCGGCAGGCGCTCGCGGCCCGTCAGCGCGAGGCCCGTTTGACGCTACGCGCCGAGATCCCGCGTGGCCCGCAGGCCGACCAGGCGCGCGTGCGCGCGGCGATCGACGCGCTCGTCGCGTCGGAGCAGCGGCGGGCCGCGTTGCTCGCCGCCGAGCAGCGGGAGCTGGCCAGCTTCCTCACGCCGGTCCAGCGCGCGCAGTACCTCGGCCTGCAGGAGCGCGCCTTGCGGGCGGCTGAGCGGGTGCGGAGAGCGCGGTTCGGCGACGGTCGACCGGATTCGGCGCGGCCGTTCGGACCTGGCTCTCGGCGGCGACCGCGTCCGGAGTGAGCGCGCGCCGCACGGTCCTGTGCGGTCGGCGGGGGCGCTCGTAGATTGGGCTCCGCACGCCTCTGTGGCGGAACTGGCAGACGCATCAGACTCAAAATCTGACGACCGCAAGGTCATCCCGGTTCGATCCCGGGCGGAGGCATGACGGCCGGGTGGGGAACGCTCCCCGCCCGGCCGTCGCGCGTGGTGGGGCTGACGTCGTCACCGCTTCGTCACCGCTTCGTCGCTTGCCGCCCCGCGCCGCCGCGCGATAGGTTCCGCCGCCCGCCGCGGCCCTTCCCGCCCAGGCCGGCCCCACCAGTCCCGCACCGCTCATGGCGAGCTACCAGTTCGCGCAGGTCCCGCCCGACGGCGAGCCGATCGGCTACGACAACGGCACCCTGCGCGTCCCCAACCGCCCCATCGTCCCGTTCATCGAGGGCGACGGCACCGGCCCCGACATCTGGCGCGCGTCGGTGCGCGTGTTCGACGCGGCGGTCGAGCGGGCGTACGGCGGCGAGCGCAAGATCGCGTGGATGGAGGTGTACGCCGGCGAAAAGAGCGTGGCCACCACGGGCGACTGGCTGCCCGAGGAGACGATCGAGGCACTGCGCGAGTTCCGCGTCAGCATCAAGGGACCGCTGTCCACGCCGGTCGGCGGCGGCATCCGCTCGCTCAACGTCGCGCTCCGCCAGATCCTCGACCTGTACGCCTGCATTCGCCCGGTGCGCTACTTCGAGGGCGTCGGGGCGCCGGTCAAGGAGCCGCAGAAGCTCGACGTCGTCATCTTCCGCGAGAACACCGAGGACGTCTACTCGGGCATCGAGTTCCGCGCCGGCACGCCCGAGGCCGACAAGCTCGCCGGCTACCTGCGCGACCAGCTCGGCAAGACCGTGCGCGAGGGCTCGGCCATCGGCATCAAGCCGATGACCGAGTTCGGCTCCAAGCGGCTCGTCCGCATGGCCATCGAGTACGCGCAGAAGAACGGGCGCGCTAAGGTGACGCTCGTCCACAAGGGCAACATCATGAAGTTCACCGAGGGCGCCTTCCGCGATTGGGGTTACGAGGTCGCGAAGGAGAGCTTCGGCGGGACGGTCATCGACAAGGGTCCGTGGACGCAGGTGCCCGACGGCCCGACGGTCACCGACGTGATCGCCGACGCGATGTTCCAGCAGCTCCTGCTGCGTCCCGACGAGTACTCGGTGATCGCCACGCCCAACCTCAACGGCGACTACCTCTCCGACGCCGCCGCCGCGCAGGTGGGCGGGCTCGGCATGGCGCCGGGCGGGAACGTGGGCGACGGCCTCGCGGTGTTCGAGGCCACGCACGGCACGGCGCCCAAGTACGCCGGCCTGGACAAGGTGAACCCGGGCAGCGTGATCCTGAGCGGCGTCATGATGCTCGAGTACATGGGCTGGAACGAGGCCGCGAAGCTCATCGTCGGGGGCATCGAGCGCGCGATCGGCGCGAAGACGGTGACTTACGACCTCGCGCGCCAGATGCCCGGCGCGACCGAGGTGAGCTGCTCCGGCTTCGGCGACGCGATCGTCGCCGCGATGCAGGCCTAACGCGCGCCATGGTCCCGGTCCACACGATCGCGCTGTCGCTGCACGCCGGGCCCGCGGCCGAGCTGCGGACCCCGTTGCTCGCCGTCGCCCTTGCGGCCGACGAACCGCTGCCCGCCGCGCTCGCGGCGGTCGACACGGCGTACGGCGGCGCGCTCGGGCGAGCCGTCGCCCGCCGCGACTTCCGCGGCGGCCGCGACGAGACGTTGTACGTGGGCGGCGCCGACGCGGGCGTCGAGCGCGTGCTGCTGGTCGGGATGGGCAAGGCGCGCGACCGCCGCGCGGCCCTCCGCCGCGCCGGCGCCGTCGCCGGCCGCGCGGCGGTCAAGCTCGGGACCGGCGAGGTGGCCTTCCACGCCGTGGATCTGGATGCGGACGCCGCCGAGGCGGCCGCGGTCGGGCTGACGATGGCGGCATTCCGCTACGACGACCTGCTGACGCCGCCGCCCGAGCGCGAGCGCCGCGCGCCGCTGACCGGCGCCACGATCGTCGCGCCGGAGTCCGCGCGCCCGGCGCTCGCCGCGGCCGAGGCGTTAGGCGCGGGGTACGACCTCGCCCGGCGCCTCGCGATGATGCCGGGCAACGTCTGCACGCCCGACACCTTCGCCGAAGTCGGGCAGGACCTCGCGGACCGCTACGGCATGCAGCTCACCGTCGCCGGGCGTGAGGGCATCACCGAGTTGGGAATGGGCTCGTTCCTCAGCGTCGCGCAGGGGACGCCGCAGGACCCCAAGCTCGTGGTCGTCGAGCACCGGAAGGGCGGGGACGCCAAGCCGGTCGTGCTGGTCGGCAAGGGGCTCTGCTTCGACACCGGCGGCATCAACCTCAAGCCGGGCGAGGGGATGCAGCACATGAAGTTCGACATGTGCGGCGCGGCCGGCGTGATGGGGGCGATGGAGGCGATCGGGCGGCTCGACCTGCCGCTGAACGTCATTGGCGTCGTGGGCTCGACCACCAACATGCCGGGCGGCACCGCCATGAAGCCCGGCGACGTCGTGCGCGCCATGTCCGGCAAGACGATCGAGAACCACAACACCGACGCCGAGGGGCGGTTGGTGTTGTGTGACCTGCTGCACTACGTCAAGCGCTTCGAGCCCGCGGCCGTGCTCGACGCGGCGACGCTCACCGGCGCGATCGTCATCGCGTTAGGCCACCAGGCCGTCGGCGTCTTCGGCGGCGACGCGGCGCTCACGCGCGAGGTGCTCGACGCGGGCGCGCGCGCCGGGGAGCGCGGCTGGGAGCTGCCAATGTTCGAGGAGTACAAGGAGCAGCTCAAGAGCGACGTCGCCGACCTCAAGAACGTCGGCGGCCGCGCGGCCGGCTCCATCACCGCCGCCTGGTTCCTGCGCGAGTTCGTCGACGACGCCTACCCCTGGGTCCACCTCGACGTGGCCGGCACGGCCTACTCCGAGACGGACCTCGGCTGGCTCCCCAAGGGCCCGACCGGCACGCCCACCGGCACGTTCGTCGAGTTCGTGCGCGCGCGCGCCCGGCAGCAGCCGGACGTGCCGCAGGCGGTGGCGGGCTGACGCCACCGCCGTCCCGGTCGACGCGCGCGGCCTACGTGGCGCGCGTCGTCCTCTTGGTAGGCATCGCGCTGCCGGGGGCGCGCGCCGGCGCGCAGCAGCGGCCGCCCGCGCCGACGCCCGCCGTCCCCATCCCCGGGCCCGCCCCCGACAGCGCCGCGCGGGCGAGCAAGGACTCGGTGCGCGGCATCCCGGACACGCTCCGCACGCCGCCCGTCCGCCGCGACAGCATCCAACCGCCGATCACCCGGGGCGAGCTGCCGGTGGGCGTGACCGCCGGGCCGTCGTACCGCTTCCGCGGCGACACCGTGCTCGCCACCGGCGCGCTGACGGTGCTCGACCTGTTGGAGCGCGTCCCCGGGCTGTCGGGGTTTCGGTCCGGCTTTATTGCGTCCATCCAGACGGCCGCGTACAACGGCGACTTCCGCCGCGTGCGTCTCTTCCGCGACGGCGTGGAGCTGGACCCGGTCGACGCCCGCGGCGGCGCCATCCTCGATCTGATCGACCTCCCGCTGTGGCAGGCCGAGGACGTGAGCGTGGAGCCGACCGCGGGCGAGGTGCGCGTTCATGTGCGCACGCGGACGGTGCGGAACCGGACGCCGCAGACTCGCGTCGACATCCTCACCGGCGACGACGAGACCAACCTGTACCGGGCCTTCTACGGCAAGCGCTTCGGCAACGGCGGGCTGATTCAGGTCACCGCGCAGCAGTACGGCACCGGCTCGCGAAACCGGCGCACCGGGGGCGGCGGGGACGCGACGAACCCGGTCATCCGGCTCGGCTGGGCCAACCGGCGCGGCGTCAGCGTCGACGCGTTCGTCGCGCGCCTCAACCGGCAGCGCAACGTCACCGTCGACGCGACCAGCCCAAGCACGGAAGTCCTGCCGTTCCAGGAGGCGCGCCGCGACGAGACGTACCTGCGCGTCGGGCTCGGCGACCCCGAGCAGGGGTTCTGGGCGCAGGCGATCGCCAACACGCTGCGCTACCGCAACGGCGACGCGAACCGCACGGCCGCCTTCGCCGCGGCCGACACTACGGACAGCACGCGCGCGCTGCGCGACACGTCCCTCTTCCGCGCGCAGTACCTGCTCGCGGGCGGCGTCAACCGATGGGGCGTGCGGTTCTCCGGGACCGGGCGGGTGCGCGTCTACGACGGCCGCACCGACGTCGCCCCGCAGCTCCGCGCCTCCTACGACCGGCGGCGGCTCAACGTCTGGGCGCTCGCCGAGCGCGCCGGCGTGGACTCGTCGCGTCGGCTCGACGTGACCGCCCGCGTCGCGCCGCTCAACTGGGTGGCGTTCGTGGTCGCGGGGAGCCAGACCAACAGCGAGGCGGCCAGCGCGCCGGGCGCGCGCCGTGTGGCGCGCGCGGAGGCGGCCGTGCGAATCGGCGACGCCTGGCTCGCGGGCGGCCGCGTCGTCCGCGGGTCGGGCGTCTTCCTGCCCCCGCTGTTCTACAGTCAGGGCACCACGCCGGAGACCCTCGTGCGGCCGGCGGCGTACACCGAGGGGCGCGCGAACGGCACCATCGGCTCGCTGCGCGGCCGCGTGTACAAGGACCTGCAGGCCGACGTCAACGGCGTGGTGTGGGACGGGGCGGGCGCGTTCCGCCCCAAGTACCAGGGGCGCGCGGAGCTGCGACTTCTGACCAACTGGCGCTCGCGGTTCCCCTCCGGCGAGTTCGGCGCGAACATCGCCGTGTTCGACGAGTACCGGAGCGAGATGTTCGCCCCGTTCCGCGCCCCGGGCGACACGACCGACACCGTGCGTCGCGCTGCCGCCAGCAACCAGCTCGGCGCGCAGGTCGAGTTCCGTCTGCAGTCCGCGGTCATCACCTTCCAGATCCGGAACGCCCTCGGCCGGCGCTTCGAATACGTGCCGGGGCTCCGGGCGCCCGGGGCGATCAGCGTGTACGGGGTGCGCTGGGAGTTCGGGAACTGACCGGCCGGCTTTGACAAAGTCCTTGCGCCGCAATAGGTTGCGCGGCTCGCTATGACACGGAGCATGACCGGTTTCGGCGCCGCCGAGGGGCGCGTGGGCGACCTGCGCGTCACCGTCGAGGTGCGCTCGGTCAATCACCGGTTCTTCACGCCCAGCGTCAAACTCCCGGGCGCGCTGGCCCGGTTCGAAGCCGAGGCGCGCGAGGCGTTGCGCGGGCGCGTGGCCCGCGGTCACGTGACGCTTTCGGCCCGCGTCGAGCGCGACGACCCGTCGGCCGCAGCGACCGCCCTGCATGTGGACGAGTCGCGGCTGGACGCGTACATCGCCCTGTACAATCGCGTCTACCGGCGGAACGACGTCCACGGGCTCGCCCTCGACTTCGCCCACCTCGTGCGCCTGCCCGGCGTCCTCGTCGATCAGGTCGAGCCGGCGGCGCCGGCCGCCGAGGGGACGGCGAGCGAGCTGGTCGCCATCGTGCGGAATGCCACGGACGCGCTCACGGCGATGCGCGACGCGGAGGGCGCGCGGCTGGCGGAGGTGCTCCGCGAGCGGCTCGGCGTGATGGAGGCGGCCTACGCGCGGATCGCTGAACGCGCCCCCGCCCGGCTGGTGGAGCAGCGCGACCGCCTGCGCGCCGCCGTCCGCGAGCTGGCCGACGGGGTGGCGCTGGACGAAGGACGCCTCGCGCAGGAGGTCGCCGTGCTCGCGGACCGCCTGGACGTGAGCGAGGAGATCGACCGGTTCCGCGCGCACGTCGCCGCGTTCCGCGCCGCGCTCGACGCGGCCGGGGCGGAACCCGTCGGCAAGCGGCTCGGTTTCCTCCTGCAGGAGATGCTGCGCGAGGTCAACACGACGGGGAGCAAGGCCAACGACGCCCCGATGCTGGCCGACGTCGTGCTGCTCAAGGAGGAGTTGGAGCGCGTCCGCGAGCAGGTGGAGAACGTCGAGTGATCGAGGCGCCGCCGCGGTCGTCGCCGTTCCCCGTCATCCTCTCGGCGCCGAGCGGGGCGGGGAAGACGACGATCGCCCGGCGCCTGCTGGCCGAGCGCGCGGACGTGGGGTACTCGGTGTCGTGCACCACCCGCGCCCCGCGCCCCGGCGAGACGCACGGCCGCGACTACTACTTTCTCTCGCGCGCCGAGTTCGAGGCGGCGCGCGAGGGCGGGGCGTTCGCCGAGTGGGCGCCGGTGCACAACAACCTCTACGGCACGCTCCGCAGCGAGGTCGAGCGGGTGCTCGGCGGCGGGCGGCACGTGCTGATGGACATCGACATCCAGGGCGCGCGGCAGTTCGCCGAGGCGTTCCCCGGCGCGGTCCGCGTCTTCGTCCTTCCGCCCTCGGGCGAGGTGCTGCTCGGCCGGCTGTCCGGTCGCGGCACTGAGGGCGCGGAGTCGCTGGCCGTGCGGCTGCACAACGCGCGCGAAGAGGTGGCCGCCGCGCGCGAGTACGAGTACGTGGTCGTCAACGACGCGCTCGACCGGGCCGTCGCGCAGGTGGCGTCCATCCTGGACGCCGAGGGCGCGCGCCGCGAGCGGCTCCGCGACGTCGAGGCGCGGGTGGCCGCGATCGTCGCGGCCCTCGACGCGGCGGCCGCCGCCTGACGTCGCCCCACGCACCACGCTGACCCGAACCAGGAGCCAGACCATGCAGGTGTTCACGCCCAACGAGATCGCCGCGCACGCGACCAACAAGTACCTGGCCGTGCTCGTGGCCGCCAAGTACGCGCGGCTGCTGAACGAGTTCCCGCGCATCCCGGGCCGCTCCGGCGAGAAGAAGCTCACGACCCGCGCGCTCGAGGAGCTGGAGGCGGGCAACATCGACTTCCAGGTCGTCGCCCGCCGCCGCCCCGCCGAGGGCTGAGGCGGCGCTGGCGTTAGGCCGGTGAGCGCGCGCCCGTTCGCCGGCCGCCGCGTCCTGCTCGGCGTCACCGGCGGGATCGCGAGCTACAAGGCCGCCTGGGTCGCCCGCCTGCTCGCGCAGGCGGGCGCCGAGGTGGACGTGGTGATGACGCGCGCCGCGCAGGAGTTTGTGGGCGCCGTGACCATCGAGGCGCTCACGGGCCGGCCGGTCCACACCGCGCTGATCGCCGCAGGGCACGCGCTCGACCACATCCGGCTGGCGCGGGCGGCGGAGTTGGTCGTCGTCGCCCCGGCGACGGCGGACTTCCTCGCCCGGGCCGTCCACGGACACGCAGACGACCTGCTCACGGCCTGCCTGCTCGCGACGAGTGCGCCGGTGCTGCTGGTGCCGGCCATGAACGACCGAATGTGGGCGCATCCGGCCGTCGTCCGCAACACGGCCGACGCGCGCGCTCTCGGCTACCACGTCCTCGAACCCGCCGAGGGCGCGCTGGCGGCTGGCGAGGGGAGCGGGCCAGGTCGCATGCCGGAGCCAGACACGATCGTCGCCCATGCCGGTCGGCTGCTGGAGCACCGCGGCCCGTTGGCGGGACGGCGGGTGCTCGTCACCGCAGGCCCGACGCGCGAGGCCGTGGACCCCGTGCGCTACGTCAGCAACCACAGCAGCGGCAAGATGGGCGTGGCCCTCGCCGCCGCCGCCTGGCGTCGCGGCGCGGAAGTCACCCTGGTGGCCGGCCCGTTGCAGGTGCCGGTGCCTGCCGGCGTTGCGCACGTGCCAGTCGAGACCACGGCGGAGATGGCTGCTGCCGTCGGGGACGCGCTGCCCGCCGCCGACGTGCTCGTCATGGCGGCGGCGCCGGCCGACTTCCGTCCGGCCGCGACGGCGGCGCAGAAGATCAAGCGCGGCGACGGCGCGCTCACGCTGGCGCTGGAACCGACGTCCGACATCCTCGTCTCGACGCGTCCGCAACGCCGGCCCGGGCTTTTCGCGGTCGGCTTCGCGCTCGAGACGACTGACACGCTCGCCAACGCGCGGCGCAAGCTCGCCGCGAAGGATCTGGACCTCGTGGTGCTCAACGACGCGACCGAGGCCGGCGCCGGCTTCGGCGTCGACACGAACCGGGTGACGCTCGTGACCCGCGACCGCGAGCCGGACGCCCTGCCCCTCATGCCCAAGGGCGCGGTGGCCGACGCGATCCTCGACCGGGTGGACGCGCTGCTCGCCGCGCGCGCCGCGGCGACCGCGGAACGTTAGGCCGTGGACGCGCGCGACCGGCTGCGGCGCTACCTGGAGCAGCGCCGCGAGATGGGCGAGCGGGAGCTGCAGCTCGACGGGATGAGCGTCGACGACGTGCTGTCGATGGTGAGCGCGACGGGGGCCTTGAAACGGCGTGACCGCGCCGCGGTCGATGCCACCCCGGTCCCGCTCCCGGCCCGTCCCGCGGAGGAGCCCGCCGAGGCACCGCGCGGGTCCGCGCTCCCGACGGCCTTCGCCGGGGCGCCCGACCCGGACGACGACCCGGACGACGACGCGATCGACACGGAGCACGGCGCCCCCGCCGACCACCCGCGCCTCCGGGGTGAGGGCGCACCGGCCGTGCCCGAGCCGCCGGTCGCTCGGGCGCGCCCCGAGCTGGCAGACCGGACGGGCGTGCGCGGGGAGGCCGCCGCCGAAGCCGCCGGCGGCGACTGGCGGGCCGCGCTCCGGGCGACCGGGGCGGACGGCGGCCCGCCGGATGCACGGCCGGGTCTGCCGCCTGCCGCCGCGCCGCGGCCGGCCACCCCCCGCCCCGCGCCCGACGCCCTCATGCCCAACCGACCCGCCGCCACCGGCGCCTACTTCTCCGGTGCGCCGTTCCCCGGCCTCCCCGACGTGACGGTCGGCGTCGTGTTCGACGGCGCCGCCCCGGCGCTCCTCGGCGGCGACGACGGCATTGAGGCGCTCCCCGACCTGGAGGCGATCGCCGCGCGGGTCCGCGCCTGCCAACGGTGCGGGCTCTACAAGACCGCGACCCACGGCGTCCCGGGCGAGGGCAACCCCAACGCCGACTTCGTCGTGGTGGGCGAGGCACCGGGCGCGGACGAGGACGCGAGCGGCCGCCCCTTCGTCGGGGCCTCGGGGCAGCTCCTGACGAAGATCCTGTCGGCCATTAGCTTGGCCCGGGAGGACGTGTTCATCTGCAACGTGGTGAAGCACCGGCCTCCGGGGAACCGGAACCCCGCCCCCGACGAGGTCGCGGCGTGCAGCCCCTACCTCATCCGGCAGCTCGAGCTCGTGCGCCCGAAGGTCATCCTCACCGTGGGGAACTTCGCCG
>ERZ1066120.693-NODE-693-length-27812-cov-22.028641_pt1 | contig 27812 bp, 23 predicted proteins | sample MGYA00382767_ERZ1066120 | MGnify/ENA primary metagenome ERZ1066120 (study PRJEB33369, sample SAMEA5778350) | biofilm metagenome | biome: Industrial cooling water; feature: Water cooling tower basin; material: Biofilm | place: United Arab Emirates | collected...
CTATCAACTATCAACTATCAACTATCAACTATCAACTATCAACTATCAACTATTTAAAGTGTTGGCGCACAAAATGCCCGAAGCGGCGACGGCGGGAACTCCAATACCGGGCATCGTGCTATCGCCCGTGCGGTACAATCCGGGGATGGGAGTATAGATGCTGGGGAATGTGCCTTTACCCGCTGCGATCGCTGGGCCATATGTGCCTTTGTATCTGCGAAGATAATGGGAGTGGGTGAGGGGTGTACCGATTAGTTCGACGACGATGCGATCGCGCAGATCTGGGATAATCTTTTCTAGAGCAAGGTAGAGGGGATGCGATCGCTCTTTTTTCCGATCTTCGTAACTATCATCCCGTCGCCATCCATCGAAAGGTTCCAAAGTATAAGCATGGACTACATGATGTCCCTTTGGTGCTAAATTGCTATCCCACACCGAAGGAATCGAAATCATGCAAGTATTCCCAGGTTCGGTAATATCTCGATTGGAATCGTGAACCACAACGTGATGTCCTGTCAAATCTTCTAACCCTTCACCCCGGATACCTAAATGCAAGTGCATAAAGCTATCCACGGCAGGAGTTAAGAGCGACTTCTCGCGATAGGAATATGGTAAATCTTCCGCACGCAACAACTTATTATAAGTATCCCAGATCGTCGCATTGGAAATAACGATAGGTGCTTGAATAACTTCCCCATTCTGCAATCGCACCCCCACGACTTTCCCCGATTCTACTAATATTTGCTCCACGTGGGCATTCAAGCGCAATTTTCCGCCCCAGCGTTCCAAACCTTGCACCAAAGCATCAACAATTGCCCCACTTCCGCCGATGGGATAATCGACGCCGATATTAGTACGTTCGCCTAACATAAAAGCGACTTCAGCGGCGATAGTTCCTTCTGCTTTTAAACCGGATAGCAGAAAACATTCTAAATCGATTAAACGCCGCACCCAAGGATCTTTTACCTCTTTATCCATCACCTCGCCAACCGAACTTTGAATTACTCCCACATGGGGCAATAATTTTAATAAAGATGGCAAATATCGTCCCAATAAAATAGGTACGATTTGCCAATCTGCGCGTAAAGCAATTGTAGGAATACCCTTCATCCCATCGTACAAAGGCAACAGGCGATTTTCAAATTTTTCTAATTCTATAGCGCCTTGAGGCGCAATCTTTGCCACAGCATCTCGATATCGTTTCCCATTGCTATAAACCGGAAACTTACCTTCAGGAAAATGATAGTGTCCCAAAGGGTCATAAGTAACCGTTTGGATAGATTCTCCTAGAACGTCGAGAACCTGTCGCACCGGATTGAGGCTGCGCGGGTCGCTGAGGCCGCAATAGAACGAGGGGCCAGAATCAAACGTAAAGCCGCGCCGCGCGAAGCTGTGAGCTGCTCCGCCTGCGATCGCGTGACTTTCGCATACCAATACCTGCTTACCGTAACGGGCGAGGAGGGCGGCAGCGGTTAAACCGCCGATGCCGCTGCCGATGACAATAACTTCACAATTCTGCATGGGTGAAAAAGCAATTCCCCATGCATTTTAAGTTGGAATGCCATTCCAGCACACGCTGCTAAGATTCTAATCGCCCAAAAGAGCTTTAGGGGCTAGGTTGGATTCTCAATGTAACCCATGCAGAGCCGACTCCCCTGCACTGATTGGCAGTACCATCGTCATGACCCCAGTACCCGTTGTCTCCGTAGTCATCATCCTCGTAGCCCAGCCGGAGATAAAGATTTTGAGGGTTGATGTTCTGTGGGATTGTGAATGTCCTCCCGATTACGTTCTCAATTCTTACAAACCCGTTTGTAACACCAGGAATCGATATCAGCCCGTGATACAAATCGTTATCCGAAGATGGATTGACGTATCGTTTCCACGTCCTTCCCCGACCTCCGGTCTGAACGCAACCACCAGCATTAATGGTTACCCGATCTCCCGGCTCGAAGGTGACGTCCGGGTACTCTGTCACAGGCCGATTCACGTTCGGTTCGTTGATGCGACACATAACCGTTCGGCGTCCAGTGCATGAAATCCGTTCGGCATTTGCAGAGGGAATATTTACCAATAGCCCAACGAATGCAGCAATGACTCCGATTGGTATCAAAGCTTTCACCAAAAGTTTCATCATCGCAATCACCCTTGATTTTCCATTCAAGAGGGACTCCCTCATTAAGAATGATAGCATTGACAATTAATCAAAAATATGATATAAAACAAAGCTTATAAAATCTATGTAAAGTGTTAAACTGTGACTGGTCAGGACTGACGCAAAGGCTCAAAATGTAGGGTGCGTTAACAAAGTGTAACGCACCGATACCAATGTCTGTGAAGTTGCTGTATAAGTCCTGCTGGTGTAAACGCGATCGCACTCTCACCACCGAACCATATACCAGCTAAGATTGCTGGGAATCTGAAGGCAACTGCGATGAAATTGGATTAATCAAACCCTGAGCGGTACTAAATAGATTGATCGGATTTCTGCCATCAGTAATTAGAACGCTTTGTAAGCCCAAAGCTTGCAAAAGTTTTGCTTGCATTTCTGGGCCAGCTTGCGCGATCGCTTTCAAAGTCTCTGGGCCAATTGCTTGCACTTTTTGGCTGAATTCGCTGCTGGTAATTTCTGCCATTCTTTGAGCTTTTTCAATCTCCAGGTTAATCAGCGCTTGTTGGTGGGCTAATTCAGCTTCTTGACGCGCTCTTAATTGAGCCAATTCTGCTTCGGCGCGAACTCTTGCCGCTTCCGCTTCTTGCCTCGCTAAATTAACGGCTAATTCCCCTTCAATCCGCGATGCTTCTGCCTTGGCTCTGGCTTCTGCGGTGGCTTGACCTGTGGCTTCAATTGCCGCATTTTCTACCTGTAATTCCAGCAGTTTTTTGCGTTCTCCTTCTACTGCCCATCGGTCAACAATTACCTGGCATTCTAGTCTGGCTTTCGCAGCTTGTTCGATCCGTTATGCATCTTGTTTTGCCGCTGCTTCTTGGGCATCGGTGGTGATTTGAATCGCGATTTGCACCGCTCACCGATTTCTGCAAACTTTCTAACGTTCTTTCATCCACAGATTCTACTGATTGGATGTCAATGTTGGTGATGACTAAGTTATTAGTTCTAATGCGGAATTCGTCTCGAATATGACCTTCGTCATCGGTGCCAAACACAGCCGTGCGAATAATTCGAGCTGAATTGCGATGAAATTCGTCGAACTTTTCGCCCGCTACCGCACCTCGCACGCGGGATGCGATCGCTTTGTTGAAATTTATCGATCGTTTTATGCTGCATTCGATGCTGCATGGGAGGATACCTATGATGCCGCGTGGAAGGTCGCAATGGACGCTGCTGAGAGGGCTGTGTTTCTTGCGGCAATGGACGCTGCGAGGCAGGCTGGATTTGATGCTGCAAGTCATGTCATGAATGATTGCCTCGATATCCATTGCCAGCCATAATCGTAACAAGTAGAGTTGCTTAATTCTTCTATACTATGAAAAATTGGTCTAGATCGATACTTTTCCTACTGTGGCTAAGCTACACAGTTATTCTCGGCGCACTTTACTCGCGTCTTCCGCCCAGCCCAGATAACTCAGTATACGATTACATTGGTTGGATTATTTCCCAGGGCGGTACTCTTTATATCGATGCTGCCGACCAAAATTGGCCTGGTATTATGCTAGTTCATACCCTGCCAACGCTGCTGTTCGGAAACACAATCTGGTCGTTTCGCTTATTTGATTACTTATTTCTGCTAGGCACATGCGCCCTTTTATTTGTTTTCATTCGTAGATATTGGGGAACGCTAGCAGGTTTATTGGTTGTGCCAATTTATCAAGCGATGTACGTATCTGAGAATATTTGGTTCGCAGGTCAGCGAGATATTGTAGTAACACCTCTGCTGATAGGGGCAGCATTTTCCCTACTGCTACGCATCGAGACTAATCGTTTAATCTGGTGCATAGTGCAAGGAGTTTGTTTAGCACTAGCGACCTTTATCAGACCAACTCTTTTACTTTTAACCTTGCTTCTGGCTGTAGGAGATATAATTTTGATGCGACAGACAAGACGGAACATTAAAGTTATTGTTTTCGACCACGCGATCGCAGGACTTAGCTTGCTCGCATTATTGGCAATATTAACACTAATTGGTTGGCAAACAGGGGCTTTACAAGAATGGTATAATGTGGCAATCCGCTACAATCTTGAAGTTTATGGTCAAGACTCAACCTCATTGATTGGGATCGTAACTCGTTTGAGCAATTATGCTCTAAAATCGTGGTTTTGGTATATAGCCCTGAGCATTTTGGGGATACTAATTCATTGGCGGACTAAACCGCAACCTACAGTTTTCCTGTTGGCGATCCTCGTCAATACAATTGCTTCAGCCATAGTTCAAGGGAAAGGGTTTGAATACCATTTGGGAGCTATATTACCCTTATTAGCTATCTTTATGGCTCCTTTAGTTGCTACATGTGTGCAAAACCTTTTTAAACGTCCTTCAAAACCCATTAAAACTCTGCTTGCAGGCTTAGTATGCTGCCTAGTGATTCTAGGTCTTGCGAAAAAAATATCGAACAACTTAAATCTACAAATTCAATGGTATTTGGGGAAGGTATCGACTCAGGAGATGTTGGCAAATTACCCGGCTGGAGATGCGTTGAACCTAGCCCAAGCTGTGGAACTATCAGCTTATGTAAAACAAACGGTACCAGAGGATAGGACTGTGCTGTATTGGGGTAGACCTATGGTTATTAATTACTTGTCTGGTAGACGTTCCCCATCGAGATTTGCTAGTTTCGCTTTGCTTGACCAACCAAGAGAATCTTTCAGCCTTTTTAAAGTCTGGGAAGATGAGCTTAAGAATGACTTGATAAATACACCGCCAGAATTAATTTTTGTAGAACCAAACGTGAATGGAGAAGGATATCAAAATATGCCTTCCGAAAAAAAAGAGGCGAGACTTAGCAACGTCGTGCTTGATGCGATCGCAACCAGATACGAATTAGACAAGAAATTTGGGGTAGTAGACGCCTATCGAATTAAACGCTAATCAACTGATGCACGGTTGGCGACTTCTCCGTGTTTAAAGTTAGATGTGCGGATGTGAGAGCAATATGGCTCTGGCACGCAATGCGATCGCGCCTGAGTTGGTGAAAAAGCGATCGCCTGCTCTCAAAATCAGAACAATATAATAAGGCTGTTAACCAAATCATTCCCTATGCTAACGCCGCGATCGCATCCCACTCAACAGGTACTGCTCAGCCTTGCAAGTCAATATCCCGAAATGGATCTCGCTTCAGTAGAGGCTTGTTTGGCCTTTTTAAATGCAACGGCTGAGGTCTACGAAGCATATGAGACGCATTTTGCCAGATACGGTTTATCGATGGGAAAATTCACCATACTGATGCAACTACTCCACGCTGGCGAACAAGGACTTGCACCCTCAGAATGTGCCGAACGGGCTGGAGTAACGCGAGCCACGATTACAGGACTTTTAGACGGACTAGAACGGGATGGTTTGGTGAAGCGCCAACCTCATCCCATAGACAGACGAATGTTGACCGTTCGCATCACCCCCAAGGGACAAGAATTACTGCGTACAATGTTGCCCGATCACTTCTGCCGAACTACAGGTTTGATGGCTAATTTGACGGAAGCTGAAAAGGAAACCCTGATTGGTTTGTTGGCAAAGCTACAAGCTGGAACGCCTGCTTTGCGTAATGCTTAACTCGCTCAAATAAGGGAGCCAAAAAATTTGACTAAGATATTGATTAAAATTTAGTTAGGTGGCATACTATATAAAGCCAAACTAAATTAAGAGCGCTCTAATTGTTGTTGCTAAGTCTCCAATGCGATCGCGTTGGGGATTGAGGGAATATTTGTCTTTTTGCAAAAACGTGGGAGAAAACAATGACCAATCCCTCTATGACGATCCAAGATAAAAAGGATCGGCCTGGAAAGAAACTAACCGGACTGCCAAAACACTGGTTAGTTTCAGCCCATCTGACATCCGGTGCGATTTGGATTGGCACGGCATTTTGCATGGTATTGATTGGATTAAGCAGCTTAAAAATGACCGATGGCGACGAATTGTACGCCTTTAATTTAGCAGTCAAACTGCTAGATGATTTTGTCGTGATTCCGTCTGCGATCGCATCAGTTATAACAGGTACGCTGCTATGCTGGTTAACCGTTTGGGGATTTTTCAAATTTTATTGGGTAATCGTCAAATGGGTAGCAACTTTATTGCTGATTACCTTTGGGTCATTATGGCTTAAACCTTGGGCAGATGCTGCTACATCAATTTCCCAAACAGAACGAATCAAAGCCTTAATTAATCCGCTGTTTATGTTCGATATCAAAGGTGCAACGATTGGAGGTTCGATCGTTGTAGCGAGCCTTTTTCTGATTATTGCTATTTCTATTATCAAACCCTGGGGTAGGCGGGATGTCGCGCGTAAAGCCCAAACATAAGGCAACTACCTAATACCAAATCCGGTATTTTATAGCCCGCGAAGGCGGGCTTTGTTTGTGTAGCCGCGACTTTAGTCGTTCGGCTTATTGTGGGATGGGCATCTTGCCCGTCCCAGCCCATAACCTGAAAGCGATCTTAAAATAAAAGTAAAGAAATATTTCAGGGGTTGGCGTATGAAACGCATTGTTCTGATCGCTGGGTTTGAATCCTTCAACGCTGACTTGTACCGGAAAGCCGCGCAGTTAGCGGCTTCCCGCTGTCCCGAGTTGGATGTGCGGGTGTTTAGCGATCGCGCGATCGCCACCTCACCGCAAGTCGTCGCCGACGCCCTCGAAGGCGCGGATGTCTTCTTCGCCAGTTTAATCTTTGACTACGACCAAGTGATGTGGTTGCGCGAAAGAGTGCAACAAATTCCCATCCGCCTCGTTTTCGAGTCAGCCTTAGAATTGATGAGTTTAACTCAAATTGGTGGCTTCAAAATTGGCGATAAACCAAAAGGAATGCCCAAACCCGTTAAATTCATTTTAGACAAATTCAGCAACGGCAAAGAAGAAGACAAACTCGCCGGTTATATTAGCTTCCTAAAAGTAGGGCCGAAACTCTTAAAATACGTCCCAGTACAAAAAGTTCAAGACTTGCGAAACTGGTTAATTATTTACGGTTACTGGAACGCTGGCGGCACAGATAACGTCGCCGCTATGTTCTGGACAATAGCCGAAAAATATCTGGAATTAAAAGTAGGAGAAATTCCGCCTCCAGTCGAAACCCCCAACATGGGTTTGTTACACCCTGAATATCAAGGATATTTTGAATCGCCGCGCCAATATTTAGAATGGTATCGGCGCAGATTTGTAGGGGCGGGTTTCACCAATAACCTTACAACTCAAACAGATAACTTAAATAAACCCGCCCCGACTTGCGACCAAGATAGCAGCGGATCGGACAAAAAAGAAGAATTACCAATTACCAGTCCAGTAATTGGAATCTTACTTTATCGCAAACACGTTGTAACCAAACAGCCATATATTCCCAAATTAATTAATTACTTTGAACAAGCAGGACTGATTCCCTTACCTATTTTTATTAATGGCGTTGAAGGACATGTCGCCGTGCGCGATTGGATGACAACTCAATATGAAACAACTCAACGTCAAAGAGGTAATATTGAAACTCCATCTTTATCTAACGAAGCAGTCGAAGTAGATGCCATTGTTTCTACAATAGGATTTCCGCTTGTAGGTGGCCCTGCGGGTTCGATGGAAGCTGGACGCCAGATAGAAGTATCAAAACGTATTTTAACTGCTAAAAATATACCTTACATCGTCGCCGCACCTTTGTTAATTCAAGATATTCATTCTTGGACGCGCCAAGGTATTGGCGGGTTGCAAAGTGTCGTATTATATGCCTTGCCAGAATTAGATGGAGCCATAGATACAATACCTTTAGGCGGTTTAGTAGGAGAAGATATTTATCTGATTCCCGAAAGAGTCAAGCGTTTAACTGGCAGGCTGAAAAATTGGATTGAATTAAGACAAAAACCTGCCTCTGAACGCAAAGTTGCCATTCTTCTCTACGGTTTCCCGCCTGGATATGGGGCGGTTGGAACGGCTGCATTATTAAACGTCCCCCGCAGTTTGCTTAAATTACTCCAAGCACTCAAAGAACAAGGTTACACAATCGGCGAATTACCCGAAGATGGAGAAGAATTAATCCGCCGCGTTAAACAAGCAGATGAACCTCAAATTCGCAGCAAAGAAGAACCAGTTATTGACTCGATACTTGATGGAAACGAATACAACACCGTCAATGCCAAAACTCTAGATAAATGGCTGGGTTACCTACTCACAACCCGCATTGAAAAACAATGGAAATCTCTCACAAGCAGCGGCATCAAAACTTACGGAGATGAATATTATATTGGCGGTATCGAGTTAGGAAATATTTGGATCGGCGTGCAACCACCATTGGGAATAGCAGGCGACCCCATGCGGCTAATGTTTGAACGAGATATGACGCCCCATCCTCAATATGCTGCTTTTTATAAATGGTTGCAAAATGATTTTAAAGCCGATGCTGCGATCCACTTTGGAATGCACGGTACGGTTGAATGGTTGCCCGGATCTCCGTTAGGCAATACAGGGTATTCTTGGCCTGATATTTTATTGGGAGATATTCCCAATTTGTATATCTATGCCGCGAATAACCCATCTGAATCTATCTTGGCGAAGCGTCGCGGATATGGGGTGCTGATTTCTCACAACGTGCCGCCTTACGGGAGGGCGGGATTGTATAAGGAATTAGTGGCGCTGCGAGATTTAATCGCGGAATATCGCGAAGATCCGCAAAAGAATTATGCGCTTAAGGAGGCGATTTGTAAGAAGATTGTGGATACGGGATTGGATGCGGATTGTGCGTTTGAGGATGCTAAAAAGTTGGGGATGGCTTTTACGCCGGAGAATGTCCGGATGTTTAGCGCTCATGCATTTAATGAGTATTTAGTCAAGTTGTATGAGTATTTACAAGTGATAGAAACTCGTCTGTTTTCTTCGGGGTTGCATACGCTGGGTGAACCGCCGAATGATGAGGAGTTGGCATCGTATTTTGATGCTTATTTTGGAGAGGAAGAGAACGAACCACAGAGACACAGAGAACACAGAGAAGAGGAAGAAGAGAGGAGGAAGATTCGCGATTTGTTGGGGCAGAATACGGATGAGTTGAGGAATTTGTTGCGGGGGTTGAATGGGGAGTATATTCCACCTGCACCGGGGGGAGATTTGTTAAGAGATGGTGCGGGTGTTTTGCCTACGGGACGGAATATTCATGCTTTAGATCCTTATCGGATGCCTTCTGCTGGTGCTTACGAACGAGGGAGGGAAATTGCGCGGAAAATTATTGCTCAACATGTGGAGGAACATGGGGAGTATCCGGAGACGGTTGCTGTGATGTTGTGGGGGTTGGATGCGATTAAAACTAAGGGTGAATCTTTGGGGATTTTGTTAGAGTTGGTGGGTGCTGAACCCGTCAAGGAAGGTACGGGGCGGATTGTGCGTTATGAGTTGAAATCTTTGGAGGAAGTTGGGCATCCTCGGATTGATGTATTGGCTAATCTTTCGGGGATTTTTCGCGATAGTTTTGTCAATATTATTGAGTTGTTAGATGACTTGTTTCAACGGGCGGCGGATGTTGATGAACCGGAGGAGATGAATTTTATCAGGAAACATGTTTTGGGGATGCGCGAGCAAAATATTCCCAATCCCACCGCGCGTCTATTCTCGAACCCCGCTGGCGATTTTGGTTCCCTAGTAAATGAGCGAGTTACTGATGGAAATTGGGACTCTGGAGAAGAGTTAGCTGATACTTGGAAAAGTCGCAATGCTTTCAGTTACGGCAGAAACGATAAAGGTCAATCTCGCAAGGCAGTTTTAAACCAACTGTTGCAAACTACTCGCCGCGTGGTGCAAGAAATTGATTCGGTTGAATATGGGTTAACCGATATTCAAGAATATTATGCCAATACGGGTGGTTTGAAAAAGGCGGCGGAGAAACAACAAGGTAAGAAAGTTAATGCCAGTTTTGTGGAAAGTTTCTCGAAAGATACAACCCCGCGCAATTTAGAAGATTTGCTGAGGATGGAATATCGCACTAAATTATTAAATCCCAAATGGGCAGATGCAATGGCGAATCAAGGTAGCGGCGGCGCGTATGAAATTTCCCAACGCATGACGGCGTTAATTGGGTGGGGCGGTACGGCTGATTTTACCGATAATTGGGTTTACGATCAAGCGGCGGATACCTATGCTTTAGATGCAGAAATGGCGAAGAAATTGCGCGAAGCAAATCCGGAAGCTTTTCGCAATATTGTCGGCAGAATGTTAGAAGCGCATGGACGGGGTTTCTGGGAAGCCGATCCGGAGAAGTTGCAGAAGTTGCGCGAATTGTATGAGTTGACAGATGAAGAATTAGAAGGCGTGACAATTTAATTAGTAGGGTGCGTTAGCGATAGCGTAACGCACCATCTAACTAACTCAAGTTGCTAGTTATGAGGTCAAGCATTTTCGATCCCCCTAAATCCCCCTTAATAAGGGGGACTAAGAATCCGGTCCCCCCCTTTTTAAGGGGGGTTAGGGGGGATCAAACCGACAATATTTGTAACTAGCAACTTGCGTTAACTAGCCAATATTGTTATTCTGAAATCTTGCATCAACGGCATTACCCGCCAGGGATTAAAATCCCTGGCTAATAGCTTAAGTCCTCTCAAGAGGACTGATGAGCAATTTCAGTCCACTTAAGTGGACTTTAGCTATTAGCTGGGAAATTTATTTCCCAGCGGGTGAGTGCTTCTCAGCTAGGTATGTTGAGTCAGCCACATCCGAATTTCATTGTTAGTCTTGCCCTTGAAATACGGGGGGTTTTGAATTCCCAAACTCTTAGCTTTATTTACGGCTATGGCAACAAGCTGGGGATTTGGTTGCGTATCAGCTTGCAAATCTTTGTGTAGCTGATAAACCATACTTGCCAGTTCCAAACCATGAGGATGGTCAAGCAACTTTTCTAGTAACCCTAAAGGGTCACGAGACACTTTTTGATTCATAAATTCTCCCTAAGATTCTAGGAAACGCTACAAGGTTTTACGAGGTGAAAACAAAGCTTTACTTTCAAGGGCTGGTACTCCTTGAAGCTAATCGCTAAGTAATATCAAAACTACAGTCAATTTGCGACAACAGTCAAATACCAAAAAGAGCAATTTAGCAGCATTTTTTGCTAAATATGCCGCTAAAATGCCCTTATAAAAATTTTTTCACCTTGTAACGCCCAATAACAGCTTAAAGCTGCTGATTTCTAAGTACCAGTTAGAAAGTCAGGTATAGGGAGTTAAATTTATTTCACTGTACTAGCGGGGATTGAATCCCTAATAGGGATTGTATCTCAAAATCACCATTGACAACAACGGTTGACAACGGTTAACCACAATTTACTATCTGTCAAGGTGATGGTTGTAATCAAGTTAAATATTTCCAGTAAAATAAGGACAAATTTTATTTTCAGAGTGTGCGCGATCGCAACCTACCGCTCATGCAATACTGGGAAGACATGCGATCGCGCGTGCTGGAGGCATATCGCACCCTACCCCATATCTCAACTGCCGTAGTCTAGCCGCAAATTTTCAGATCTGAAAATTCAAATTCAGAAACTACCCCCATAACACAACTGCCGCAACAGACTGACCGACTGCGGCAGTCCTTGATTTATCAGCGTTTCCAGATACTCATCAGGCGTTTTCGGTGGATTTCTTAGCCGCAGCCGTTGTGTTTGGGCGGCTTGGCAAACTGCGTCGGAATTAAGGTCAAGCAAGCGTAAGATAAATCTATCGGGGTGTATTGCTCTAATGTTGTATGGTGCAAGAATCTCGTTAGGAAAATCACTCAAGTTAAAAGTGACAATGAAACCCGCTTGACAACGAATTGCCGCTGCAAAAACATGACAATCGTCTGGATCTGGAAGCTGCAATTGTGGAATTAATTCTTCATAGTCTGTGACCAAACAATTTTTAACGTGTGCATTCATCAAATTTTTGGTTCTTGTAACCTGTTCCAGCGTCAGATCTGGACGGTTTTGCAGTACATTTCTCATCCATTCCGAGTGTATTTCCTCTGTCCAACGAGCCTCAAACACAGAGGTAAGTGCTAGCTCAACCAAAAAATCCCGCAGAGGTGCTGAATACAATACATTTGCATCATAGACAACAATTAAATCTGTCATAGTTTAATCGTACAGACCCATTGCTTGGGATTCAGCAACCAGTTCATCCATGATTTGATTGCGTCTCGCATCATCCTGCTTTTTATACTCAATTACATCTTGGTAGCGCATCAGGTGAATGTTATCTTCTATCTTGTAAGGAATTTTGCCAGAGTTCATTAAATCCCATACTTGATGACGGCTAATACCCAAAATGTCGGCGGCTTGATAGTCTGCGAGTTCTTTTGTATACGGTTTAATTTTAACCGGGTGTTCCATCCCTGTATGTACCAAAATCTCTACCAGTAGTTGCATGACATGAGCCGGAATTTCAATGGTTTTTCCGTTAGTTTCATCTTCCATCAGTTTGATAGTGCAACTGCCTGATCGATTTTCTAAATAAGATGCCAAAATGTGGCTACTCTCTAGTGCCATAGCCGCTTCTGCTTCGGTTGGTAAAATCGGGTCGCCAATTCGATAATGAGGAAGTTTCATATTAATTTGCTGCCAAATTCTAGTGAGCGATCGCAATCATTTTAGCAAGTATACGTGCTATACAACTGCGATCGCGCAGCTAGCCCTTGGCATATCGCTACGATCTTAGAAACCGGGTTTCTGCGTGGATCTCTGCTTATCAAACAACGATTTTTCAAAGAAACCCGGTTTCTGTGCGTGCCGCGATCGCAGGAGGCATATCGCTACGATCTTAGAAACCGGGTTTCTGCGTGGATCTCTGCTTATCAAACAACGATTTTTCAAAGAAACCCGGTTTCTGTGCGTGCCGCGATCGCATCCCAAATCGGCACGCGATCGCCCCAATTCACCCAGGCATTTACTAGAACTTGATTCGCCGAGTCAAAATACTCATCACCTCACCAGAAGCGGGTGCAGGTAACAAGGGACTCCACTCGTCAATTTGAGCAAACCGAACCACGTAAAGCGTGCGAATTGTAGAATTGACTCCTCTGTGGGAACCAATTACTAGAACCCGCACCACTTCCCAATCATCCGTCCCAGCTAGCAAACTGTCCGCAGCGGGAAGCGAAACAAAGGGGAAATTCCCCGATTCGAGATCGGTCTGTAACATAGTTTATGTGCCTCCTTTAGGTCGTCTATAGGTGGTAAAGTCGCGCTTGAGGTCTCCTACACCTTTGGCGCGGCGCTTTTTTTGGTTAATGATGCCAGCATAGCAGAAGTTACATAAATTGGTCAATAGTTACATAGACTGGTAAAAAGGTACATCATTTGGCATATTTGTCGATGCCAATCGCCCAGCAACGCATAATAGTTAATAGGTAGACGATTTATGCAAAATGCCTACAAATAGATCTAGAACAACTGTTAGTTTTGACCCTAGCGACTATAAGGAACTACAGGAATGGGCTGATGATGAATTCAGGTCTGTCCCTCAGTTAATCCATGTCATTATCAAAAAGGCGTTGATCGAACGCAGACAAAAGTCTTCCTCACTTAGCAAGGACAGCAACGAGGAAAAGTAAAACAATGCAGCGGGAATTGCGATCGCCTCGCCTCAGCGATCGCATCCCAAATCGGCACGCGATCGCCCTCAATCCTTCCAGCGATTTACTAGAACTTGAGTCGCCGAGTCAAAATACTCATCACCTCACCAGAAGCGGGTGCAGGTAACAAGGGACTCCACTCGTCAATTTGAGCAAACCGAACCACGTAAAGCGTGCGAATTGTAGAATTGACTCCTCTGTGGGAACCAATTACTAGAACCCGCACCACTTCCCAATCATCTGTCCCAGCTAGCAAACTGTCCGCAGTTTCCAGCGGCACAAAGGGAAAGTGAAATAATAGAGCGGTAGTTGCTACATCGATACGTCGCTACTGTGACTGACAAGAAGAAAGATCCTAATTACAGCATGGTCAGGGGGTTAATACCGCAAGACTTGCTTAGAAAGTTCAAAATCTACTGCATCGACAATGGATTAGATTACAGCGAGGGGTTAGAAACCCTGCTGCGCGAGTACTTTGAATGGAAAGAGCAACAAACCAAGTAATATTATGTCCGGTGGTATCGGTAGCGTATGGATGGCTAATAGCTAATGGCTAATTGCCTTCAGAGTAGCCATTAGCTATTAGCCATTAGCATTTACACTACCGTTGCTTAAGGACAGGATATAACAGATGATTTGCGATCGCACTGCTGTTGCTTTGGCGTGAGCGATCCTACCCCTGTAACACAACTCCCCCAGCATATCAACCGACTGCGGGAGTTTTTCGTTTATTAATTTCAAAATCTCAGATTTAACATTATAAAAATTTTTTTAACTCACCCTTTTGAGTTACGTATTATGTGTTAGCACATTTATGTGTCACAAAAAAAAGCGACTGGTAACAAGCTTTCTCAAAAGTTAAATTCATAGAGAACTGCATTGGTGAAATTAAAACATTACTCTAGCCAATTGTGGGGAACAAACCCGAATGCTATTGATTCTATCTCTTGTAGCGTTACACGCTACAGGTACTGAAAGGCCAGCGGCTGAGGGGTGGTTATTTAATTAGATTTAATAGGAGTATTATCGTGGTGAATCAACCTCGTGGAATTTGGATTTGGAATTTGTCAGAAATTCGCAGCGATTATCTAGCTCGGCTAGTTGAACGCCAGGTTAAGCGAGTTTATCTAAAAGTCTTTGATGGCAAATTTAAAGGTAAACTCCAACCCACATTTTGGGATTGGCAATGTTCTGCTGAAATCGTTCAAGAATTCCAATCCCAAGGGATTCAAGTTTATGGATGGGGATATCACTACGGCACTGCTGATGTTGACGAACAGGTAGCCAAAGTTAAACAAGCGCTTGCCTGCGGACTTGATGGTTATATCCTGGATGTAGAAGAAGAAGTTAAGAACCAAACTACTCACCCAAATGTAGAAAAGCTTCTTGCTACTCTACGTTCATTAGTTAAAGAAGGAACGCTCGGATATACCAGTTTTGGACATCCTGGATTTCATCCTAACGTTCCTTGGAAAATGTTGGATGAGTATTGCGATATTGCTTTACCTCAAATCTATTTTGAAAAATTCAATTTCTTGTTGACTACTTCAGAAGAAGTTAAGGCTTGTTTGGATGCTCATAAGCGGCTAGGTTTGAATAAACCAATTCTGCCAATCTGGAGTTCCGAAAGCGATGCAACAAAACCGGCGACGGCAGCAGAACTTCAAGATTACCTGAGTAATTTTCCTGGTTCGTCAATTTGGCGCATTCCTGATGTAGGCAAGCGTGGCGAAGCGTGGAATTTAGTCTATTCTGACTTTGAATTACCAACTCTCAGCCGTTTTCTGCGTCTAGGTAGTAAAGGGGAAGATGTTCAAGCACTGCAAAAAGTTTTGAATGCCAGAGGGTTTAATGCCGGAACAGTAGATGGAGATTTTGGCCCTAAAACCGAAGCGGCTGTTATAGCATTTCAAACCGAAGCCAATCTTACTGTAGATGGGGTAGTTGGCGAACAAACTTGGACAGCGCTTGGCGGTAAGTTTAAAGCAGCTCAGTTAGTCAAGTTTGGCGATTTATCTGCAAGCGAAAAGCAACGGGTAGAAGCTGGCTTTTTCTTCCCGCCTACATTCGGCAACCGATACGCAAATCCATCCAATTCTAACCCTAAAGAATGGAGCGGAAATCCTGGACAACGAGCGCGGTATATTCAAGACGCGGATATGCCTGTTATTGCCGATTCAGAATCTCGTTCTGCCGATCAAATTCGTGCAGTAATTAACTACTTCAATGTGGAAGATTCTGGGAATAAACGTTTTTGGCCTGACGGAAGTGTTACCTGCTGCAATATATTTGCCAGGGATGTTATGCGTTGTCTGCGCGCGCCTTTAACTCACTGGGTTGGAGAAAAAGAGCAAGATGCAAATGCCATGTTTGACTGGTTAAATAACCCGGCAAATGGATGGCGTAAAGTTACTGCAACCGCAGCAACGGAAGCAGCAAGTAAGGGAATTCCGACTTTGGGCTGTTGGAAAAATCCGCGAGGAATTGGACATATCGTTGTAGTTCGTCCTGAGCCAGGGGAACCAAACAATCCTCGCATTGCTCAAGCTGGTGCAATTAATTTTGCTAATGGTTTGGCAACAAAGGGATTGAGTCCTGCCAAAGGAAGGTTTACCTACTTCGTTTATGGCTAATTATAGAAACCGGGTTTCTCTACAGAAACCCGGTTTCTGACCAAAGAAACCGGGTTTCTATGAAAAATCGTTTATGGTAACGAGAGAGCGCAGCAAGAAACCCGGTTTCTGAGTGCAGGACTTAGCCAAAGAAACCGGGTTTCTATGAAAAATCGTTTATGGTAACGAGAGAGCGCAGCAAGAAACCCGGTTTCTAATTCCAAATTTTTTACCATCCTTGCCGTTCAACTAAATCGATGCAGAGTTGATTTACTGCCTCTTTATCTACTCCTCTGGGCAAGGTAGATTTTGTATAAGCAACATCTAGTCCGTTATACAAATCTGAGGCAATCTTCATCACTGCTTCGTAGCTGTAATCGCCATTTTTAATCGCTAATAACTCGCTCGCATCTCCGGCTTCTCGGCGGTCAACTATCACGTTTCCTGTCTCTAAGATTTCTATTCCTGTTCGCAACAGCCGAATTGCTTGCATGGCAAATTTACAATCGTAACCGACTTTTGCTTCCATTGCTGCTCTAGCTGGGTTGCGATTTTTTTTCCATTGTTGGTAGTTGTCGTATTCGCGGCAAGCGCTGTTATATTTCTGGCTTTTTTGCAACAGTTTGATGAAGTCTTTTGAGCTATTTGTTAGTTTTTGGGTATAATCGAGCGTTTCTTCTGGAAGCGGGTATTGTTTTAATACTCCTTTGTAGTCGATTTCAGCCATCAATAGGTTATAAAGCTCTTCGGATTCTGAGAGAAATTGGATGCGATCGCGTATCAACAAATACAGGTATTCCAAAAATGAATTAATATCAACTAACCCCAGAGGTTGATTTGGTTCTAATCCGAAATCTTCTGGTTTTGGCTTTTCTTGAGGCGGATCTAGTAACCATCGGCGGTGCGATTCTAGTTTCTTGATTTGAGCATATCCATATCCTGCATAAGTATGCTTGACTTTCTTAGACAAAAATATGTGTCGCTGTTGTTGTAAGATTCTGCCAATTTCGGTTAGATGCACGTAGTCTTTAAACCACAGCAACTCTAGAATGTTCGGGTTATTATCGGCAGATAATTCTAAAAACTTCCTCAACTCATAGATACAAGTGTCTCTAGCTAAATAAGAAAAGTTTCCTGGTTCGTCCGTCCATCCTCTATCTTTTTGTTCAATTTTCTCAAATCCCAGATAGTAAGGTTTGCTCGCAATAAAAACGCCGCGATAGTCGTAATCCGATGTTTCTGTCGCTAATCCATAACCTCTAGAACCTGTCAAGGCAATCAGAATTGTTCTGTTTTCAACTTCTAGGCGGTTCATAATTTGGTAATTGGTAATTGGTAATTGGTAATGATGTAGGGGCGGGTTTTACCAATCAATCTACGGAATCGCTAAATATTTTGTTAAACCCGCCCCGGGCGATGTTTATTTCTATAGAACAGGACTTACGCAACTGTCACAATCGGTGCTTGGTGCGTGACGCTAATGAAGTCTCATTACTACGTTCAAATATTCTCGCCGCGTCACGCACCCTACAGAAAAATATGCCAGTTGGCTAACTTTTATAGAACTTTTGAAGTTACGCCAGCTATTTTTGCTCAGAGAAACCTCCCCAGGTAGAAGAAAATCTTTACCTGTTTCTTAAACAGAGAGCATCAGAAGCTTAATGTATAATACATAAATAATACACGAATGTCAAGGGGGAGAATAAGGAATGCGATCGCATAGCGTGCCGGAGGTATTTCGCAAGCTATTTGAACGGATTTTAAAAGTAGCGATGTCCAATAATGAGCCAAGTCAACTGTCAACTGTCAACTGTCAACTGTTGACGCAGTTTCATCGCATGAAAAATACTTAAAACATCGTGCGTCCATTTAGGTAAAATCAACGTCATGGCGATTTCTTCAATTGTGTGAACAATCCCGGCAATTATTGCCAGCCACAGGGTTAATCCAGCATAATCAAACCCAAATAAACCAATCGTGGCGATAAACAACGTAATGCCCCAAAATTTGGCTGAATAGGTATGATAGGAAGCGGGTTTTCCATATTTGGCTAAATTCACTATCCACCAAATTAATTGGGCGAATGCGATTAAACTTAATGGAGTTGAGAAAGCGATAATTTTATCGGCATGGACTAACCACGCGCTGATGCAAATACATAAATAAAGAATCACATCTGCCCAACTATCAGATTGCCGCAATTTTGCATTGCTGACACCAATTCGACGGGCAATGACGCCATCGAAGATATCCGAGAAAAAGGCATAAGCATATCCCAGAATAAACCAAATACTGGTGCTGCCATCAATCGCATCCCATAACAGTAAAGGACTGATAACGAAGCGCGTGTAAACGAGAAATTGGGGCAGGAATTGCAGCAATGAAGAATTTCTGTAAACTGGGGTTTCCATGTTGGGCAACAAGTATCTATATCCCCAGTTTTGCTGGTGTTTTGAGTCAAATAGGGTAAGTGCGTGCCAGTTGTTAAAAAGTCTACCGGCGGTTTCTAGTGAAGAGGAATACCCATAAGGCAAATGCTAACCCACTGGCTGCGATCGCAATTAACGGGAAGTTCATTTGGCGAATGGCGATCGCAACGAATGCCCAGACAAACACCAACGGGAAAGCGACATCGCGACGCTGGGCAATGATTATAGCGGCGATCGCTCCCGCTATAACCAGCACGATCGCTGCCCACACTTCGGGAGTGATGCCCCAACCATTCCAGTTTACGCTGTAGAGTGCGATCGCTACATTCACAATCGTCGCGACGCTAATCCAACCAAAATAGATACTCAAGGGAATATGTATCCACCATTTATCATTTCTAGATACTCGTTCTTTGCCAATTCCCAGCCGCAGGTAAATGACCATTAAAGGTATTAAAATTCCCAGCATTGCTAGCAGGGAAAGCACAAAGAATCCATACTGAAATAGAAACACCCAAGCAATCTGACAGATACTCGCAATTGTTATCAGATATCCGATTTTGAGCAGGTGAGGATTGCGTCTTTGATCTGGCAATCCTTGGTAAATTCCAAAGCTAATCAATCCTAGATAAATCAGTCCCCAAATGGCAAAGGCATAATTAGCCGGGGTGATTAGTATATCTCGAAATGTTGTATTGGAGATTTCGCCTATGGTTACTCCGTTGGGTGGATTGATATTGGTATAGACGTTGATACCAAGTGCGGCAAGGATAGCGCCTAAATTTATCCCTTGCCGGATAGTATCCGAGTTGAAACGTTGCGTAATGTTGTTCATATGCGTTTTTGGGTTTTTGCTATTTATCTTTTAATTCTTTTATAATGCAAGTTATTATTTCAAGTTGGCATAACATCATCAAGTCGCAGTTTTAAATTAGGAAATAGATAAGAATAAATAGCATCTCCCAAGCGATATTGTTGCTGCTGGTACGCACCATTAACTAAGCTGCAGACTGTGAAAGTCGGTTGTTTTGGATTGCCGATAAATTGGAAACCACCCAAGCCTCTAAAATCCACAATCCAATATTCGGGAATATTCAATAAAGCATATTCTTCCACTTTTCTGGCATAATCATCTTGCCAATTGGTGCTAACGACTTCAGCAACCAGCTTAATGGTATTACCGTTACAGATAGCTGGTTCTTTTTGCCACAGTGGTTCACTACTTAGTTCTGCTTTATCTAAAACAACTACGTCAGGACGCAGCGCTGTGGCTTCAGCATATAATGGTTTTATCAAACAAGTTTTTGGCACTAACCAGTTGAAATTATTCCGAAAAATTTCTACATAGATTCTACCCGCAATACTCCCGGCAACAGCTTCGTGAGGGCCAGTAGGTTCCATGTCTCTTAGTTCTCCGTCAATTAATTCATAGCGCGCATTATCTCCATATTGGGCGATAAACTCCTCAAAGTTAAGTAGTTTGCGTGGGGTGTAGGTCATTTGTCATGCTTTCAGGAGACTTAACTTAATTATAAAGCGGTCGGGGCAGGTTTAACGATATCAGAAACCGGGTTTCTTTTTAGATCTCTTTCCTCGAGCAACAATTTTTCACAGAAACCCGGTTTTTTTGCCCACAGGTTATTGGTAAAACCCGCCCCGAAAAATTTTTATGTGGTCGAAGGGGTTACAGAATCTGGCTTTTAGTTATGATTGCAATATTATTTTATGATAATTGATTGAAAGAAACCGGATTTCTCTAACAATATCTTCCTCAAAAAGCCGACACCCTTAAGGGTGTGGCTATACAAACAAAGGCTGCCTCCGCAGCCTGCAAAAATTTTAGCCCACGTAGGTGGGCTTTGTTTGTGTAGCCCCATGCTTTAGCATGTGGGCGTTGCAGAAAATTGGCGAAGGTATGATCTAAGAAACCCGGTTTCTGGCGCGACAGATTAAGGTGATGGGGCGCTAGTAGAAGGGGTTACAGAATCTTGCTTTTCAGATGCCTCCGCCGCCTGCAAAAATTTTAGCCCACGTAGGTGGGCTTTGTTTGTGTAGCCCCATGCTTTAGCATGTGGGCGTTGCAGAAAATTGGCGAAGGTATGATCTAAGAAACCGGGTTTCTGGCGCGACAGATTAAGGTTATGGGGCGCTAGTAGAAGGAGTTACAGAATCTTGCTTTTCACCGGCAAAGAATTTCTGAGTTATCCAACTGGTGAGGATGTGAGATAACAAACCCATTGGGCCTGCAAATAGGGATAATGCGAGAGAATGGGTAGTAAATACTCCGGTTTTTTGTCCTTCCCAATAAATCCAGCGACCGATAAATAAATCCATCACTAAAAAGTGAATCCAACCCGTTGCGGTGACAGTTTCACTGCTAAATGCTTTGGCAAGATCGGACAATTGGGGACTCGATAGGGCTTGAGCATTTTCGGGTGTAATTGAAGTAGCAAATAAATAAATGTACAGTCCTGCCAGCGCCACAAATGGCAGATAAGATTCCATGATTTTGCGGGTAATTCCCCAATTGGGCAGGATAATCATTAAAGCCCAAAAAGGTAATACGAAGATGTTAGCGATGTCGAACAGTTGAGAAATCATTCTTTAGAGTGGTAATTGGTAATGGGTAATTGGTAATGGGTAATTGGTAATGATATCAAGTCTTTTAGCAAAGGTTGTGTATCGTTTTTGACGGGAGTAGGGGCGCGTTTTACGAGAGATACTTTGCTACTAGCGCCAAGTATAAGTAAACCCGCCCCGCTTTTTGCTACCGATGCAACCGGACATGATACGAGTCATTCGTTGATTGTTGGTTTTCCTCCAATCGCCCATGACCAATTACCAATTACCCATTACCCAATTTATTGTTGTGCCATTTGCCGAAATGTGGCAATGGGGATGGCCCAACTTAAGGCTTCCATTTGCTGGTAGAGTTTTCGCGAGGGGACGCTACCGTCGGCGAAGGTGTATACGTCTATACCTTGGGGTGGGAATTTCAGCCTGCCGTTAATGCCGATTAATTGTCCGTTGGCGTCTAAAACTGGGCCGCCGCTCATACCTTGTTCGATTTCGTTGGTGTATCCTAGCTGGTAGCCTCTGGGAAGACTTCGATCTGCAATCATCCCCACTTGTCCTCTGGTGAGGCGATACGCCCTCAGTCCCCAATTGCGCGTATCTTCGATGTTGTTGGAGTTCACCCAGTACCAATTGGGATATCCTGCTGCGTAGACTTCATCGCCAATCGATAGGTTATTCGAGTCGCCGAATTCTGCCACTTGATAGGACTGGTTGCTGTTAAATTGGACTATGGCTAGATCTAAATCGCCAAATTGACGCGATCGCATCCACTGACCATTATGGGTGCGTCCGTCTGCCGTTAATACTGTGTATTTATTATCGCTTCGACCAGAGACGACGTGATCGTTGGTCAAAACCGTGTATGTATTGCCTCTGCGCCCCACGATCGCTCCCGATCCCGAACCCGGATTTGTAATAATTCGCACCGTTACTTCTCTGGCAATTTCTGATACCGAGTCTCCTGCTATTCCTCGGTTTTGAGCAACTTCGGCGGGGAGATGAGATGGGGTAGTTGCGAGAGAACATAGCTGATGCAGCAACAAATATGTCGAGATAAAAAGTAAAAAAGTAACGGCAAGGGTTGCGAGCTTTTTCCGCCGATGCCAAGTTCTTACTCTGCTGATAGCCCTCACCAAAAATTGACCCAAACCCAGATAAATTGAAGATAGCTTCACGGTGACTTTTGCACCCTCCCACAAGAATGCTGACTTCAAAATTTTAAAGCCAATCTGGAGATTTTTAACACTCTCCGGATTGGCTTTTGGTAATGGGTAATTGGTAATGGGTAATTGGTAATTGTCAGGATTTCACAGTCTTTTAACCCAATTAACAATTACCTATTAGCTATTACCAAGCAAAGGCTATGCAAGCGTTTTTGGCAAGAGTAGGGGCGGGTTTAAAAGCCCCCCTTGGGAAGGGGGGTTTGGGGGGATCGCTTTTATAACTAGCAACTTGTGCTATTAAATACCTCCATCTACGGGGCGAGATGGGCGAATTGGGGTGGGACGAATTGGAGTAACGGGGGCGGGACGAACTGGGGCGGGACGAACTGGGGCGGGGGTTTCTTCTTCATCATCATCAAGCATACTAAAGGCTTGATTGACGGCATTGTTTAAACTGTAGTAACCGCGTCGCAATCTGGGTGTGCTAACAGAAGAACTACCAGGGGCAAAAGAAACGATCGCATCGCCAGATCCGGTGACGCCAAATTGCAGTAAGCGTTGCAGGACTGTATCGGGATTGGTGGCGTTACGACTGTCTAAGGTGAACAGGAGATTTTGGGAATTACAACCCGTGCGATCGCTATTCACATAACAAACAACGGGAAGGCGATTCACTCTACCAGTTGTTAGCAGTAAATTCCGCAAGCGTCCGCCATTTTGAGCGGTGGCGTTATTCAATCTTTCTGTTACTAAATTGCAGCGTTGTTCGGGAGTATAATCGCGTCCAAATTCTCTAGTTCTCCAAACAAAAATGGGGGCGGTGCGGCGTCCGTTGCGTTCGGCAATAGTGGCAAAGTTTCCACCGGAATTCACGCAATAAAATGTTGTACCAGTATCGCTGAGTTGAACGTCATCGCGAACATCTTCGCCAACGCGAACTTGTGCCGAAGCGGTGGATGCGATCGCGCCAGATAAAGCTAAACTTGACACTAAAATTGCAGCGAGCGATTTAAAGTTCATGGAAATTGCCTCGAATTGCAGTTACTTTAAGGGTAAAATTGCGCGGGTGCTTTGCACCTCATCCAGTTGTACTATTTGACAAGAGGATGGAAAGAAATGTTCCTGAGTTTTTTTCGCTCCGAGGCAGAGCCTCCCTCCCCAGCCCGAGGCAGAGCCTCTACACTCTCGTTCCCAGGCTCCAGCCTGGGAACGAGTAATGGGAGGCTCCTGCCTCCCGAGTAAGCTCAGATACGATACGGATACCCTAATTTCTCAATAACCGCAAACCGCTGAGGGTTACCAAGACTGTAGAACCTTCGTGTCCGATGACACCGAAGGGGAGGGTGATATTACCGGCGAAGTTGGCGACTAATAGCAGGACAATAAAACCGAGGGCGAAGGCGATATTCTGTTTGACGATAACTTGAGAGCGACGACCTAAACGAATTGCCTGCTCTAATTTTTCCAGTCTATCTGCCATTAAGACGATATCGGCGGTTTCTAGGGCGATGTCGCTACCAGCTGCACCCATTGCAATTCCGACGCTAGCAGCAGCGAGGGCGGGTGCGTCGTTAACGCCATCTCCTACCATTGCGACGTTTTTATACTGCTTTTGCAAGCGGCGAATGACGGAGACTTTATCTTCGGGTAATAGTTCGGCGTAAACTTGGTCTACATTTAGCTGTTGGGCGACGCTTTGGGCTGTGCTGTGGTTATCGCCGGTAAGCACGATCATTTGTTCGACGCCTAGCTGTTTCAAGCGTTGGATGGTTTGGGCGGCTGTGGGGCGAAGCGTGTCTGCGATCGCTATTATCCCCAAAATTTCCCCCGCTGCTTGTACCCAGACTACGGTTTTGCCTTCTGATTCTAGTTGGGTAATGGGTAATTGGTAATCGGTAATTGGTAATGTTGTTTGCTCGAGTAAGTTAGCTTTACCGACGGAAATCGCAATTCCATCGACTTCGCCTGTAATCCCAAAACCAGGCAGCGCTTGCACGTTGGTAGCGGGTGGTAATTCTAAATTTCTCGCTTTGGCAGCTTGCACAATCGCTTGTCCAATCGGATGTTCCGAATAAGCTTCTAACGCTGCTGCTAACTGCAATAGGCGATTTTCTACTCCTTCTTCCTTGTCTCTCCCAAAGACGGGGATTATCTGTACAACCTGCGGCTGCCCTGTCGTCAGGGTGCCGGTTTTGTCGAAAGCGATCGCTCTCACTCTCCCCATATTTTCCAACTGGGCGCCATTTTTGAATAAAATCCCGTGTCTCGCCCCGTTGGCAATTCCTGATAGCAGCGTGGGCATAATTGCTGCCATTAACGCACAGGGAGACGCCACGACGAGGAAAATCAACGACCGATAAATCGTTGTTTCCCAATCCCATTGCAGTAAGAATGGTGGCAGAATTGCCAGCAGTATCCCGGTGAAGACGATTACTTTGGCATAACCCCGCTCAAATTTGGTCAGAAATTGCTGGGAGGGGGGTGCTTCTGTTTGAGCTTGCTGGACTAATTGGATGACGCGCTGGATTAAACTGCTAGTTGGGGGTTTGTGGAGGCGGAGTGCGATCGCGCCATTGCCATTAATTGTCCCACCAAATACTTCATCGCCGATGGTCTTTTCTACAGGTAAGGATTCCCCCGTAATTGAAGCTTGGTTAATCGTACTGTAGCCTTCAGCAATAATACCGTCGGTGGGAATCAATTCTCCCGGTTTAACTAATACGATATCGCCAACTTTTAATTGCGCGATCGGCAGAATCTTTTCTTGTCCGTGCAGTATCGCCCGCGCTGTATCTGGCGTCAAACTCATCAGGCTGCGGATGCTGCGCTCGGTGCGTTTCATCGCATAGCCTTCGAGTGCGCCGCTAATGGCAAAAATTAAAATCAGCACCGCCCCATCAATGATTAGATAGTATTCCCGCCGCCACAAACCCAAGGCAGCCGCACCTAAAGCTGCCACAATCATTAACAGGTCTACATCTAATTCTTTTTCTTCAATTAAGGTAGTCAGTCCCTCGCGGGCGCTTTCGTAACCGCCTATCACATAAGCGACGGGTAGAAGTATTAAAGCCAATCCAATCCAGCTAAACTGGAGTGCTAGCCAACCCAGGATTAAGAATACACCGCAAATCACAGCCGCTAAAGCCTCTGGATGCGAGTTGAGTAGTTGTTGCAGTGGTCGGGGAGAGAAAGTATTCTGAGCCATAACAGTTTTGCTAATGGGTTATGGGTAATGGGTAATGGGTAATCGACTTACGGGCGAAGATCGGAGAAACCGGGTTTCTGGCTGCGATCTTCGTTATTAAAGCGACGATGTTTCATAGAAACCCGGTTTCTTTGCGTCGGGCGAAGATCGGAGAAACCGGGTTTCTGGCTGCGATCTTCGTTATTAAAGCGACGATGTTTCATAGAAACCCGGTTTCTTTGCGTAGTCTTGCGATCGCGGCGATCGCCAATTACCCATTACCAATTACCCTAAACCTTGACATTAGTGTTAAAGTCAAGGGTGTATTTTAATTCAGGGTTATCGGAGTATGGCTCTCGAACTGAAAGTCCCGTCAATTGCCTGTACTGGATGCATTGACACGATTACTAAAGCTGTAATGGAACTTGACTCATCTGCCAGCGTTAAGGGCGATGTGCAAGGGAAATCCGTCTCGGTGGAAACGACTGCATCGGAAGACGCGGTGAAAGAGGCGATTACTAAAACGGGTCATACCGTAGCATAAAAAGAAGGGGGAAAGGGGAGAAAGGGGGAAAGGGGAAACATGGGCAGCGAGGAATAGATATTTGGTAAAAGTGCGTCTGTGGGAATCGAGTTTGACAATATATCTCATGCTTTAGCTTTTCCAAATCCCTTTTCCCCTTTCCCCTTTCCCCTTTCCCCCTTTCCCCTTTCCCCCCTTTCCCCTTTTTTCCCCTTTCCCCCTTTCCCCCTAATCTCCCAGGGTGATGTTAGCAGGATATCTCACCATCAAACAATTAACAGAGGCAGTTGGCGGTGATATTACGCCCCGGATGGTGCGGCACTATCATCAAATTGGGTTGTTGCCTTCGGCACGGCGATCGCATTCTAACTATCGCCTTTATACTGAAGCCGATGTGCTGCGCTTGCGGCGGATTGTGGCGCTGAAACAACAAGGATTTCATCTATCGCACATTCACAAGTTGCTGCAAACCGAAGCAGGCAACTCTGAGGAATTAATGGCGCAACTGCAAAAACAATATCGCGCCATCGTTCAACAGTTAACAAATTTGCGCCAAACTGCATCGGCGTTGGAAGGATTGCTAGGACGCGATCGCTCGTGTCAAATTATCCAGGCAAATGCGATCGCTCAACTCCGACTTTTGGAAGTGGAAACCCAAGATAGCATGGGACAGTTAGCCAAGTTATGGGATAATTTGGACGCCGCTACTCACGCTCATCCCGAAAGTTTTGAGGAATCTTTGCAACAATTATTGCCCGATTTATCCGGGCGATCGGAAATAGAAATATATTTACTTTCCCAATTAGTTTTAGCTTGTGGGGATGTGAGTTTGGTTCAATTTGTTAGGGTGGGAGAGGGAGCGATCGCATCTTCCCGCCACGCGCTACAAACTAATTGCCAAGTCGTAGCCGACGTTCCACCCGTGCTTGCAGCTTTAGATAAAACTAGATTAGCTCATCTCCAATGTCCCGTTGAAACTTTAATAAATGACCCCCACATTAGTACCGCCGCGGAAGCAGAACAAGAATTTTGGCACGATCAACAATGGCAAGAAAAATTACAGCAACTCTCCCCTGGTTGTATTTTAGTCGTCGGATATGCCCCATCAGTTTTAATGTCTGCTTGCGCCGCAATTGAACAACAGCAATTGCAACCAGCTTTAATTATTGGAATGCCGATTGGTTTTAGTCACGCCCCTGCTGCCAAGCGCAGATTAATCCGTTCTGGCGTGCCATTTATTACCACTGAAGGCACTTTAGGGGGTGGATTGTTAGCCGCAGTTGCCCTCAATGCTTTAGTTGAATCTTTAATTGAAAAACCAGATTGTCACTGTTATTTGAGTTAGTATTAACGCAAGTTGCGAGTTATGCAATATTTGCTAAAAAATCGCTTAATCAGCAGGAAAACTCCCTTAAACTATCTTAAGCCCCCCTTGGCAAGGGGGGTTGGGGGGGATCGGTTTTATGCTTAAAGATCCAGGCTTTCAAGTTGAGCCATTTGCACTTAAGCCCCCCTTGGCAAGGGGGGTTGGGGGGATCGATTTTATGCTTAAAGATCCAGGCTTTCAAGTTGAGCCATTTGCACTTAAGCCCCCC
>ERZ1066120.698-NODE-698-length-27731-cov-15.120068_pt1 | contig 27731 bp, 18 predicted proteins | sample MGYA00382767_ERZ1066120 | MGnify/ENA primary metagenome ERZ1066120 (study PRJEB33369, sample SAMEA5778350) | biofilm metagenome | biome: Industrial cooling water; feature: Water cooling tower basin; material: Biofilm | place: United Arab Emirates | collected...
TATCCAACAACAAAGAGAATCACTATTTACCCCAACTTATTGAGCCGATACGAAATATTAACCCAACTAGAGACCTACACAGGGACATTTCCCCAATTAGCCTTAGAAAGCGCAATAGAACAAAAAACCGAAATTACTCCAAAATTATTGGAGATATTAGAAGAATGTAAAAACAATCTAGAAGATTTATTAGAAGATTCAACATACTTCTTACATCTTTACGCACTATATTTACTAGCTCAATTTAGAGAGCAAGCAGCTTACCCATTAATTCTCGACTTTTTCTCAATTCCCGGAGATATAACCTTAGATGTAACAGGAGACTTAGTAACAGACGACTTAAACAGAATAATTGCCTCAGTGTTTGACGGAAATCTTCAGCCATTAAAACAACTAATAGAAAACCAACAAGCTAATGAATACGTTAGAAGTGCAGCATTAAAATCATTAGTAACATTAGTTGCCGAAAAAATTATACCTAGAGAGCAACTTATTCAATATTTTGAAGAGCTTTTTTCTAGACAACCCGAAACTCAACCAGACTTTATTAAAACCAAATTGGTAATAAATAGTTGTAAACTTGGCGCCGTCGAGTTAAAGCCACAAATAGACGAAGCATTCGAGTTAAACCTAATAGATGATTTATTTATAGACCAAGAGAGCGTAGATGATACATTTGAAAAAGGTACAGAAGCAGCACTCATAAAACTTCGTCAAAATCGGCAATTTACCTTAATTACCGATATAATTACAGAGATGAAATCATGGTCTTGTTTTCGTAATGACAAAGTAAAACAAAGTAATAGCATCTTCCCTAGTCCATCAGGATTTACTAACTCATTTAAGTCAGGGAAAGCTGAATCTAATAAAAAGAAAAAAATCCAAAAAGAATCCCGTCGAAAAAATCGAAATAAGAAAAAATAGTATCAATGTTCAAATATGCCCCTATATCTTGCACCTCTAAGTAAAAACTACACAACAGATAATATAGAGTAACAAAAATAACATTTATTTTTAGTCCTCTTCAAGAGGACTTTTGCTATTAGCATACGGGTTCTTACCCGCATAGGGTAAGAACGCAGCGAATAATTTATAATTACTGAGTATTATTAACTTAGAGAGAATCCTGCAAAATGTCAGTTTATACAGAGTTAACGTTCTAATTCGGGCTGCTTTTTCTGCATTCTCTGCTGTTTTTGATGTTCTTGCTGTAGCTCGGATGCTGCTTTCATAACTAACTCTTTAATCTCGGTTGGTGTACGTTCAATCAAAGTAGCGTTGATAGTTTCCTTTATTTCCTCTAATGGTCTTCCTGATTGCAGTAAGTGTTTGACTATTTTTATGTCCTGTTCGTTGGCTGCTTCAAGTTCTCTGTTTAAGGATGTTTGTTGATGCGCGCGCTTGGAGTTTGTAATATCAGTAGTGTCTGTATTAATGTTTGTATCGATGGGCAAGTTGCTGTTTTCTTGTTTTACTGGCGCCGCATTATGTACCAACTGTTTATCGCTTATATCCTGGTAACTTACACCTTTGTGCTTTTGTAGTCCTGTCCACGTATATGCTGCTCCTAGGTGAGAACCACTAAATGCTTGTCCTGATAATTTGTAGCTAATGCCTTTTGACTTGCCGTTACGAGTTAAACCGTGACGAACTTCTACGCCAACTTCAAGTAATCGCTCTATAAATTTTGACATTGTTGGGTGGTCGGTAGTGGTGCCGTCAATTATTTTTTGGAGTTTAATTTTTATTGGCTGTTCTGGGGGTGCTTCTCTTAAGCCTTTGGAGTACTCAGCTTGCTCTCGCTCTACTCGACGGTGCTGTCCTGTGCTGGCTGTACGCTCCAGTTTTTCATGGCTGGATGGTACTGGCTCTAAATTATACTCAAGTTCTAACTGCCGAACTATTACTTCGCTGCGCTTGTAGTCCCACCCATCATGTACGCATTTGCCATCATTTAATTTAATGCGACTTGCCACTATATGTATGTGGTCGTTGTCTTTGTCGCTGTGACGGTAAACAACGTACTGGTTGTTATTAAAGTTCATGCCCGTTAAGTAGCGCTCGGCTATTTCGTTCCAAGTATCGTCAGGTAAATATTCACCTGGCGCCAATGAAAGCGAAACGTGATAAACTGCCCTCTCAACGTTTGGGTTTAGCTGCCGTGAAAATCTAAACTCGGCTGCAAGTTCTCGCGGGTTTCGACCTGACATATTTCCACCAATTCGTTCGGCTTCTTCCTTGTCTGAGACATATTCGAGCAAACCGCGAAAGCCTCGTCCTTTAATTTGCTTGGCTATCATTGTTCTGAGGATACTCCTTAATTATCAAAATCCTCCAAGTCGTCCTCGTCATCAAGGAGTGACTCATCACTTGATGTAATTTCTCGGCGTATTTGATGCAGTATTTGTCGAAGCGCTTCCAACTCGCCATATTCTAATGGTAGTTTTTGCCCCAATTTTATTGCCGCGTTAGCGGTTTTGGTGAGTTGGTTAATATTGTTTCCAATTCTCCCTAGTTCAATGTAAGTGTTTATAGCTACAGAGCTAACTCGCTTTGGTAATGGCCGCAGTAGTGCGTTACGTCTAAATAACTCTGAACATGAGAGTCCGGCTTGGGATGCTCGCTCATGAATCATCTCAAATTCCAAGTCGGACACGCGGATTTGCATTATTTTGGTGCGAACTATTGAGCGTGACATGGGTAAACCAAAGTAGAAAATGGACAGTGGGCAATGGGCAGTGAGCAGTAGTAAAGGATTGTTTCATAGGTGCCGATTGCTGAAGCATTTAAGGCGCCTATTATGTTGTCAATTTGGGTGTAATTAAGGCGCCTATTATGTTGTCAATTTGGATGTAATCAAGGCGCCTGTGGTGTTCTTGATTGGATGTAATTAAGGTGCCCGATACCGAAGCTGGGGGTTTCTTAAGGGGGTATCCCCCTTGAGCCAGTCTGCCCGTACCGAGCGTAACGCGATGGTAAAACGTAAGTTTTAGGGCATGGCTGGCTCCCCACCAAAGCGCCGGGGGTCACGGAAAATTTGGAGCATGGGAGCTGTGGGTTAATCATGGAGGATTCTGGAATAACCAGGCGCCTGTTTTTAAGAGTTAACGGTGGAAGACTTTCAAGAACGCGGGCGCCTATGAATATAAGTTAACTGTGGGTGACTCATAAGAAAGTTTTAGAGGTGTTTAAGATGTGGGAATGAAAGTGAATTGTTATCGACTATTCTAACTAGTATTTTGAGAAAAAATACTTAGAAGCTGGAAATTTTAGATATAATCTCATTCTAATTATTGATATAATGGCATATCTACCTTTAGATATAATTTGAGTAAAAATGTTATAATTTTGTTTGAATTAATCAAAAAATAGATAACGAAGTGTTAAAAAAGAAGTACGAATTAAATTAATCGAGGTAAAAAATAAAAAGAGATTGCATTATCTTATTGGGAGTCGTTATCTCCGTGACACAAGATAGAGTTTCTAAAGCTAAAATTCCAGAGGCGTTGGATGCGCTAAGGGCTTTGGGTGCAAAGGAATTAGACGACGTATCGGCGCGCGATGCTATTAGGAAGATGCGCCGACAGATTGAACGGGTGCTGCGGTTAGGTTATAGCTATTCTGATGTTTCAACTACATTGGCTGGCTTAGATATCAATATTAGTGGAGAACGTATTAAGTACTTGCTGAATGATATCCGCAAAAAAACTCGTAAAAAATCTCAGTCATCTCCAGGGGATGCTCGCTCCCATGAGATGGATGAAAATCTAAACGTTAAAGTTGAAGAAACGTCTGCCTCTTTCCACTCAACTGAGACGGTGCCAACTAACGGCAAGTCCGAATTAAAAAAACAATCTCAGTCAAGGGTAGCGCAACCAAATAAGGCGAACACAAAAACCAAAGAGTCCTTAGCTGCTCATAACAATACTAACACTAACAACACTAATCCCTTAGCCTTCCAACCCCAATTGATAAATGATGAGGATTTGTAATTGACTATTAAGGAGCGCATTGATGGTTGCCAAAACAAAACAAACCACAGCAAAACAAACCACAGTAAAACATACAGCACAACCAAAATGCACTGGACGGTTAGTGCTAGTAACCGGGGATAAAGGTGGAACTGGTAAAAGTGTAATGGCGAGAATTCTTTTAGATACTTATCGCCACAGAAATATAAACTGCATCGCTTATGAGTGCGACCAGTCAAACCCACAACTATATAGACACTACAATCAACTTCCTCCTGGGGTACAAACGTTGAAGTTAAATCAACGTGGTGGCGCCGATGCTTTACAGGATGATTTAGGGCGTTTTTCTCCCAAAGTATCGTTGGTAGATTTACCTGCTGGAGCGGCGGAATATTTTGAGGAAATAGCAAATGATATTTGTCTGTTCGAGAATGCACAGCGTATGGGATACCGCATTACAATGGTTTCTGTGTTGGGAAGGGTAAAAGATAGCGTCGTGCAGCTAAAGCGGTTAGTAGATTTTTGTGGCGCCCAGGTAGATTATGTAGTAGCTAAAAATCTTTACTGGGGTTCAGAAAATAAGTTTATTCGGTACGACAATTCCAAAGTGCGCTCAACTATCGCTGCTTATGGTGGAGTAGAGTTGCTATTACCTGAGTTGTTTGATGATATTTTCGACTTTATCGACTCCAATGATTTAACCTTTCGTTTAGCATTAGAACATGATGCTTTGACCGTAAGTAATAAATCCCGGATATTTGGTTGGATTGATAAAGCAGAAACTCAATTAGAAAAAGCTGCAGTACAGTTGGGGTTAGATTGATGGCTGCAACCAATAATAGAAACAGTAAAAGCGGTAAAAATAATAATGCCGACAAATCTCATCTAGATAAGCTTTTAGAGGATAAAACCCCAGAGTTTCAAGCCAAAGTGCTACGGTTCGCGCTTGACTCTGGAATGAAACAAGATGACCCAGCGTTTCGGTTAGTGCAATATATTGGGTACTTAGCACAACTAACAGAAACAGCCCCAGAAAATTGGAAACAGTTATTTAAAAAATTACAAGGGGAACTATCTGAGTGGGCGGAACTAACGACGGAACAATTAGCGGCAGCAGCAGACCAGAGCGAGACAATCAACAACCTGGCTCAATCTTGCAACAGGCTTGGGAAAGCGTTGAACGCATTAGACTCAACCTCACAGCAACAGTTGGAGCAATTGACGGACTTGAGCGAAACCTCCGAGAGTTTGAAAAGCGTCGTTGGGGAAATACCAACGTTGAAAAAACTATTGACTCACTTGAATCAAACCCTGTCCAAGAATCAGGTTTTGAAAGTGGAATTGACAACTACTCAAATGGGGGAATTGAAAAGGGAGATTTTGATAACTCAGGGGAACAGGGAGTTGAGCGAGATAAAGGGGGAGATTTTGGATGTAGCGCATTCCCAGAGGCGCCTGATGCAGAAGATAGAACAGTTGACAAACCCGCAGACACAGAAAAGCAAACGAACACAAATGTTAGCCCGCATTTGGCGCCGATTAGAAAACGCGGTTTTGACTTGGATTTGTGAATTAAATTTGTCGTTGTCCTGGGTGGGGACAATATTGTATACATTCTTTTTCTTTCTACTTTTGGTACTTATGACTAGGGCAACTTTTCGATTTGTACCTATATCATTACCTGAAATTACACAACTACAGATTGATAAAACTCAAAAACAGGTGGATTATATATATACTAAAATACAGCGAATTGAAAAGCGTTTAGAGAGCGAGAAGAAAGGGAAACCAGCGCGAACCGCGTTCAACTACTAAGATTTATAAATCACATAGCGACACATGAATAAATGCTTCTGGGTTGACTATGGCTAAAGAATTGCGTCTATCAAAATCCAGATTGTGAATTACTTTATCGACTTTGTAATTATACCCTTTATACCTAACAAACTCTCCCACACATGGAACTCTCGACATCTCAATTTCCTCTAGAGCTAGAGACTCTGTATGGTTATTCAGCTTACCAATTTTTTCTACGGGTATATAAACGTGAACAAATACAAGAGCCACTTGGTTTCTCCTAACAGTAATTTTTCGTTTGTATATGTAATTAATGGTGTTTGTTGGATAAAAATACTCAGCGCGGGAAACGAATAATCGTTTCTTGATAGCCATTTAATTCAACAGTCCAGAATTGAAATTCTTCATCAATGTCGTCTACTACTTTGTACTGCGCTACGTTTTTCATTGTAAAATTAGTAGTCAAAGCATAGTATTTACCTTCTTTATTCACATGTACCGCAATGCTTGATTGCTTGTTTGTGAGTTTTGAAGCTGCTAATTTTAAGTTAGACAAATCATCTTCATTCGGTTGGGTGTCAACTAAAATAATAACTTGTACGTTCATAAATCAAGTTGCGTTTACTTCATGATACAACCCCTCTTTCTCGTCATATCTCCACCCCCGTTTAACGTTGTCTTTGTCCCTTGTCCATGCTTCAAACTCTTTGGCACTGAGTGTATTACGTTTTTCTGTTAGCGTTGAAACTGTTGTGTTAAGTCTAAAAGCCAGTTTTTTCTCATCCAAGGGGTCAATTTTAATTGGTTGAGTGTTATATGGTTGAGAGTAATTTGACTTGCGAGATTTTGATGCATTTATACTATTTTGCAGTATTGTGATGGCGCCTTCAAATTTCGCTAGTTGGGTGGTGACGGTTTCAAGTTTATTTTCTAATGCTGTTAATCTGCTTTCATGCTCTGGGTTGGCGCCGACATTAGTATTTTGTTTTAGGCGCCAGAATTCTTCTTCTAATTCGTATAGACGTATTTCTACACTACCTTCTACACCAGGTATGTCACCTAAGATATGATTTAACCCTTGTATTACGAGGTCGGTGGCAGTAGTATTAAGTTCGGCAGCTTTAGCACGAAGCGCGTCGGCTAAGGGTTTCGGCAACTTAAAGTTGATAGATTCACGTTCTACTTTTCCCATATCTACACCCTCGTATATACCCTGTGTAGATTTTACGATAAAGTGGGCGCCGTTCAGTATCATAAACAGTTTTGATATTTTCTTCCATTGCAATTTGTACCAATTCGATGATTTATTTATGATAAGGACATGCCAAGAAACAGGCGCCCATGCTCTTATATATTAGGAGGCAATATGTCCCAAACACCTTTAAAAATGACGATTGAGGAGTATCTATCTTACGATGATGGCACAGACAAGCGTTACGAACTCGATGAAAATGGGGTGTTAGTAGAAATGCCTCCCGGTACTGGTAAGCATGAAGCGATTATTACTTTTCTCGTTGTTCGCTTCTTTTTAGAAAAGGAACGTTTGGGATTAACTTTGGAACCGCGTTCTAATGGTGTCGAGGTAATGACTAAGAAACAACCTAGGCGCCCTGATGTGTTGATGATAACTCCACAACAATCTGCTTCAATTGAAAAGACCTCTGCTATTCTTAAAACTCCACCACCACTTATAGTTGAGGTGGTATCTCCCGAATCTGTTGACCGCGATTATAATATTAAAACATTAGAGTACGCTGCCTTTGGTGTCGATGAATACTGGATTGTTGACCCGTTAGAAGATAAAGTGACAGTCTGCTTGCTTATTGGAAAGGTTTACAATCAAACAGTATTTACTGGTAATCAACAAATTGTATCACTTACTTTCCCGCAAATTAACGCCACTGCCCAGAAAATACTGGCGCCGCAGCTTTAATATACGAGAATGGAAGAACTTGTGCATCGCTACTTATCCAATATGTTGTAAGTAGCTATTAAGTACTTATACTACTTTTAAAAGCTCAAAATATACATATTGTACATAAAATATTATACGCCGGACTCACAAAGCATTTTTTGTAATTTAGCCTTGTATTAAGTAATTATCTTTGATTTTTAGTTGCTATTATTACTTGAATGCTTATTTGTATACGGTTATGATTGCTTTCGCGCTCCAACGCGCGATGTCTAACTGCAATCGACACATTGTAATAATCAATACTCAGGATATTTGTAATTCGTCATTAAAAATTAACCTGCGTGTGGTTCAAACCACATGCTAATAGCAAAAGTCCTCTATAAGAGGACTGACGAAAAATGAGCAATTTTTACTACTTGCATTTCAAATTGTAGTGGTTTATACAGTCTTTGTGTAAGATGCTAGTTGATGGACTCACGTTTGATTTTTGCTAAGTAGTTGTGCAAAATTAATTATGTATCTGCTCTCACGAACGAAACCAAGTAAAACCTATTAATGGTAATGCTTTGAGCTAAATCATAATTTCCCTGCTAGAGCATAAATATTTTTGCGTAGGTACTTATGTCCGCATTTTGTACTGTGTGGAGAATTAGGTGCAAAGGGCGCCCTTTGGAGCGTTGCTTCATTTTTACAGGATGTAGTTAAAATAACTATAATCGATATGTTATATTTCAGTATTGGCTGATGACCGAGGAAGAATTGCTACAGGTAATTGAACAAGCCGCAGCAGAGGGAGTGACAGAATTAGACCTTTCTGGTAACGAGTTGACAGCTTTACCACCTGAGATTGGTAAGCTAACTCAACTTAAGAAGCTGATTCTCGGTAAGTATGAGTGTAACGAAGATGGGCAATTTATTGGTTTTGTCGGAAATAATTTGAGTTATTTGCCTAAAGAGATTGGATTGCTTAATCAACTTGAAGACATTCAAATAGTCGCTAATCAACTGACTAATATACCAGTAGAAATAGGGGAACTAGTTAACTTGCAATTTCTCTACCTAGGGCATAATCAACTGAGTAGTATACTAACAGAAATAGGAAAACTAGTTAAATTGCAATCTCTCTATCTCGGTAGTAATCAACTGAGTAGTATACCAACAGAAATAGGAAGACTAGTTAACTTGCAATTTTTCGACCTTAGCTACAATAAAATAAGTACTGTACCAGCAGAAATAGAGAAACTAATTAACTTGCAATCCCTTGAACTCAGCAGTAATAAACTGACTAGTATACCAGCAGAAATAGGAAAGTTAGTCAACTTGCAATCCCTTAAACTTAGCAGTAATGAACTGACTAGTATACCAGCAGAAATAGGGGAGTTAGAAAGAGAGAGACAAAAATCTTTGAATATAAATAAATCTACTATAAATGAAAACACTATGAACTACCAAGATTTTCAAATATTAGTTGACACAAATAATAATATCCGCACGTCTTCAGAGCAAGGTGAGGTTTCGGATGAGTTACGTTTGAATAGGAACGAAATTAAACTGGCTTTAAAGTTAATTGAGTTTAGACAAACAGATAAGGAATTGCTTAAAGTATTAGGTGATAAACTTTACCGCGCGCTTTTCCCCAACCAAATTAACGCGCGCTTCCATGCTACAATGGCAGGCGCCGCTTCTAATAACGAAAGTGTGCGTTTACGTTTAATCTTTCAATCTCCTGAGTTAGCTGCTTTACCTTGGGAATTTCTCTACGATGAGGGTACTAATACTTTTTTAGCAAACAATACTCAAACTGTACTTTCGCGCTATGTTGATGTTCCTTTACTAAAACGTGAGCTTAAAGGCGCCAGTTTACCGCTTAAAGTTCTGCTGGTTATCTCTTCTCCTTCTAATTTACCTCAATTGGATGCAAGTAGTGAAGAAAATTTAATCAAGGAAGCTTTGGCAAAACATATAGAAGCAGGTCTTGTTGAGTTAGATGTATTACAATCTGCGACTATCCGCAATATTAATCAAAAGCTGCGGGAAAAGCCTTATAATGTGTTCCATTTTATTGGTCACGGTGAGTTTAAGGCGAATATTGGTTACATTGAGCTTGTAGATAATGATGGTAAGGCTAAATCATTAGATGATGAAAGTTTTGCTAATTTCTTTTTGGGTAATAATAATTTAGGGTTAGTGATACTCAATAGTTGTAAAGGCGCCACTATATCCTCTAATCTAGCATTTGCAGGAACGGCGCCTAATTTGGTGCGTCGGGGAATACCTGCTGTAGTTGCGATGCAGTATACTATACTCGATGATACAGCCAAAATCTTCGCAGACGAATTTTATCGTACTTTAGCACTGGGTTATCCTGTGGATGCTGCTGTTCAAACAACCCGCAATGCTATTTCTATGGAGGTTGGGTTGGAACAATGCGACTTTGCTACACCTGTACTGTATATGCGCGCGAGGGATGGGATAATTTTAAATGGGTTATGAATATATTTAAGTTAAAATATGAATGATATATAGACGAGAGCGCCAAACAGGTATGCATCAAAAATATTTGATGTTTTAGTATAATTACTAACAACGGAGATGTTAATTATGAATAATGATTTTGCCTATGAATATGTTCATTATCAATCAGTTGGAAATTTAGACAAGTGTAAAGAAATAATTAAAGATACAAAACAAAAACTTAAACAACTTTATAGTATACAGAATATTAGAGGTTATGAACTGCTTTTAATTAAGGATGACGTTGATGTTGAAGAAAAATTGATAGAACCGAAATTTGAAGGAGTTACTGAGGGAAAATTTCCATTTGTTTACTCAGCAGTACAACCAAAGAAAGATATTTCTTTTGACCTGAATAGTTTAATGGAAGATTTGCAATACAAAAGGGTTGATATATAAAGCTGATATATGTATGTAAAAATTTACAGCTAGATTTATACTATGCAGAAGATTGATGTTGTTTGGGACATGGAGACTAGCGACCCAGATGACTTTCTAACTTTATTGTAAAAAGTTTCATGACCCCTTAGCAGCTTGTTGTGCGATTGATGAATCAATTGGAACTTGGGAAGATGTTGAAATGTACATTTTTATAAATATAAAGGCGCGAACAATCATGAATACCAGCAAGGTACATTATCATGGCAACATAAGTTTTGTTGTATAAGCCAGCTAAAAAGTGCCTAACTCTTGCAGCTGCTGTCTAGCTTTTTGGCTTAGTTCAGCATCATCATTTAATTCTAGGACTTTCTTGAAATCAAGGGCAGCCTTGTCTTTAATATTTTTATCTTTATAAGCAAGCCCTCGCCACATGTAAGCATAGGCGTAGTTAGGGTCAAGTTTCAGAGCCTGGTTGTACTAGCTGTATAGCGAGTTAGACCGACACTAAAAAGGCTGAGATAGGTCATTGCTTTGGAGAGAGTGGTTTGCAGTTGGAAACTTTTTAGTTCAGATATAGCCACCGTCTTTTCAAATATTGTTATTTTAAGTAGGTATTTTGGGGTTCGTAACACCTCAAAGTGTGGACTTATCTGTACGTGCGTATCTGTTACTCCATAGTCACCCCAAATAACTATAGCTGCTTTGTGTTTTTTTCCCTCATCAATAGCATCTTCTGATTTTTCAATAAATTTATTTAAGCGTTGTACTTTTACATCAGGGTATTCTTGGAGAGTTTCATGCAGTCTATTGAAGATATTTTGGGTAACGCGGTATTTTTCCGGTTCCTGACCCTTAAATTCTCCAACCACAACAATGATATTCTTAGTTGGGAGTTGCCATACATAAAACCCAGTGGCGCCTAAAAGGGGAATAATAATCATGCCAGCAAGAGCTATGCGGCGCAATCTTTTGTATTGCTTTGTTGGTAATCGAAAATCTCTAAAGCCAAAACCAAAAATTCGACTTGACGGATAGTAAATGTAGGCACAACACACCCACAAAGTGAAGCTCCCAAGAACCAGTAAGATATTTGTGATTAGTCCATTATTACCGAGTACTAACAGCACAAGTCCTACTAAAACAGCACTCAAACCGAACACAGGAGTACCAATAATTAGCTTAAGTGTGTTTGTTACTACTGTATGTGCATTTATTGTTGAATTTATTTTAAGAACTGGAATTTGAGATTGAGAAAGATTTTCCAGTTTAATTGCTGCCAATCCTTCATCAAAAGCTCTTTTAAATTGGTCTTTATTTTTATCAAGTTTGTAACCTAAACCGTCGTAAAAGCCTTGAGCAAATTTAATAGCAGATTGGTCTTGAATCTGCTGGTTCATACCGATAGTATATTTAATATATTTATTAATTGCCTCGGCTGATTTGTTGGAGTGACAAGCGTTTAATATCACGCATTTAACATAACTTGAGTGTAACTCAAAAATTGATGCCAAGCTCTCTGGTGGAACACTCTTATCCTGTTCGCCATCATCTTCTAATAACAAGCTACCATCCTCTAAACCATGCCCGCAGAAATGGACAATTAGAGGTTTTTCTTCTGCTATTGCCCTACGAATATCTTGGGGTCTAATAGCGGTTCTAATCTCCACCTTAAATACATCTCGCCGTTGGATACATTCTTGAATTTCTCTAATTTCTCTGTCCAAGCGTAAGCCATAATGGGGAATTGCTGCTAAAATCAAGATTTTTGGCTTTTGAGTAGCTTGTTTTTTCAATATCCCCATCTTCAATAAAGATAATCGATAAATTGCTTTTGTGCTATTTCACTTACTAGTATATTTTATACCATAATATCTAGTAATACCCGGAAGAATACTAGTACTTATATGAAAAATTTAATATTTATTCCTAAAGGAAGAGAGTACGATTGTTCGAGTATTCTCGTTCATTTTTGCACTAATTTTTTGGTGTTGTAGTATAGTCCGAAGCGTGCCTGTGCTGTTGGTCAGGCGCCGCATTTATACGGTAGTAGGTCATCTGGGACAAACAACCTATAAAAATTAATGCCTATAAATTATCCTGGCGCCTAATTCAAGGAGTTAAATTAGTGCTTTAATCAATGCATCTAAACCTGCTTGGCTAGAAAAATAAGTGAGGTGGTCGCAAGCTGCATCGGGTGATATAATCCTCGGTTGGGGATTGCGATTTAGATTTATACTTTTGATACTGTCGAGTGCTACCGCTATGTCGTTTGGTTCGTTAAACACCAAGTTACATATAGTATCTAACATATTATTTGTGGTTGAACTAAATAATTTTTGCGATAGTCTTATTATTGCTGATTGCTTTCCTAGTTCAGTTGAATATGCTTGTTTTTTTATCGAGCAATCCCCTGCAATGATTGTATACTGAACGTTTGGGTCGGGGTTTGTAGCGATGTCGGTTATAAAAGAATGTTTAGGATTCATCTGTTCTAAAGCATTGTCGTTGACTTCCAAAAATGCTAGTAGTGCGGCAAGAATATTCGCAGGCCAAATAATAGTTGATAGCTGATTTAAGCCAATACCAAGGCACATAAAAGCCCAATCTTGTATACAAGGCCAAGGGGAACCATTATTTGGTGTACCTAACATTACTAAGTGTTGAACTACTTGATTCCCACCTTCTTTTTCTATAAAAGTACGGGATATTAAACCACCCATTGAGTGAGCAACTATATGTAATTGTTTACCGTGGTTTGCTCCTAAACCAATCTCTTCTAATCTTTGTTTGAGAAACTTTGCGTTGTCTTCTATTGTAGTGTGAAGGTTTTCATAATCAAAAGCTAGAACTAAATTATATTTATCTCGTAATGTTTTCTCTTGTCCGTTTTCTGTAAACTTTGCTAATTGCAGGCTTTTAACTAAGCTTGTTGTGTCACCAATAATACCATGAATATAAAGTAGGATTTTCTCGGATGAAGTTACAGAAGATTTAATTTTTTCTTTATCTTGCTCGTAAACCGCGCGCTGTTTATCTTGTGATACTTCCACACTTCGCAAAAGCGGGTATGTAAATTCTGTACCTAATGTTTTGTATATCAGCTTTTGGAATAAAATTATGATTGAACCATGCAAACTACGACCACTTACTGTTGGCACAGGTAAGCGTTCTATGGTAATTTCTGTACATTGGCCTTCAGTTTTACCTTTCCCTATGGGTAAGAAAAATTCTCCATCAAAAGCGGTTATTAAAAGGTGTTCATCTGAATTCAATAAACCCTCACGATTTTGCACCACTATTTTTAGAGGATTCCCTGGTGTAACGGTTTCATGGTTTTCTACGTTGGTAATCTCTAAAACGCTGGATATACCACTGCCATCGCGCGTAGTTCGATTAAATTTGAATAAGTTTATTGATTCAATAAAAGTTGGCGGTACTATTTTACTATCGGAACTCCGGCTAGTTGGAGGTAATGGTTTTAAGCTAAATCTTCCCTTGAAGGTGGAATGACTTTGCAGTTGAACACCATTAATTATGGTTATTGCTTCAGATTGTTGTATTTCTACTCCACTTGGTGGTTTTATGTAGGTAACTTTAACCTCTTGAGTCATCCAATTATCAATATATTCATCGTCGTCTCCTAAAGGTTCACGGGTATACACTTTATTCATCAAACGGTTGAGAGTCCCAGAAACTCCTGATGAACGATGTTGAGGAGGTGGAGAACTAACACCTTTTTGCTCTAGTAAGGTTGCATTAAATTCTCTGGTACTGGCAATTAACTTAAAGATGCCATCATATTCAGTAACTCCACTTTTTACATACTCTGAGGGAATACCAAATTTTATAGGTTTTGTTGAACTAATAATTTCTCTTGCACTCAAACGTATACTACTTTTTTCTTCAAAAAAATTCGGAACACATATTCCATAACTTTCTGCTAACTCTATTATATGGAAGTATAGGGTTTTATCGGTATTATTTACAATTTTAACTTCAACTCGTGGTGGTTCTGCTGTACCGTCGCTTTTCAAGGTATATTCCCCACGCATATCAGAAGTTATTTCTTTTGAGGAGTATCTATTACTTCCTGATGTAATAATAATTTCCATCTCTATATCACCAGGTTGAATTTGACTAGTTGCTGGGGTTTTTAAATCTAAAATATTTTGCCAGCGCGCAATGTTTTCTAAACGTTTGATTATTTGATTGGCATCTTGCGATGTATATCCTGATGTAGCAGGTTCTTCTGGGATGGGTGCAACTAATGGACGTTTGTCAACAGCTACTTTTATCCAGTATTGGTTGTTAGTTGCTTCTAAATAATAGTTTGCTTGTTCGCACGATTCGACTTCTTGAATAAATATGGAATTATGTAGTGCTGTTGCTGCAAATTGTATACCTTTTTCATCACCTGTAAAATAAACTTTTAATTTTGGCAACGGTACTTCTACAATTACTGCACAATAAGCTTTTTGTTTAGATAAATTTGAGCTATAATCTAATAGCTCTACCTTGCTACATTCCGTCATTACCTGAGATATTTGTGCTTTACAGACAGCATTAGTTGTTTGAAGTAACTCTTCTGGCGCCAGGTCTTTTGGGAAAATAGCTAATATAGTGTCTCCTTCTGAAACTGGACGAATACCATGTAAAATACCACTATCAATCATCCAGCTATGATGTGTTTGCTCATCATAATATAAGTTAAGATAATTTGTGCGCTCACCTATTGCTCCTCCTAAAAAGGTTAACCTACAATCTTCTGCTCCTCCTTCTATTTGCGGTGACTGGTTATCTACCTTACCCGTGATTAAAGCGTTTATTTCGCGAACCAAATCTACATATGATAAACTAGTCGCACGGTGTAATGCTTCTGTGAGAAAATAAGAAAAGGCGCCGCGTACTTGATAGTTACCCACATACTCTTTAGCCTTTTGATGCTCACGACAAGCTGCGATAGCAATATGTCTCGGTATTTTATAATTATCGCTCAAACGTTTGTTAATCCATGCTTCTGGAAAAAGAAAGTCTTGCAAATTTCTCGCTACTCCGGTAGTAGGTGCTTGACGTTCAACAACATTTGGCTCTCTTGTCGCAGTCCCAGAATGACAACAATCTAAAATAACTAATATGTGTGGATTTTTCTGTGCTACTTGTTCGATTAAATAATTTAATTCTTTATCGGCTAAGTCTAATACTCCCTCAGTCTGGCTATCGTAGCAAACAATAGTTTCTAACTGACGGTCTTGATTAAGAGTGCGAAATATATTTGGTGCAGGTTCGTAAGACCCATGACCTGCATAGTAAAATAATACTACATCTTCTTCACCAGCTTGACATAGATGTTGTTGGAAAGCATCAATAATATTTTGACGTGTTGCCGATTCGTTGATAAGTTTCTTTTCAACTAGCTCCCATTGCTTATCTATATCAATTCGCTTGCTTGAATATGTTTGTATTACTTCTATGTCGTTGACGCAACCACTTAAAGTAGCATTTTTATATGTATTTTTGTATTCATTGATACCAACTAGCAGTGTGTAAATTTTCTTCACCATTCGTTTTTACCTCTAATTTTCACTGGTTGGCGTACTTATATAATTAATCTCTAGCAGGAGCTATTTATGGTTTTGTTCCTTCAAGCTAGAATTATATTACAAGACGGCGCCTACGGTTATGTATGACACAAGGCTAATGTTTTATTTTAGAATAAAGTAAGGTATTGTGGGATAAGTTAAGATGATACTTATCATCTAACTGATGCAGTGTTCCATTTATCTTAACTTTACCAGTATATAATTGTTCAAGTTATAATTAAATTGTCAAGATGCCATTAACAGATAATCAATGCAAAGAATTGCGTAATATTATATTAAACGAATATATTGAGAAAGACAGAAAAGGCGATTTAAAAGATTTATTGAAAGAATTTGATGAAGAGCTAGAACTTATTATTAGCTATTCATCAACTATTGAAAATAATAAATTTAAGGAGAATTTACATATAAATGGTAGTAACCAAAAAGTCAAGATATTATTATTAGTTATACAATCAAATAATTTAAATACAATTGACGAATATAACGAAATAAAATCAGTTGTTGAAGAAAGTAATTCTGTATTTGAGCTTTTACAACCTGAATTTATTAAATCATCTAATATTAACTATATTTCCGAAGTAATTATCAAGAAAAAACCTGATATTATTCATTTTTGTGGTCACGCTTTGACAAATGGTAGTTTAAAGTTTGATGACGGTTCAGAAGTTACACTAAATTTTTTAGAAAAACTTGCTCAGTCACACAAAGATATTATTAAATGTATATTTATAAATGCTTGTCATTCAGAAAAAGCGACTGAAACAATAAGCCAATATATTGATTATACAGTTGGTATTAAAGAACAAATAGAAGACTCTGTAGCTATTAATTTTGCTAGGGGCTTTTACGTTGGCTTAGTAAATGGTAATGTTAATAGTAAAGTTTCAAATGCATTTAATAATGGATTATGTGCTATTGCTAATGAAGAAAATTTGTGTAATTCAAAACCAATTTTGAGAAAAAGAGTAAAATATGAAGATGCAATATCTAGCTCGATTAAGAAAATTGATGCAAATGGTAAGATTGATTATTTTATAAAAAAGATTAGAGATAATAATTTTACAAATAGTTTATGTCATATATTTAGCTCATATTATTTACATCCTTTGAGAGACTACTTAAATGAGCTTAAAGTAATTTGTAAAGAAGTTGATGACAATGCTATTATAACTGCTTATAAAAGTATTTTACCTAATCAAGAGGCGCCGGATAACATCATTGATGAATTAGTGGTAAAAGATTATACTAGTAATCATGATAGTTTATACATTGTAAAGTTTGTAGGATATTTAGTTAAGAACTTAGAAAATAACCAAAGTAATAAATTAGAGAAAATGAGATGTTGGCTAAAAAAAATTCCAGTTGAGTTCAATTTATATGTACAAAACAATGTATATAATAGCAGTTTGATTCAGGATAAAATTGAAACCTACTTATTTATAAAGGTTGATGACGAAGGAGATAAACTTCGCTTGCAAGCTGAAGTCATGAAACAAGGACAGAAGTCAGAACCTTTAGACTTACCAGGTAATGGTGTTGAAAAAGGTGTTACATGTAAGTTTGAAAAAATTCCAGATAAAATCAATGAGTATATTACACATTTTGATTCTTTACAGAACAGTGTGCAAACGAATATTACGCTTGAACTACTTTTACCTATGCAGTATATAGATAAAAATATATTTCATGATTGGCTGAAGAATTTTAGTGATACTAGAATTGGTTTTTTAATTCGCAATAATAAAGTAAGGATACATTTGAGAGAGCGTACAGGTAAAGCTTATTATCCTGCATTGAAAGCTAATTGGGACAATTGTAAGGTTTTATCAAAAAGTTATTCAAATCAAGCTTATCTTCCAGAAGAGAAAACTGTTAAAATTATTGAGGAGCAGGTGAATGGTAAGAACTGTGAAAGAGTAGCTGAAAAACTAAGAGAAAAAATCGGTGTAAAATTTTATTACAATCATAAAGCCAAGCAGAGAGAGCATTTTAAAGCAGTTCTTATAGCAGGAACACCTCTTGTTTTTTGGACAAGATGTTCACATATGAGTTTTGATAATATGGATTGTGAGTTAAAGCTAAAATCAGATTGTTTAGATAATAACTTTCAAGAAATAATCGAGCAGATACACGATTTTATTAGGATAGCTAATATTCAGGAAAAACCTAAAGAGCATTTTGGTTATCATTTAGGCTTTTTATGCGATTATCCTTGTGATACGTTAGAAAGTTGGAGTTTGCGAGAGTAATTTATAAATCTTTACAAATATAGCATCTATAAGGACAAGTATATGGTACAAAAAAACTGGAAATATTTTTATGGTGATGGCAGGCGCCGTTATATTCTAGAAGATGGAGATAATCCGGAAAAACTAAAATATATAGATTTTCCTGCTCCTCCTCCTTGGAGAGAATTTTTAAATATTGATAAATTGGATAATGACAGCGAAGAAAAGAAGGAAATTAAGGAACGCTGGTCTAAAATTAAGAAATTAGCAGAATTACCAGAAAACGAACAAGGTCTTAAAAAAGGTAAAAATTTTCGTATTCCTGTCGAAGAAACTCAGGAAGACGAAGATGAAATAAATGCTGCTCAAGAAGTGATCAACGCTGTCAATGCTGCTTTATATCTACGAAGACCTCTTTTATTGACAGGGAATCCTGGTTCGGGTAAAACTTCCTTAGCTTATGCTATTGCATATGAGTTACAACTGGCGCCAGTTTTAACTTGGCCAATTACTGCACGTTCAACTTTACAAGATGGACTTTACCGTTATGATGCCATAGCTCGGTTACAGGATAAAGAAGATAAACCTATTGGTGATTATATTACTTTAGGCACCTTGGGAACTGCTTTTTTACCTTCTCCCTTACCTAGAGTTCTATTAATTGATGAAATTGATAAAAGCGATATTAATTTACCTAACGATTTGTTACATCTTTTTGAAGAGGGTACTTTTCGGATTCCAGAATTAACTCGTAGAGCGGAAGATGCTGAAACAGAAAAAGTTGAAGTTTTTACTACAGATGAAGGAATTAAAGCTGCTATTCATCGAGGACGAGTACGCTGTGCAGCTTTTCCGATTGTAATAATGACGAGTAATGGTGAACGGGAATTTCCACCTGCTTTTTTACGACGGTGTGTGCGAGTAAAAATGCCAGACCCTGATGTTAAATCTCTCGAAAGTATTATTGAAGCTCATTTTGGAGAAAATACGTTATATCAGAACTTTAAAGCTGATATATCCCAACTCATTGAAGATTTTCTTGAAGAAAACGACCGTGTAACCGACCGTGCAACCGACCAGTTGTTAAACACTATACATTTGCTTGTCAATGGTATAACTGCCGAAACTTTGGATAAAGATAAGCTCAAAGATTTATTGTTTAAGCGTTTGTCCATTAGCGATGAGTTATAGGGTTATGGTTTACAGTAAGATTGTGGGAGAGGTTCTGGGAATGGAGGTTTTGGATGAGCGATAAAGCATCGTCGAAGTTTGAAAAATTTATCGCGATCCTAAAGCAGGAATTGGAACTTACAGGTACAGAAGTTGCTGATATTTTATGGTTAGCGAAGCAACGTCAAATAAAGCTAGAACGAACTTCTAATTCTAATGAAGAAAATGTAGCTTCTGATACATTAACTGCACCTGCTACTCCTGAACAGACAGCAACAGCAGAAAATAAACTTAATCAACCTGTCTCTAACTCTAACTCCGGCGCCCAAACTTCTCCTACTGCGAATAAACCCATTCAGTCGGCTTATAACTTTAACCCAGGTGCCCAAACTGCTGCCACTGCTTCCCAACAGACAACAGAAGCAGAAGTAGGAGTTTATACCAAGTCCACCTCCGGTAAAAGTCTCGCGATTAAACTCCCCGATGCACCTGGATTACCTCAACCTTTAAAATTAGCAAGAGCTTTACGTCCTTTAATCCAAAAAATTAATTCAGGGACGGAAGTAATTTTAGATGAAGAAGCCACTGCTAACCGCATTGCCGAAGAAAGAATTTGCGCTCCTGTTCTCCAACCTGCTTTAGAACCAGCATTTGATTTGATATTGGTGGTTGATGAAAGCAACACCATGATTTTTTGGCAAAAAACTATCCAAGAATTACGAAAACTTCTAGAAATACAAGGCGCGTTTCGCGATGTGCAAATTTGGGGACTACTAACCAACGAAGAAGGAGATATTTATCTGCGACGAGGGACGAGTAAAACATCTCGTAAACATCGTCACTATCAACCCCGCTTCCTAGTTGACCCTAGCGGTAAGCGGTTATTTTTGATAGCAAGCGATTGTGTTGCTGATATTTGGCACAATGGTAAAGCTTTTTCGATGTTGAAAATTTGGGCGCGGACAAATATTGTCGCTATTATACAGATGTTACCTCAATGGCTATGGCAGAGAACAGGACTTAATTTGGGAGCAAAAGTACAATTCGCAAGTTTAACTCCTAGAATAGCCAATCAAAATCTATTGATAAAAAAAATATTGCTTTGGAGTGATGTTGACTTATCAACGGGAACTAAGATTCCTATATTTACCTTGGAAGAAAACTCAGCGAAAACTTGGAGTAAAATGATTGCCGGGAAAAGTGGCGCCAGTGTTATAGGATTTGTTATTCCCTCCAATTTTACACCATCCAAAGAAGAACCTCAAACCCTACAACCCGAACAAATAGTTTCTAACTTTCGTCGAACAGCTACCCCAACAGCGCGAAAGCTAGCCAGCTTGTTATCTGCTGCACCTGTAATTACCTTACCAATCGTCCGCATAATTCAAGCGCAAATGCTTAAAGAATCTCAGCAAGTTCACGTTGCAGAGGTTTTTTTGGGTGGGATACTCAAGCGAAAAGAAGAAAATACACCAGAAACAAACCCTGATGAAATAGAATTTAATTTTATTAATGAAGAAATACGGAATAATTTTCTCCAAGCAGCTCCTATTACCGAATCTTTAGAAATTATTCATTCGATTTCACAATACTTTGCTAATAAAATCAACAAAACACTTACAGAATTTAATGCTTTATTAACAAAACCAAAACAAGCATTAAATGAAAATGTAGATATTAAACCTTTTGCACTGCTGACAGCAAAAATATTAAAACGCTTAGGAGGAGAGTATGTTAAGTTTGCAGAAGAAATAGAGCAAACGTGGAATAATTTAGAGCTTTTCCATGATAATGAGGTAATTGATGGTGGTGCTGCTCACGGAGTACAACCACCCGTTGGTTGGCAATTGGAATGCACCATGACGGGTCACAATGGATTAATTAGTAGAGTTGAATGGGCGCCAAATGGTATTTTATTGGCTTCAACGTCGTTCGACCGGACTATTAAACTTTGGAATTTAAGTAGTGGTGAGTGTGTGAACACGTTAACGGGTCATGAAGGACGGGTGTGGGCAGTTGCTTGGTCTCCAGACAGTAAATTTATCGCTTCAGGGTCAACAGACAAAACTGTTCGAGTGTGGAATAGCAGAACTGGGGAATTAGTTAGCAAGTTTGATATAGCTGGTGGAACTTGCTTAAATATGGAATGGTCTCCCGACGGCGAGTTAATAGCGGCTGGTGGGATAGGAGACAATTGGTCGATAATAATTAGGCATGTTAAAACGCAAACAAGCCAAATTTTAGAAGGACATACCGCACAGGTAAATAGTGTGGCATGGTCTCCCGATGGAAAAATACTGGCATCTGTTTCTCACGATACTACAATTCGTTTGTGGGACAGAGAAACTTTAGAACTCAAAAAAATTCTGACGGGACACAACGCCGATGTTCATAGCGTTAATTGGGCGCCTGATGGAAGTTTGTTAGCAACCGCTTCGCTTGATAACACTATTCGTCTATGGAATCCGCATACAGGGCAAACAATATTGATATTAGAAGGACATACAGCATCAGTTAACTGCGTTGAATTTTCTCATGACGGCACGTTTTTGGCTTCTAAGTCCTCTGACAGTACTGTACGTCTATGGCGATGCGATACATGGGAAACAGTAACAATATTGTCTGAAGAAGCTCTTAAATCTTTGCCGTTTGGACTCGCTTTCCACCCAACACAACCAATATTGGCAACATTAGGAGAAGCTGATATTGCAATCCGTATTTGGAAACTCGATGCTCTCGCTTTACTTTATCAATCTCCTGCTAACCCATATAATTTGTACAGAAATGCCAAAGTTGTATTAGTCGGTGAAAGTGGCGTAGGTAAGACTGCTTTAAGTTTGGTATTGACAAATAAAGAGTTTCGTGCGACTGAATCTACGCATGGTCGCGATGTTTGGACTTTTGACCGTAAAGAATTGGATTTAGGTAATAATCATAAAGAGATACGAGAAATATTATTATGGGACTTAGCAGGACAACCAGCTTATCGTTTAATTCATCAGTTGTACCTCAATGAGTTGGCAGTAGCGCTAATCGTTTGTGACGCACGCAGTGAAACAGACCCTTTTGCAGGAGTATATTACTGGAACCGCGCGTTGTTGCAAGCCGAAAAATTACAAAGAAATTCTGGAGCAAAATTAAAAAAGTTCTTGGTAACTACCCGTGCTGACCGTGGTAGTGTTAGCGTCAGCAAAGCGCGCATTGATGAAATAGTCCAAAAACTGGGATTTGATGGTTATTTTGAAACCAGTGCTAAAGAAGATTGGAATATTAAAGAGCTAGCGCAAGCAATAATCTTCGCTGTTGATTGGGAAAATATACCACAAGTAATCTCTACACAACTATTTCAAAAAACCAAAGTTTTTCTGATTCAAGAAAAACAGGAAGAACGGTTGTTATCTCCAGTAGATGATTTGTTTCGTTCTTTCGTTCAAAGTACTAATGAACCTAACTCCGAGCAATTACGCCAAGAATTTAATACTTGTATACTACTTTCCGAGTCGCGCGATTTAATTCGCAGACTCAGCTTTGGTAATCTTGTATTATTACAGCCGGAATTATTAGATGCTTATGCATTAGCAATTATAAACGCAGCGAAAGACCAACCAGAAGGTTTAGGGTTCATTGCAGAAGATTCTGTGCTTGCGGGTAAGTTTCGGATGCCTTTTGCTGAACGCATAAAAGATAAAAACCAAGAAAAATTACTTTTAATAGCAACAGTCGAAGAATTATTTGCACGTGAAATAGCTTTGCGTGAACAATCTGACACAGGGTCTTTACTAGTATTTCCTTCGCAGATTACACGGGAATGGCCAGAGGCGCCAGACCCTGAAGGTAAAGCTGTGATATTAGAATTTGAGGGAGCAGTAGCCGGGATATATACTACCCTGGCAGTGCGTTTATCGAGGAGCGAATTTTTTAAGTGTAAAGAAATGTGGAAAAATGCCGCTATTTTTGAAGCGCGAGTTGGTGGTGAGTGCGGTATTTGGTTACGATATATAGGTAATACAGATGAAGGTAAAGCAGAATTAACGCTTTTCTTTAAACCGGAAGCCAGCGCGCAAACACGACTACAATTTGAAGAATATGTATACACCCACCTCAAGCGACGTGCTTTACCAGAAACAATAGTACGTAGAAGAATTATTGTTTGTCAGGAATGCGGCGCCTCGGTAAATGAATCGCATGTAGTATTAAGGAAAAAACGCGGTTTCGACTGGATTAGCTGCGGTGTGTGTGATGCGAAAATATCGTTGCTTGATGATAATAAGCATTTGCAAGAACCATGTATAGAAATCCCAAAAATTATTCCAGAAATGGATAAAGCTGCCGATAAAGGGCGTGAAAGAGATACGGCGACTTCTATAATTAAAGGTAAAGAAGCGACAAATGATTTTGATGTCTTTTTATCTTACAACAGTAAAGATAAACCTTTAGTCGAAAAAATTGCCGTTCTTTTACGACAGCGTGGTTTAAATCCTTGGCTTGACAAAGCAGAAATTTCTCCTGGAATGTCATTTCAAGAATATATAATAGATGGAATCAAACAATCAAAATCTGCTGCTGTTTTTGTTAGCCCAAATGGTTTAGGAGGTTGGCAAGAGCAAGAGCTAGTGATTATTAATAATCGAAGAATCAAAAAAAATCTACCTGTAATTCCTGTTTTATTACCTGGTATCGACGTGATACCAGACCAACCAAACATACTATTATTATTTAGTGAATTGAACTGGTTAAGTTTTAAGGAAAATGTTGACGAGCTAGAACCGTTAGAACAGTTAATACAAGCAATAAAAGGTTTATATAAAGATTAAACAGTAGATATTCGCATGAAAATAAGTTTTAAGTAGTATTTATGTACTTTCACTCATAACTCCTATGTAGTCCTATTGTAAAGGATAGCAAAAATTCAACATTCTCATGAGGCGCCAAAAATCATGAATATCAGTAATGTACGTTATCATGGGGTGAGTATCGCATAGTACATAAAGCTTCGTAAGTATGAATGTTAAACCAATACCTGATGAGTTTAAATCATTAATCGAAGAAAAACTGAAATCTTTTTGTGGTCGTGAGTTTGTATTTGCGAAGTTTGAAGAATTTCAGCGAACTCATTCAAAAGGTTATTTTACTGTGGTTGGGGATGCGGGAATGGGGAAAAGTACGATTGCCGCTAAGTATGTGTCGCAACATAATTGTCCTTGCTATTTCAATATTTTAGCAGAACGCCGCAACCGCCCAGAGGATTTTTTGAAAAGTATTCGTCAGCAGTTAATACAAAAGTACGGTTTGCAGGGTGCGGATAGTGTAAATTTACATGATTTGTTAGCTCAAGCTGGTGAGAAACATAAACAAAGTCATGAAAATCAACCTTTGGTGGTTATGGTTGATGCTTTGGATGAGGTTGAACAACCAATAGGCGCCGAGAATATTTTACATTTACCGGAGTATTTACCAGAGGGAGTTTATTTTTTCTTAACGCGAAGACCTTATGCAGACGGTCAAAAGCGTTTACGTGTGCAGGTGAGAGAGGAAGAGTTAGATTTAAACGCTTCTGAATATCAAAGTTTAAATTTAGCGGATGTCAAAACTTGTATTGAGTTGTTTCTAAATAATCCGGAGTATCAGAAAGATTTACATAAGTGGATTACTGACCGCAGCATTGAGCAGGATAAGTTTATCACGGAAGTTGCTGCTAAGAGTGAGAATAACTTTATGTACCTGCGCTATGTTTTACCGGAAATAGCGCGCGGGTATTACGATAATTTGAGTTTAGATAAGTTACCCGATGGGTTACAAGATTATTATTGGCAGCATTGGGTGCGGATGGGAATGGAAAATCAACCCCAGGAAATTCAGGTGATTGTTCTATATATTATTGTCGAGTGGAATACTCCACCTATTTCTTTTAGCGATGTTGTGGCAATTTCCGGTAAGGATGGGTATGAAGTAGAGGAGATTTTGAAGAAATGGCGTGAATATTTGAAGGAGCAGACTTTAGATGAGGATGGGGAGGAGGATAAATTTTACAGGGTTTATCATGCTAGTTTTCTGGATTTTCTCAAAGGTCAACGGAAGTTAGATAGAAAGAGGAAGTTGTTTGAGGAGGTAAATCAACGTATTGCTGGTTATGTGTATGGTTGATAGGGTTGTAAGTTTTGGGAGTAAAGATTTTTACCACAGAGACGCAGAGTACACAGAGAGTAGAGACGTGATTAATCACGTCTGTACAAAGAGGTTTTGAGGAAGACGCCAATAATTATTAAGGCAAGGTATATGGGAGAAATAGCTGATAAGTTAGCAAGCATGAAGGAGAGTAAGCGCGTTAAATATCTTGGTAATTTGCGTAGCTTAGTTGATGCAAATACAATTGAAGGATTTAACCACTATTCTCGATTACTTACCGATTATGATTTTATTGAAACTAAAATTAATCATCCTAAATTTGGGGTGCAGCCACTCATTGAAGATTATGAATTAATTGAAAATAAGTCATTCATAGATATTCAAGATAACCATAAAGAATATAATACCGAAACTCTAGATAACTTAAAAATCATTAAACAAGCTTTGCAACTGTCAACACACGTTATTAACCAAGATACAAAACAACTAGCAGGACAACTAACAGGACGTTTATTACCCTTTGAAAAGCAAAAAATAATTCAAAAATTACTACAACAAATATCACAAACCAAAATTACCTGGTTGCGTCCTTTAACAGCTAGCTTAACTCCTCCCGGTAGTGGTCTAATTCGCACCCTGACTGGTCATAATGACTCGGTTAATGCAGTCGCGGTTAGCAGCGATGGTAAATACGTTGTTTCTGGTTCTAAGGACAACACAATAAAAATATGGGAATTATCAACAGGTAATTTTATTCGCACCTTGACTGGTCATAGTAACTCGGTTAATGCAGTTGCGGTTAGCAGCGATGGTAAATACGTTGTTTCTGGTTCTGATGATAGAACAATAAAAATATGGGAATTAGCAAAAGAAAATCTTATTTGTACCCTGACTGGTCATAGTGGCTCAGTTAATGCAGTTGCTGTTAGTAGCGATGGTAAATACGTTGTTTCTGGTGGTAGTCACGGTGAAACAAAAATATGGGAATTAGCAAAAAAAAGTTTTCTTTGTACCCTGACTGGTCATAGTTATAATGCTAATGCACTTGCAGTAAGCCGCGATGGTAAATACGTTGTTTCTAACTCTAGTGACAATACAATAAAAATGTGGGAATTATCAACAGGAAATCTTATTCGCACCTTGACTGGTCATAGTGACTGGGTTAGTGCAGTTAGCAGCGATGGTAAATACGTTGTTTCGGTTCCTAATGACAAAACAATAAAAATATGGGAATTCTCAACAGGAAATCTTATTCGCACTCTGACTGGTCATAGTTCTAATGTTTATGCAGTGGCTGTTAGCAGCAATGGTAAATACGTTGTTTCGGCTTCTAGAGACAAAACAATAAAAATATGGGAATTTTCAACAGGAAAACTTATTTGCACCCTGACAGGTCATAGTTCTGATGTTAAAGCAGTTGCTGTTAGCAGTGATGATAAATATGTTTTTTCTGGTTCTGATGATAGAACAATAAAAATATGGGAATTAGCAAAAGAAAATCTTATTAATACCCTAAGCGGTCATAATTCAAATATTAATGCAGTAGCTGTTAGCAGCGATGGTAAACACGTTGTTTCTGCTTCTAGAGACAAAACAATAAAAATGTGGGAATTATCAACAGGAAATCTTATTCGCACCTTAACTGGTCATAGTGGCTGGGTTAGTGCAGTGGCTGTTAGCAGCGATGGTAAATACGTTGTTTCTGGTTCTAGGGACGAAACAATAAAAATATGGGAATTATCAACAGGAAATCATATTCGCACCCTTACTGGTCATAGTGACTTCGTTAAATCAGTCGCTTTTAGCAGCGATGGCAAATTCTTTGTTTCTGGTTCTAATGACAATACAATAAAAATATGGGAATTATCAACAGGAAATCATATTCGCACCCTTACTGGTCATAGTGACTTCGTTAAATCAGTCGCTTTTAGCAGCGATGGCAAATTCTTTGTTTCTGGTTCTAATGACAATACAATAAAAATATGGGAATTATCAACAGGAAATCATATTCGCACCCTTACTGGTC
>ERZ1066120.701-NODE-701-length-27626-cov-15.126546_pt1 | contig 27626 bp, 26 predicted proteins | sample MGYA00382767_ERZ1066120 | MGnify/ENA primary metagenome ERZ1066120 (study PRJEB33369, sample SAMEA5778350) | biofilm metagenome | biome: Industrial cooling water; feature: Water cooling tower basin; material: Biofilm | place: United Arab Emirates | collected...
TATCAGCCATTTATAAGCCATAGTATAAATTTGAAACGTTATCTGCTGAGATTTAGAGTCAGCAGAGCCACAGTAAGATGGAAAATGCGATCGCCGCAAAAATTCTTATTGCAGTAACTTGACACACAATTGCCGAAAATCGTCGCCGCGTTGCTCGAAATTTTGGTAGCGATCGAAGCTGGCACAGGCAGGAGAAAGCAAGACAACCCGTGCCTGATATTGTGGAGCTAGTTCTGCAGCTCTAGACACGGCACGCCTCATGGTTTCGACAATCTCGTAATTGTTGTAACCCACTTGAGATAATCGCAAGGCAAAAGCTGGCGCGGCATTTCCAATAAGTAAAACGGCGGCGGCTTGGGCTTGAATTGTTTGCAACCATGCTAGATCGTCACCAATTTTCGCTTCGCCGCCAGCAATTAGAATCGCCGGACTGTTGACAGAAGACAACCCAACTTGAGCCGCATCGTAGTTTGTGGCTTTGCTATCGTTGATAAAATCGATTCCTTGCCAAGTGCAAATATGTTCTAAACGGTGAGGAACGCCTGAAAATTTGGCAATTGCAGTGGCGATCGCCTCTCGGTCGATTCCTGCCAACCGTGCCACTGCTACCGCCATGAGCAGATTTTGCAAGTTGTGTGCGCCTACCATCCGCAACGCCGATACCTGCACGACCTTCTCTTGCCCAGAGATGACCCAACCGTCTTCAATATAAGTACCTAGATCGGGATTGCAGTGGAGAAAAGCTTTACCTTTTACACTCGTCCAGCAAGCATCTTGCCAATCATTCATCTTTTCCTGACTCAGGAAAGCATCGTCGCCATTAATCACTTGCAACTGAGATTGATGCAATAAGTGCGCTTTAATGTCGTAATAGCGCTCTAAAGTCTTGTGGCGGCTGAGGTGATCCGGTGTAAACGTCGTCCACACACCAATGCGCGGCGCAACTGAGGGAGCAGATTCGATTTGATAGCTGCTGATTTCGGCAATTATCCAATCGAGATATTTAGTAGGGACGCACGGTTGTGCGCCCCTAATATTATTTCTAAATTCCAAAGCTACATCGCAGACAGCATGACCGATATTTCCACAGGCGGGGGCGTTGAGTCCGGCGGTTTGAAAAATTGCGGCAACTAAAGCTGTCGTTGTGGTTTTGCCATTAGTACCGGTGATTCCTACCCAAGGAACGGTATTGAGGTAGCGCCAAGCCAGTTCCATTTCACCAATTGTCTCGATGCCTAGCTCTCTAGCACGATTTAGGATATCTGCATCCCAGGGTACGCCGGGGCTGACAACAATTAACTGGGGAGAATCCGTGCTTGCCAAATTTGGGGTATGACCCAAACAAACTGCAATCCCCTCTGCTGCGAGTTGTTGCTGTTGCTGGCGCAAAGATGCAGAGTCTGCGCGATCGCATAACATAACTTGCCAACCCTCTCGTTTCAGCAGTCGGGCAGCAGCAACACCAGATTTTCCGAGTCCGATTACACAGGCATTGGACATACGCTAATTAGCAAAATCCCTGGACTAAGCACTCTATATAGTAAGGGGCTAGCGGGAAATTTGCCAATCTGAGGTGAGAGGTGAGAGGCGAGGGCAAAAGATATTTTTACGCACAACGCGCCACACCACACACCACTTTATTTAGCTGAACAGAGAGAACAATAAACTAAACATATTCATGCGAGCACGACGCGACGATCGCCGTCCGCCGCCACCACCGAACAAGGATAATAAAGGAATACTAAATGTAGTTTGAGACAACTTATAACCAGTGCGACGAGTCGCGCTAGTGCCGTCATTGAAGGTTGTAGTTGCCTCGGCAGAAGTATCAATATCAGTTTGTTGGAAAAATATAGAACCAAACAGATCTTGTAAACCTGCTCCACCTGCTACTGTTTCTTGTTCTCGGTCCGATAATTCAACTAAGAGATCTGTATCTTTGAATTTTGTCATCTGCGACATAACGATTTACTCCCCGTTTTCTGATTAAGGTAAGAAAAATTTCAAATGTTCCCCTGGTGCTTGACGCAACTCTGATAGGGAACCTTGGATGACCAATTTACCTTTATCCAATAACACCACCCACTCTGCGCGATCGACCACGGCAGGACGATGGGTAATCATAATTGTTGTTTTGCCTTTACGGGCGGCAAATAGCCTTTCCAAGACTTCAAATTCGCCGATTGGATCGAGTCCAGATGTCGCTTCATCCAAGATCAGCACGGGTGGGTTGTTAACAATAGCGCGGGCGATCGCCAACCTTTGTCGCTGTCCTCCAGACAGGTTCGCTCCAAATTCTCCTAGCACTGTCTGATATTTATTTGGTAGTTGGCTGATAAAGCCATCTGCATCTGCAATTTGACACGCTTTAACAATTTGTTCAAACTCAAGGTGAGGATTACCTAAACGGAAATTCTCTAAAATTGACCGACTCCAAAAGTGGGGTTCTTGAGGGACTAAAACAACTTGCTGGCGCAGACAATCAACCGATAAATCCTGCAAGTTGAATAAGCCAACGCGGATATTTCCAGATTGGGGCTGATATAGACCTGAAATTAATTTTGATAAAGTACTTTTACCACAACCTGACTTTCCAATTAACGCTACTACTTTTCCCCCAGGAATCGTGACCGAAAAATCTTCTAATAAATCAACTCGCCCTGCATGGTGAAAGCAAAGATGAGAACATTCTATATCAGCATCAGGTAAAATTTTGGCAAAGGGCTTGTAAGCATCTCCTACTGCTTCTGGAGTCGCGTCGATCACTTCTAGAAGTCGATTCACTGCAGTTTGAGTGCGGAAATATTCATCGGTCAAGCCAATCAAAGAACCGATCAAACCGATAACATTTCCTTGCATACTATTAAATGCTAGCATTTGACCGATACTGAGTTCGTTTTTAATTACTAAAACGCTACCGTAACCGAGTAAAGCAATACTACCAATACTACTGATCAAGCTAGTAAAAGTGCTATTTAGAATTCCGAGTCTAACTGTACTAAATGTCAAGTTAGCCATCCGTCCGAATCGGCTTTGAAATTCATCCCAGAATTGAGGTGCGGCTGTCGTGGTTTTCATTACCATCGCACCTTTAAATGTTTCTACTAATACGCCTTGATTTTCAGCAGATAGCACTAAGAGATTGCGAGTTTTCTGCTGTAGTGTTGGCAAGAATGGTATAGTAGAAAAAGTCATGACCATTCCTACTAGCAAAACAGTTAAAGTTAGCTTCCAGCTATAGAATACCATGAAACAAAAAGAAATTATCGCGATAAAAATTTGACTGGGCAAGTGAGCGACAATTTGAGAAACTAGCTGGTTAATTTCACTAATATCTCGCAGGCGACTGGTGATTTCGCCACTGCGACGGGATTCAAAATAACCCAAGGGTAAATGTAAAAGTTTGCGACCAAATTCTAAAACTAGTCCTAATTGCAACCGCTGACCGAAATGAGCGATCATGGTCGATTGCAACAGTCCCATCGTGCTACTAAAAACGTTTGTCACGATCACGGCAGCTACGACTACCGTAAGTAACTGCATATCTCCCCGTACAAGGACATCATCTGTAAGAATTTGAATTAAAATTGGGCTAGCTAAAGAAAGTACGCCTAAAACAATATTGATTAACAAGGCTTCCATCAACAGCAGGCGATAAGGCCAAATTCGCCGAAAGAAGCGCGTGAAGCCGCCAGAAGATTCTTCTTCTCCCATGTTATGGAAGCGGTCTGGATCGGGAACCAGCAATAGCATGATTCCACTCCATGCTTCCAACAATTCCCGCCGCGTCAGGTAACGAATACCCACTGCGGGATCGGCGACGACGAATTTATTACCCTGCCGCCCAAATAACACAATCCAGTGGTAGCCCTGCCAGTGGATAATTGCTGGAAGGGGGACTTCATGAATTTTGTCTAAAATTTCAGTTGAGGCTTTGACCGATCGCGCGTTCAACCCTAAAGCTTCAGCACCGCGTTTCAACCCTAACATTGTCGTTCCCAGTTGTCCGGTTCCAACTGCTTCCCGACTGCGGTTGATGCTTAAAACCTTGCCGTAGTATTTGCAAATTGTTGCTAAACAAGCTGCGCCACAATCTTCCTCACTTGCTTGTAAAATCGCTGGGTATTTTTTCTTGAGCAGACTAACCATGATAGATGCCGACGATAATCAGTTATAAGGGAGTCGGGAGTCGGGAGTCGGAAAATTTACCACGCACCACTCACCACGCACCACTCACCACTATTCTTAAATACCCGAAAGTATGCGTGCTTTCCGTAAAACGAATTGTAATGGGGTTTCAGATTTGGAAATAATGTCTACTGTCCCTTCCATACCAGGTTGCAATCGACACAAACGATCGCCCGTACCGACAAACCATGTATTCGGCTGAATTGTCACTTCGTATGCACCTGCTGGAGTTGCGGACTCGCTGGCTGCACCGCTAGCAGTAGGTACGACATCGGGAGCCACGGTTCTTACTACACCTTTAAGCGTGCCGTAGTCGGGATAGGGACAGGCAGAAACGCGCATCTGGACTTGCTGTCCTGGTTTGATTTTGCTAATTTCTGCACCTGGAACGTAAGTTTTGATGTCTAAGCGCGAATTAGTGCGGGAAATTTGCGCGATCGCTTGTCCGATACCGACTACTTGTCCTGGGTTGCGCAACTCTAGTTTCAACACCGTACCATCGGTGGGCGAGAGAATCATAGTCTTGCTCAGTTCTACACCCATTTGTTGGACTTCTTTGGTGTCGCGGGCAACTTGATTTTGTAATTCGATTTGATTGCTAACTAAGTTTTTGCGTTCTTTTTGTAATGCAGCGATAGTAGCTAAACCCCGTGCTCGTTCTTGGGCGATCCGTTCGTTGGCGATTGAGACTGTAGCATTACTAGGGTTGAGATTGGCTTTGGCTTGATTGACTTTTGCCTGTGCTGCTTTATAAGCTTGTTCTTTTTCTTTGACTTGTAATATAGGAATTGCGCCTGTATTGGCTAGTTGTCGGTAGCGCTGCATCTCCTCTCGCGCTAGATCTAGGGAGGCTTGGGCTACTTGCACTTCTGCTTCTGCTGTCTGTTGTTTGGCGAGGTAATCTCTTTGCTGGAGTTGCAATTCTGCCTGGGCGGAAGCAACTGAACGAGTCGATAAATTTGATTCTGCTGCAATTTGACTATCAATAGAACTCAACTGAGATGAAATTTGTCTCAGTTGGGAGCGGCTTTGTTGAATGCTGTCGAGTAATTGATTTCTTCTGGTTAAAATTTGCGAATTGTCAACGTAAGCGATCGCTTCACCTTTTTTCACCAATTGGTTTTCTTTTACCGCAATGTTTCTGACTATGCCATCTGCTGCCGATTGGACGATTTGGACTTCGCCTCGGATAGTTGCAGGTGCTTTAACTGTCACGTTATAGTTGAGCGTAGCTGCTAAAGACACAGCGGCGCTGAAGGCAACTACCAGAACTCCGCCGCCAATCGTGACTGTAGGACTGATAGATGGCAGAAACTCTTCGCTTTCAACTACCCGTAGAGACTCTGGATTGACTTCGCTAACCATGAGTGTGAACCTTTAAACTACAGCATTTGTCCGATCGATTGAGCGCAAAAGTTAGGTAACTGCGATCGCTAAAACGAAGATTTTGAGCCACCTAGCCTCAGAAATGCATTTTGGGCATTACTATGTTCATGCCTAGCATTGGTTGTCTGAGGTATGCTAGGGGGCGGAAAATAGGATTCTCGTCTTTACCTTGGTCTACTGTTTGTTCTGAAGACTCAATCTTCCTGTAATATGAATCTTTGGTTTCTTCAGTAGTTTCGGTATACGTACCGCCGCTGACTGTTTCTTGTTGCTCTTGCGTTAGTTCCAATAACAACTCGGAAGCTGTTTTTTCCAGAAAAGACACGATAGTTTCCTCCATTTCGCGTACTGCAATGTCGATCTCGTTAGTAATCTCGTCTTAACTCAAGTCTTATTGCCGACCCTACTTATGAAAGATTCCAGAGACTTGATACCTGCAACCGTGCTAAGTTATGCACTGAGATAGGCAAGCCCTGGAATCGGTGTTGTCGGCAAATCACATTCTTGAATGCTTTGCGCAGCGATCGCTTTTCTTGTCTAGATTTTAGCGATCGCCTAGCACTAATTAGAAGAGCTTGGCAAACATATCTTTGTGAGCTGCGGTGTCGATAGAGTGGTCTATGTTGGCAAACTTCTGCATGTTTACACTGCCTTTTGGACCGGAAACTTGATCGACTTGTAACAGGGTAGCTGTATCGTTTTGCTTAAAGTAGGTGCTGAGGTCGTCCTTGATAATGTCGGGGTAGCCGCTACCACCAGTGACAACTTGTGCTTGCTCTTCAGTCAATTCGATAAATAGTTCGTTATTTTCTTGTAGCATTATTGTTCTCCTGAGTTTGAATGAATGATAATTTTCAGTAAAAAAGTGAGCGAGAGTGTTAGGTAATAGATAATTCACAATTACCTATTACCTATTACCTATTACTGATTACCAATTACCGTTGAAGTAGAAATCTTTGTAGGCTCCGGTATCAATTTCTTTACTAACGTTGGCAAATTTTTGAATGTTGCCACTACCCTGAGGTCCAGAAAATTGCGTTACTTCTAACAGAGTAGCTTTATCTTTTTGGTTGTAGTAGGTGCTGAGGTAGTCCTCAATCTTATCGCCGTAGCCTCCATAGCTACCACCTGTAACAACTTGTGCTTGTTCTTCGGACAATTCAACAAATAGTTCGGAATTCATTTCTTGTAGCATGACTATTTTTCTCCTATGTTGGAATTAAATTAATACGGGTCGATTGCAAAGTTTAAAAATGAAAGAAGTATAGATAATCGGTAATTTAAAACTTCAAAATGATGACTTAGAATTACCGATTACCTAGGACTAGAATGGTTTAACTCAACCAAGCAGTAAAGTCTTTGTGAGCTCCAGTTTTAATGTCTTTGGTAACGTTAGCGAATTTCTGAACGTTAGCACTGCCATTTGGACCAGAAGCTTGAGTAACTTCTAACAGAGTTGCTTGATCGTGCTGCTTGTAGTAGGTGTTCAGATGGTCGTCGATGAAATCTACACCAGGATAGCCACCGTAGCTACCACCTGTAACGACTTGTGCTTGCTCTTCGGTCAATTCAACGAATAGTTCGGTGTTTTCGTGTAACATTGTGATTTACTCCTGAGTTGAAATTGGGTTGAGTAGAAAGAAAATGAGTTTTGGTGACAGTTAACTGTTAAATTAACTGTCAAGCGTTAACTGTCAACTAATAATTAGTAGTTACCGTTGAAGTAGAAATCTTTGTAAGCTGCGGTGTCGATTTCTTTGCTGACGTTAGCGAACTTCTGAACGTTAACGCTACCATAAGGACCAGACAGTTGATTGACTTCTAACAAGGTAGCTTTGTCTTGCTGTTTGTAATAGGTGTTGAGATAATCTTTAATTTCATCACCGTAGCCACCACCGTAGCTACCACCTGTAACAACTTGTGCTTGTTCTTCAGTCAATTCAACGAATAGTTCGGTATTTTCGTGTAACATGATTGTTTTTTCCTGAGTTTGAGTGAGTTGAAATAGTTGAGAAGTGAGATTGAAGATAGGTAATGGTACTTTGATTGAAATTGATAAATTACAATTACCGATTACCTATTACCTAATACCTGCGACTAGATGATTTAATGCAACCAAGCAGTAAAGTCTTTGTGAGCTCCAGTTTTAATGTCTTTGGTAACGTTAGCGAATTTCTGAACGTTAGCACTGCCATTTGGACCAGAAGCTTGAGTAACTTCTAACAGAGTTGCTTGATCGTGCTGCTTGTAGTAGGTGTTCAGATGGTCGTCGATGAAATCTACACCAGGATAGCCACCGTAGCTACCACCTGTAACGACTTGTGCTTGCTCTTCGGTCAATTCAACGAATAGTTCGGTGTTTTCGTGTAACATTGTGATTTACTCCTGAGTTTGAGTGAGTTGAAATAGTTGAGAAGTGAAGTTAGAAATGGGAAGCAAGATAACTAATTTTCAGGCTTTGTGTGCCTTTTTATTTGTTGTTTGTCCTTGCTATTAATAGATAACAACAGCTCAGTTGTCAATTCCGGATTAGCGATTGCCATTAAAGTAAAAATCTTTGTAAGCAGCGGTATCAATATGCTTGCTAACGTTAGCGAACTTCTGAATGTTAACACTACCGTTAGAACCAGATATTTGATTAACTTCTAATAGAGTCGCTTGGTCGTGTTGCTTGTAATATGTTTCGAGATAATCTTCGATTTTGTCGCCGTAGCCACCGTAGCTACCACCAGTGACGATCTGTTGCTGCTCATCAGATAGTTCTACAATTAGTTCGGTCTTAATTTCAGATAGCATTATTTTGAACCTCTCTTGGGTTACTTTTTGTTCTGGCTGTCATTTATTCAGCTATTAGTAATCTAAACAAATGACAAGCTATTTTGTATAGCAAAGTTACCCAAAGTAATAGGTAGGTTCCCTAGGTATATTCCCGTTTCAATATACTTGTTTTGAGGCGCTTTTTCTAAAATATACTATTAAAAAAATCCAAGTCAAGTACCAGACTAAAAAAGGTTTCTAGCGAAACATATTAGCCTGAGTACCGAACTTGGATGACGGATATAAGTTTTATTTACTGCTATATCTAGTTGAAAATTTATCTAAGTTCACTTTGAAAAAACAAATTTAGTATTTAAATCTTATGTTTATTTGTACATTAGAGGTTTGAATGCAGAATAATATAGAATAATATACATCTCAATCGTTTAAATGTTACCGAGCAAGCATGGTTTCAAAAAACAATGCGTAGTATTTGATTTGCTCGCAACCAATTTTAAATTGCTGAGGTTTGCTCGAGCGTTCTTTCACAATTTAAAATTTAAATTATCAAATTCAAAATGGTATGTTAGATGCTACCCTGCGATCGCAATTTTTACAATTAGTCTTACGCAATCAAATGGTTTTCCATCGCAAAGCGTAGCAGTTCGACTCGGTTGCTAGTTCCCGTTTTACCTAATAAATTACTTACGTATTTCTCTACCGTGCGCGGACTGAGAAATAAATTAGTAGCAATTTGAGAATTAGATAGTCCTTGCGCTAAAAATTTGAGTACAGCCTGTTCTCTATCTGTGAGATTAATGTGAGATATGGTAGCTGCGATCGTTGCCTGCATTTGGGAATGCAATTGTTGGCGTAAGGTTTCAGTTGGTGATGAAATTGGTGTTGGAACACTGAGAGGATCGTAGTCGAAAGTATCTGTAGATACGGTTAGCCTACCTATATTTTGTGCGTGACTGCGTAGACGTAATTCCCACTGCATCAGTTGAGAGATCAGCTGCGATCGCTCCAACAGGTTGCGAACGACAGCATGTAATTCATCTAATTCAAATGGCTTAGGTAAATACGCATCTCCTCCCATTTGATAGCCACGAATGCGTTCTTCCGTTTCCGTGCGTCCGGTCAAAAATATCACAGGCAATAACCGAAATGCCGGACGCTGACGTATCCATCGAATGAGTTCGTACCCATCCATCTGCGGCATCGCAATATCAGTAATAACTAAATGAGGTTGATATTCCTCAATGATTCTCAGCGCTTCTTTTCCATGTTCAGCCGTAATTACTGAGTAACCGATCTGCTCTAATGCATAGCTGGCAGAAATACGAATCGACGGCTCATCATCAACCACGAGAATTAGTAACGACATAGGACGCAAACATTTCCTAACGACTTATGAATGCTCGATTTGAGCTATATGCGCTGACCTACTGACCAGATGCTATATATAGATACCTGACAATTTCGGATTTGATGCATTGCGATCGCTTGTAGGTTTCCAGCAGAGAGCATATCGGACTCAATTAAACTTTATAAAAAATAACGATTTTTGTTCGCAGTAAACAAAATTTTTTTCTAGGCTGATGCATTTTATGTATAAATACAAATTCAACTTGAGTTACAAAGATTACGGAAAAGTGGATAAACTCTAAGTACATTTGTCACCAGCATCTAGCACTAAATCTAGCACTAACAGCAAATCGCGTTAAGATAGAAAGCCTGTCCATTGCAAATGCTGCAGAGATGCAAGCAAAAGCTAGAGGATGCTCTGCCTCAAGAGGTAAATCTAACTTCCTCAGAGTTTGGTTAAGGTTTAGAACCGAGCTTAACTTTTTTTTCAAATTAAGCTTTGCTTAGTTTAGATGGAGTTGCAATGTGGTTTGGCATTGCAAGTATGCTGCAGATAGCACCCTTTGCCCTCCAACTTGCAGTCGGACAGCGGAACAGTTAGTTTTTTTGTGATTTTGTAGAAGAGATTTTGCTTCTAGATATCTTAAGCTCGAGAAGCATAGAAAAATTTTCTTACACCACTAATTTAAGTATTTTCCCAGGCAAAGTGTCAAACCTATACATAGTCTTTATTGAATCTTTACTGAAACTAGACACAAGCTTAATTTCAGATTAACTATAAGTAGCAGTAAAGGTTGTAACAAAATTTCATCAGTTTGCTGGGTCAGTGTTAGTCAAGTTTTCTAGCAAAACCATTTCTGCCGATCGGTTGCCGATGCTAGGTACAGGACGACTACAGCAGGGATGACTTGAATCAGTACAGCCAAGATAGTAAAGATAGACCAGATGTTAGCGTGCATGGGGTTTTTCCTACTGCGTAATGCTTGTTATAGGATATTTAGGTTCTTCTAAGTTAGTTTATGCAGCGATTGACGAGTCAACGTCAAAGGTGAGGAAAGAAATCACAACACCCCTTTATTGCCTAGCTACCAGCTGCTAGCCACCTGCCACTGATAACCGAACGTGGTATTTTAGAAATAAAACCTAAAATAAGCAAATTCCAATGGCAGCAACCTTGTTAAAAAATCGCTACCGAGTGCTGCGGGAACTAGCGGATGGGAGGTTTGGGAAGACTTTTTTAGCAGAAGACACTCAAATGCCTTCTGGGAAGAAATGCATCGTTAAGCAGCTCAAACCCATCAATAACAATTCCCAGGTCGATCGAATAGTCAGAGAAAAGTTTCAGCGTGAAGCAGCAATTTTAGAAACGCTGGGCGATACTAACAGTCAAATCCCTCGCTTGTATGCCTATTTTATAGAAGCTGGAGAGTTTTATTTAGTTCAAGAGTGGATTCAAGGTCAAACTCTGAGCGATCGCGTCCGGCAAGTCGGATTGTTGAGCGAGCAAGAAGTAAAAGAAATACTATTAAACATACTGCCAGTTCTGCAATATATTCACAGTCAAGGTATTATTCACCGCGATCTAAAACCAGACAATATTATTTGGCGATCGCGAGATAGCAAACCCGTTCTCATTGATTTTGGCACGATTAAGGAAATTATGGGAATGACGGTAACGGCTTCCGGTCGTGCCACAAGTTCGATTGTAGTGGGTACGCCTGGATTCATCCCCAACGAACAAGCAGCAGGCAAACCTTTATTTGCCAGCGATCTGTATGCTTTAGGCTTGACGGCAATTTATTTACTGACGGGTAAAATGCCGCAAGAACTGAAGACCAATCCTTTAACGGGTGAGTTCCACTGGCGACAGCACGCATTAAATTTAAGTCCGAGATTTGCGGCGATTTTGGATAAAACGATACATCCATCCGCCCGCGATCGCTACATGAATGCGCCTGCAATGTTAGCAGCTTTGCAGCAACTCGATACTCATACTATTCCATCGAGAACCGTCTCGTCGCAAACACCACCTCCGACTCCACCAACTCCTACTCCAGTGGGAAACATATCATCGCCAGCACCACCGCCTGTAACCCCACCGGCTCCTGCTCCAGCAAGAGCCCCATCGCCGCCAGCACCGTCTCCCATAACTCCACGGACTCCTGCTTCGCTGACAACTATTCCAGAATCCTCTCCTCCGCCAACGGCAGTCTCTACTCCTCCTAATCAAGTAGGTAGGAATGAAACTTTTAATATAGGCATTCCTCCAGGTAAAGTTAGTAGCGAACAATTCAAAACCTCTGCTGCCACTAGCAAGTTAGTAACTTGGGCAAAAGTTGCTCTTATTCTTTGCGGTAGCTTAGTAGCTTTAGCCGTCTTGTGGATTGCAATTATCTACGTGACAAGACCGAAAGCGAATTCTAGTAGTAATGATTCTCCTACTGCGATCGCAAAGCAAAATGGCAAACCTAGTAGATTGAATTCCTTGCCAACAGCCAACAACCAGCCAAATGCTGTTTCTGCGCAGTCAGAGGCAACAACATCAAGCTTAAACGGACAAGTTAAAATCGGTCAGCTAAAAACTTATACTTACAGTACCAATCTATTTTCAATTAACGTACCGGAAAATTGGCAGCGTCGCGATCGCAGTACGACAGGTGAAGCAATTGTGAGCTGGTACGACCCAACCAATAATGCAGCTATTGTCGTTGATGTCTTTTCACAAGAAGCATTCCAACAAAAAGGTCAAATTCCACCAGAAAGATTGAGCCGATTTTTAGCAAGAGCCGCCCAACAACAGTATCGTGCAAATCCTGATTTCCAGTTAGCTGCAACTGAAGCGGTGAGTGGCAGTTGGCTGCAAAGTCGTTGGAGTTATACAGTTACCAATCTGCAAGGTAAAAAAGGTAGAATGTTGGGCTATGGTCTTGTCAGACAAGACGAAGACAAAATTTCTTACATTCACTTCATCGTTCCTGAAACACAGTACCCGCAATTGCGATCGCAGCTTAGTAAAATCACCGCTAGTTATAGCGTCAACTCCACAGCGCCATTACCTTAAGTTAAACCAGAAAACAAGATAGACCGAGACACATACCCTCTTTTTAAGAGTGTTGGAGATCGACTGCATAACTCCTGTGTATTTTTGTTTCTATATTCTGAAATTTTCCGGAAAATCACGTGTAGGTATAACACATAACAGAATTTTACTAATTCAACTTTCGGAGAACATATGTCTGCCTTCTCTAAACGCCTCACGCTATTTGTTTGGGCGCTATTAATAACGTTAGGGCTAGCTGTCACTCAGTCTTCACCACTGAAACTAGCAGCAGCAAAAGAGCCGAGCCGCGATCGCGCTCCGTCTAACCATCATGCCCATCATGCAATGCACCTCGCTCAAGCAACATCATCTCAACCCACTGCAACACTGTTTGAGAATCTCGGCAATCTTCACCACCCGATTTCAACGAATTCAAAACTGGCTCAACGCTACTTCAACCAAGGTTTGACCTTGGCATACGGGTTCAATCATGCGGAAGCAGCCCGTTCCTTCCAAGAAGCGGCTAAACTCGATCCTGAATGTGCGATCTGTTACTGGGGTGTTGCCCTCGTCCTCGGACCCAATATCAACGCACCGATGGAGCCAGAAGCTGTATCTGAAGCTTGGCGATCGCTCCAGCGGGCGATCGAACTCAGTAAAAACGCCAGTGAAAAAGAGAAGGCTTACATTCAGGCTTTAGCAAAACGCTATCCACCGCAACCAGTTGAAGATCGCAAATCGTTCGATCTTGCCTATGCTAATGCCATGCGGGAAGTCGCCCAACGCTACCCAGATGACCCAGATGCAGCAACGTTATTTGCTGAAGCTCTCATGGACACCACTCCTTGGGATTACTGGGAAGAAGATGGCACGCTTAAACCGACAGGTAAAGAAATTATCGCCACCTTAGAGTCTGTTCTACAAGAGTATCCCAACCATATTGGTGCCAATCACCTGTACATTCATGCGGTAGAGAAAGAGCGTCCCGATTTGGGAGTTGCGTCTGCCGATCGCCTGATGCAACTGGTTCCCAGTTCCGGACACTTAGTCCACATGGCATCACATATATATATTCGTGTCGGCAGATATCACGATGCCGTACTGTCCAACCAACGCGGAATTGCTGCTGACAATGCTTATGCAGCTCGAAATCAGCAGCTAGAGGGGATTTATCCGTTGGCTTATATGCCCCACAACCATCATTTTCTCTGGTTCGCCGCTTTGATGACCGGACAAAGTAAAGTAGCAACACAGGCAGCACTTCGCACAGCTAAAGTAGATGGAAAACTGATGCGGCAACCCGAATTTGCTGGAGCCTTGCAGCACTACTACACGATTCCCATGTATACCTATATTCGGTTTGGTCAATGGGATCGAATTCTCTCAACTGCTGCACCTGCAAAAGATCTGAAATATCCATCTGGAGTTTGGCACTACGCACGCGGACGCGCTTTTGCTGCCAAAGGTCAGATCAAACCAGCAATACGAGAATTAAAACAACTACGGGCGATCGCGGCGATTCCAGCATTGCAAGAAACCAAAATTTGGGGCTTTAACTCAACGGCAAGTATCTTGAATATTGCCTCTGAAGTACTAGCAGGTGAAATTGCAGCGCAGCAGAAAAATTACCAGCAGGCGATCGCGCACTTACAAACAGCAGTCAAGCTAGAAGACGCTCTCGTTTATACCGAGCCTGCCGACTGGTCTCAACCCGCACGGCAATCGCTAGGAGGTATTTTACTCAAAGCGCGTCGCTTCCCCCAAGCAGAACAAGCTTATCGAGACGACTTGAAGATTTATCCCGAAAACGGCTGGTCGCTCTATGGGTTAATGCAAAGTCTCAAAGGACAGAACAAGCAAGAGGAAGCTCAAGTTGTCCAGAAGCAGTTCGAGCAAGCTTGGCAGTATGCTGACAGCAACTTGTTATCAGATGTCAAATATCAGTGAGAATTGGTAATCGGTGGTTGGTAATTCTTCTAACTTACGACTTACGACTTACGACTCCCTCTTTCAACACCGAAGGAATTGCCTCTAATATCTGTGCTGCGATCGCATCTGGGGTGTCTTGGGAATTAGGGGTGATGTGCAAATCAGCTTCGGCGTAGAGCGATCGCCTCTCATTGAGAAGCGATCGCAGTTTTCCGATTGGATCGGGATCTTGCAATAAAGGTCTAGTATTATCTTCTGCTAAGCGGCTGTAGAGTTGTTCGACTGGCGCGTCCAACCAAACGATTAAACCGTAATGCAAGTAACTCCAGTTTTCTCGCCGCAACACAATTCCGCCACCAGTAGAAATGGCAAGACGAGTATAGGCACAAACTTCTGATAAGACTTTGGTTTCTATTTGCCGAAATGTAGTTTCTCCCTCTTCAGCAAAGATTTGGTTAATCGATTTTTGTGTTAGTTGCTCGATAACTGCATCCGTATCGACAAACCCATAACCAAGTTGGGCTGCAAGTATTTGTCCTACCGTTGTCTTGCCTGCACCCATCATTCCCACGAGATACAGGTTGATTCCCTGAAGTAAGTCGCTGTCTCCCACTCGATCTAGATTTAAGTAATGGCTTTTATCATCTTACAAGAGTTGGGAGTCAGGGAAGAGAGCTGAGGGAGAGTCGCCCAGCTGGGGGAGAGCGGGGAGAAAAAAGTCTTCGAGTTTCCTCCCACACTCCCCACACTTCCCACACTTCCCACACCCCACACCCCATTCATCACGCACCACGCACCACTCTTTTTACGCAATACTGGAACAAGAAGCTAAAAAGCGGAACGCAGAGTAATGGAAATTCGAGCGATTGATACACCACTTTTAGACTGGGCTGGAGATGCTCTTGCCCTTGGTTTATTTGAGGACGCTGTAGAGTTAACGGGCGAACTGGCAGAGCTGGATGGAAAACTTGCTGGGGCGATCGCCGAACTGATCGCGGATACGGAGTTTAAGGCTAAAGAAGGTAGTACGGCAGTGACGCGGATTGGGGGTGGTAGTGCCGTCCGCAAAATCATCTTGGTGGGACTGGGTAAACCAGAAGGACTAAAAATAGATAGTTGGCGCAAAGCAGCTGCGGCAGTAGCGCGGCTGGCGAAAAAGGAACGCTGCAAAACTTTAGGAATCAGCCTGCCAGTATGGCATGACGATCCGGCAACGACGGCTCAAGCTTTGGCTGAGGGAATTCAACTGGCATTGTTTCAAGACAATCGTTTTAAGTCAGAACCGGAAGAGAAGCCGCCAACTGTAGAGCGAGTTGACTTACTAGGGTTAGGTAATCAAGATGATGCCGTTACCCGTGCCAGTCAGATCGCTTCAGGAGTAATTTTAGCGCGGGAACTGGTAGCTGCTCCAGCGAATGCCGTCACACCCGTAACAATGGCGGAAACAGCACAGGAAATCGCCTCTGAATACGGATTGGCTGTCGAAATTCTCGAACGAGAAGATTGCGAAAAATTAGGCATGGGAGCGTTTTTAGGCGTTGCTCAAGCTTCGGAGTTACCTCCCAAATTCATCCACTTGACCTACAAGCCTGATGGTACGCCCAAACGCAAGCTCGCGATCGTTGGTAAGGGTTTAACTTTTGATTCTGGCGGCTTGAACATTAAGGGTGCTGGCAGTGGGATTGAAACGATGAAAATGGACATGGGTGGCGCTGCGGCGACTTTGGGGGCAGCTAAAGCGATCGCCCAACTCAAGCCTGATGTAGAGGTTCATTTTATCAGCGCCGCCACCGAAAACATGATCAGCGGTCGTGCCATGCATCCTGGCGATATTCTCAAAGCCTCGAACGGCAAGACGATTGAAGTGAATAACACCGATGCCGAAGGACGCTTAACCTTAGCAGATGCGTTGGTATTTACTGAAAAACTAGGTGTAGATGCGATCGTTGACCTAGCTACCCTAACTGGTGCTTGCATCATTGCTTTAGGAGATGAGATCGCGGGATTATTTACTCCCCATGATGCTTTAGCTAATGAAATCCAGGCTGCTGCTGAAACCGCCGGTGAAAAGTTTTGGCGGCTACCTATGGAAGAAAAGTATTTTGAAGGGCTAAAATCTAGCATTGCTGATATGAAGAATACAGGTCCCCGCCCTGGTGGTTCGATTACTGCTGCTTTGTTCCTCAAGCAATTTGTCAAAGAAACCCCTTGGGCACATTTAGATGTAGCGGGTCCCGTCTGGACAGATAAGGAAAACGGCTATAACAACGCTGGGGCAACAGGTTTTGGCGTGCGGACGTTGGTAAATTGGGTGTTGAATAACTAGATAAAATGAATTCCGTAGCCTGTGCGACAGCACGGGCAAAACACCTTCAAATAAATAATCCTAATGTTACCTGCAATTTCCGACTTGCCTTTGGCATGGCAATTTGCTTCTCCTGGACCAATTTTGATAGAAATTGGTCCTTTTACCCTCCGATGGTATGGTTTGCTGATAGCCTCAGCAGTATTAATTGGAGTTACTTTATCTCAATACTTAGCTAAACGCCGTCACGTTAACCCCGATATTATTGGCGATCTGGCAATTTGGTTAGTTGTCGGAGCAATTCCAGCCGCCCGTCTATACTATGTATTGTTTGAGTGGTCGAACTACGCCAACAACCCAGGTAAGATTTTTGCGATCTGGGAAGGAGGAATTGCAATTCACGGCGCAATTCTAGGTGGAATTATCGCCGCTTTAATTTTTTGTCGGTTAAGAAAGATTTCTTTTTGGCAGGTAGCCGATCTGATTGCGCCTTCACTGATCTTAGGACAGGCGATCGGGCGGTGGGGAAATTTTTTCAATTCTGAAGCCTTTGGCAGCCCCACAGATTTACCTTGGAAACTCTACATACCTCCTAGTAACCGTCCGCCTGGATACGGGAATTTTGAATACTTCCATCCTACGTTTCTCTATGAATCGCTGTGGAATTTAATGGTGTTTGGGATACTGATGTATTTGTTTTTCCGCAGTTTGCGGGGATTGCGGTTGAAAACTGGCACTTTATTTTTGACCTATATGGTGGCTTATAGCCTAGGGCGCTTTTGGATTGAAGGATTGCGTACCGATAGCCTGATGTTAGGACCGTTGCGGATAGCTCAGATGGTAAGTTTAGTGGGAGTTACCATTGGATTATTTGGGCTAGCTTGGCTGTATCTGTATCGCCATTCTTTACCAGATGTCGCGCCTCCAGTTACAGCACCAGAAGCAAAGATGGAAGCTTCCAAACGTTAAAGATTGCAAAAAAAAGCCCTAAGGGCTGAATTTAGGGCTTGTTATGATGCAGCATCTACCAATAAGTAGCTTCATCATGAAGTAACTCGACTTCGGAAAGAAGTGGAAAATTTTGTAAAAATCTTAGAGCGATCGCTCGATCGCCTACATGACAGCTTGTAAGGGCGTATAGTTGTGCGCCCTACAATTCTGAATTGCACATAGTTAAAAACAAGTCACATATACCAAGCGCGATCGCCTATGTCTAACTCTACTTCTGAATCTACGATCGAGTTAAACTTCCAACAAACTCTTCCTTCTCTCACCCCAGCAGTATACATCGTAGGAGCAGGACCAGGCGATCCGGAACTTCTGACGGTTAAAGCTCAAAAACTTTTAATGCAGGGGGATGTGATTCTCTATGCTGATTCTCTCGTACCGCGCCAGATTCTACAACTCTGCCGTTCAGAGGCAGAAATCATCCACACGGCAAATAAAACCCTGGAAGATATTTTACCCGTGATGGTAGAGAGGGTGCGATCGCATAAATCTGTAATTCGTCTCCAATCTGGCGATCCGAGTCTCTACAGCGCCATCCACGAACAAATGCACGCTCTCACCGCTGCTGAGATCCCGTTTGAAGTCATCCCTGGAATCAGTGCTTTTCAAGCCGCCGCTGCCAAACTCAACGTTGAATTAACCGTTCCTGGACTCGTACAAACAATTATTCTCTGCCGCATCAGCGGACGCACGCAAGTACCAGAAAGAGAAGAATTAGCATCCCTCGCCGCCCATCAAGCCAGCCTTTGCCTCTACCTCGCCGCTCGTCATGTAGAATCAGCCCAAAGCCAATTACTAGAACACTATCCGCCAGAAACTCCCGTCGCAATTTGTTTCCGCTTGGGTTGGGAAGACGAAAAGATTTGCGTTACCACTCTTGACAAAATGGCAGAAACTACTTACCGAGAGCAGTTAATTCGTACTACTCTTTACGTTATCAGTCCCGCACTAGGAGAAGTTACAGCAAGATCTCGTCTCTACCATCCCGAACATACCCATTTATTTCGTCCCAGGTAGAATTCAATTTTTAATTCCGATCTCCGATCGCTGATAACTGTCCTTTGTGGTTCGATAAGATTGACTCAGCAAGTCAATATAATTTGGGGAGAACGCACCTTGCTAGACGAACAAGCCAAAAAAACTATGCTGCGGAAGATTCCGCACGGACTTTATGTATGTGGTGTGAAAGATGGAGAAGACGTAAATGGCTTCACTGCTAGCTGGATCATGCAGGCTTCTTTCAAACCACCCCTAATCGTAAATTGTGTCAAGCAAGATTCCAAATCCCACGCCATGATCGAAACCAGTGGGGTATTTGCCATTAGCTTTCTCGATGCCGAGCAAAAAGACATTGCTCAGAAATTCTTTCAACCCCAACGACGAGTAGGCAACAAATTTGACGACATAGAGTTTTATCTCGGTGAAACAGGGTGTCCGATTTTAACTGACTCTCTGGGTTATGTCGAATGTCAAGTCGTTGGTGCGGTAGAAAAAGGCGACCATACAGTTTATGTCGGCGAAGTCATCGCTGCTGGCGTTCACCGCGAAGGAGACTCGCTGCGCTTGGAGACAACCGGCTGGCAGTATGGAGGCTAGGGAAAAAGTCAAAAGTCAAAAGTCAAAATTAGCTAATAACTGACCACTGATAATTGCTCGCGAATTATGCCTTTAATTAAAGTTCAAACTTCGATCGCTCCTGCTAAATCTGATGTGGAAGCTTTGCTGAAAAGCCTATCTTCTATGTTGGCAAAGCATACGGGTAAACCAGAATCCTACGTGATGACGGCGTTTGAACCTGAGGTATCGATGACTTTTGCGGGAACTTTAGATCCGGTTTGTTACGTGGAAGTAAAAAGCATCGGGACAATGAAGCCAGAGCAAACCAAGGCAATGAGTCAGGACTTTTGCCAACAAATTAACCAGGCGCTAGGTGTAGATAAAAATCGCATCTACATTGAATTCAATGATGCCAAAGGTTATATGTGGGGCTGGAATAGCTCGACTTTTGGATAGCCACCCACAATTGACTAATTTTTTGATAGTATATGTAAGCTCGCTTCTGATGTAAGTGCAGCTTACTTTTTGTTAGGGTAGAAATATCCTGCCTTACCACACTTTCTGGACCCTTAGTTCAGTGGATAGAACAACCGATTTCTAATCGGTAAGTCAGAGGTTCGAGTCCTCTAGGGTCCGTCTGACTCCTAGTGTAAAGTTATTTGCTACTCTTGATGAGATCTGAGGGAACGGAGGAAGCTCAGGAGGCTGAGGCAGAAATGAATTATAGGCGGATGATGATTTTGCCGAAGTGTGCGCCGCTTTCGAGGTAGGCTAAAGCTTCTCTAGCTTCGTGGAATGGAAAGACCCGATCTATAATTGGCTTCATTCGGTGCAGGCTAATACTGCGATTCATGTCTTCAAATAAATCGCGGGAGCCTACATAAATGCCTTGAACTCGGATGTGTTTGTGTAATATTGCACCAGTGCTGACATCTCCTGCTACACCTGTAAGCACGCCAATCATGGCTACTTTACCACCGTAGCGCACAGCACGGAGGGATTTTGATAGCGTTCCCGCTCCCCCAACTTCTACAACTAGATCTACACCCCTACCATCCGTTAAATGCCAGACTTTTTCTTCCCAGTCGAGCGTAGTTTTGTAATTAATCCCTACATCTGCGCCTAACTGGATGGCACGATTTAATTTCTCGTCCGTACTACTGGTTAGGATAACTTGTGCGCCCATCATCTTGGCGAACTGCAATCCAAACAGCGATACGCCTCCCGTTCCTTGTAACAGTATTGTGTCACCTGCTTTGATTTGTCCTTCTGCTACCATTGCATTCCAAGCTGTAACAGCAGCACAAGGTAAAGTCGCAGCTTCTTCGTAGGATAGGTGTGCGGGGATTTTGACAACACTCTGCTCATCAAAGACAACATACTCTGCTAATACGCCATCGATCGCACCACCAAGGGCAGAATTCGCTTTTTCTGGTGTTAATTCTCCCGATATAAATGTTTGCATGAAAATGCCTGCAACGCGATCGCCTACCTTTACCCGCGTTACACCTTCTCCCACGGCTACAACTTCCCCCGCACCATCAGAAAGTGGCACTATTGGTTTGACAGATTTAGAGCCATAAGTCCCTTTTGCAACTAGTAGATCTCTATAGTTGAGGGATGCAGCTTTGATTTTGACCAAGATTTGTCTGGTTTTGGGATGTGGTTGTGGGCGTTCTACTAATGTTAAAACATCCAATCCTTGCTTGTCATTTTGAATTTCGTAAGCTTTCATACATTACTCCTACAATTTGCTAATGAGCAGCACGAAACAATAGGTCAAGACGACCTAAATTATCGCTTTAAACGTGACAAATAATTAAGAGCAAACTCAAGCAAAAGTGCTATTTTACTTTCATTGCACTTCGTTCAAATAGCTGCGATCGCGAAAACCTATAATCTGATTTTCTAAGCTAAATTAAAAACTGACAAGTACGCACATTTTTGTGAAGTAGTATCAAATTTGTGCGGTAGTATCAAAATTTATCCTATGCGAGGCATTTTATGCAAAGCAGACAATACGATTACCGCTATTACGGTTGCTCTGTAGAAGCAACATTAGATGTGATTGGCGGTCGCTGGAAAGGGGTAATTCTATTTCATTTACTGGAGGGAACGAAGCGATTTAACGAACTCCAGCGTTTAGTCCAAGGCTGCACGCAAAGAATGTTGACTTTGCAGTTACGCGAATTAGAAAAAGATGGTGTTGTCAAGCGCACTATTTATGCAGAAGTGCCACCGAAAGTAGAATATTCTTTAACAGAATTTGGTCGCAGTTTAGAACCAATTTTACTCATGATGCGCGATTGGGGCGATCGCTATGTGAGTCAGTTGATAGAACAAAAGTCAAAAGTCAAAAGTTAAAAGTCAAACAGGTGAAGGCTAGTGAGAAGTAGGGCGGGCAATGCCCACCTTACTAAAGAATGGGTTAGGAAACAAAACCAAAGATTTTGGCAAACCCTCCTAAAACTCCTCGATTGATAAACTCTTGGGTATCATCCCGTTTGGCAATAACGTCCACTTTTTCATCCAAGACCCGAATTTCGCCTTTGAGTTCTGCTTCTACTCTGACTAGATTTGTTTTGATATCGCTAACATCTTCAGAGATCTTGTCAACTTTGGTTTCTAGCCTAGTCAAGATTTCTTTGAGATCGAAGGCTGTATTCACGATCTCTCTCTATTCCCACTCGATAGTTCCAGGTGGCTTGGAGGTGATATCGTAAACGACGCGATTTACGCCCTTGACTTCATTTACAATCCGATTGGAAATTAATTCCAACAGATCGTAAGGAACTCTTGCCCAATCTGCTGTCATCCCATCTTCGCTGGTAACGAGACGTAGGACAATTGGGTAAGCATAGGTGCGCTGGTCGCCCATGACACCAACGCTACGGATTGGCAGAAGTACGGCAAAAGCTTGCCAGATATCGTTATATAAACCCTGCCGATTGATCTCTTGACGCACGATTAGATCTGCATCGCGCAGAATTTCCAACCGTTCGGCTGTGACTTCACCGATAATCCGAATTGCTAAGCCAGGGCCAGGAAATGGCTGGCGCTGAACGATTTCTTCTGGTAAGCCGATCGCCCGTCCAACTTTACGCACTTCGTCTTTAAAGAGTTTGCGCAGGGGTTCGACAAGTTTGAATCGCAGGTCTTTAGGTAAGCCACCAACGTTATGATGGCTCTTAATCTTCACTGCGACTCGTTCGCCTGTTCTGGGATCGACGTTAGTATCGGCAGACTCGATTACGTCTGGGTAAAGCGTCCCTTGCGCGAGGTAATCGAAAGGTCCGAGGCGCTTAGAACTTTCTTCAAACGTGCTGATAAATTCATGCCCGATCCGACGGCGCTTTTCTTCGGGATCGGTAACACCCGCGATCGCGGCTAGGAAGCGATCGCTGGCATCGACGTATTCTACCGGAATGTGAAACTGTTCGTGGAATAACTTCACCAACCTTTCCGGTTCGTGCTTCCGCATGAAACCTTGATCGATGAACACGCAAGTCAGTTTGTCGCCAATTGCCCGATGCAGTAAGAAAGCTAGGGTAGAAGAATCAACGCCTCCCGACAGTGCCAACAACACGCGCTTATCGCCGACTTTTGCCCGCACTTCTCGGATCGCCTCTTCCACAAAAGCCGCTGTCGTCCAAGTTGGTTCGCAATCGCAAATATGGTAAACGAAGTTGCGGATCAGCGCCAGACCGCCAATCGAGTGAACGACTTCTGGATGGAACTGCACGCCATAGAGTTTGGCATTATGTTCGGCGATCGCCGCGCAGCTAGTATTTTCTGTATGGGCAAGAACTTCAAATCCTTCCGGTAGCTTGACGCAGGAATCCCCGTGGCTCATCCACATGGTTGTTCCATCTTCTACATTAGTCAGCAAGTCCGTGGGATCGTCTATGTACAATGCTGCTTTACCATACTCTCCCCGTTCGGCGCGAACGACTTGCCCACCTAACTGATTCACCATCAGCTGCATTCCGTAACACACGCCGAGAATGGGGATACCCAAATGCCAAATTTCGGGATCGCAGTGCGGAGCGCCTTTGTCGTACACGGAATTTGGTCCCCCTGAGAGGATAATTCCTTTGGGATTGAGAAGGCGCAGTTGTTCGGCGCTGGTGCGATAGGAGATGACTTCTGAATAAACTTGCGTCTCGCGAATTCGACGGGCAATCAATTCTGAATATTGAGAGCCAAAGTCAAGAATGACGATCGTTTGCCGATCTAACCGCCTGAGTGACGCATCCTGTGGCGGCATTTCTGTTTGTATTGTCACTGCTGGAAGTCCTAGGGTAGAAAAGTTCGGTCTGGGAGATAAGTTCTTAATGGCGAATTCAAAAAAGATATCCCTAACTAAAGAGGGATACTAAAACTGTATTTATTGCTATCTTTAAATGTTTATTCTTATTAAGTTAACACAAGTGACTGAGGATAGTAGCAGCAGTTTTGCTTTTGACTAGAATTTGGCGATCGCGGTCAAACAGAACTGTACCGACAGTAACGCGGCGATCGCTGTAGTTGTAAATATATTCCTGAGAACGACGATCGATCTCTAGGGCGATCGCTTTGTACACTCGAATTACCCAGTCGCTACCTGCTTTAACATCGAATTCTCGTAAATATTTCAACGCGGCTTCTGCTGTCGGACAAGCAAAAATTGCCTGAAGTGCGGCTGTAGGTAAACCTAAATTGGCGCAGTGCGCCGTGAGAATCTCTCGTCGTCCGTCGGCAAGATAATGGTGGGTGTGAAAAATCCCGCCTGCGAGTTTCAGCAACTTGCCATGATAACCGAACAACAAGATTTCTTTGACTCCCTGTAACCCCGCCTCTACTAAGAGAGAACCCAGCCAATTGGCGGTTTTGACCAACCGTTCGCGATCGATCCCCAGTTGAGGTGCTAAGTCTAAACCATTTTCTCCCACGCAAAACACCAAACTCTCAAACTGCCGTGCTTTGGTTTGTAACTGTTCGCGACAAATATCCAATTGTCCTGGGGCGCTTAAAGGCTGAGAGATTCCCGTCGTCCCCAATAAAGAGAGTCCGTCTACTACACCAAAAGCAGCGTTGGAAGTACGTTCTGCCAGTTGTTTACCTTCTGGGAGGATAATTGTGACCTGAATTGTTTCTCCTGGTGCAAGCGATCGCTCTAGGTTAGCGTACAGCAGTCGCTGAGCGTAAGCGTAAATTGCAGGACTGTTACCTGCATCTACAATTCGTCCAATTCCTTCCCCCCCGTTGATGATGATATTTTTTGTTTTTGGTGATTCTGGGATGGGCGGGTTTTGGTAGTTGGTAGTTGGTAGTTGGTAGTTGCTGGCTGAGTTAATTGTGAATTGTGAATTGTGAATTCTTCCCCGACTCCCGACTCCCGACTCCCGACTCCCGACTCCCCATTCTACTAATGCCCAGATTGGGGTATTTCGTGTAATGTCCAAATTATCGCCAGGATCGCTACGGGTGACTGCCAAAGCCAATCCTGACTTGATTCCAGCTACTTGTTCGATCGCAATTTCAACAATTTCAGGCGGTTCGAGCAGATCGAGCGTCACAGAAGCAGGCGATCGCCCGTGTTTTAACTGCTGCAAAGCCGCTACAGCCGCAGCACAAGCGAATACTGGTAGGGTGTATCCAGAGCGGGGTGACATGGGTGCGAGGTGCAGCTAGGAGGTGAAATGCCGAGATGAGTATAAATGTCAGATACAATAAAACTGCAAAGCGTCTCATGACGCAAACAATCACTGGTGTTCGATCGAGTATTGACCTATGCCAGCCAATTCCTGGTCTGAAAATGATTCTTATGACGAACTGGACGCGCTGAGTGCTTTCTTGTCAGACCTATCGGATGCAGAAGAATCTGTAGAAACGTTGCCATCAACGTCGCTACCATCTCTGTTTCAAGGTCGCAGGCGTAAAGCCGCAGCTGTTTTAGTCACGATCTGGGGCAGTACTATTGCCTTGCATTTAGTTTCCTGGGGAGCATGGTTTGTACTTGGTCTAACTACGTTGTTTGGAATTCATGCCTTGCGGATAGTGTTAGCTCGACCGCGCCAGGAGGCAGAATTAATTAGTGATGAAGCACTAGCAACGGCTCCTTTTATTTCCTTGCTCGTAGCAGCCAAAAATGAAGAAGCTGTAATTGGCGATCTTGTCAAGGTACTTTGCCAGCAAGATTATCCCAGCGATAAATACGAAGTTTGGGCGATCGATGACAACAGTACCGACAGTACGCCGAAAATACTAGCACAACTACAGCAGAAATACGACTGTTTAAAGATATTGCATCGTCAGGCTGGAGCAACTGGTGGTAAGTCAGGAGCGCTAAATCAAGTCTTACCGCTGACTAAAGGCGATATTTTGGCAGTATTTGATGCCGATGCTCAAATCGCTCCCGATCTCCTGAAACAAGTTTTACCTTTATTTGCCGAGAAAAATGTCGGAGCTGTACAGGTACGTAAAGCGATCGCCAATGCGGGCGAAAATTTCTGGACGTTGGGGCAACAAGCCGAAATGGCTTTAGATGCCTACGTACAGCAGCAACGATTTGCAGTCGGCGGGCTAGGCGAACTACGAGGGAACGGTCAGTTCGTCCGGCGCGAAGCATTGAAACGTTGTGGTGGCTGGAATGAGGAGACGATCACTGACGATCTCGATCTAACATTCCGCTTGCATTTGGACTGTTGGGATATCGAGTTTTTACCCGCTCCGGCAGTGCAAGAAGAAGGCGTAACGACAGCACTCGCCCTCTGGCATCAGCGCAACCGCTGGGCAGAAGGTGGCTATCAGCGATACTTGGACTACTGGCGGCCGATCCTGAGCAACCGCATGGGAACGCGGAAAACCTTTGACTTATGCATGTATTTACTGATTCAGTATTTGCTACCCGCCGCCCAGGTTCCCGATCTACTCATGGCGATCGCCCGTAATCGTCTGCCCGTATTTAGTCCGCTGACAGGTTTAGCCATGTCAATGTCTATGTTGTGGATGTACAAAGGGCTAAGGCGGTTCCGTCCAGATGAGAAACTGCGCCTATCCACGCTGTTTATGCTGCTACTTCAAACCATGCGCGGTACGATCTACATGTTTCATTGGTTGGCGGTCATGCCCAGTATTACTGCCAGAATGTCCGTCCGTCCCAAACGATTGAAATGGGTGAAAACTGTGCATCAGGGCAAGAGTTAGGGTTTGGTTGTGAGTTGTTAATGGTTCATGGTTGATGGTTAGTAGCAATAAACAATTAACTGTCAACCCTTATCAAGTCATTAAAAATCAAGCTCGGAGTCTTCGGCAGGATCGGTATCTTCCCACTCTGGAACAGTGGCAGATGAGATGCTGCCGATATCTGTGGCTGAGGTGAAATCCGTGCTATCGCCGATCGCCTCGCCATTAAAAGATTTAGCAAAGCGTTGAACCACAATATCAAACTCGCTAATTTCCAACTGTCCGACTGGAGTGGCAGTAATGGGAGTTACTGTGTCTTCAGTTGCGGCTGATGATAGTTGTGCTTTAGCAGTGACATCTTGAATGGTGTTTGCCGATCGCGTTGTTGAGACTGGGGCAGCTGGCTGAGCCATGCTTAAACCAGCCATATGCTCGATCGCGGGAGCAGTTCCATTCGCACTATTGTTTTTTGCTTCAAATACGCCACTATTGGCTGGAGCAATCTTAGCCACAGCCAAGGTTGCTTCGCGAACCTCCTTCGGCATCGTAGCTAATTCCAGCTGAACCTGTACTTCTTGTCCGAATGCTGAGAGAAAAGCAGCTTTGATATTTGGCACGTAAGCCTTAGCGCGATCGCGCCACGCTGGAGATTTCATCCCAATACGAGCCACACCAGCTTCAAATTGGATCAGTCGTCCCATTTGCTTGAGCAATGCTTGAGTAGAGTGCGGTTGCAAGCAAGAAAGTACCTGAAGCCAAACTTCTTCATTAGAAGAATTTGGTACTTGAAATTCGGAATTCGGAATTGAAGATTCTTGAGTGCTGGCTACTGGCGATTGGTTGTTGGCGCTCGGTTGCTGGCGATCGGTTGCTAGCGATTGGCTGCTAGTGGTTGCTAGCGATTGGCTGCTAGTGGTTGCT
>ERZ1066120.704-NODE-704-length-27618-cov-13.401371_pt1 | contig 27618 bp, 25 predicted proteins | sample MGYA00382767_ERZ1066120 | MGnify/ENA primary metagenome ERZ1066120 (study PRJEB33369, sample SAMEA5778350) | biofilm metagenome | biome: Industrial cooling water; feature: Water cooling tower basin; material: Biofilm | place: United Arab Emirates | collected...
AGGTCTACATCGTCGACGAGGCGCACATGCTCACGCGCGAGGCGTGGAACGCGCTCCTGAAGGTGCTCGAAGAGCCGCCGCCGCGCGTGGTGTTCGTGTTCGCCACCACCGACCCGCAGAAGATCGCGCAGGCCGCCGCGCCCGTCCTCAGCCGCCTCCAGCGCTTCGACCTCAAGCGCATCGGCCCGGCCGAGATCCGCGAGCGGCTCGCCGCCGTGCTCGACGCGGAGGGGGTGCCGTACGAGGCCGACGCGCTCGGCGTGATCGCCCGCGCCGCCGACGGCGGGCTCCGCGACGCGCTCTCCCTAACCGACCAGGTGCTCTCGCTCGGCGCCGAGGCCGGCGTGACCGCGGAGCGCGCGCGCGAGGCGCTGGGGTTGGTTCCGGAGGACGAATATCTCGCCGTGCTGGCGCTCGTGGCCGAGGGGCGGGCGGGCGACGTCTTCACCCAGGTCGGGCGGCTGGGCGAGGCGGGGGTGGACTTCGGGATGTTCCTGACGGGCGTGGGCGACCTGCTGCGGGCGCAGCTCGCGGTCGCGTTAGGCGGGGCGGCGCCCGACGTGGGCGAGGCCGCGCGCGCCGCGCTCGCCGAGCGCGCGGACCCCGCCCACCCCGCGCACCTCGCCCCGGCGGACCTCGTCCGAATGCTCCAGCTCCTCGTGGAGGCCGAGCCGCGGTTCCGGAAGAGCGGGCAGCAGCAACTGCTGCTGGAAACGCTGCTCGTGCGCTTCGCGCTCATGGACCGCGCGGTGGCGCTGGAGGACGTGATCCGCGGGCTACACGAGGGCGGCCCCTCCGGGGAGGGCGGTGGGCCCCGCGACCCGAGCCCGCCCCGTGACGCCGCCCCGCCCCGCGACGCCGCGCGGCGCCCGCCGGCTCGCGACGCCCGCGGCGCCAACCTCCGCGCCGCGTACGAGGCCGCCGTCACCGACAGCGCGCCCGTCGCGGTGTTGGAGCGGTCCGTGGCGGTCGGGTATCGGCCCGGCGTCGTCCCGGCCGCCGACGCGCCGCCGTCCGCCACCGAGTTCGCGCCGCTGGAGGAGCCCGACGCGGCTCCCACGCCCCCCGCGCCCCGCCATCCCAACGGCGCCGCGCCGGCATCACGCACCGCGCCCGGCGACCTGACGGCCCAGTGGGACGCCGTCGTGGAGGCCGCGCGGGCCGAGCGGCCGCTCGTCGGGAGCGCGCTCGCCAACGCGCGCCCCGCCGAGTTCCGCGGCGGCACGCTCACGCTCGAACTCCTCGAGGCCAACGACACGTACCGCATGGCCATCGAGGGCGCGGGCGACCTCGTGCTCGCCGCGGTCCGCGGCGTGCACCCGACGGCGTCCCGCGTGGTGGTCCGCGGCGCGCCGGCGCCCGCCGCCGGGGCGCCGCAGCAGCGCCTCACGGCCGAGGGGATCCGCGCCGAGCGCGTCGCCGCGCTCGCCAGCCGCCACCCCGTCCTCGGCGCCGCCATCGAGGCGCTGGACCTCGACCTCCTCGACTAAGGGGCGGGCCTCAGACCCGCCCTTACAACCCACCGCGACCCCTGACTATGGTACGCCCATGGACATGATGAAGCTCATGCAGCAGGCCCAGCAGATGCAGGCGCAGATGCAGGCCGCGCAGGAGGCGCTCGCCACGCAGACCGTGACCGGCACCGCCGGCGGCGGCATGGTGACCGTCGAGGTGGACGGGCAGGGCGCGGTGCGCAAGGTCACCATCGACCCGTCGGTCGTGGACCCGAACGACGTGGCGATGCTCGAAGACCTGGTCACCGTGGCCGTCGCCGACGCGCAGCGCCGCGCGGCGGAGCTGCAGCAGGGCGCCATGGGCGAGGTGACGGGCGGCCTGCAGCTCCCGTTCTGACCACCGCGCCGGGCGTCCGTTAGGCCGCGCGTGTCCGCCATCGACGACCTCGCCGGGGAGCTGAGCAAGCTGCCCGGGATCGGGCGCAAGACCGCGCTCCGCCTCACCTACCACCTGCTCAAACAGCGCCCCGAGCAGAGCCGCCGGCTGGCCGACGCGCTCGTCACCCTCGCCGAGCGCGTCCGGCCGTGCGCCGAGTGCTTCAACCTCACCGAGGACGAGCGCTGCGGCGTCTGCCGCGACCCGCGGCGTGATCGCGCCACGCTCTGCGCCGTCGAGGAGGCGAGCGACATCGGCGCGATCGAGCGCACGGGCGAGTTCCGCGGCATCTACCACGTCCTCGGCGGACGACTCAGCCCGCTCGACGGCGTCATGCCGGAAGACCTCACGATCGACCGGCTGGCCGAGCGCGCCGGCGCGGGCGAGGTGCGCGAGGTGATCCTCGCCACCAACCCGAGCATGGAAGGCGAGGCCACCGCGCTCTACGTGCAGCGCCACCTCGCCCAGCGTGCGCCGGCCGTGCGCGTGACGCGCATCGCCCGCGGCATCCCCGTCGGCGGTGACCTCGAGTATGCCGACGGGGTAACCATCGCGCAGGCGCTGCTCGCCCGCCGCGAGATGTAGCCCGGCCGCACCGACCCTCCGCCCACCCCCGTCCGCCGCATGGCTCGCCGTCCCGCCCGCCCGGTCCGCACCTGGGCCGACGCCTTCCTCGACGACCCGGGCGCCTTCGACCGGCGCCACCGGAGCCGCCGCGCGAGCGACGGGCGGTCAAGCGTGCCCGTCGGGCTGCTGCTGGCGGCCGGCTTCTTCGGCGGCGTCGCGGTGGGGGCGGCGGTGGGCGAGGGGCTGCTGGCCGGGGGGCGTCGGGGGCTGTTTTCGCGCAGCGTGACCCGCCGGTACGCGGCCGTGAGTTACCTCGGGGCCCGTCCGAGCGTTGATACGGCGAGACTCCTGCGCGACTACGTGCGCTGGGAGCCGCACCCGCTCCTGCGGCGCCGCGCGCGCCGCGTGCTCGCCGCGCTCGAAGCGGCGCTGTAGCCCGGGCGTCCCGGGCGGGCGGGGCCTGACCCCGTGCCCCCCCGGCCATGCCCCCCGGCGCCGCCCGCTGGACGTTTACCGAGCACGACGCGCGCGCCGTCACGGCCTCACTGCAGCAGCTCCTGCGCGAGAGCCACGCCCGCTGCGCGCTCCTCGTGGACCGCGCCGGCCAGCTCGTGGTGACCGTGGGCGAGGCGCCGGCGCACGCGGGCTTCGACGCGACGGCCTTCGCCTCGCTCACGGCGGCCGACTATGCGGCCAACGACCAGCTCGCCCGCCTGCTCGGCGAGCGCGACTTCGCCACGCTGTTCCACCAGGGCGAGCGCGAGTCGATGTTCCTGGCCGACGTCGCCCGCCGGGTGATCCTCGTGGTCCTCTTCGACACGCGGACCACGCTCGGCCTCGTCCGCCTCAAGCTGCGCGCGGCGGTCGACGAGCTAACGGCGCACTTCGAGGCCATGTTCGCGCCCGACGACGCCGGCCTCCCCGCCTTCCTGGCGGACGCGGCGTCGGCGCCGACCGCCCGCGCCGTCCCGGCCGCCCCGGAGGCGCCGCTGCTCGCGGGCGCCGAGGACGAGATCGACCGCCTGTTCGCCTGACCCGGGCCCACCCGTCGCCTAACACACGAGAGGACCGGCCGTGTCGATGATCAACTACGCCTCGCGCGAGATCAACTGCAAGATCGTCTACTACGGCCCCGGGCTGGGCGGGAAGACGACCAACCTGGAGCACGTCTACGAGAAGGTGAGCCCGAGCACGCGGGGCAAGCTGATCTCGCTGGCCACCGAGACCGAGCGCACGCTTTTCTTCGACTTCCTCCCGGTGGACCTGGGGCAGATCCGCGGCTTCCGCACGCGCTTCCACCTCTACACGGTGCCGGGGCAGGTGTACTACAACGCCAGCCGCAAGCTCATCCTGCGCGGCGTGGACGGCGTGGTGTTCGTGGCGGACTCGCAGGCCGACCGCGCCGAGGCCAACGTCGAGGCGATGCAGAACCTGTACGACAACCTCGCCGAGCACGGGTACGACCTGACGCGGCTGCCGTTCGTCGTGCAGTACAACAAGCGCGACCTCCCCGACGCGGCGCCGCTCGACGAGCTGGAGGCCGCGCTCAACCCCGGGTGGGAGGTCACCGATCCGGAGCGGATGCGCCCCGCCGACAACCCGTTCCGCCCTGGCGAGCCGCTCGTCGAGCAGCTCCCGACGGGCGAGTGGTGGGAGCGCGCGCCGGCGTTCGAGGCCGTCGCCAGCGGCGGGGCCGGCGTCTTCGACACGCTCAAGGCGGTCAGCAAGTTGGTGGTGCGCGCGATCGGCTGACGGCGGTCCCGCCTGCCCGCGGCGCTGCCCGGCGCCCCGGGGTTAGCTTTGTGGCGCCGTGCGCCTCCCCCCGCCAGCGCCCCGAACGTGAACCTGCCCAACGCGATCACCGTGGCCCGCATCGCGGCGTCCCCGCTGATCGCGTGGCTGCCGTTCGCGCCCAACACGGCCTCGCGCCTCGCCGCCTTCCTGCTGTACATCGCGGCCGCGGTCACGGACTACTGGGACGGGCACCTCGCCCGCACGCGCAACCTCGTCACCGACCTCGGCCGGCTGCTCGACCCGCTGGCCGACAAGCTGTTGCTCGTCGCGACATTCGTTCCGATGCTCTGGCTGATGGGCGCGGCCTTCCCGCTGGTGTTGCCGAGCGCGGCGGCGGTGCGGCCGCCCTTCCCGTTCGAGACCCCGCTCGGCCTGGTCACGCTGCCGTGGTGGGTGGTGGGCGTGGTGCTGGGGCGCGAGGCGCTGATGACGGTGTTCCGCCAGGTGGCCGCGCGGCGCGGCGTGGTGATCGCCGCCATCGGGCCGGCCAAGTGGAAGACCGGCTTCCAGGCCACCTGGGTGGGCGCGGCGTACTTCTGGTTCTTCGCCGCCACGCTCGCGGGGCGCTCGGGGTGGGAGGCGCACCGCGCGTGGCGGGCGTTCGCGCTGTTCAACGGCGTGGTGGGCGTGGTGACGATGGCGGTCGCCGTCGCCCTCACACTCTACTCGCTCTGGCTGTACGCGCGGCGCTACGGCGGCGTGCTCCGCGGGGCGCGTTAGGCACCGAGCCGCCCCGCCGCGCCGGCCTCAGGCCGCGGCGGGCTCGGCCAGCGTGAGCACCGGACCGAGGTGCGCCTGCAAGGCGGCGGTCGCGCGCTCGCGGTCGCCGGTGAGGGCGCCTGCCTCCCACAGCGCCGCCACATCGAGCGCGTCGCCGGTCCGCACGGCGTGGTCCGCCCGCTCGGCCAAGAAGACGGCCTCGGCGACTGCGTCGCGGTCCGGGGGCGCCGCGCGCCGGTGGTGCCCGCCGACGGCCCGCGCCACGTCGTCACCCAGCCCCCACCGCGCCACCGCAAGCGCGCCTAACGGCTCGTGCAGGGCGAGCAGCCCCGCGCGGAGCGCCGGCCACGCCACCCCCGTCGCGCCGGCCCCGGCCGCGCGGTCGAGCAGCACCAGCTTGCCGACGTCGTGCAGGAGCCCGGCCACGTAGGCGCGCTCGGGCGCCGCGCCGAACGCCGGCGCAACCGCGCGCGCGACGGCCGCCGTGCGCTGCGCGTGCGTCCAGAGCTGCGCCGCGAGCCCGGCGTGGCGCGACGCGGGCCCGCAGAGGAGCCGCGACACCGTGACGTCCACGAGCACGCTCCGCACGCCGCCCACGCCGACGCGGTCCACCGCCTCGCGCACCGACGCGGCCGGCCCCTGCCCGGGCCGCGCGAAGAACGCCGAGTTGGCGTAGCGCAGCAGCGCCGGCGCGACGGCGAGGTCCCGCTCGCACACCCGGGCCAACTCACCGACCCCGCTGCGCGGGTCGTCGCACACGGCCATGGCCTCGCGCGCGGCGCTCGGGAGTTGCCGGATGGCGTCGGTGCGAGAGGATGCCAGGGCCGCCGCCAGGGCCCCGGCCGGCCCGCGGTCCGAAGGCGCCACGCCTGCCACCCACGCGGCCAGGGCGTCGTCGAGCGCGGCCCGCGCGTCGGCCTCTGTCGCGCTCGGGGGCTCTGCGGCGGAGGGGAGTCCGGCCACGGGTGCGGGGGCGACGACGCGCGGCTCGGGCGCGCGGGCCGGTGGGGTGACCAGCCCGGCAGGGGTCGACGTGCGGCTAAACCAACGACGAAGACGGGCGAACACGACGGATGGCTGGGGGCGGCGACCTCGGGCGCGCGCCGTGGCGAGCGCCTACCCTTCGGCCATGGACGCCCGCCCGTCGCCCCCGGTCACGCCCGCCCGGACGCCCCTACCGACGCGGCCCGCGCCCGGGTTTTGCCTTGTTCCGGACGACGCCCCGGAGCCCGTCGACGCGCCCGGCCTGGACGCGCGCGCCGAGGCCTGGGCTCGCTGGCTCCGCGACGCCGGCCTGCGTCGGGGCGACCGGCTGGCGTGCGCGGTCGCGCCGGGCGCCGCGTTCGCCGCGCTGGTCCTTGCTGCGACCCGGCTCGGCCTCGCCTTCGCCCCCGCACCGCCTAACGCCGACCTCGAGCAACTCCTGGACGGCGCGGACGCTCGGCTGGTCGTCGCCCCGAACGCTGCGGGCGCGGCCCGCGCGAGCCCGGCGCCCGACGGCGGACCCCTCGCGTCGTCCGCCCCCGTGCTCCGCCCGGCATCCGGCGACTCGACCCCCGGCGTCGCCTTCCTCGTCCAGACGAGCGGCTCTACCGGCGCGCCGCGGCGCGTGGCGCTCAGCGGGGCCAACGTCGCCGCGGTGCTGGCCTCCCACACCGCCCCGCTCGGCCTAACGGACGGCGCCGCGGCCGCCTCGGTGTTGCCGTGGCACCACGTGTTCGGGCTGGTGCTGGAGCTGCTGCCGGCCTTGTTAGGCGGCGCTGCGCTCGTCCGCGACCGGGCGGGCGGGCGCGACCTGGCGTCGCTCCTCGCGCTCGCCGGACGCGGCCGGGGCGGGCGGCGCGTCACGCACCTGCACGCGGTCCCACACACGGTGCGACTGCTGGCCGAGCACGAGCGCGGCGCGGCCTGGCTTGCGGGGCTACGGGGCGGGCTCGTCGGCGGCGCGCCGGTAGACGCGTGGCTCGCCCGCCAGCTCGCCGCCACCCGCCTGCGCGTGGGCTACGGCCAGACGGAGGCCGCGCCCGGCATCGCGCTCGGCGAGCCCGGCGCCTGGCGGGCCGGCACCCTCGGCCGGCCGATAGGTTGCGAGGTCCGCCTCGACGACGACGGCGTGCTCGCGTTCCGCGGCCCCAACGCGTGCCTCGGCGAGTTCCGCGACGCCGCCCTTCACCGACTCCCGCCCGACCGCTGGGTGCGCACGGGTGACCTCGCGCGCGCGGAGCCGGACGGCACGTACACTTTAGAGGGGCGCGCGGCGGACAGCTTCAAGCTGGAGAACGGGCGCTACGTCGCCGCGCTCACCGTCGAGCGCGTGGTGCTCGCCCGCTGGCCGCACCTCACCGACGCCCTGCTCAGCACGCCCGACGGCCGCTCGCTCGTGCTGGCCGTGAGCGCGGCCGATCCCCGCGCCCTACTGCCTAACGCCGACGACGTCGCGCCGCTGCTCGGCCCGCTCGCGCGGCGCCCGCTGCAGGTCAAGCGCGTTGCCGCTGGCGCGTGGGTGCGCACCGCGAAGGGGGAGCTGGACCGCCGCTTCCCGCTCGGCCGCCCCGACGCCGACGGGGGGTGACCCGCGCCGGCTACCTTGCCGGGATGCGCATCGAGATCTGCACCATCGGCGACGAGCTCCTCCTCGGCTACACGATCGACACCAACGGGGCGCACCTCGCCCGCGAGCTGGCGGCGAGCGGCGTGAGCGTGGCCCGGCGCGCCACGGTGGGCGACGGCGCCGAGGAGATCGCCGCCGCGGTGCGCGAGGCGCTCGACCGCACCGGCGCCGTCATCACGACGGGCGGCCTGGGCCCCACCGCCGACGACCTCACCAAGCCCGCCATCGCCGCGCTGTTCGGGCGCGGCATGTACCTCGACGAGGCCTACCTCGACGAGCTGTCGCGCCGCTGGCAGGAGCGCTTCGGGCGCGCGATGCCCGAGAGCAACCGGCAGCAGGCGCTGCTCCCCGAGGGGTGCCGCGTGCTCGTCAACCGCTACGGCTCCGCGCCGGGCGTCTGGCTGGAGGACGACCGCGGCCGGTGGGTCGCCATGCTCCCCGGCGTCCCGCGCGAGATGCGCGGCATGCTCGCCGACGAGCTCGGCCCGATCGTCCGCGACCGCGCGGCGCGCGAGGCCGCCGCGCGCGGCGACGGCGAGCCCGGCGTGGTGCGCGCCCGCACGCTGCGGACGACGAGCATCGCCGAGAGCGCGATCGCCGACCGGCTCGGGCCGCTGGCGCGCGGGGTGGACGGCGTGTCGCTCGCCTACCTGCCGGGGCGCGAGGGGACGGATCTCCGGCTCGTCGTGCGCGACCGCCCGGCCGCCGACGCCGACGCCGCGCTCGCCGCGGCCGCCGACCAGGTGCGCGAGCGCGTCGGCGACTTCGTGTACGGGGAGGGGGAGGCGGACCTCGCCGCGGCCGTGCTGGCGTTGTGCCGCGCGCGCGGGCTCACCCTTGCGGTCGCCGAGAGCTGCACGGGCGGGCTGCTCGGCGCGCGCCTGACCGCGGTGCCCGGGTCGAGCGACGTGGTGCTCGGCGGCGTCATCGCCTACAGCAACGCGGTCAAGACGGAGATGCTGGGCGTGGACGCCGAGGCGCTCGCGGCGCACGGCGCGGTGAGCGATCCGGTCGCGCGGCAGATGGCCGCCGGCGCCCGTGCTCGGCTCGGCGCGACCGTCGGCGTCGGCATCACCGGCATCGCCGGACCGGGCGGGGGGACGCCCGAGAAGCCCGTCGGGACCGTGCACATCGCGATCGACGTCGACGGGGCGGCGCGCGCCGTGGGCTACGTGTTCCTCGGCGACCGCGAGGAGATCCGGTTCCGCGCCACGCAGTTCGCGCTCGACCTCGTGCGCCGCGCCCTCGACCCGCGGGGTCTGGAGCCGCCCGCTGACGCCGCGGCAGACCGCCCCGTCAGAGGCGCAGCCCGGGCGCCGGTGCCCCGGCCGCGGTGACAGCGGCGCAGGGCATACGCCGTGCACGCCGACCGTTGCTCCTCTTCCATTCGCCGCGCCGCCCACCGCGCCGCGCGACCCTCACCGACCTTTCGTCCGATGCCCGCTTCCGACCCGTCGACTGAGACCCCGACCCCCGAGCCGCCGGCCGCCGGCGAGCCGCAGGGCGACGGATTCGAGACCGCGCCGCCGAGCTCCCCGGCCTCGCCCGACGTGGCGGGCGGCGTGGTGAGCGGCGACAGCGACCTCGCCCGCCAGGTTGAGGAGCACCGCGACCGCTACCTGCGCCTCGCCGCCGAGTTCGACAACCACCGCCGCCGGACCGTCAAGGAGCGGCAGGAGACGGGCGCCCGCGCGCAGGCCGAGCTGGTGAAGCACCTGATCGACGCGATGGACGATCTCGCGCGCTTCGCCCACCTGGACCCGGCGAGCACCGACGCCGCCACGGTGGTGCAGGGCGTGGCGATGGTCGAGAAGAAGCTCATCAAGGCGCTCGGCGGCGCCGGCCTGCAGGTGGTCGACCCCACCGACCAGGCGTTCGACCCGGCGCTGCACGAGGCCGTGGCCACTGAGCCTGCCGCCACACGTGAGCAGGACGCGCGCGTGGCCCGCACCTACCAGCTCGGCTACGTGTTCGGCGGACAGCTCCTGCGGCCGGCGCGCGTGGTTGTGCGCCAGTACGGCGGCTGACCGCCGGCACCGGCCCGAGTCCCCCGGCAGCGCCCCCCGCCTAACGATCCCGCCCCGCCCCCGCGCATGGCCCAGAGCAAGGACTACTACGCCGTGCTCGGCGTCTCCCCGACCGCCGACGCGGCCGAGGTGAAGAAGCAGTACCGCCGCCTCGCCAAGCAGTACCACCCGGACGCCAACAAGAACGACCCCAAGGCCGCCGAGCGCTTCAAGGAGATCTCGGAGGCGTACGGCGTGGTGGGCGACGAGGCTAAGCGCAAGCAGTACGACGACATGCGCCGGCTGGGCGCGTTCGGCGGCTTCGCGGGTGCGGGGGCGACGCGGGGCGGGGCGGGGCGCGCGGGCGGGTTCCCGGGCGGCTTCCCCGGCGGGGCGTCGGGGTTCCCGGGGGGCGCGCCGGGCGGCGGCGGAGCGCAGGGCGCGACGTTCGACTTCTCGAACGTGGACGTCGGCGGGATCGGCGGCTTTGGCGACATCTTCTCGTCGATCTTCGGCGGGCGGGGCGGGGCGCGCCGCGGGCCGGAGCCGGGCCAGACGGTCGAGATGACGGTGGACGTGCCGTTCCGCACGGCCGCGTTAGGCGGCAAGGTGCCGGTGGAGCTCGAGGTGGCCGAGGAGTGCGAGACGTGCCGCGGGAGCGGCGCGGCGGCCGGGGCCACGCTCAAGGCGTGCGGCGAGTGCGGCGGGCGCGGGACCATCTCGTTCGGTCAGGGCGGGTTCGCGGTGCAGCGGCCGTGCCCCGTGTGCTTGGGCCGCGGCACCGTGCCGAGCGAGCGCTGCCCGACGTGCAGCGGCGCGGGGCAGGTGCGCACGCGCAAGCGGGTGAACGTGACCGTGCCGGCGGGCGCGGACTCGGGCACGCGCGTGCGGCTCAAGGGGCAGGGCGGGCGCGGCGAGCAGGGCGGCGCGCCGGGCGACCTCGTCATCACCTTCCAGGTGGAGCCCGACCGGCTGTTCCGGCGCGAGGGGCTGGACGTGATGGCGACGGTGCCGATCAACGTCGCGCAGGCGACGTTAGGCAGCAAGATGCACGTCCGCACGCTGGACGGCACCAAGGTGGCGCTGCGCATCCCGGCCGGGACGTCGAGCGGGCGGCGGTTCCGGGTGCGCGGGCAGGGCGTGGTGAAGGGCGAGCAGCGCGGCGACATGATCGTCGAGGCGCGGGTGACGGTGCCCGAGCAGCTCGACGAGGCGCAGCAGGCGAAGATGCGCGAGTTCGCGGAGTCGGCGGGGATCAAGTACTGACGCGCACCGCCGGCCCGCTCCCGCGGCGCGCGGCAGGGAATCATTCCCGTGGGGCGGGATGATCCCTGGCTAGGACTAATGACGTCGCGTTAGGCGGCCAGCACGGGGAGCGACCGGCGCGCGCCGACCGCTGCCTCGATCACGCCGCCGCCGAGGACCCGCTGGCCGACATCCTCGTCATCCCCCTCGCCGCCGGCGTACAGCACCAGCGACTGGCCGGGCGTGATCGCGGCCACCGGCTCGGCCAGCGCCAGCTCCACCTCGCCCGCGTCCGCCCGCACGAGCGTTGCCGGCACGGCCCGCGCGCGGTGGCGGACCTGCACGCGCACCTCCGCGCCGACCGCCGGCGGCTCCGCGAGCCAGTTGACCTCGCGCGCGACCACGCCGCGGCCGAGCAGCGCCTCGCGCGGGCCCACCACCACCGCGCGCTCCGACGGCCGGATGGCCACCACGTACATCGGCTCCGCAAACCCCCCCGGGAGCCCGCGCCGCTGGCCCACGGTGAACCGCGCGTGCCCGTCGTGCTCCCCGACCACCCGCCCGTCCAGCGTGAGGATCGGCCCGCGCGCGAGCGACGGCGCGTCGTCGCCTAACGTGCGGCGGATGACCTTTGTGTGGTCGCCGTCGGGCACGAAGCAGATGTCCTGGCTCTCCACCTTGTCGGCCACGACCGCCAGGCCGAGCCGGCGGGCGACGGCGCGCGTCTCCGCCTTCGTGAGCCCGCCCACCGGGAGCAGCATCCGCCGCAGCACGCGCCGCTCCACGCCCCACAGGAAGTACGTCTGGTCCTTCGACGGGTCGAGGCCGCGGTACAGCGCCCCGTCGCGCACCCGGGCGTAGTGGCCGGTCGCGATCGAGTCGGCGTCCACCAGGTCGGCGGTGCGCAGCAGGTCGCGGAACTTGGTGAAGGTGTTGCAGCGCACGCACGGGATCGGCGTCCGCCCGCGCGCGTACTCGTCCACGAAGTCGCGCACGACGTCGTGCCCGAACCGGTCTTCGAGGTTGAGCACGTAGTGCGGCACGCCCAGCCGCTCGCACACCCGCCGCGCGTCGTTGATGCTGTCGAGCGAGCAGCACGGGCGGTCGGGGACGTCGTCGCCGTAGCAGAACAGCTTCATCGTCGCGCCGACCACGTCGTACCCCTGTTCGACGAGGAGCGCGGCCGCCACGCTCGAGTCCACGCCGCCGCTCATCGCGACGAGCACGCGTCCCTTGGTATCGCTCGGAATCATACGCCCGTCCCGCCCGCCCGCCACGCCTACCAGACCGGGCCGGCCGCGGCCGCCGCCCGCGCCTTCTCCACGAGCCGCGGGAAGAGCGCTCCGACCCGCTCCACGCACGCCGGCGTCGTGAGCGCGCCGACGGACAAGCGAACGGCCGACGCCGCGAGCGACGGCTCGACGCCCATGGCCAGCAGCACGTGCGACGGCTCGGGGTTCCCCGTCTGGCACGCCGACCCGCCGCTCGCCGCCACGCCGTGTAGGTCGAGCGCGAGGAGCAGCGCGGCGCCGTCCACGCCGGGGACGCTCACGTTGGTCACGTGCGGGGCCCGCGCGCTCGCGGCCCCGTGCACCACGGCGTTAGGCACCCCGGCGAGGATGGCGCCTTCTAGCGCGTCGCGCAGCCGCGAGAGCCGCGCGTGCTCGGCCTCCGCCTCCGCCAGCGTCATTTCCGCGGCCACCGTGAGGGCGACGGCGTAGGCGACGTTCTCCGTGCCCGGGCGGCGCCCGCGGTCCTGCGCGCCGCCGTGGAAGAGCGGGGCGAGCGCCGTCCCGCGCCGCACGTACAGCGCGCCCACGCCCTTCGGCGCGCCGAGCTTGTGGCCGCTGAGCGTGAGCAGGTCCACGGGCGTCTCGCGCACGTCGACGTGGACCTTCCCGAACGCCTGGACCGCGTCGGTGTGGAAGACCGCCCCGGCCGCGCGCGCCCGCGCGGCGAGCGCGGGCACCGGCTGCACGACGCCGGTCTCGTTGTTCACCCACATGACCGAGCACACCGCCACGTCGCCGCGGATCGCCCCGTCCGCGTCGCCCACGACCCCGTCGCCCGACACGGGGAGCAGCCGCGCCTCGGCGCCCTCGGCCGCGGCGCAGTGCACCGCCGCGAGCACCGCCTTGTGCTCGACGGGCGTGCTGACGACGGCCCGGCGCGAGGGGTCGCGGCGGGCGCGCCAGGCGCCTAACACGGCGAGGTTGTCCGACTCGGTGCCGCCGCTCGTGAACGCGACCTCGTCGGGGCGGGCGCCGAGGCAGGCCGCGAGGCGCTCTCGGGCCTCGTCGAGGGCGGCGCGGGCGGCGCGCCCCCAACGATGCGCGCTGGAAGGGTTGCCGAACTGCGGTCCGTAGAAGGGCTCCATCGCCGCGCGCACCTCCGGCCGGACCGGGGTGGTCGCGGCGTGGTCGAGGTAGACGGGCGGGGGCGCGGGCATCGGGGAAAGCTAGGCACGGCCCGAAGCGGCCGACCAGACCGGCGCGGCCGCGCTGGGGGCGCCGGTGTCACCCCGGTGCACAGGTGTCATCCTGAGCGCAGCGAAGGATCTTCCGGCCGCGATGCGGGAACCTGGAAGCGCCACGCAGATCTCCGCCCTCCGCCGGCACGACCCCTCGCCGGCACGCGCAAGATCCTTCGCTGCGCTCAGGATGACAGCGCCGCTGACGCCGGTCACATTCCGACCGTGTACACGACGTGCCTGTTCTGCCACGCGGACCTCGGGCGCAACGAGGCCATCGAGGCCTTCCCCGTCGGGCGCCGGCTGGCGTACGACCAGGCGCGCGGGCGTCTGTGGGTGGTCTGCCGGCGGTGCGAGCGTTGGAACCTCACGCCGCTGGAAGAGCGGTGGGAGGCGATGGAGCAGGCCGAGCGCGCCTACCGCGGCACGCGGCTGCGCGCCGCCAGCGACAACGTCGGGCTCGCCCGGCTGGGGGACGGGACGGAGTTGGTGCGCATCGGGCGGCCGCTTCGCCCGGAGTTCGCAGCCTGGCGGTACGGCGACCAGTTCGGGCGGCGGCGACGCCGGCGGCTGCTCGTCGCGGGCGGCGTTGCGGCGGCGGCTGGGGTGTTCGTCGTCGCAGGCCCGGTGATGGGCCTGTTCAGCCTCGGTGGGCTGGGACAGCTCCCGAACCTCCTCAACGCGGCGAACCTCGCCCGGCGCGTCCGGAAGCGGATCGTCCTCACGGACGCCGAGGCAGGCGCGCCGCCCGTGCGGGTGAGCCTCGTGGGCGCCGAGCGGACCCGGCTCCTACCGACCGGCCCGGGCGGGTTTGAGCTCGTGGTGCCCACGTTCCCCCGGCTCCGGTTCGACCGCGCGCAGGTCGGGCGGTGGACCGAGCAACCCACGTACGTGACGTTCCACGGCGAAGCGGCGGTCCGCGCGGCGGGCAGGCTCCTGCCTTACGTCAATCGCGGCGGCGGGGGCCGCGACGAGGTGCGCGCCGCGGTCGGTCTGCTCGACGAGTCCGGCGGCGCCGGCCGGGTGTTCTCGTCCGTGGCGGCGCACGGGCGCCGCTTCGAGTCGAGCTTTGCCTGGGTCGGGCTCGGCCACGGGCGTCTGCAATCGCAGGCGTTGGGAGGGCTGACTGCGGTCGCCCGCCTCGCGCTGGAGATGGCCGCCCACGAGGACCACGAGCGACGCGCCCTGGAGGGCGAACTCCGCGAGTTGGAAGCAGAGTGGCAACAAGCCGAGGAGGTCGCGGCGATCGCCGACGACCTGCTGCTCCCCGCCGGCGTCGGCGAGCGCCTCGGTCAGCTCAGAACGCGGAGCAGCGCCCGCGTCGGCGCGCCGTCCAGCCCCACCAAGGGCAGCGGCGCCGCCAGCAATTCGTAGCGCCCCGGCGGGGCGGCCCGCAGGTCCAGGTTCTCGAGGTTGTACGCGCCCGCGCCGAACAACGCGCGGTGCGTGTCGAGGGCGCGGCTGTCCCGCGCGTCCACGCTCGGGGCGTCGACGCCTAACAGCGCCAGCCCGCCGCGCGCGAGCGCTCGCACGCAGTCCGGGGTGAGCCACGGCCACGCGTCGGGAAAGCGCCCGCCGGCGATCGTCCGGCCCGTGCGCAGCAGGAGCCGCGCGGCGCCCGGGAGCGCGACCCGCTGCCTGGTCGCCGCCTCCGCGAGCGCGTCGTAGAAGATCTCGCCGTCCAGCTCCGACACGTCGACCACCACCGCCTCGCCGACGAACGCGGCGGGCGGTAGCGCGTCGCTCGCCGGCCAGGCGTCGTCCACGTGCAGCGGCGCGTCGGCGTGCGTGCCGACGTGCGGGCTCAGCGTGAGCGCCGACAGGTTGACGGACGACCCGTCGGCGATCCGCGCCGTCCACCCGCAGGCATACGGCGTGTCGCCCGGCCACTCGGGCGTGCCGACGCGCAGTGGGACGCTCGCGTCGATCAGCCCATGGCCGTCGACCTCAGCCATCCGCTGCCGCGGGGGGCGCCGTGCGGCCGGCGGCCGCCGCGCGCGCCGCTCCGTACAGCCGCGCCCGTACCTCCCACAGCACCGGGAAGAACCGGTGCGCCACCGTCCGCGCCAGGTACCCGGCGCCTAACGACCCGCCCGTCCCCCCGGTCATCGGCCCGATAATCCGCTCGACGAGCTGCACGTGCGCGAACCGCCACCGCGCGAACTGCTGCTCGTACTCCAGCAGCCCCTCGGCCAGGAAGAACAGTGTGCTCGGCGCCGGCCCGGTGTAGAGCGCCTCGGGCGCGATGCCGCGCGCCGAGAGGAGGTCCAGGAAGCGCCGTTCGAGGGTGGGCCGGGCGAGCGCCCGCGCCACCAGGCCGTCCCCCGCGCCGTGACGCGCGACGAAGTCCGCGTCCCGCAGCCCGCTCGCCGCCTCGATCGCGCGGAACTGCTCGCTCTGCGACCCGCTCGACGAGCCCAGGAAGGAGCGGAATTGGAGGAACCGCTGCGGCGGCAGCGCGTCGAGCGCGGTGAGCTGCTCGCTGACGATCCGGGTGAGCGTGTTGAGTCGTTGCACCCGCCAGAGCGCCCACTCCTCCGCCGCCCCGTCCTCGCCCGCCGCGGCGGCGAGCGCGTCGTGCAGCGCGTCGAGCTCCGCCCGCACCACCTTGAACCACAGCTCGCTCGCCTGGTGGACGACGATGAACAGCAGCTCGTCCGGGTGCTCGGCCGCGCCGCCGCCGCCGGAGAGCGGCGACTGGAGCGCGAGCAGCTCGTCGAGCCGGAGGTAGGAGCCGTACGTGGGGCCGGCGTCGGCGGGGCGGGACATGGGGCGTCGCTCGTCCATGCGGGTCAGAACGTCGACACGTCGAGGGATACCACGTCCTCGACGCGCATGGTCTCCAGCGTGAAGAACGGCTCGCCGTACCGGCAGCGGATGAGCGACCCGTAGTGCGCCGCCTGGTGCCGGACGACGTCGTAGAGCGGCTCCCCGTTCGGCAGCACCTCGCCCGCCTGCACCGCCCCGTCGAACTGCGAGCCGTAGCACCGCACCGCCTCGAGCTTTCGCTCGAACGTGTCGGTCACGTCCACCACGAAGGTGGGCTTGGGCGCGTCCTCGCGGTACGCGATGCTGTACACCACCTTGCGCGGCCGGTGCGCGGGCAGCCCCGGCGCGAACTTGACGATGCCGGCGAGGAAGCACGCGTCGCGCACGAGTTCCGAGGCGACGCGGTGGTCCGGGTGCCGCCCCTGCGGCGACGGCGCGATCACCACGGCGGGGCGCAGCCGGCGGAGCACCTGCACGAGCGCCGCGCGCGTCGCCGCCGTGTTCTCGATCCCGGCGTCGGGGAGGCCGAGGTTCTCGCGCACGGCGACGCCTAACACCCGGGCCGCCGCGTCCGCCTCGTGCTCGCGCAGCTCGGCCGAGCCGCGCGTCCCCATCTCGCCGCGCGTCAGGTCGAGGATGCCCGTGCGGCGCCCGCGGTCCACCGCGTTCAGCAGCGTGCCCCCACACAGCAGCTCGACGTCGTCCCGGTGCGGGCCGACGGCGAGCAGGTCGAGCGGCGGTGGAAGCCCGGCGTCGTCGGCGCCCGCCGTCATTCGTACCGCAGCGCCTCCACCGGGTCCAGCTTGGACGCCTTGAGCGCCGGCACCATGCCGAACAGCACGCCGGTCACCGCGCTGGCAATCAGCGCCTGCGCCACCGCGCTCCCCGGCACCTCGGCGGGGATGCTCGTGCTCGTGCGGATCAGCAGCGCCGCGCCGCCGCCTAACAGGAGCCCGATCGCGGCGCCGAGGCTGGTGAGCGTCGCCGCCTCGACGAGGAACTGGAAGAGAATCGTCCCGCGGGTCGCGCCGAGCGCCTTGCGCACGCCGATCTCGCGCGTGCGCTCGGTCACGGAGATCATCATGATCGCGACCACGCCCACGCCCCCCACCAGGAGCCCCACCCCCGCGAGCGTGAGCCCGATGATGAACAGCGTCCCGAACAGCTTGTCGAACACTTCGGTGATGCGGTCCGCCGTCACGAGCCCGAAGTTGTTGGGCTGCGTAGGGCGGAGGCCGCGTCGGGCGCGCATCGCCGCGGTGACCTCGTCCATCGCGTCGGCCTGCGACACGCCGTCGCGCGGCTTGACCGTGAGGAACACCCCGCGCCGCCAGAGGCTCAGGTTGCGGCGCGCGGTCTCGATGGGCATGACGGCGCGCGGGTTGTCCGGCCCGCGCCCGTTGAGCGACTTCAGGAAGCCGCCCTTCGCGTGGTAGACGCCCACCACCGTGAACGGCTGGTCGGCGATCGTGATCTGCTTGCCGAGCGGGTCGCTCTCGCCGAACAGCCGCGCCGCCAGCGTGTCGTTCACGAGCACCACGCGCGCGGCGGCCTGCGCCTCCTGCGGGGTGAAGTTGCGCCCCGTGATGTCGCCCGCGTCGGTCTCGATCCACGTCGCGCTCACCGCGTCGTAGCCCACGCTCGACAGCTCGGTGTTGCGGTAGCGGAACGCCTTCTGGTCGCCGCTCTGCTCGGTCACAAACAGCACGCTCGGCAGGCGGCGGATCATCGCCGCGTCCTCGGGCGTGAGGGCGGGGTTGCGGCGGTCCGGGCACCCCTCGTCCGACCCGTCGCACGAGCTGGGCCCAACGGTCACGCGCCGGCTCACCTGGAAGGTGGTGGCGCCGAGCGCGTTCACGTCCGACTTGAAGCTGGCCGTGATCCCGTGCACCGCCGCCGCCATGGCCACGACGACGAACACGCCGATCGCCACGCCGCCGATGGTGAGCGCGGCGCGCACCCGGTTGGCGCGGATGGCCTCGAGGGCGATCCCGATTCCCTCGAACAGCGAGAACAGCCGGTCGGACAGGCGCATGGTGAGAGAAAACGAGGTCCGTAGGGGCGGGTCGCTGACCCGCCCGTGGGTCGCTGACCCGCCCGCGGGTCGCCGGGGGCGGGCCGCCGACCCCCCGTCAGTCCGCCCGGAGGGCCGTGATTGGGTCGAGGCGGGAGGCGCGGCTCGCCGGGTAGGCGCCCGCCAGGATCCCGACGCCCGCGCCCATGACGAGCGCGACGCCGATGCTCCACGGCGCCACGCCCGCCGGCAGGAACGGGAACGCCATGCTGATCAGCTTGGCCCCGCCGATGCCGATCGCGATGCCCATCGCCGCGCCGAGGAGGCTGAGGGTGGCCGCCTCGACGAGGAACTGGCGCATGATGTCGCGCCGCCGGGCGCCTAACGCCTTGCGCACCCCGATCTCCCGCGTCCGCTCGGCGACCGCGACGAGCATGATGTTCATGATGACCATCGACCCGACGATGAGCCCGATCGCCGGCAGCGCGGTGCCGAACGCGAGCAGCTTCCCCTTGAGCTCCGCGAAGAAGGCGAGCGCGCTCTCGCTCGTCTCGAAGGCGAAGTTGTCGGGCTCGCCGGGGCCGAGGTGGCGGCGCGACCGCATGGCCTCGCGCGCCAGCTCCTGGTACTCGGCGAGCAGCTCCGGCGTCTGCGCCTTGACGATCAGCCCGTCCACGTCGCCGCGCGGGTTGGTCACGCGGCGCATCGGCGAGGTGAACGGCGCGATGGCGACGCGGTCGAGCGAGAAGCCGAACACGCTCCCCTGCTTGGTGATGACCCCGACCACCGTGTACGGCACGCCGGCGATGCGGATCTCCCGCCCCACCGGGTCGAGGGCGGGGAAGAAGTTCTGCGCGACCTCGTCGCCGATCACCACCACCGGCGCGCCGAGCCGCGCCTCCTGCTCGGTGAAGGCGCGCCCGGCGGCGAGCTCGTAGTCCTTGATGCGGAAGTAGTCGGCGTCGGTGGCGACCGCCTGCACCTGGCGCCGCCGGCCGTAGGGCGTGACGGCGTAGACGAAGTCGCCGCTCTCGACGGCGCTCTGGGCCGCCGGGGGCAGCGCCTCGCGGATGAGCTGCACGTCCGCCGGGTAGAGGCGCGGGCGGCGCTGCATCGCGCGCCACTGCGCCTCGGTCACGTTCCCCTGGCCGGCGAAGGAGAAGCGCTTGACCACGAACGTGTTGCCGCCGAACAGCTTCCCGGCGAAGTCGTTCTCGACGTAGTTCTGCATCCCCTGCACGATCGACACGACGGCGATCAGGAAGGTGACGCCGATCAGGACGCCGAGCGTGGTGAAGAAGCTCTTGAGCTTCTGCACCCGGATCTGCTGGAAGGCCAGGCGGACCGCTTCGAGGAAGGACATGGCGGGAAATGTACGTGCGGCGGCCTACTCGTACCGCAGCGCCTCGACCGGGTCGAGCCGCGCGGCGCGGATGGCCGGGACCATGCCGAACAGCATCCCGGTCAGCGCGCTCCCGGCCAGCGCGGCGAGCACCGCCCACGCCGGGATCGCCGCGTCGATCGGGCTGACCGCGCGCAGCACCGCCGCGAGCCCCGCGCCCACGCCGAGGCCCACGACCGCGCCCACGCCGGTCAGCGTCGCCGCCTCGACGAGGAACTGCCAGAGGATCGTGGCCTTGGTCGCGCCCAGCGCCTTGCGCACGCCGATCTCGCGGGTCCGCTCGGTCACCGAGATCATCATGATCGCCACCACGCCGACGCCGCCGACGATCAGCCCCACGGCCGACAGCGTGAGCATGACGTAGAAGAACGCGCCGACGATCTTGTTGTACATCTCCAGGATCTTGTCCGGCGTGCTGACGAAGAAGTTGTTGGGCTGGCCGGGGCGAAGCCCGCGCTCGGCGCGCAGCAGCGCCAGCACCTCGTCCAGCGCGTCGTCGCGCGCGACGCCCTCGCGCGGCTTCACCGTGAGCTGCATCCAGCGGACGTCGGCGTCCAGCCGGCGGCGCGCCGTCTCCAGCGGGAAGTAGAGCCGCCCCTTCTCCGTCCCGTCGAACGCCGTGGCGATGGGCCGGTAGACGCCGATGACGGTGACGAGCTGGCCGCCGGCGCGGATCGCCCGGCCCACCGCGCGCTCGTTGGTGCGCGCGAGCGCGGCCTCCCGCGGCTCCCCCGCGGGGCCGGGCTCCGCGAACAGCCGCTCGGCCAACTTCTCGTTGACAAGGGCGACCGGCGCGCCGGCGACGTTTTCCCGCTCGGTGAAGTCGCGACCGGCCACCAAATCGCCGCCGTTCACCTGGAGCCACCCCGGCATCTCGCCACCGAAGCCGACCCCGGGCAGGTCCTTGTCGGCGTAGCGTACCGGCGTCGTGTTCCCGATCTCCCCGACCACCAGCGCCACCGACGGCAGCGCCTGGATGCGCTTGGCCTCGGCGAGGGTGAGGGGTGGGAAGTTCCGCCACGGGCACGACGTCGCGTCGCCGGTGCACGTGGTCATCTCGGCGGGCCACTTGGTGAGGAAGAACGTCGTCGGGCCCGCGGCCGCGACCTGCTTGGTCACGCCGGCGTTGATCCCGTGCACGGCCGCCGACATCACGGTCACGACGAACACCCCCACTGCGATGCCGAGGATGGTGAGGCCCGCCCGCACCTTGTTGGCGCGGATGGCCTCCAGGGCGATCACCACGCCCTCGAACAGCGAGTAGAGTCGGTCGGCGAGGCGCATGACGGTCACTCCGCGCGGAGTGCGGTGATGGGGTCCAGGCGCGCCGCGCGGCTGGCCGGGTAGACGCCGGCCACGATGCCGACGCCCGCGCCCACGCCCACCGAGGCGAGCACGCTCCACAGCGCGACCTCGGCGGGGAGCGGGGTGAACTTGGCCACGGCCGCCGCCAGCGCCGCGCCGAGCGCCACGCCGAGCGCGGCGCCGACGATCGACAGCGTCGTGCTTTCGGCGAGGAACTGCGCGAGGATGTCGCGCCGCCGCGCGCCTAACGACTTGCGCACCCCGATCTCGCGCGTCCGCTCGGCCACCGCGACGAGCATGATGTTCATGATCACGATCGCGCCGACCACGAGCCCGATGGCCGGCAGCACCACGCCCGCGAGCACGAGGTACTTCTTGATGCTCATCCACTGCGCGAGCGCCGTCTCCGAGCTCTCCAGCGCGAAGTCGTCGGGCTGCGCGGGGCGCAGCTTGTGGCGCCGCCGCATGGCCTCGCGCACCACCTCCTGCAGCGCCGCCTGCTCGGCCGCGTTCTGCCCCTGCACCACCACGCCGTACAGGTTGACGTACGACTTCGTGACCTTGCGCATCGGCGAGGTGATGGGCGCGATCACCTGCCGGTCGAGCGAGAAGCCGAACACCTTGCCCTGCTTCTCCAGCACGCCGATCACCTGGAACGGCACGTGGTCGAACAGGATCTCGCGGCCGAGCGGGTCGACGCCGGGGAAGTAGAGCTCGGCCACCTCGGTCCCGATGATCACCACCGGCGCGCCCGCCGCCGACTCCTGCTCGCCGAACACCCGGCCGCGCGTGACCGCCAGGTTCTTGATGGCGAAGAAGCCGGCCGTGACGGCCTGCGCCATCACCTGCGGGCCGCCGCGCGCGTACCGCGTGACGGGGCTCTTCCAGCTCACGTCCTGGATGGCCCACTTGGCGGACGGCGGGAGCGCGTCGCGCACGGCGTACGCGTCGTCGAAGGTGATGGGCGGGCGGCGCTGGAGCTGGCGCCACTCGGCCTCGCTCACGTCGCCGTTGATGTCCGGCGCCTTGCGCAGGTTGAACGTGTTGACGCCGAGGAACTTGCCGGCGAAGTCCCGCTCGACGTACTGCCCCATCCCGTTCACGACGCTCACCACGGCGATGAGGAACATGACGCCGATGGTGACGCCGAGCAGGGTGAAGAAGCTCTTCAGCTTCTGCACGCGCAGTTGCCGGAAGGCCAGGACGACGGCTTCGAGGGTGGGCACGGGCGCGCCTCCGGCGGAGGGGGTGAGGTGGGAGGGCGGTTAGTGCGGCGGGCTCAGTGCGGCTGGCTCAGCCGGGCCGCGAACTGCGCCTGCGTCTCGTCGCTCGCGAGCAGCCCGTCGCGCAGCACCACCACGCGGCGGGCGTGGGCGGCGATGTCGGGCTCGTGGGTCACCATCACCACCGTCTGCCCCTGGTCGGCGAGCCCGGCAAACACCCGCATGATCTCCTCACTCGTCTGCGAGTCGAGGTTGCCGGTGGGCTCGTCGGCGAGGAGGATGGCCGGGCGGTTGACGAGCGCCCGGGCGATGGCGACGCGCTGCCGCTGGCCGCCCGAGAGCTCGTTGGGCCGGTGGCCGAGGCGCCCGCCTAACTGGACGCGCTCCAGCGCCTCCGTGGCGCGCTGCTTCCGCTCCGCCGCGCCCACGCCGGCGTAGACGAGCGGCAGCTCCACGTTCTGGAGCGCGGTCGAGCGGGGGAGCAGGTTGAAGGTCTGAAAGACGAAGCCGATCTCGCGGTTGCGCACGCGGGCCAGCTCGTCGTCGCTCATCCGGCTCACCTGCGTGCCGTTGAGCCAGTACTCGCCGTCGTTGGGCGTGTCGAGGCAGCCGATGAGGTTCATGAGCGTGGACTTGCCGGACCCCGACGGCCCCATGATCGCCACGTACTCGTTGCGGCCGATCGCCAGGTCGACGCCGCGGAGCGCGCGCACGACCTCGCCGCCCATGTCGTACTCGCGCTTGAGCGCGCGGGTGACGATCACCCACTCCTTGCCCGGCGCCGAGCCCGCCGCGCTGACCACGGCGCGGCGCTCGGCCGTCTCGCTGAGCCCCGGCTCGGGCGCGGCGACGGGCTGGGCGACGGCGGTCACGACCGGGACCCGCCGGCGGCCGCGACCTTCTTGCCGCCCCGCGTCGAATCCGCCGGCGCCGTGCGGATGAGCGCGCCGTCCTTGAGGTCGCGGATCGCCTGGTAGGTGCCGGCGACGATGGTCTCGCCCTCCCGCACGCCGCCCAGCACCTCGAAGTACTTCTCGCCGGCGATGCCGACGCGCACGGGGCGGAAGGTCACCTTGTTATCCTTGCCCACCACGAACACGCCCTCGACGTCCTTCTTGCCCACCTCGCGCTGCGGCTGCCGCCCGCGCGTGGGGGCGGAGTCGGCGGTGGCGTTCTGCTGGTTCTCGCGCACCGTGAGCGCGATGATCGGGATGCTGAGCGCGCGCGCGCGGGACGCCGTCACCACCTTGGCCGTGGCCGAGAAGTCGGGGCGCGTGTCCTGCGGCGGGTTGACGAGGCGCACCGTGACCTCGTAGTCCACCGCCTGGTCGGCCACCTGCCCGCCGGCCGCCGCCTTCACCGAGCTGTTGCTGATCTGCGTCACCCGCCCCACGAAGGTAGTGTCGGGGAAGGCGTCGATCTGCACCACCGCCGAGTCGCCGAGCTTGATGCGCGCGACGTCGGTCTCGTCGACCTTGATCTTGGTCTCGAGCACGCTCATGTCGCTGATCGTGAGCAGCGTGGCGGCGTCCTTGTTGAAGGTGCCCGGCACGGCCGTCTCGCCCTGCTCGACGTTGAGGCGCGTCACGCGCCCGCTCATCGGGGCCACGATGGTCGTCTTGCCTAACGCCTGGCGGGCGTCGCGCAGCGAGGCGCGGGCCTGGTCCACGCCGTGCCGCGCCGCCTCGACGAGCGCCCGGTTGACGTCGGCCTGGGTGCGCAGGTTGTCGAGCTCGGCGGCGCTCACGAGCTGCGGGTTCTGCTTCTGGATGGCGGCCATCCGGTCGGCCTGCCGCTGCGCCCCGATGAAGTTGGCCTGCGCCTGCGCCATCTGCGCCTGCGCCGAGCTCACGGCGGCCTCGGCGCGCTGCACGGCGGCGGCGTACTGCTCGGGGTCGAGCTGCAGGAGGAACTGCCCCTGCGTCACCAGGTCGCCCTCCTTCACGGCCAGGCGGATGATCCGCCCGCTCACGTCCGAGGCCACGTCCACCTTTACGTTGGGGCGGACCTGGCCGCTGGCCACCACGCTGGCCACCAGGTCGCGGCGGCCCACGGCCTCGGTCTTGACCTCGGCGGCCTTGGGGCCGCGCTTGCTGGCGCTGAAGGCGGTGACGCCGGCCAGGGCGGCCACGGCGACCCCGGCGATGGTGAGCTTGGCGGACTTGCGCATGGGAGGGGCGGGGGAGGGGGGACGCCTAACGGCGGGCGGGTCGGGTCAGCGGAGCGGCCGGCCGACCGCGTTCTCGAGCGTCGCGAAGTCGCGCTGGAACTGGTAGACGGCGTTGATGTAGTCGTTCTGCGCGCGCTCGTAGTCGCCGCGCGCCTGCGCCACGTCCACGAAGGTGCCGGCGCCCACGCGGTAGCGCTCCTCGGCCAGCGACAGCGCCTCGCGCGCCACCTGCACGTTGCGCTGCTGCAGCTCGGCCGCGCGCTGGTCGGTGAGCAGCGTCCGGTACGACGCGGTCACGTCGGCCGTCAGGCGCAGCTCGTTGGCGCGGCGGTTGTACTCCGCGTCGCGCTCGGCCGCCTGCGACGCCTGCACCTGCTGCTCGCGCTGGAACCCGTTGAACACCGGCAGCGACACGAACGCCGTCAGGTTGTAGGGGTTCCGCGTGAAGTTGAACGGGTACGCCCGGTTGCCGCTCCGGATGGCCGCCTCCTGCGCCGGCGTGAACGCGAACTGCGTCGCGCAGTCGGTGGGGAAGGGCAGCCCGACCGTGGTGTACAGCGTGCGCTGCTGCTGGCACTGCGCCAGCCCCGCCGCCGCCGACCGCTGCTGCTGCGAGATGGTCTGGTTGATGTCGGTCGACTGCTGCGTGAAGCCGCTCACGCCGAGCTGCAGGTTGAGCGACGGCAGGTACTGGCTGCGCGCCGCGCCCACGTTGAGTTGCGCCTGCCGCTCGCGCGCCCGGAAGGCGTTGAGCGTGGGGCTCCCGGAGCGCGCCTGCGCCAGCAACTGATCGAGCGTGAGGGACGGCGCGGTGAGGCCGAACGTGGTGGTGAGCCGCACCTGGCCCCGCGGCTCGACGCCGAGCTGCTGGAAGAGCCGCAGCCGCTCGACCTCGGCCTGGTTGGCGGCCTGCAGCCGCGCCACCTCCACCTGCCCAACGCTCACCTCGGCGCGCCGCGCGTCGAGCGGCGTCGCGGCGCCCACGGCCACCCGGGCGCGCGCCAGCTCGAGCTGCGAGCGGGCCGACAGCAGCAGCGTGTCCTGCAGCCGCACGCGGGCGTCCTGCTGGAGCGCGTTGATGTACTGCTGGGTCACCAGCGCGCGCACCGTGGCGACCTGCGCGCCCACGTCGGCCTCGGCGGCGTCGATGCCCGCGCGCGCCGCACGACGGTTTGCCACGAGTCCGAGGCTGTAGCTCGCGCTCACGTCGGCGGCCAGGTTGCTCGACAGCGTGCCGGCGGTGTTCCCGAACGCCTGCCCGGCGAAGAACTGCTGGCGCCCCTCGCGGAACGTGGAGCCGAGGCTGGTGTTGACGCTCGGCAGGAACGCGCCGTTGGCGCCGAGGAGCGTGGCGCCCGCGCGGCGGCGGCCGTTCTCGGCCGTGAGCACGTCGGGGTTGTTGCGGCGCGACAGCGCGACGGCCTCCTCGAGCGAGAGCGCCGAGCCCTGGTCGGCCGGCGACCCGGCGACGCCGCCGGCGCCGGCCACGGGCGAAGCCCCGGGCGCCTGGACGGGGGACGTCTGCGCCGCGGCGCGCCGGGCGGCGACGGGCAAGGCCAGCGCGGCACCGAGGAGCAGCGCGGAAGCGGTGCGGGCGGGGGAGGACATGCAGGCGGGGATTGGGAACGCGGGGTGTGCAGCCGGGGCCTCGTACGCCCGGCGTCCCGCGGCGGTTTCACCAGCCCCAACAGGCCGCGCGCGGCGCCCAACGGGACGCCGCCGCGCGATCACGTCCGTACCCTACGCCTCAGCGCGGCGCGTCGTTGCGCGGCGGGTCGGTGCGCGTCGCGTCCACGCCCTCGGCGGGGAGGAGCACGCGGAGGATGCGCCCCTGCGCGTCGGCCCACACCTCGCGGCGGCCGCCGGCCCGGTCGGTGAGGACGTAGTGCCGCGCGTCGACCGGCTGGCCGCCGACCGTGAGCCGCTCGGTGCCGTCGAGCGTCACCCAGAGCGGGCGCTGCGTGCCCGCGCGCGGCGCGAGCACGGGCACGCGCGTCGCCGCGCCCTCGGCGCCCGCGCGCCGCACGAGGAAGTAGTACTGGTGGAAGAGCTCGTCGTCGACGACGACCGTGCCCGGCTCGAGGAGGAACTCCCGCGCCGCGTCGCCGCGCTCGCCCTGCACCTGGGCGCGGAAGTGCGTGCCCGCCGCCTGCGCCGACACACGCTGCTCCACCGCCGCGCCGCGCCGCACCTCCACCTGGTAGCGCTCCGGGGCGCCCTGTTCGTCGGCCTGCAACGCGGGCGCGATCCGCCGCTCGCCGTAGGCCCCGGTGGCGCGCGCCGCGAACGTGCCCACCCCGGACTGCCGCACGATCCGGAACTCCTCGCGCCCGAGCGTCGCGCCGCCGCGGCGCACGGTAAAGGTCCCCTCGTCCACCGTGGCGGACTGGGCGGCGGCGCGGCGGGCGCGCAGCGAGACCACGGCGAGCGTCGCGACGGCGGCGACCGCGAGGCGGCGGAGCGGCGGCAGGTGGCGGGTTGGGCGCATCGGCACGTCACCCGGTACCCGCGGCGCGGTCCGGGGTGCCGAGCGGGGTGCCGAGCGGGGTGCCGAGCGGGGTGCCGAGCGGGGTGACGCGCGCGGGCGCGAGCACGGCCTGCAACGACGCCTCGTCCGCGCCCAGCACGCGCGTGCCGATCCGCGCGACCAGCCGCGCGTAGAGCCGCGCGCCCTTCTCCGCCGAGGCGAGCGTGGGCCGGCCGATGTGCGGCGGCTCGGAAGGGGCGCCGCGGCGGCGGCCCGCGCGGAAGCGGCGCGCCTGTTCGCGCGGGACCATATTGTCGCGCACCAGCGCCGGCCGCACGAGGCCCGGCGCGAGGTGCAGCACGAGCGAGGTGTCCACCTCGTCGCCGTGCATCGGCTCGTCCTGCCCCTCGAGCAGGTCGGCCACGTCGATGCCTAACGCGTCCACCACGCGCACCCGCGCCCGCGCCGTCACCACCGTGGCGAGCGCCTCCTGGTGCGGGTCGTGCCGGTGCGCGGTGAGCAGCACGAACTCCTCCACCCCCCCGTCCTCCCACGCGTTGAGCAGGTCGTTGAGCAGGCGGTGCAGCGTCTTCTTCCGCAGCGCGGCGCCGCCGAAGGCCTCGCCGCCCGGGGCGTTGACGCCGTACGCGACCGTCGGCGCCCGCAGCACGCCGCTGGCCGCCGAGAGGTCGTCGGCGAGCCGGTCGACGACGAGCGTGTCGGTGCCGAGCGGGAGGTGCGGGCCGTGGGCCTCGAGCGCGCCCACGGGGAGCAGGAGCCGCGGGTCGGCGGCGAGTGCCGCACGCAGCGCGGCGGGGGTGAGCTCGGCCACCCGGCGGGGCACGGGCGGCGGCGGGGCGGGCGGCTGAGGCAGGTGGGTCACGACGGGAGGGCGGGCGCGACGGCCGGGAGGCGGGCGGCCGCGGCGGCGGCCGCGGCGCTGCTCGGCGCGGCCGGGGTACTCG
>ERZ1066120.705-NODE-705-length-27583-cov-10.501925_pt1 | contig 27583 bp, 21 predicted proteins | sample MGYA00382767_ERZ1066120 | MGnify/ENA primary metagenome ERZ1066120 (study PRJEB33369, sample SAMEA5778350) | biofilm metagenome | biome: Industrial cooling water; feature: Water cooling tower basin; material: Biofilm | place: United Arab Emirates | collected...
TAACGCCACGCCGGGGCGGGTTTTGGGTGGGCGGGCGTCGGGTTATTTCTTAAAACCAGTTAAGTGCTGGGGCCGAAATAATGAAAAACAAGAAATAAAAAATGAATAATAAAAATCTGAAAGTCAGACTTTTGCATTTTTCATTTTTTATTTCTTGTTTTTCATTATTTCGGTCCGACTACGTACTCCCGGTTCGGGAGCCGGTTCACCGATCCCAGAACACCCGGTCGGTGAGGGTCGTGGCCGCGCCCTGGGCCTCGACGTTGGCGCGGTTCTGCTGCACTTCCGAGAGCGGGTAGGGCCAGCGCCGGGGGAAGCGCCCGCTGGTGAACTGCTGCGAACTGGCCGCCAGCGTGAGGGCGGGCACGCCGGTAGGGCGGTCGGGGGTGATGCTGCGCCGCCAGTCGGTCCAGGCTTCGGGTTCGAGGTAGAGACCGATGTATTTTTCGGTGAAAATCTTGTCGAGCGTAATCGTGGCGGCGGTTTCGGCCCCGTACTGCTGGAGGTACGCCTGGTTGGCGGCGGCGTTGGTGGTCAGGCCGAAGGCGGCAATCGGGGCCGTCACTTTGGCCAGGCTGGCTGCCACGGCGGCGTTGTGGGCCGCGGCGGCTTCGGCCCGTCGCCCCAGCCGGAGGTTGGCCTCGGCTTCGATGAATTTCACCTCCACGAAGGTGATGAAATTGGCCGGGGCTTCGGGGCGGTTGACGTACCCGCCCAACTGCGAGGCCGTGGGCCGCGACACCCCCGCCGGAGTGCCCACGAAGGGCGCGCCGGTGGGGTTGGCCCGCACGTAAAACGGCAGGCGCGGGTCGTTGCGGCTGCTGAGCAGGTTGACGAAAAATTCCCCCGCCCGCACGCCGTTGCCGAAACTCCCGACCAGGTACCGGAACCACGGCCCGGCGGCATCGACGGTGTTGCCAAACACGATGCGGGCGTCGTCGGCGTTGGCGGTGAACGTGCCCGCCTGGAGTTGCTCCAGCGCCCGCTGCGCCGATTGCTCCGGGGCCAACTTGCTGAGGTGGTTGAAGTACCGGGCCTTAAGGGCGCGGGCGGCCAGCACCCAGCGGGCGCGGTTGCCCCCGTACACGAGATCGTCGCGGCCCGGCGAGGCGAAGCTGGTGGGGGCCTGCAAATCGACGATGGCCTGGGTGAGCAGGGTCTGCACGGTGTCGTAGAGCGCCTCGCCCCGGTCGTAGCGGGGCTGCACCACGCGGTTGTTGGGGGCGTTGCCCCGGAAAGCCTCCGAGTACGGCACGTTGTTCCACAGGTCCACGGCCTGGCCCAGGGCGTTGGCCATCAGCACGCGGGCCACGCCCCGGTAGTGCGGGGCGTTGAGTTCACTGGCTTTGCGGATGATGATGCTCAGGTCGTTCATCGAGCCGGGGTAGAGGTTGCCGTCCCAGACCCGCGCCGCCAGGTTGCCGTTGAGGTCGTACTGGGCGACGGAGAGGTAGATGTTTTCCACCCCGCCGATTTGCTGGAGAAAAATGCTGTTGAACTGCGCAATGTCGCCGTTGATGCCGTAGGAAAGGTTGGCCTGGGCGGCGGGCAGGAGCACGTTCATCGGCGCGTCGGTCGGCGCGTTGGGGTTGACGTTGACGTCGCCGAATTTGCACCCCAGCAGCAGGGCCAACGGGGCGAGGAGGAGCAGGAAGGATTTTATCGTTCGAAACATGGGAAAATGTCGGTTTGTAGGGGCGGTGGTCAAAACGTCGCGTTGAGGCTCAGGCCCGCGCTGCGGGTGTTGGGGTTGCCGAAGTAATCGAGGCCCTGGGCGGGACTGAGGCCGTAGAGGCTCGTTTCGGGGTCAATCCCGGAGTAGTTCGTGAACAGCAGCAGGTTGCGCCCGAAGGCCGTGAAGGTGGCCCCTTTCAGAAACTTGCTGCCGTTGAACCACCCGGCGGGCAGTTTGTAGCTCAGGTTGACGTCGCGCAGGCGCACCCAGGAGGCGTCTTCGACGAACTGCTCGTGGACGCCCGCCGCGCCCGTGGCCCGGCCGTTGGCCTGGAACCAGTTGGCCTGGGTGAGCGTCACGGCCTGGGCGTTGGCGGGGGCTTCGGCGCTGGCCGTGTAGAGGCCCGTCTGGGGGTCGCGGCCCGTGGCCACCACGCCGTCGAACACCCGCTGGGTGCCCCGGTCGAGGGTGCGGGTGGTCATGCCGATGTTGGTCAGCACGGCCTCGGTGCCGTTCCACACGTCGCCGCCGGAGCGGATGTCCCACAGAAACGAAAGCGACAGGCTGCCGTAGCTGAGCGTGTTGCGGATGCCGAGCAGGAAGCGGGGGTTGGGGTTGCCGATGAGCAGGTTGTCCTGCCGCACGGGGAAGCCCGCGTTGGGGTTGGGCACGGGCTGGCCGTTGGCCCCGATTTCGGGCTGACCATTGGCTCCGATGCGGTTCTGGGGTTCGATGATGACCCGGCCCTGGGCGTCGCGCAGCCAGCCGGATCCGTAGAACACCCCGAACTGCTGGCCCGGCACGAGCCGGGGCTGGAAAATGGTGCCGAAGCCCGGCATCAGGATGGGCTGGCCCGCGTCGCCGGTCGAGAGCACGATGTTGCGGTTGCGGGTAAAGTTGAAGGCCGCTTCCCAGCGGAATTTCTCCCGCTTCACCGGCGTCACCGTCAGGATGGCTTCGATGCCCCGGTTCTGGAGTTCGCCCGCGTTGATGAGTTCGGAGGTAAAGCCCGACGACGAGGCGCGGGGGATGGACACCAACTGGTTGCGGTTGCGGGAGTCGTAGTACGTCACGTCGAGCGAAACGCGGTTGCGCAGGAAGGCCACTTCGGCCCCCACTTCCACGGTGGTGTTGAGTTCGGGGCGCAGGTTGACGTTGCCGATCTGGTTGCCCTGGGTGGAGCCGCCGATGTTGCTGCCCCGGATGGGAAACGAAATGCCGTTGCCGAAGCCGTCGGCGGCGCTGGCCCGCACGAAAAACGTCTCGGTCGAGTACGCGGGCGGAATGTTGCCGGCCTGGGCGTACGAAGCCCGGATTTTGGCGAACGACAGCGCGTCGCCGTTCAGCTTCAGAGCGTCGGTAATCACCACGGCCCCGCTCAGCGAGCCGAAGAGGAAGGAGTTGGCGTTGGTCGGGAGCGTCGAGGCCCACTCGTTGCGCAGCGAGCCTTCCAGAATCGCCCAGCCTTTGTAATCGGCCTTCAGGTTGGTGAAGGCCGCGAAGGTCTGCCGCCGGGTGCGCGACTGCACGGGGTTGGCGATGACCGTGGCGTTGGAGATGTTGAAAAAGCCGGGCTGGTTGAAGGTATTGCCGTCGAGGTAAGAGCGGGTCACGTCGTTGGCGAAAAAGTTGTGGCCCACAAGCGCCGTCAGGTTCACGTCGCCAAAGGTCCGGTTGGCCGTCAGCAGGAAGTCGGTGTTGAAGGTTTTGTTGACGAAGGTTTCCTCAAAAATCCGCCCGAAGCGCCCATCGCCCCCGAACGACCCGATGTCGAAGGCCGCCACGCGCCGGTCGGTAAACACGTCGGCCCCGCCCCGGAACATCGCGCTCAGCCAGGGCAGAAGCTGGTAGTTGACCTGCCCGAAGCCGTAGACGCGGTCCACGCGGTCACGGTAGGGGTTCTTGTTGACCGTCCAGAGCGGGCCGTCGGGGCCGAGGCCCAGGTCGCTGGGGTTCATGCCGTCGATCTGGTCGCGGTTGCGGAAACTGCGCTGGGAACCATTCGGAAACTGGTAGGCCAGGGGGTTGGTCGGGTCGGATTGCCCGTTGAAAATGTCGAAATGCGGGGGCGTGCGGTAAATGCCCTGGGTGACGCCCGTGAAGTTGTCGCCCCGCCCGACGCGGTTGCCGCCGGAATTGACGTACGTGGCCGAGGCCGAAATCCGCAGTTTAGCGCTCAGGGCCGATTCGCCGGAGAGTTTCACCGTCGTCCGGTCGAAGGTGTTGCGCGGAATGACGCCCGTCTGGGCCAGCCGACCGACGGAGAAGTACAGGTTGCCGTCGCGGTTGCCGCTGCTGACGCTCACGTGGTTGTCGAAGGTGCGGCCCCGCTGGTAAAAATTTCGCTGGTTGTCGAACACCTGCGGCACGTTCGGCCCGGCGGTGGGGTCGGTGGCGGGCACGATACGGCCCTGGGGGTAGCGGGCATCGGTGAGGGTCGAACTGTACCGCAGGTCGCTGATGCGCGGGCCGAAGGCGAACGTCTGGCCGGGTACGTCGCTGTAGGCGCCGTTGGTGCCCTGGGCAAACTGATCCTGGAGCGGAAAATACCGGTTCACTTCCTCCACCGAGGCCGTGGAGTTGTAGCTGACGGTGGTACGGCGGGCGTCGGAGCGGCTGCCTTTTTTGGTCGTGATAAGCACCACGCCGCTGCCGGCCTGGATGCCGTAGAGGGCGGTGGCGGCGGGCCCTTTCAGCACCGAGATGCTCTCGATGTCGTCGGGGTTGATGTCCACGGCCCGGTTGGAGTTGTCCACCGACGCCGAGGAAGCCACCGTGCTGAAGGAGTTGTTGACGGGCACGCCGTCCACCACGAACAGGGGCTGGCTGCTGCCCTGAAACGACGATTTGCCCCGAATGTTGATGCTCGACGCCGCGCCGGGCGTGCCGCCCTGGCTGATGATCTGCACCCCGGCGACCTTGCTGTTGAGGGAGTTGACGATGTTGACCTCGCGGGCGCGGAGCAGTTCGTCGCCGCCCACCTGCTGGGCCGAGTAGGTCAGCGATTTTTTCTCCTGGCTGATGCCCAGGGCCGTCACGATGACCTCGTCGAGTTGGCGATTCGCTTCGTCAAGCGTCACGTTGAAGGTAGTCTGGTTGCCGATGTCCACGGTTTGCTTCGTGTAACCGACCGCCGAAACCGTCAATCGCCGGGCGTCGGTGGGCACCGCCAGGCGGAAGCTGCCCGAGGCGTCGGTGGTGGTGCCCCGGTTGGTGCCTTCGACGACGACGCTGGCACCGGGAATGGACTGGTTGTCGGTTTTGCCCGTGATTTGGCCAGTGATGACGCGCTCCTGGGCCAGCACCGACAAGGCGAGCGCGAGGTTGAGCACCAGCGCGGCCGCTGTTTTCCATACAATTCGCTGCATACGAAAAGAATGTGGGGTGAGAAAAATGAAACGGAAACCTGGCGGGTTCGGCCCTTATCGTCGCACGAAGGAGCACATCCGCAGGTGGATGCGCCTGCTACCCCAGGACCGACTACGCCGAAAAAAACTACCCACACCGACAATTGTTTGGCGTGAAGTTGCAAAAGCAACAAAGATAGCCCTTGCCCGGCAGGGTTTGGGCTGGAAGGCTCATTTTTACGGTTAAAAAACGCCTAACGCGGAAATTGAACGCGCCGTCTTGATTTTTCGGGCCAAATGCCCTAACCTTGACCGACCCGCCAACGCCCGTTCACCTGCCCCAGCCCGTAACCCGCGCATGGCCCTTTTTCGCTTAGGCACCACCGACGCCGACCTCATCGCCGGCATCCGCGCGGGCGGCCCGCGTCGTCGTCTCTACGAAAACCGCCTCTACGAAAAATACGCGTACCTCATCCGCGAGGGCACGCGCAAGCACCGCCTCACCGACGAGGAGGCCTCGATGGCCTACTCCGACGCGCTCATGACCGTCATCGGCCACCTCGCCACCGACCGCTTCGAGGGCCGTTCAGAACTGAAAACCTACCTCTACCAGATTTTTACGAACAAGTGCATTGACCAGGTTCGGAAAAACGCGACTAACCGGGCGAGCGTCCATCAGGCCGTCTCGCTCGACGACCTGACCGTCGTCCTCCCCGACTCGGCCCGCAGTGCGTTGCAGCAGTTGGTCAGCCAGTTCGAGGCCGAGCGCCTCCACCGCCTGCTCGACAAACTGGGCGAAAAGTGCCGGGCCATGCTGCTCGGCTGGGGGCAGGGCTTCAGCGACGAGGAACTGGCCCTCGAACTGGGCTACAACTCGGGTAACGTCGCCAAAGTATCCCGCCTGCGCTGCCTGGAGCGGCTGCGGGAGTTGTACCGGGGTGGGGGTCAGTAGGTTTAGGGTTTAGCGTTCAGGGTTTAGAGTTTAAAAATCCTCAACCCTAAACCCTGAACGCTAAACCCTAAACTCAAACCAAACCGCCGAAAACGCCATGAACGAGTTCGAAGACATCGACGAGTACCTCGAAGGCCGGATGGAGGCCGGGGCGCGGGCGGCGTTTGAAGCCCGCCTCGGCACCGACCCCACCCTGGCCGGGCGGCTGGCCTTTTTTCTCCTGGCCCGGCACACCGCCCGGCAGGCCGCCCTGCTCGAACGCCACGCCGAGTGGCAGAGCCTCCGCCGCCCCGAAGCCACCGCCCCCCGTGCCCGCACCATCCGCATCGCCTACGCCAGCATCGCCAGCGCAGCGGCCGTGCTGCTGCTCCTGCTGGGCTGGTGGAGTTTGTACCGTCAGGCTGAATCGCCGGAACGGTTCGCCGATGAATACGCGCAGGAGAATTTTTCGGGAAACCTCAGCCTGCTCATGAGCGGCCCCTCCGACAGCCTGCAAACGGCCCTCAATTTGGCCAATCAGGGGAAAAATGGGGAAGCCCTCGCCCTGCTGGCCGCTTTGGTGCAGCGTGACTCCGCCAACGCCAACGCGAAAAACTACGCGGGCGTTGTTGCCCTCCGGGCGGGGGATTACGACCAAGCCATCGCGTATTTTCACGACCTCAGTCAGCAACCCGGCCTGTTCAGCAACCCCGGTGCGTTTCACGAAGCCATCGCCCGGTTGAAGCGCGGGCAGCCGGGCGACAAAGCCGCCGCGAAAGCGCTGCTCGAAACCGTCGTGCGGGAGAATCTGGAGGGGAATGAGGAGGCGGCGAAGTGGCTGGCGGCGTGGTAATTCATTCCTAAACTCATCCTCATGGCACAGTTTACCTTCACCCTGCCCGATTTAGGGGAAACGCCCCTCGTCGCCCAAATCGCTCCCGACCCGAGCTACAAGCCCGGAACCGATCCCGTACTCTCCATTCGACCGGCCGTCGGACACCGCTTACCGGAGAAAAAACTCACCTCGTGGGGCGGGAGTCGGTTGGCGCGGCACCCCGAGGCGCGGAACGAGCGGGCGTTGCTGAAGCAAAAGGTGGTGGTCGTCACGCAATCGCAGTTGAAAGCCCTCGAAGCCGGAGTGCTGGGCGTGCAAGCCGTCTCGGAAAAAGACCGCCACAAACCCGTTCCGCTGCGGTCCATCAAGTACGATACCCTCGCCATCGGCCCGTGCCCGAACCCGGACGAAGAGTACGACGACCCGCGCCGCAATCCCAACAAAGAGCAAACCTACACGGTCCTCTGCCGGTGGACCGAAGACACGCCCGACCGATTTCCGGCGCTTGAGTTCTTCAACCGGGCTACGTCGTCCGTGTTGCTTCCGGTGGAGCAAACGGATAATTTTTTGATCAGCCCCCGTGATCCGCCTACTCCGCCTACTCCGCCCATCTCGGCAGGAACCGTGCCCGCACTTGCTCCGAACGATTTCAAACCCGTCCTCCCGGCGGACGACCAGCACTACCAAACCCCCTTGCTGCAGGACGCTCCCACCGTGGCTGTGATCGATACGGGCTTGAAGTTCAACCTCAAAAACCTGGGCGGGTCGGCGCAGGCCAATTGGGTCAACGACTACCACTACCGGGACGCCGACTACGCCGAGAAGCGGTTTCACCTGGCTTACCAGGCTTCTCCTTCGCCGGAATGCGGGGAATTAGTGAGCGGCAACCGCTTCGGCTGCTGCACGGTGACCTCCTACCAGGAACCCTCGTTCATCGCCGCCATGAACCTCCGGCTGGGGGCCTTCAACCCGCCCTACGCCGGGGCCGGGTCGTACGCGGGCAACGACGTGCGCAACAGCCCCTACGACGACCACGCCGGTCGGCACGGCACCGTCATCGCGGCCCTGATCCAGCAACGGGCCAACGTGGCCGTGTTGCCCGTGAAATCGTTCGATGGCGACGGCTTCGGGTGCCTGTACGACGTGTTGAACGCCTTCAATTACATCCTCCGTCGGCACCAACGGGACCGCATTCAGGTGGTCAATGCCAGTTGGATCACCACCCTCGACAGCCCACTACTCCGCCAAAAAATCGGTGAACTGAAGCGGGCGGGCATTTTCCTGGTGGCCGCGGCGGGCAACCGCAACCAAACCGACGACCCGAACCTCTCAAACCGGCGGCTGTACCCGGCCTGCTACAGCCGCGACTTCCCCAACGTCATCACGGTGACGAGCGTCATGGACCACTACGCCCTCCAGCCGAAAGGAGGTACTTCGAGACCTAAGCCGGGGGTTTTTGCCCCCCGACCGAACCTGAAAAAAGCCCTCCTAAGTACCCTCGGAATTGCTTCCACCCGGCAACTGCGCGTCGATGGCCTGGAACCGGAGGCCAACTACTCCGCCGACTTCGTGAACATTGGCGTGGCGGGGCTGTTCGGCTCAATGCCCAGCCCCTTCTACAACGGCGGTCGGATTTGGGGCAGTTCGTTCGCGGCCCCCTGCGTGGCCGCGAAAGTGGCCGAGTACCTCGACCAGAAGGCCATTTCGCTGGCGGGGCTGTCTGACAACGATTTTCGCGCCAAACGCACGGAAATCCTCGATGCCATCCGGAGCGGAACCGACGGCCGTCTGCGGACGAAAAACCGGGTTGACAAGGGCCGTTACCTGACGGCGTGACCAGGCAACGTCGGGGCGGGTGGTTCCGAAGCGAGCGAGAAAGGCGAAGTGACGATAAACTCCATTTGTCCGAAATGGCTTTCGGTGGCAAACGAAGTCTTGTGCTGCTGCTCGGCAGTGGGCTGCTGGGTCAGGCGTTGGCCCAGTGCCCTTCCGCCGGGCAGCTTGCCGCTTCGTTGCGCACCCTTTCGGCGCAATCCGACGTGGGCGCGCAGTACCCGGCTTTGCAGGCGTGGCAGGGGCATTGGGAGCGTTGCGGCCATCCGCTCGATTCCACCTACGTCGATGGCCTGTTGCAAGCGGGACTGTCTCAGTTTTACCGAAACGACTTGCCCGCCGCAGCCCGGACGGTGCAACGGGCGGTTGCCCTGACGCAGCCGCACCGCACCGATGTCCGACCCGATCAGCGAACTAAGGCGCTGTATCGATTGGGAGTCGTGTATACCCATCAGAACCAATCCCAGCAAGCCCTGACGATATTGAATCAAGCGGTGCAGCAAGGTCAGGGGATGTCTCTGGCGACGGAGTGGGTAGCGAGCGCCCACTTATACTTGGCTTACCTGCATTACGCTGCTGGTGATTACCATCGCACAATCGCCGATGCTGAACGAGGCGAAGCCCTGGCATTAGCGATAGGCAATGAATTTTTAGCTTCCAAACTTTTACTGGAAAAAGCTAGAGCACTTGCCGATCTATATCGCTACCAATCCGCACGACTTGCGGCCGAACGCGCCGTGGCTTTGATTCGTACTAAAGCGTCGTTTCAAGGGGCTGTTGCTTTTGGTTACCGATTTTTGGGCAATATTGCCCAGGCCCAGCAGCGCCCCGGGGAAGCCCTCCGCTACCACCATCAGGCGTTCGCCGTTGCCCGTGCCATTCGGCACACTTCGGTTGCTGATTTTGCGGTTTCCCTAGGCATGTGCTACTACCGGCAAGGACATTTCGACCAGGCAGTGCCTTACTTTCAGTTTGGAATAAAAAACAGCAACGACTCCGTCGGAAAGGCCGTGGCCCTAAACAACTTAGGTGCGGTGTACTGGAAGAAAAAACAGTACGCAAGCGCCATTCAACACTACCAGCGGGCGCTGACGACGATTCCGATTGGCTTTGCCGACACGTCGGCAACCGGCTTGCCAAACGCCAACCTCCTGCGGCGGGCGATTCAGAAAGAATCGGTGCTCGTGCTCCTGCAGGACAAAGCCGACACCTGGCTCGACTGGGCTAAAGCCACCGGCAAACGCCAGTACCTCGAAAACGCCCTCGCCACCTACGCCACCGCCGACAAAATGGTGGACTACATGCGTTGGGAACACACCGGCGAAGGCTCCAAGAAATTCTGGCGGGAAAAAACCCACCGGCTCTACGAAGCGGCGCTGGAAACCTGCCACCGCCTCAAAGCGCCGGAGCGGGCCTTTCATTTTTTCGAGAAAAGCCGCGCCGCCCTCCTCGCCGACCGCCTCAACGAACTCGGGGCCAGCCAATTGCTCAGCCCTACGGACCGGAAGCAGGAAACCGACCTGCAAGCCGCCGTCAATGCCCTGCGCCAGCAACGCGCCGAGGCCAAAACGGACCAGCAGCGGGACAGCCTCCAGCAAAAAATTATGGCGAAGGAGGAAGCGCAATCCGCCTTCATCCGGGGCCTCGCAACCCGCAACCGCGCCTACCACAACCTCCGCTACGACACCGCCGCCGTAACTCTCCGCGAAGCGCGGGAAAAACTGCTCCCCAACGGCCAGACGCTCCTGGAATACTTCGTCGGCGACAGCGCCGGGTACGCCCTCGTCGCCACGGCAACCACGGCGCAACTGGTGCGCTTCGATGCGAAAACCTACGCCGAAACCGCCCGCCAACTCCTCGCCCTGAGCGCCGACGGAGCGTTGAACCGGCGGTTTTCGCAATTCCTGACCCTGTCAAACCGGTTTTTCCGGGAATTTTTCGAGAGCCTGACCGTGCCCAAAGGCCGCGTCATCGTCTCCCCCGACGGGGCCGTCGTGCCGCTGGAAATGCTCAGTCGCTCGGCCTCAGTTACCCAACCCGACTGGCTCCTCGCCGACTACGCCTTCACCTACACGTACTCGGCGCGGGTGCTGGTGAAGCAGCCGCAGCGCACGTCGGCCACGGCGAAATCATTCCTAGGCCTGGCCCCGGTGGCCTTCGCGGGCGGACTGCCCACGCTGGGCGGCTCGGACGCGTCGTTGCACGCCGTGGCCGACGGGTATTTTTCGCCCACGCTGCTCGTCGGTTCGGCGGCCACGAAGCGGGCGTTTTTGCGGGAAATTCCCCGGCACCGGGTCGTGCAACTCTACGCCCACGCCCAGGCCGACAGCAGCGATGCCGAACCGCTGATTTTCTTCGCCGATTCCACGCTGAGAGCCTCCGACCTGAGCACCACGGGCCTGATGCCCACCCAACTTGTCGTGCTCTCGGCCTGCCAGACGGGCGTGGGGCAGGCCACCCGGGGCGAGGGCGTGTTCAGCCTGGCGCGGGCGCTGGCGGGGGCGGGCGTACCGGCCACCGTCACCACCCTCTGGCGCGTGGACGACCGGGCCACCTACCGCCTGACGGAGCTTTTTTTCGAGAAATTAAAAGCAGGTTTGCCCAAAGACGAAGCCCTGCAACGGGCCAAACTGGAGTTTCTGGAAACCGGCAAAGGTGAAAAGCAACTACCTCCGTTTTGGGCGGGCCTGGTGCTCATCGGCGACGCCGCGCCCCTCGAAAGCGGGGTGCCCCTCTGGGCCTGGGTGGGCGGAGGGCTGGCGGCGCTGGGGCTGGGGGTCTGGGCGTTGAAAAGAAGTAAAAACAAGAAATAAGAAATGAAAAAGGCAGAAGGCCTGAAAGTCATTTTGCCTTTTTCATTTCTTATTTCTTGTTTTTACTTCTCTGATTTTCAGCCCATCATCCCCACCTCTTCCAGCACCTCCTCCACCGGCCTTGCGTCGGGGAAGAACGACAAAATCCGCAGCAAAATCGCTTCCACCACCGCGTCCGGGCAGGAGGCTCCGCAGGTGAGCAGAATCCGCAACGGGCGGGCGTCGGGCAGGAAGCCCACGGTGGTGATTTCCTCCTTGCGGTGCAGGTCGAAATGCTGAATCAGGTGCGGCGAGAGGATTTTGTGCTCCGATTCGATGAAGTACGTCGGCAGTTTTTCTTCGCAGAGTTCGACCAGGTGCGAGGTGTTCGAGGAGTTGTAGCCCCCGGCCACGATGGCCAGGTCGGCGTCAGCGTCGAGCAGGCCGTAGGTGGCGCTCTGGTTGTCGTTGGTGGCGTAGCAGAGCGTGTCGCGGGTGTCGGCGAAGTGGGCCGTCACGTCGCGGCCTTCGATGCCGAAGGTTTCCACCATCACCTGCTTGAGGTAGTCGGCAATGGCCTGGGTGTCCGAAGCCAGCATCGTGGTCTGGTTCACCACGCCGATGCGTTGCAGGTGCTTGGTCACGTCGAACCCTTCGGAGTACTGGCCCCGAAACTCCCGGTAAAATCCCTCCGCTGGAGCCTCACCCGTGATGTATCGGGCCAGTTGACGGGCCTCGGCCATGTCGCGCACCACCACCGTCGGGGCGGCTTGCTTGCTGTGCGAAAACGTAGCGCGGGTCTCCTCGTGGGTGGGTTTGCCGTGAACGACCACCGTGTAATCCTTCTTCCCGATGGCCGTGGCCCGGTTCCAGACTTTCTCCACGAACGGGCACGTCGTGTCGTACTGGTAGGCGTTGATGCCGAGGACGGCCAGTTTCTGCTGAATTTCGACCGTCGTACCGAAAGCGGGCACGATCACGATGTCGTCGGGGGTGAGCCGGTCCCAGGGAATGATTTGCTCGCCCGACGTTTCCATGATGAACCGTACGCCCCGGTCGTGGAGGTCGCGGTTCACGTCGGGGTTGTGAATCATCTCGCTCAGGAGGTAGATGTTCTTCCCGGGGTTCTCGGCGATGGTTTTGTAGGCGATTTCGATGGCGTTTTCCACCCCGTAGCAGAACCCGAAATGCCGGGCTACGAGGAACTGTACCGGGCCGAAATCGAGCCGGGTGGGGGTGAAATCGCGCTTCAGTTTGTCCTGCTGGCGGCGGAATTCCTTGATGCCGCCGATGATGCGACTTTTGTACAGGTCCGGAATCTGGAAGGACTTCATTTTCTTCATGCGCAGCGCCTTCGGCTGCGGTTCGGCCAGTTCGGTATTCATTTCGGTTAACAACGCTCCTGCCATCAGGGTTTGCAAAAGTACGAACGATGGGGGGCGGAAACTAATTCCGGCCTCTGCGTCAATGCCAGGTCGGCGGTTCCGTTGCACTCCGGTTGAACCGCAGAGACGCAGGAGGTTGCGCGGAGCACGCGGAGAAAAACCTCTCTGCCCTCTGTGCAACCTCTGCGCCTCTGCGGTTAAAAATTTTCGCCAAACGATGCTCAAAAAACGCCTCCTCAAGTACAAAAACTACGACGTCCACAGCATCACCACCGCCACGGCGGACGGGCGTCGGAACGCCAACATCGCCACCTGGGTAATGCAGTCGGCCCTGGGCGGAAAGCTGCTGACGGTGGCACTTTTCAATGTGGATTTCACGATTGAACTCGTGCGAGAAAGCGGCCTGCTCAACGTCAACCTGCTCGCCCAGGACCAGACCCGGCTTATCCAAAAACTGGGCCGTGTGAGTGGCCGCACCGTGGACAAATTCAAAAACCTGCCCCACGCGCTGGACGACCGAGGTGTGCCCTACCTGACCGAGGCCATCGGCTACGCGCAGTGTCGCGTCGTGGGCAGCGTGGAATCCAACGACCACACGCTGTTCGTGTGCGAGGTACTCCGGCAAGTTGTGCTGAGTCCGGACAAGCCGGTACTGACGAACGATTTTTTGCGGGCACACGGTCTGGTGCGTGGATAGCCGTCGCCGGTTGTTTTCGTTTGGTCGAAAAACTTGCCAACCGCCAACTGCCAACTGCCAACTGAATCGTACCTTTCGCCTCGCAACCAACCACTAAACCTGCATCCCGACGATGAATGTATCCCGTCGTGCGTTCCTGGGGCAACTCGGCGCGCTGGGGGCCGCTTCGCTCCTGCCTGCTTCCGAGCTTTTCGCCGAGAGCGCCAAAAAGCCGTTTTTTGAAATTTCCCTGGCCGAATGGTCCCTGCACAAGGCCCTGTTTGGCAAGAAGATGACCAACCTCGATTTTCCGGCCAAAGCCAAAAACGACTTTGGCATCAGCACCGTCGAGTACGTCAACCAGTTTTTCCGCGACAAAGCCCAGGACACGGCGTATCTGAACGACCTGCTCACCCGTTGCAAGGATTTGGGCGTGAAAAACCACCTCATCATGATCGACGGCGAGGGCGACCTCGGGGCCGCCGACGAGGCCAAGCGCACGAAGGCCGTTGAAAACCACTACAAGTGGGTGGAAGCGGCCAAGTACCTCGGCTGCAAAACCATCCGCGTGAACGCCGCCGGGTCGGGCACGCCCGAAGAGCAGGCCAAGCAAGCCGCCGACGGCCTGCGCCGCCTGAGCGAATTTGCCGCCAAAACGGGCATCAACGTCATCGTGGAAAACCACGGCGGCAACTCCTCCAACGGGCAGTGGCTGGCGGGGGTCATCAAGAGCGTCGGGATGAAAAACTGTGGTACCCTGCCCGACCTCGGCAACTTCTGCATCAAACGCTCCGCCGACTGGCACACCTGCGAAGAAAGCTACGACCGCTACCAGGGCACGGGGGAACTCATGCCCTTCGCCAAGGGCGTTTCGGCCAAAACCTACGACTTCGACGAGGCGGGCAACTGCGTGGAAACCGACTACGCCCGGATGCTGAAAATCATCAAGTCGGCAGGATTCAGGGGCACCATCGGCATCGAATACGAAGGCAACGCGCTCTCGGAAGAAGAAGGCATCCGCAAAACCAAAGCCCTGCTCGAACGCGCAGCAACGTTGGTTTGAAGGATGAAAGGCAAGATGCTGGATGGCTTTCGGGATGCTGGATAAAATTCAAGAGGCTGGATTTTGGATGACCTCATTGCCAGCATCCGGTATCTTGAATTTTAGCTGGTGTTTTTATCCAGAATCCAACATCCCGTATCTTGCCTTTCATCCCGCATTCTATCCTCAATTAATCCTCAGACCATTTTTCCATGGAAAACCAATCGCAAAATTCCCGTCGTGAGTTCATGAAAAAAGCCGCTGTGGCGGCCACAGCGTTTTACATCGTGCCCCGCCACGTGTTGGGCAAAGGCTACCTGGCCCCGTCGGACAAACTCAACCTCGCCGCCATCGGCTCCGGCGGGAAGGGCGGCAGCGACATCGCCAACGCCTACGCCAACGGCGAAAACAACGTGGTGGCCCTCTGCGACGTGGACTACAACCGCGCCGCCGGGTCGATTAAAAAATGGCCCAACGCCAAAAAATTCAAGGACTACCGCAAGATGTTTGACGAAATGGGCAAGGGCATCGACGCCGTGACCATTTCGACCCCTGACCACCAGCACGCCGTGGCCGCCATGGCCGCCATGCAGCTCGGCAAGCACGTGTACGTGCAAAAACCCCTCACGCACGACATCCACGAAGCCCGGATGCTCACCGAAGGTGCCCGCAAGCACAAAGTCGTCAGCCAGATGGGCAACCAGGGCGCGTCGAGCGTGGGCACCCAGCAGTTGATGGAGTGGTTCGACAAGGGCGTCATCGGGCCGGTGGACACGATTTACGTCTGGACCAACCGCCCCGTGTGGCCCCAGGGCATCCCGGCCCCCAAGCAGGGCGAACCCCTGCCCGAAGGCATGAGCAAGGAAGACTGGGATTTGTGGGTCGGCACGGCCCCGATGGTGGAGTACCACCCGCTGTACCACCCCTTCAAGTGGCGCGGCTGGTGGAATTTTGGCACGGGTGCCCTCGGCGACATGGGCTGCCACCTCATCGCCCCCGCCTTCCAGACCCTCGGCTTGGGCTACCCCACCGAGGTGGAAGGCAGCGTGGGCCAGGTATTCCTCAAAGACTGGCAGCCGGAGTACATCCCCGAAGGCTGTCCGCCTTCCTCCTACGTGCAGTTAAAGTTTCCGGAATCGAAGAAAAACAAGTCGGAAGCCAAGATGATCTGGACCGACGGGGGCATCCGGGCCGTGCACCCCGACCTGATTCCGGCGGGCGACGCCCTCGGCGACCCCGACAGCAGCAACGGCGTGCTGATGATGGGCAAAAAAGGCATCCTGATGTGCGGCACCTACGGCAACTACCCGAAGGTGTACCTCAAAAACGGCAAGCAAATCACCCAGGAAATCCAGCAGAGCGATTTGCAAAAACAGCCCGAAAATGGCCATCAACTCGCCTGGACCCGCGCCTGCAAGGCCGGTTTTGGCAGCAAGGAGCACCAGTCGCTCACGTCGAGCTTCGACATCGCCGGGCCGCTCACCGAAACCGTGCTCATGGGCAACCTGGCCATCCGCAGCTACGGCCTGCGCAAGCCCAACGCCAACGGGCAGGGCTTTAGCTACCCCGGTCGCCAGAAACTGCTCTGGGACGGCCCCTCGATGAAAATCACGAATTTCGACGAAGCCAACCAGTTCGTCCGCCGCGAGTACCGGGGCGGGTGGAGTTTGGGGGCGTAAACATTGGTTTGAAAGGTTTGAGGGTTTGAAGGTTTGAGAGGTGGGGCGCTCCACTTTTCAGCTCCTTCAAACCCTCAAACCTTCAAACCCTCAAACCCTTGTTTAAACCCATGAACGATTCGCAATCCCCGGCCTCCCGCCGCGATTTTTTGAAAAAAGCCGCCGTCGCGGCCACGGCGTTTTACATCGTCCCCCGCCACGTGCTGGGCAAGGGCTACCTCGCCCCCTCCGACAAACTGAACATCGGTGGCATCGGCTGCGGCGGCAAGGGCAAGGTGGACGTAAACGGAGCCTGGAATAACGGCACCGAGAACATCGCCGCCCTCTGCGACGTGGACGACCGCCAGGTGGCCTGGGCCAAAGAAAAATGGCCTAACGCCAAAGTTTACAAAGATTACCGCCGCATGCTCGACGCCGAGAAGGCCCTCGACGCCGTCACCATCACCACCGCCGACCACACCCACGCGGTCATCGGCATGGCAGCCATGCAGCGGGGCAAGCACGTGTACATCCAGAAACCCCTGGCCCACAACATCCACGAAGTGCGGATGCTGACCGAAGGCGCACGGCGCTACAAATCCGTCAGCCAGATGGGCAACCAGGGGGCCTCCGGCGACGGCGTGCGGCGCTTCGTGGAGTGGTTCGACGCGGGCGTCATCGGCGACTGCGACCGCGTGCACGTCTGGACCAACCGGCCCGTGTGGCCCCAGGGCATTCCCAAACCCACCGGGCAGTTTGACGTGCCCAAAGAACTCGACTGGGACCTTTGGCTCGGCCCCGCCGCCTACGAGCCGTACAACCCGGCCTACCACCCCTTCAACTGGCGGGGCTGGGTGGCCTACGGCACGGGCGCGCTGGGCGACATGGGCTGCCACATGATGGACCCGCCCTACCGCGCCCTCAAACTCGGCTACCCCAGTGAGGTGGAATGCAGCGCGGCCTCGGTGTACTCCGACTTTTTCAAGGAAGCGTTTTACACCGACGGCTTTCCGTCGGCGTCGGTGATTCATCTGAAGTTCCCCCGCCCCGGCCACGACGACGTGCGCATGACCTGGTACGACGGCGGCATCCTGCCCGAACGCCCCGACGCCATCCCCGCCGACGTGCAACTGGGCGACCAGAACGGCGGCGTGTTGATGATTGGCAAAAAAGGCGTGCTGATGTGCGGCCTCTACGGCAACAACCCCACGGCCTGGCCCGAAAAGCGGGCCGAGCGGGCGGCAAAGGTCAAGCAAACCCTCCCGCGCATCCCCGGTGCTGACCGCGAAGGGCACTACCAGCACTGGCTCACCGCTTGCAAAGCCGGGTTCGACAGCCCCGAGCACCGGGCGCTGAGTTCGAGCTTCGACTACGCCGGGCCGATGACCGAGGCCGTCATCATGGGCAACCTGGCCATCCGCAGCTTCTACCTCCGCGACGGCAAGGGTTTCCCCGGTCGGAAAAAACTGCTCTGGGACGGCCCTTCGATGAAAATCACGAATTTTGACGAAGCCAACCAGTTCGTCACCCGCCGCTACCGGGATGGGTGGAGTTTGGGAGCCTGAGAACTTTTGTGGGGCGAAGAGAACCGCCCGTGCGTTCGCCCGCCGAAGCTTTCCTGTTTCGGCGGGCTGCTCATTTTCAATCAATCCCCTCGTAAAAAATTCCCGCCTTCGCCCGCACCGCGTCCATGATTTCCATCAACTCCCGGCTGAACCGGCGCGACACCAACGCGTTTTCCGTCCGGCCCGCCGCCAAATCAGCCATCACCGCCTCGGCTTCGTAGCGGTAGCCAATGCACTCCCGCTCAAACGGCAAAAATTGAGGTTCCGAAGAATCGTACCGCGTCAGCGTCAGGCCCGAACTCGGTTCGTGCCAGCGGGAGTGAATTTTCAGCGTGCCCTCGCTGCCGTGCAGGTAGGCTTCGCAGGGCGTTACCATCGTGATGCCCGAGTCGAGAATCGCCAGCGCCCCGCTTTCGTAGCCAAACAGCATCGCGCAGGACTCGTCCACGCCCGACGGCATCAGCCGGGCCGTGGCCTCGATGGTTTTTGGTTTCCCCAACAAAATCATGGACAGAAAAATCGGGTAAATGCCCACGTCGAGCAGCGAGCCGCCGCCCTGCTTCGGGTCGAAAACCCGGTTGGTGGGGTCAAAGTCTTTCCGGAAGCCGAAGTCCGCCCGCAGGGTCTGAAGTTTCCCAATCGCCCCGCTTTCGACCAGTTCCAGCACCTTCTGCGTCGTGGGCAAAAACCGCGTCCAGAGGGCTTCCATCAGGTAGGTTTGGTGGCGTTTGGAAGCGTCGAGCATGGCGGCTACCTGCCGCCCGTTGATGGCAAGTGGTTTTTCGCAAAGCACGGGAATGCCGTTTTCCAGCAACATGACGGTGTTCTCGGCGTGGCCGTGGTGGGGCGTCGCCACGTACACCACGTGCAGGTCGGGGCAGGTGAGCAGGCCGTCGTAGGAGCCGTAGGCGTGCGGCGCGCCGTACTGCCGGGCAAAGTCGGCGGCCCGGTCGGCGGAGGTGGAGGCCACGGCGTGGAGGCGGGCGTTGGGCAGGGTCAGCAAATCCTGCACGAACTTGTGGGCAATGCGCCCCGCGCCGAGCACGCCCCAATTGACGATTTTTTCCATGCGGGCAAACTTACGGCCTTCGCCCCGACCGCGTACTTTTGGCCCATGAAAACGCACTCCGTTGCCGCTGTTTTTCTCGCTTTCACGCTGTTTTGCGCCCCAAACGCCTTCGCCCAAACCCGCATGGACACTTCGCCGATGACCACCATCGCCCTGCGCCTGGGGCCGGGGCAGGATTTGAAACGGGAACTCGACGCCTTCGTGAAGCGCAACAACCTCGCCGCCGTGAGCGTGCTCACCTGCGTGGGCAGCCTGACGCGGGTGCCCCTGCGCTACGCCAACCAGGAAGGGTACGAGGTGCTGACGGGCCATTTTGAAATCGTCTCGCTGACGGGGATGCTTTCGGCCCAGAGCGGTTCGCACCTGCACCTGGCCGTAGCCGACAGCACGGGGCGCACCGTGGGCGGGCACTTCGGCGACGGCTCCAGCGTGTACACGACGGCGGAAATCTTGCTGGGCATTTTACCTGCCTACCAGTTCACCCGCGAGCCGGACCCGAAATCGGGGTACCGGGAGTTGGTGATTCGGAAGAAAATCCGGTGAAATGCGACGGCGAAATTTTCTGGAAGAAAAACCCGCGCTCGCTTGGCCAACCAAGTGCGCCCCGTCGGGCGGCTGGGGGAGGTTTGTGCGGGGTGCCGTCCGGCGGGTGGGTTGGAAGCTACTCCCCTGGAACCCGCCGGACGGCACCCCGCACAAACCTCCCCCAGCCGCCCGACGGGGCGCCGAGTTTTTTGAACGGCAAACAAAAACCCCGCAAACGCTCTGAAACGCTTGCGGGGCGGAATGCCTTCCGACGGGGCGGATTACTTCTTCCCGTACCGTTTGTTGAACTTGTCCACGCGGCCTGCCGTGTCGAGTAGCACGTTTTTGCCCGTGTAGAACGGGTGCGACTGCGAGCTGACTTCCACCTTCACGACGGGGTAGGTTTTGCCTTCAAATTCAACGGTCTCCCGGGTTTGCACCGTCGAGCGGGTCACGAACTTGTAGTCCGACGACAAGTCCCAGAACACCACTTCGCGGTACTCGGGGTGAATGCCATTTTTCATGGGTGTATATCGAATTGATGTTGAGTTGCTTACGAAACGGGTCGCAAAGATAGCGGCTTTTTTTGGCCCGGCAAGCGCTTGGCCGGACTTTCTGCGCCAACGAAAATTTGGCCGGTTTCGGGGCAACTTTTTTTCCACATAATTTTTTTAAAACCGGCCCGGTATTTGAAATCCTAATCGCTTGTCAGCGATACGGGTTAACGATTTGGTAACTTTCATTTTTTCCAGAACACCCGTTCGGAACGTGGAAAACTCCAAACCCTACCGACGGGTATCGGGTTGACGAAGTGCCCGACTTAACAGTAATTTAACAAGCCAAAACCCACGCAGCGGAATACTTTTTACACTCCTCCCCCAAACCATACCCCCTCCCATGCCCATGTACGTCATCAAGCGCGACGGTCGGCGGGAATCCGTGAAATTCGACAAAATCACGGCCCGCATCGAGAAGCTGTGCTACGGCCTCGATCCCAATTTCGTCCAGCCGGTGGAAGTGGCGATGAAGGTGGTCGCCGGAATTAACAACGGTGGGAGCACCGCCGAACTCGACAACCTCGCCGCCGAAACGGCGGCTTCGATGACCACCCGTCACCCCGACTACGCGATTCTCGCCGCCCGCGTGGCCATCAGCAACCTCCACAAAAACACCCAAAAGTCGTTTTCGAACACCATCAAGCGGCTGTACACCTACGAAGACCCCAAGACGGGCGAAAACGCGGCCCTCATCTCGAAGGAAGTGTACAACGTGGTGAAAAAACACGCCGTGCTGCTCGATTCGAGCATCATTTACGACCGCGACTTCGGCTACGATTACTTCGGGTTCAAAACCCTCGAAAAGTCGTACCTGCTCAAAATCGACGGCAAAATCGCCGAGCGGCCCCAGCACATGCTCATGCGCGTGGCCGTGGGTATTCACCTCAACGACATCGAGGCGGCCATCGAAACGTACAACCTGTTGAGTGAAAAGTGGTTCACCCACGCCACGCCCACGTTGTTCAACGCCGGCACGCCCAAGCCCCAGATGTCGAGCTGCTTCCTGCTGTCGATGAAAGGCGACAGCATCGACGGCATTTACGACACGCTGAAGCAAACGGCGAAAATCTCGCAGAGCGCGGGGGGCATCGGCCTGAGCATCCACAACATCCGGGCGACGGGCACGTACATCAAGGGCACCAACGGCACCTCCAACGGCATCATTCCCATGCTGCGGGTGTTCAACGACACGGCCCGCTACGTGGACCAGGGCGGCGGCAAGCGCAAAGGCTCCTTCGCCGTGTACCTCGAACCCTGGCACGCCGACATTTTCGATTTTCTCCAACTCAAGAAAAACCACGGCAAGGAAGAAAACCGCGCCCGCGATTTATTCTACGCCCTCTGGGTGCCCGATTTGTTCATGAAGCGCGTCGAAGACAACGACGTCTGGACGCTCATGTGCCCCCACGAGTGCCCCGGCCTGGCCGACTGCCACGGCGAGGAGTTCGAGGCGCTCTACACGAAGTACGAGCGCGAAGGCCGCGGTCGGCGCACGGTGAAAGCCCAGGATTTGTGGTTCGAAGTCCTCGAATCGCAGACCGAGACGGGTACGCCCTACATGCTTTTCAAGGACGCCGCCAACCGGAAATCCAACCAGCAGAACCTCGGCACGATTAAATCGTCGAACCTCTGCACGGAAATCATCGAGTACACCTCGTCGGACGAAGTGGCTGTGTGCAACCTCGCCTCGATTGCGCTGCCGAAGTTCATCGAGAAAAACGAACGGGGCTTCCTGACCTTCAACCACCAGAAACTCGCCGAGGTAACGAAGGTGGCCACGAAGAACCTCAACAAAATCATCGACCTCAACTACTACCCGGTCGAAGAAGCCCGCCGCTCCAACCTGCGCCACCGGCCCATCGGCCTCGGCGTGCAGGGGCTGGCCGACGCCTTCATCCTACTCCGGATGCCCTTCGAGAGCGACGAAGCCCGGCAGTTGAACACCGACATTTTCGAGACGATTTATTTCGCCGCCATGCAGGCGTCGATGGAAGAAGCCAAAAAGCACGGGCATTACGAAACCTTCCCCGGTTCGCCGCTGTCGCAGGGCAAGTTCCAGTTCGACCTATGGGGTGTGAAACCCCAGTCGGGCCGGTGGGATTGGGAAAGCCTCCGCGCCGACGTGATGAAGCACGGCGCCCGCAACTCGCTCTTGCTGGCCCCCATGCCCACGGCCTCGACGAGCCAGATTTTGGGCAACAACGAGTGCTTCGAGCCGTTCACGTCGAACATCTACGTGCGGCGGGTGCTGTCGGGCGAGTTCGTGGTGGTCAACAAGTACCTCCTGAAAGACCTCGTGAAGCTGAACCTGTGGAACGACACGATGAAAAACAAACTCATCGCCCACAACGGCTCGGTGCAGGGCATCACGGAAATCCCGGCGCACATCCGCGAACTGTACAAAACGGTCTGGGAAATCAAGCAGAAGACCATCATCGACATGGCCGCCGACCGAGGCGCGTTCATCTGCCAGTCGCAGTCGCTGAACATCCACATTCAGGACCCCAACTTCGGCAAGCTCACCTCGATGCACTTCTACGCCTGGAAGAAGGGCCTCAAAACGGGCATGTACTACCTCCGCACGAAGGCTGCCGCCGACGCCATCAAGTTCACGGTGGAACCCCAGGCCGAGACCATCCTGCAACCCGTGGTGGCCGAAGCCGTGGCCGAGAAGGAAATGAACTACCTCGCCACCCCCCAGGCCCAGGCCGCCCTCGCCGCCGAAGCCCCCGCCGCCCAGTGGGCCGACGACGACCAGAAGTGGTCGGACCTGAGTTGCTCACTCGATGACCCGGAGGGGTGTGAGGCGTGTGGGTCGTAAGGTTTTGTTTTGTTGTTTTTAGTCGTGCCACGTTTGTGGCACGACTAAAGTATATTAATTTTTTATGCAAAAGAGTAAAGAACAACTTATTGATGAATTAAAGGGTAAACGCGAGGAAATCCGTCGTATGTGCCCCGTAGAGGACCGCTACTTTAGTTATCCTGACCGCCTTATCATGCCTTACTACATTCAAAGTCTTGCTGATGATATGTTGAAAATGATTCAAGACCTTGTTCGGATCACACCTGATGAAGGAGGAAGTACGACCATATCTAAATACAGGTTTGCTCTTGAAAATCTTATGCACAGACGAAGGAAAGAGATATCTTTCTTAGATAATGGTTATCGAAACGCAACCAAAAAAGGTGCCACACTTAAATCCAAGAATGAATATCGTGCCGATGTATTCGAATTAAGTCAAAGTATTTGTAGAGATATATCTTCGATTTTTTAAATAAAAAATTTATAATTTTAATTTTCAAGAAAACTGTGAAATCTGTAAGTAATTTGATATGAAGAAACACATCATACTTTTTTTCTTTTTATTGCACTTTTTGAGTGACGTTGTTGCTCAAGTGCATGTTCAAGGCTATTACCGTCGTGACGGCACCTATGTACAACCACATTACCGTTCAAATCCTGACGGTAATCCTTACAATAACTGGAGCTATCCGGGTAATGTAAATCCTTATACCGGTAAAGTAGCAACTGGCAATCCCGATACATATTTGAAGAATTACTATGACCGTACTACTTCCTCAAACACCAATATACATGATGATTATCGAACAACTAATAATGAAATACAAAGGATGATTTCTGAAGGCGAAGAACAGCGAAAAAAGATATTGGAGCAACAGGACAAAGCGTATAGGAAAATGTATAAATACTACTCTGTTCCACTCTCTTCATATTCAAACAAGTATATTTATGAACCTTCTTACTACACTATCGGACAAGTGTATAATGTGCTTTCCAAAAATTTGAATTTGCGCAATGGTCCAAGCACTAAACATAAAATTGTCATGTCTTTGCCCGAAGAGTATGAGGTTTTAGTAAAACAAATTTTACCAAACGGTTGGTTAAAAGTTTTTGTAGAAGCTGTGGACCTTAATAATAATAATGAAACCATTTTTATTACAGGATATGTCCATTCTAATTATATTTATTAGTCCAGCTATTCCGGATTTTATCCAAACCTCAACTGGCGCGAGTCTGTGACTTTGAATGGAGCGAGTTTGCAAATCGTGTCCGGTCAGGCGGGTACTACTTTCACTTCAAAAGTGCTTAAATTTATTCACATTCGCGAGAGCACGAGTTGCAAACTCGCGCTATTTTTTTGTGCAAGAAAAGCGCGAAAATCACATTAATTTTTGGCCGAAACCACAAAAACCGCCCGGCCTCTCGTTCCCAATCTTCTTCCAAATTCCCCCCCGCCCCGCTCGGCGTAGTCTGTGACTACGTCGCGGTGTTTGCCGTTCTCTGAACGGCGGGCCGCGAAGCGGCCAACCTCCAGGCCAAATCGTACTGCTGTAGTTGCTTCACCTTTTTTGGTACCTTTGGCCAAAACCAACGCGCGCATGGAAACGATTGTGGTCGAAATCCGGAACCCGAAGGCGAAACGGCTGTTGGAGGAGTTGGTTGAGCGGGAGTGGATTGCCCTCCGGCCCACGCCGCAGCAACGCTGGCAGGCCCTGAGCGCCCAACTTCCCGACGTGCCCGACGAGGAAATTTCGGAAGACGAAATTCTTGCGGAAGTGCGGGCCGTTCGGCAAACGAACCCTCACAACTGATGCACCGGGTCATCGTCGATACCAATTTGTGGGTTAGTGCCCTGTTGAAAGCACCGTTTCGACTTCGTCTCGAAACGGTGCTTTTTCATTCGGACGTTCGGCTGCTGGCCAGTCCGGCGCTGATGAATGAATTGACCGAGGTCGTGCAACGGCCCCGGTTCAGGCGGTACTTCCCGACCGCCGCCGCTATGGAATTCATCGGACTTCTGGAAGAATTGGCCGAATTCGTTACGCCTCAGAGCACGGTTCGGGTGAGTCCCGACCCCGACGACGATTTCCTGCTGGCGCTGGCCCTCGATGGTCAGGCGGACGTGTTGCTGACGGGAAACAAAAAAGATTTGCTGGACTTGAAAACCTTCGGCCAGACCCGAATCTTAACGCTCACCGAATTTTTGGCCGAGTTGGACGGGCCTCAGTAGCGTCTGCATCCGGCTCGGTGTCGCGCCACCCCCTCACTCCTCCCCCGCCCGCACCTCCACCTCGGTGCGGGCACCCGTGGCGGTGTTGACCCACACGAGCCGGGCGGAGCGCAGGCGGAGGGGTTCGCGGCGGTCGGCGTAGCCGTGGACGACGACCGACCCGCCCCCGTCGGCCACCTGCACCAGTTCGGCGATGCCGGTGGACTGCCGCCAGAGTTCGCGTCCGTCGCGGGCCAGGCGCACGAGCACCCAGGGTTGGTCCTGGCCGAGGGCGTTTTTGCAGAGCACCAGGCTCGAACTCGGGTCGGGCACGTCCCACACGGCCTGGGGGGTGCGTTTCAGGAAGCCGCCCTGCACGAACCGCCCGGTGCCCAGAAGCTGCGCCTGCGCGGGGTCGATTTCCGCCTCCCGGCGGTCGTCGAGCGCGAAGGGCGCGCGGTACAACCGCCGGGCCACCTCGCCGTACACGCCGTTGCTGCTCCCCGGCCAGCGCGACAGCCGTGCCCGTTCTTCGTCCGTCAGCAGGGCGTACCACTGGTTGGTCGGGGTGGCGAACGACTTGACCTGGTACCCGTCGATGAGGTTGTACCCCAGGTACCGGCCGGGGGGCGGCAGGTACGTGAACCCGTTTTCGACCGAGCCGGAGGGCGTGACGGCGCGCAGCCGTTCCGCGTCGGCGGGGCCGATGCGCCCGCTGGCGGCGTCGATTTGGTAGAAAGCGGCGTCGGTGCCCTTAAACAGCAGGGCCTGGTGGGGGGCCGAAACCTTGAAAAAATCCCGTTCGCCGGGCAGCCGGTTGGCCAGCGTGGGGTTGAGGGCGCGGAGTTTTTCGGCGGTGAAACGCACTTCCAGCGTGGCGGGGTCGCGGACTTCGAGGCCGTCGTTCCAGAGCCACAGCCCGCCCGGAGCCGGGCCGATGAGTTCCGGCCCCCGCCCCGACCGGGCGTTGCGCTCGTCGCGGAGGCGGACGCGGCGGAGGGGTTGCCCCGTGGCCAGGTCGCGGGCGACGAGTTGGTAGCGGGTGTAGCTCACGATGCCCGACGAGCGCCGGCTGCCGACGGTTTTCCGGCGTTCTTCCTCCGTCACGTAGCAGAGCCGCTTGCCGCCCCCGGTTTCGACCGTCCAGAGCGCCCCGTTGATCCAGGGCGGGTACGTGGGCGTGTCGCAGGCCAGGGCGAGCAGCAGCGGTGCCCAGCGCAGGAGCCGGGCGGCGGGGGAGAAAAGGCGAGGCTGGGGCATGGGTGGGTGTTGAGGGGCGAAGAAACGCGAAAATACGCTCCACGTCAACACGCTGCACCGCCCCGGGGCCGGGCCGTCGTTCACTCCTCCGCCCGCGCCGTCGCCGTTTTCACCAGCCGCACGAACGCGCCCCGCTGCCCTTCCTCGTCCCGACCCAGCGCGGCTTTGGCCGTATTCACGACGTGGTTGAAACGGGCTTCGCCCAGGTACTCCGAATCGCGCAGCAGCAACCCGAACTCCGCCACTGCCGACGCGAACCGGAAGTTTTCGGAAGCCGAATCAAAGGATTTCGGCGTGAGCGAAACGCCCTGGGTGAGCAACTGGCTCTGTTCCGAATCCGGGCGTTTGTAGCGAATTTTCAGCGTCAGCCATTCGTCGGAGGTGCTGGTCACGGGCTGGGTGCGCTGGTACTTCAGCGGGTCCACGGCTTTCAGGTACTGGGATTGGCCGGTTTCGTCGGTGACGCGACCCGTGACGATGCGGGCGGGTTTCGGAACGGAGGCGATGCCCAGCCCGGTGAGCAAGGCCAGTACGAGGAGGTTGTGGAAGCGTTTCACGCGGTTGTGCGTTTGAAGGATTCAACCGCTGGATGCGGAGTGCTTCAAGATTCCACACGTTTCGCCAAAAAATTGTAGTTTTTCGCCCTCCAACCCCTCCGCGTCTCTGCGCCTCTGCGTGAAAGAAGTGTCACGCAGAGGCGCAGAGACGCGGAGAAAACGCCGACGCTTTTGTTTCTCAAGTTGTTTCGCCGCACCGACGACCCGCCCGACGAAGCCGCCCTGCTCCGGCAGTACCGGCAGACGGGCGATTTGGCGGTGCTCGGCCGGGTGTACGAGCCGTACCTGGAACTCGTGTTTGCCGTGTGCTACCAGCACCTACGCGACGAGGACGAAGCCAAAGACGCCACGATGCAGGTGTTCGAGAAATTGGTCGTGGAACTGCGGCGGCACGAGGTCAGTAACTTCCGAAGCTGGTTGTACAGCGTGGCCCGCAACGAGTGCCTGATGCTCCTCCGCCGACGCCGCACTGCGCCCGAAACCGGGGACGATTTTGACGAAGACCGTATGGAATCCGCCGCCGTGGCGCATCCAGGGGACGAGGAGTTTTCACTCGAAAACCACCTCACGCACCTCGACGGCTGCCTCGAAACCCTCAGCAACGACCAGCGCCGGGCCGTGACGTTGTTTTTTTACGAGGAAAAAAGCTACCGCGAAATCAGCGACCTGACGGGCTTCGGCCCCAACGAGGTGAAGAGTTTTTTGCAGAACGGAAAACGGAATTTGAAGAAATGCCTGGAGGTGAGAGGTAAAATGTGAGAGGTGAGATGTTGAAAGACAGTCTGCATTTACATCTCACATCTTACCTCTCAATGGTTCGTCAAAGCTTAAGCGGCTTTACAGCCGAAATTGTAGAGTTGGCGC
>ERZ1066120.706-NODE-706-length-27583-cov-8.679890_pt1 | contig 27583 bp, 31 predicted proteins | sample MGYA00382767_ERZ1066120 | MGnify/ENA primary metagenome ERZ1066120 (study PRJEB33369, sample SAMEA5778350) | biofilm metagenome | biome: Industrial cooling water; feature: Water cooling tower basin; material: Biofilm | place: United Arab Emirates | collected...
CGTCGACATCGCCGAGGAGGGCTCGGCCGAGAAACTGCTGGCGCACGCCGTCGAGACGTTCGGCCGGGTCGACACCTGGGTCAACGACGCCGCGGTGGCACTCTATGCCAGGGTCGAGGAGGTCAGCCTCGAGGAACACCGGCGCGTGTTCGACGTCGGCTATTTCGGCCTCGTCCAGGCAAGCCTCGTCGCCGCCCGCCACCTTCGCGAACGAGGCGGCGCGCTCATCAACATCGGCTCGGTGCTGAGCAACCGCGCCATCCCGCTTCAGGGCCCCTATTGCGCGATGAAGGCGGCGGTGATGCAGTTCACCGACACGCTCAGGATGGAGCTGGAGCAGGCGGACGCGCCCGTCTCCGTAACCCTGATCAAGCCCGCCGGCATCGACACCATGTATCCCGAACATGCCCGCAACAAGTTGGACAAGCCCGCCCGCCTTCCGCAGCCCCTTTACGATGCGGAGCTGGTCGCAAAGGCGATCTGCTTCGCCGCCACGCACAAGCGGCGTACCCTGATCGTCGGCGGCGGCGGGCTTGCGCTCACCACCCTTGCTCCTGCCCTGCCGCGCCTGGCCGACAAGGGCATGGAGCTGATGGGGGCCGAGCTCAGCCAGACCACCGACGTGCCGCCCGCGCCCGGCACCAACGACAACCTCTTCGAGCCGCGCGCCGACGGGCGGGTCGAGGGCAATCAGGAGCCGTTCAAGCGCAAAACCTCGTTGTTCCTGGAAGCGCAGATGCACCCGGTCGCGACGGCCGCCCTGGTCGGCAGCGCGGCGGTGGGCGCATTCCTGCTCGCTAAAAGGCGGGACGAGGATGTGGGTACGGCCGAAGCGCAGCGGCGCATCCGCGCTGCAGGCATGAGCTAAAGCCCGGTGCCCCCACGAAGTGGGGGAACAGGTTCGCGCTAGCGAACCGAGGGGGCCTGACCGGCTACGACAGACCCCCTTGGTCGGCTAACGCCGACCTGTTCCGAGCCCTAGCTCAGGAACTCCACCATCGCCTCGCCGAGCGCTTTCTGCGTGACCGACGTCGTATGCGTCCCTGGCACCTCGGCATAGGTTGCGTTCGGCAGCCGCTCGGCCAGCGCCGGTGCCGAGCCATTGTCCTGGTCGTCCGCCCCGCACAGGACCAGCGTCGGCATGGTCAGCCGCGCCAGCATCTCCTCCGTCACGGTGGCATTGCTCAGCAGCAGCAGCCTGGTTGCGACGCGGTCGACCTTCTGGCTCTTCATGAACTGAACGGCAAACCAGTGCCGGTCTCCGCGTGAAGCGGTCTCGAACTTGTCGAAGGCCTCGAGAAAGAAACGGTGCCGCTGCTCCCAGCCGAGCAGGCCTTCGAGCCCCATGCCGGCAAGGATCGCCCGCCGCGGCGTCAGCCCCTGCGCGATGCCGTGCACCACCGTCCGTGATCCCAGTGAGAAGCCGCCAAGATCATAGTCGCTCAGCTCCAGGTGGGCGACCAGCTCGGCAAGGTCGCGGCCGAGGATGGCGGTCGGATAGCAGGCCGGATCATGCGGCTTTGCGCTGGCGCCATGCGCGCGAAGGTCGGGCATGATCACCCGGAATCCGGCTTCCGCCAGCCGCGCGGCATGACCGAACTTGATCCAGTTCATCTGCGCGTCCGAGAAGAGGCCGTGGACGAGGATCACCGGCCGGCCCTCGCCGAGCTCATGCCAGGCCAGGGTGACGCCGTCGGAGGCAGTCCAATGGTTGGTGGTGGGGGTCATGCGCACGGGTGTGGCCGGGGCTGGACGCGAGCGCAACCGCTCCCCGGCGAAAGCCAGGGCCCAGTGGCTTGATGAAAAGGACTGGGCCCCGGCTTACGCCGGGGAAGATGTTGATGAACCCTCCTAGCCTCCACCCGTTCTCTGCCCCGACACAAGGAGGCACTCAGATGGAAGACGAGCGGATCTGGGCAATGGAAGAGAAGCTGTGGCACGGCGGCGAGGAAGTGTACGAACGGCTGGTGGACGAGAATGTCGTCATGTCCCTCCCTGCCGAGCCGTTCATCTTCTCCCACCAGCAGGCCAAGGAAGGGGTCAAGAACACGCCGCGCTGGGAGGAAGTCAGTTTCTCCAACCAGACCGTCACGCGTCCGCAGGAGGGGCTGATCGTGATCGGCTATCATGTCGAGGCGAAGCGCGGTCAGGAGACCTATCGCTGCTATGCCAGCTCCACCATGATGCGGCGCGGTCATGAGGACTGGACGGTGATCCACCATTCGCAGGTGCTGCCGCCCGTGGTGGGTGGAAGCTGACGACGGCTTACCCCGTTACTCCTGACGGCCGCTATTTCGTCGTGCGCGGCCGCCTTTGGCGCCTCAGCAACCCGGCGCTCGATCCCGAACTCCGCCAGACCCTCGTCCGCGAACTGATGGACGCCCGCCGCAAGCGCGACCGCGCCCGCGTCGATGCAGTCAAGCGGGCACTCGGCGAACGTGGGCCGGTATGGTGGGACGACGGCGCTCCGGACTGGAACCGGCATCTGGCCAAGAACACGCCTTATGCAGAGTGGTGGGCCACCATCGCCGCTCTTCGTCCCTGCGAAGGCAGGGACCTCAGCGAATGAAGCGCCATTCAGCCTGACTCGCGCGCGTGCGGAGGGCGACGCTACACTCCCCCCGGCACCACCAGATAGCCGGCACTCTCCAGGCTCGCCTGAAGCTGGTCCGCCACCGCCTGCGCTTTTTCCAGCTCCTCCGAGCGGACCACGAAATTGGCCCCGACCTTGCCTTCGCGGAAGAAGGGGTAGGAGCCGATGGCGATCCCCTCGTAGGCCTGCTCCGTTTCGCGCAGCAGATCGGCGACCTCGCTTTCCGGCACCATCCCGCCGACCGTTACGCTGACCACCGGCCGGCCGCCTTCCAGCGTTCCGGTCAGCGCGTCCAGCATTCCGGCGGTGATGTGCGGAACTCCGGCCAGGATGAAGATGTTGCCGTGGCGGATGCCCGGCGCGCCCGACACCCGGTTCATGATGAGCTCGGCCCCGTCCGGCACCCGTGCCATGCGCAGCCGGGCCTCGGTCAGGCCCCCTCTTGTCTCGTAATAGCGCTCAAGGATGTCGCGGGCGTCGGGGTGGACGGTGACCGGCACGCCGAGCGCGGCGGCGATGGCGTCGACCGTAATGTCGTCGTGGGTCGGGCCGATCCCCCCGGTGGTGAACAGATAGTCGTTCTCGGACCGAAGCGCATTCACCGCCGCTACGATCTTCGCCTCGTTGTCGGGCACCACCCGCACTTCGGCCAGGCGGATGCCCTGCACGTTGAGCCAGGTCGCGACCTGCGCGACATTCTTGTCCTGGGTGCGCCCGGAAAGGATTTCGTCACCGATGACGAGGAGGGCGGCGGTCCAGATTCGCTTGGGGGTCATGGGGCGGGGCTAACCTTTTCGTGGGACCGCGGCTATATGGGCCAAGATGACCCAATATGTGACCGTTGATGCCGACGACCGGAGCGAAGCGCGCAGCGGCGTGATCAAGCTCCACGGACCCGACGGGTTCGAGGGCATGCGCCGCGCGGGACGGCTTGCGGCCGAGATCCTCGATGCGCTGGTGCCGCTGGTCGCGCCCGGCGTGACCACGCAGGAGATCGACGACGCGGTCTTCCGCCTGATGCGCGAGGCCGGCGCAGTGCCGGCGACGCTCGGCTACCGCGGCTACACGCACAGCTGCTGCACCTCGATCAATCATGTTGTCTGCCACGGAATCCCGAGCGACCGCCCTGTGAAGGACGGCGACATCATCAACATCGACGTGACGCCCATCCTCGACGGCTGGCACGGGGATAGCAGCCGCATGTACCTCGTCGGCGACGTGGGCGTGAAGGCCCGGCGGCTGGTCGACATCACCTACGAATGCCTGATGATCGGTCTGGAGCAGGCCAGGCCCGGCAACCGGCTCGGGGATGTGTCGGCGGCGATCCAGCGCCATGCCGAGAAGAACCGTTATTCCGTGGTGCGCGACTTCTGCGGCCACGGCCTCGGGCGGCTGTTCCACGACAGTCCGGAAGTGGTCCATGCCGGCCGCCCCGGCACCGGCCCCGAGCTCCGCCCCGGCATGTTCTTTACCGTCGAGCCGATGATCAACATCGGCCGGGCCGACTGCAAATTGCTCGACGACGGCTGGACCGCCGTCACCCGCGACCGCTCGCTTTCGGCGCAGTTCGAGCATTCGATCGGCATCACCGAGGACGGGTGCGAGATCTTTACCGCCAGCCCCAAGGGCCTGGACAAGCCGCCTTACTGACCTCTCCGTGCCCCCGCTTGCGGGGGAACAGGTCGCTGAAAGCGATTGAGGGGGCCTGCACCTTCACCTCGGACCCCCTCGGTCAGCTACGCTGACCTGTTCCCCCGCAGAGCGGGGGCACCGAACGGGCTCACCACCCCCGCACGAGCTCCTCGGCGCGCTCCACATCCTCGGGAAAGTCCACCTCCCCCCATTCCTCGCCTTCGATTGAGAGGGTCCACACCTCGCTCTCCTGAGCCAGGTGGTGGATGACGCGCAGGTACCAGATGGTGGTCCCCTCCGGGCTCCGCATCGCCGTCTCGATCGCTTCGCGGAAGCGCTCGGCGCCGCCGGCGCGAAAAGCGAGAAGGCCGATGCTCTCGGCATTGACCCCGTCCGAAGGCGTCAGCCGCTTGCCGATGGCCCGGAGGCGGCCGCCCTCCTCGACCACCTTCATGTCGTCGCTGTCGTAGCCCCCGGCCTTGCGGTCGATGGTCACGCAGATGCCTGCCTGCCCGTGTTCCACCACCCGCGCCATCAGCGCCGGCGAGACCATCGTGTCGCCGTTCCACACCAGCGTGTCGCCCTCGAGCGCTTCGCGGGCCATGTAAAGCGACCCCGTATTGTCCGCGACCTTGTAGAAGGGGTTGAAGATCGTGCGGACCTCCGGCCCCTCGCCTGCGTCGCGCCGCCGCTGCAGCGCCGCTTCGATCTGATCGTCGCGAAAGCCGGTGACCACCGTCACCTGGGTAACGCCGTTCACCGCCAGCGTGTCGAGCTGCCGGTCGAGCAGGGTCCGTCCGCCGAACTCGATTAGGCACTTAGGCCGGTCATGGGTCAGCGCGCCGAGGCGCGATCCCTGGCCGGCGGAAAGGATGATGGCCTTCTTCATGGGGCCCGGCCTTTCAGGAACAATTGCGGCCAAAGCGGGACGGCGGTTAAGGTGCTCGCCAGGCAGACAGGAGCAGCGCGCCGGTGAAGAAGGTCGAAGCGATCATCAAGCCCTTCAAGCTCGACGATGTGAAGGACGCCCTTCACGAAGTCGGCGTGTCCGGCATGACCGTTACCGAAGTGAAGGGCTTCGGGCGGCAAAAGGGCCATACCGAGCTCTACCGCGGCGCCGAATATGTGATCGACTTCCTTCCCAAGGTGAAGATCGAGGTGGTGTGCGAGGACGGCCAGGTGCGGAATGTCGTGGAAGCCATTGCCGCCGCGGCCCGCACCGGCCGCATCGGCGACGGAAAGATCTTCGTGCTGCCGGTCGAGCAGGCCCTCCGGATCAGGACCGGGGACGAGGGGCCGGATGCGATCTGAGCCGCCCCTACGGTTCCGTCATACCGGAATTGATCCGGGGTCTGCCTTCCTTTGCCTTGCTCCCGACCGAACCAAGGCAGGCGGATCCCGGGTCAACCCCGGGATGACGGCGGCGCCTTGACGCCCGACCCTCGCCTCGCCTCCATGAGCCCGGACGAGCTCCGCTCCCACATGCGGGCGCTCGGCTATCGCACCCAGAACGATCTGGCGAACGCCATCGGGGTCAGCCGCTCGGCGGTTTCCTTGTGGCTGGAAGGCAAGGTCGGGGTGCCGCGCCCGGTGGCCATGCTGCTGCGGATGCTGGTGGCGGCGCAGCGGCGGTCCTTCTAGCGTCTTCCCCGCCTGTCAGCGCCAGAGCTGGAGCCTGCGCACCGACGCGGCAAAGTCCTGTCCCGGATCGGGCCGGGCAAGCTGGCGGTCGAGCAGCTGCCAACGCCGGCTGAACCCGCCCTTGCGCCACAGGTCGCTCACCCACCAGCGGCCCGTCACTTCCTTGCCGTCGATCCTGCCTTCGAGCTCCACCTCCGCGGCAAAGATTCCGACCCCGTCCACCTCGCGCGCATAAAGGGCGGTTCCGAAGCGGAAGGCGGACAGGCTCCAGCGCTCGCCGACCGCGTCGATCAGGCTCTTGCGGTCGAGCAGGACAGGGTTGCTCGCCCCCACCACCAGCCGAAAGCGCCGCGCAAGCAGGGCCTTCAATTGCTTGCTGTCGCTTGCCATCCAGGCGCGGAGCAGCTGGTGCTCCAGCGCTTCGATCCGTCCGCTGCCTTCGCTCATGCCGCTGTCCATGGCGCAAGCAAGGCCGGGCCGCAACTTGTGGCCGGCGGGCGACAAGCAGGGCCAAACCGTGCCGCCGCCGGAACGCGATGGGCGTACGCTCATTCTCCATGGTGATGGACGGGCTCCTCAACCTCCACGAACAGATCGCGCCCTTTCTCCCGATGGTGGGCGGGGTGATCGGGGGCGCGCTCATCCTTTATCTCGCGACCACCTGCCTTACCGCCTGTTCGATCCCCGGCGTGCTCATTCCGATGAGCCTGACGGGCGGCATCCTGCTCGGCCCGTGGCTCGCCATCCTGACCGTGGCCATGGGCGCGCTGACCGGGAGCATGCTGCTGTTCGCACTGACCCGGCGGCTTGGCGGAGAGCGGTTGCGAGACCGGTTCGGGGCGAAGCTGGCCCCGCTCGAGGCAAGGCTCACGGCCTACGGCCCCTATGCCGTGGTCGCCCTGCGGGTCGCCGGCGCGCCGGGGCCGCTGATCACCGCCGGTGCCGCACTGACGTCGATGCACTGGATGCCCTTCGCCATCGCCACCCTCATCGGCCTGTTGCCGAGCGTGGTGCTTGCCGCCGCTGGGTCGAGCGCACTCTTCGGCTGATCGCAAGGCAGTCCACGCGAAATCTTCACCGGCCCCTTGGCCGCCGGGCGGCCTGCTGGAAAGGCTTCGAGCCACAGCATTCCAGCAGGGGTCCCGATTCTTATGGCCGACAAGCTTTCCGCCGCCGACATCATGAAGCGCCTCGAGGATGAGGAGATCGAGTGGGTCGACCTTCGATTTACCGACCCCAAGGGCAAGTGGCAGCACCTCACCATGGCGGCGGGCGCCATCGACGAGGACATGCTCGAGGACGGGTTCATGTTCGACGGCTCGTCGATTGCCGGCTGGAAGGCGATCAACGAAAGCGACATGATCCTGAAGCCGGACCTCGGCGCGGCCTATGTCGATCCCTTCTCGGCCACGCCGATGCTGATCCTCTGCTGCAACGTGGTCGAGCCTGCCACGGGCGAGCTCTACGCCCGCGACCCCCGCTCCACCGCAACCCGGGCCGAGGCCTATCTCAAGGCGACCGGCATCGCCGACACCGCCTACGTCGGGCCCGAAGCCGAATTCTTCATGTTCGACGACGTCCGCTTCGGCGACGACTATAACGGCAGCTACTACCACCTCGACGATATCGAGCTGCCGACCAACACCGGCCGCCAGTATGAAGGCGGCAACCTCGCCCACCGGCCGCGGGCCAAGGGCGGCTATTTCCCCGTGGCGCCGGTCGACAGCGCCGTCGACATCCGCGCCGAGATGGTCTCGACCATGCTCGAGATGGGCCTGCCCTGCGACAAGCACCACCACGAGGTTGCCGCCGCCCAGCACGAGCTTGGCCTGACCTTCGGCACCCTGGTCGAGACCGCCGACCGGATGCAGGTCTACAAATATGTCGTGCACCAGGTCGCCCACGCCTACGGCAAGACCGCGACCTTCATGCCCAAGCCCATCGCCAAGGATAATGGCTCGGGCATGCACACCCACTTCTCGCTGTGGGCCGGCGGCAAGCCGCTGTTCGCAGGCAACGGCTATGCCGGTCTTAGCGACACGGCGCTTTACTTCATCGGCGGCGTCATCAAGCACGCCCGGGCGCTCAACGCCTTCACCAACCCCACCACCAACAGCTACAAGCGCCTGGTCCCCGGCTTTGAGGCGCCCGTGCTGCTGGCTTATTCGAGCCGCAACCGCTCGGCCTCCTGCCGCATCCCCTACGGCACCGGCGAGAAGTCCAAGCGGGTCGAGTTCCGCTTCCCCGACGCCATGGCCAACCCCTACCTCGCTTATGCCGCCATCCTCATGGCCGGCCTCGACGGCGTCCAGAACCGGATCCACCCGGGCGAAGCGATGGACAAGAACCTGTACGACCTGCCCCCGGCCGAGCTGGTCAGCGTGCCCACCGTCTGCGGCTCGCTCCGCGAAGCGCTCACCGCGCTTGCCGCCGACATGGACTTCCTCCTCAAGGGCGATGTGTTCAGTGCCGACCAGATCGACGCCTACATCGAGCTCAAGTGGGAGGAAGTGCTGCGCTGGGAAACGACGCCGAGCCCGGTCGAGTTCGACATGTATTATTCGAGCTGAGCCTTCTCTGTGCTCCGGCGAAGGCCGGAGCACAGTTGCTTCTCTCATTCCGAAGAACACTGGGCTCCGGCCTTCGCCGGAGCACAAAGCGCCCCACTTAGCCCTTTGGTAACCTAGCCCGCGTACCGCATCACTCGAGGGCAGTGGGCAGGGGCGCGATGAACGAGTTTCGCAAGAGGTTGCTGGGCGGGGCACAGCCCGAGAACTCCCTCCTCCGCGGCAAGCAGCCGAAGGCGAAGGCGCGCCAGACGGGCGAAGACGAAAGCTTCGCCGACCTTGCCATCGCCCGCACGTCCGGACGAAGCGCCAACCACCGCGGCGGCGACCGCCACCGCCTCGCTTCCGAGCAGGCCCTGCTTCTGCGTCGCGGAACAAGCCGCCCGGTCACCCTCATCAACCTGTCGGGCGGCGGCGCCATGATCGAAGGTGCCAGCGATCTCATGCTGTGGGACCGGGTCGAGCTTCAGCTCGGATCGATCAGCCGCCTCGAAGCGGTCGTGCGCTGGCTGAAGGACGATCGCGCCGGCCTCGAATTCGCGCATGAAACCCGCATCGAAGCCGACGACGATGCCATCGCCGAGACGCTGCGCGAGGTCCTCGCCCGCTCCTTCCCCGACATCGCCCTTGAGGCCGCCGCCCGCCGGGCGGTAGCCGAGGTCGATGCCGTCGCTCTTGCCAGCGTCCTCGACGACCCGGAGCCAAAGGAGATGGACGAACGCGAGCTTCGCCATCCCCTTATCTGGACCGGCCTAGTCCACTTCAATCACGACAGCGTTCCCGTCCGGCTGCGTAACATCTCCACCGGCGGTACGCTGGTCGAAAGTGCGGGCGCCTTCCCGCTCGACGCCGAGCTCCTCCTCGATCTGGGTGAGGCAGGCACGATCTTCTCCACGGTGCACTGGGCGCATGGAGACCAGGCCGGCCTCAAGTTCCACACGCCCTTTGACCTTTCCGCCCTCGCCAAGGCGCGCCCGGAGGTGGCCGGCGTCCGCTGGGTTGCGCCCGACTATCTGCGGGAGGACCGGTCGAGCAACAGCCCCTGGTCGGACCGCTGGGGCCGGGCCGATCTCGACAAGCTTCACCGGGCGCTGGAGATCACCCGCTCAGCCATTCGCCGGCGCTAGGCGGACCTGGGCTCGGCCATCAGCCGCTGCCGCTCGGCCTCGCTCGCTTCGAAGGTGCGCACCACCTCCTCGCTCGGGGCCTTGTCGGCAAGGCTGACGAGAATGGCGGCCAGCCCGCACAGGACGAACCCGGGAACGATCTCGTAGAGAAGCGAGCTCAAGGTGGCTCCGCCGTCCAGCACCGGCGCGTAGATCCAGAAGAGAACGGTCGCCGCTCCGGTGACGATCCCCGCCAGGGCTCCGTTGCGGGTCAGCCGCTTCCAGGTCAGCGCCAGAATCATGATCGGCCCGAAGGCGGCGCCGAACCCGGCCCAGGCATTGGCGACAAGACCGAGGATGGTGTTCTCCGGATCGTAGGCGAGCCAGATAGCGATCAGCGCCACTGCCAGCACCGACAGGCGCCCGACCCTCACCAGCTCCCGCTGGCTTGCGTCGCGGCGCAGGAAGATGCGGTAGAAATCCTCCGTCAGCGAACTCGACGAGACCAGCAGCTGCGAAGAAATGGTGCTCATGATCGCGGCCAGCAGGGCGGCCAGGAGGAAGCCGGTGACGAGCGGGTCGAACAGGAGCTCGGACAGAAGGATGAAGATGGTCTCTGGGTCCGCAATCGCCGTTCCGCTGCGCGCGGCATAAGCTGCGCCGGTCAGGCCCGTCGCCAGCGCCCCGATCAGCGCCACGCCCATCCAGCCCATGCCGATGTTGCGCATCGCCGGCACGTCGCGGACCGAGCGGACCGCCATGAACCGCACGATGATGTGGGGCTGCCCGAAATAGCCCAGCCCCCAGGCAAGCGACGACACGATGCCGATCAAGGTGAGGTCGCCAATGAGGTCGAAGGCGCGCGGGTTGGCGGTCGTCAGGCTGCTGGCGAACTGGCCGTCGAGCTCGGTGAAGGCCACCACCGGCAACAGGATCAGCGCCACGAACATGATGATGCCCTGCACGAAGTCCGTAAGGCTCACCGCCAGGAAGCCTCCAAACAGGGTATAGACCACCACCACCCCCGCGGTCAGCCACAGGCCGAGGGCGTAGTCGGAGCCGAACGCGCTCTCGAACAGCTTGCCGCCCGAGACCACCCCGGCCGAGGTGTAGAGGGTGAAGAAGATGATGATCACCACCGCCGAGACGATCCGCAGCAGGTGGCTGCGGTCGGCAAAGCGTTCCTCGAGGAACTGCGGAATGGTGATGCTGTCGCCAGTCTTTTCCGTGTGAACCCGAAGGCGCGGCGCGACGATCAGATAGTTGAGCAGCGCGCCGACGAACAGGCCGACCGCGATCCACCCCGCGCTCAGGCCGGTGACGAAGGCCGCGCCCGGCAGCCCCAGCATCAGCCAGCCCGACATGTCCGACGCCCCCGCCGACAGCGCCGCCACCGACGGGCTGAGCTTGCGCCCGCCGAGGAGGTAACCCGACACATCCTCCGTCGACTTCTTCCAGGCCCACAGGCCGATGCCGAGCATCAGGAGAAAATAGGCCGCGAGGCTGACGAGGGTGCCGGTTTCCATCGCGCCAGCCAAGCGGATGAGCGCGGGCTGGTCAACGTCTCCGTTCCCCGGTTCCCGCCGGGAAGCGGATCAGTGCACCGTCCCTACCACCCCTTCGCTCGACAGGGTGGCGATCAACCGCTCGATCTGCCGCCAGTGGCAGAAGCGCAGCACATTGCCGCGGTCGCGGGCGCCTTCGGCAAGCAGGGCGGCTTCGAACGCCGCATCGTCCCCATGCCGGTCGATCAGCTGGCAGGCGTCGACCAGGGCGGCTCGTGAAGCGATGAACATGTCCATGGGCGCGCCGCTACAGCCTGCCCGGGTAAGGGCGCCCCAACAAAGCTGCTTGCCGCGGCGCTAACCTTCTTTGCACAACCTACCGCCCACCGGCGCACTGGCCTCCATCACAGGCCTCTGGCAGAGGGCCAGCTCATGGAACCGAACAGCAGTTCAGCGGCCGGTGGCGGCTGCCTCATCTTCGCGGGCTTCATCCTTGGCGCGGTCCTGGGGATCGCCTTGGGCCAGGCGAGCTTCGGCGTGATGATCGGCACTGCCGCCGGCATCCTCCTCGCCCTCGCGCAATGGCTGCTGTCGCGCCGGCGCTGAGCCTTTCAGGCGACCCGCCGCCCGGTCCAGATCACCCTGCCGATCACGACGATGTCCTCCAGGCTGAGGTCGGGCCAGTCGGCATAAGCGGGATTGTCCGACTGGACCGTCACCCGCCGGCTCACCGGATGGAGGGTGAGGCGCTTGACCAGCAGCAGGTCCTCGATTCGCAGCACGTACAGGCCGTCGCGCAGGCGCTCGGGCCCGTCGCTGCGATCGACCAGGATGTCGTCGCCAGGGAGCAACGTCGGGGCCATGCTGTCGCCTTCCACCTGAAGCAGGCCGAGCTCCTCGGCACTCGCGCCCGTCAGTCGGCGAAGCCAGGCCGGATCGAAGGCGATCCGCGCGTCGCTTTCCTCCGCTTCAGGCACGCTCCCGGGTCCGGCCGACACGCGCAGGTCGAGCAGCGGCACCGGCACCAGCCCGTCGACCAGCGTCCTGCCCCCCTCACCGCCGAGCAGCCGCTCGGGGATGCCAAAATGGCGCGCGAGGATCCGCCGTTCCTGCTCGGGCAGGCGGCGCGGCGTGCCCCGGCGGATGAACTGCTGGATGTAGGCGGAATTGCGTCCGATCAGGCGCGACAGGCCGGCGAAGTCGACCCCGCGCTCGTCGCATAGGCGGCGCAGAACCTCGCGCGGATCGTCTGTAGGCAAAAGACTATCGACCATAGGAAAGCACCTAGACATGTAGGACGCCAGCTGTGACACCAGCTGTGCCGAGTCGTTATTGGTCGGGGGGCCACCGACGTGTATTTACTACGTGATGTTGAACGATTTCTTTATAGCAACAAAGTGAGTGCGGCCCGATTTGGTCGGGACGTCATGGGCGATCCAAGGTTCGTGTTCGATCTGCGCCGCGGCCGCGAACCGCGCCTGCAGACCGAACGGCGGGTCAGGGCCTATCTGGAGCTCGGGCGATGAAACGGCCGCGCATGACAGCTTATGCCACTGCTCTGCTTCGCTGCTTGTTGCAGCGCGCAGGGGAGGACCGCAACAGGATTTTTCTTAGCGAGTGGAGCAGTGTCGATTGGCAGTCGCTTACGCTCGAGGGAGAGAAGCATGAAGCTCGGTTTGTTGTCTCCGGCGAGCGGGCGCTGGCCTTTGCCCAGCTCTGGCTGGCCGGGCTGCCCGACGCCGAGTTCGACCTTCCGCGCGGCTTCGTCGCCGACATCGAGGTCGCCGCCGGCCCTTCGCTGCGTGAGGATGGCGCCGTCGAGGTGACGATCGCCGCCCTTACCCTCGACGATTAGGCGAGGCTTGCGCGAAGCTCTTTCAGGGACTGGCGAAGCGCGGCGGCGGCATCCACCTCGAGCTGGAGGATGTTGTCGCCGTCGCTCGCCGGCCGCCCCGGCGCAGACAGATGCGCCGCGATGCGCTGCTGGAGCTCGCCTGGCGTCGGCAGCGGCCGGCTTGCGAACAATTGCACGACGCGGCTGTCGGGGCTCGCCTGCTCGAGCGCGTCGGTGAGGAGCAGCTCGTCCTCCTCCGCCTGCTCGGTCAGCAGCAGCTCTTCCATCGCCGCCGGCTCCAGGCTGAAAAGCGGAAGGCGGAACTGGCGCGGCTCGGGCTTGACCCGCCGCAGCGCGCCCAGCGCTGCCAGGCTGACCACCGAAGCGGCCCCGACCCCCGGCAAGGCCATGCCGAGCAGCAGCAGGCAGGCGCCTACCGCCGCCCCCAGCGTCGCTGCCGCCATTCCGTCGATCACCCAGCCGAGCTGATCGTCCCCTGCCCCGTCCATGGCTCGAGGCCTAGGCGCAAAAGGTTAGGCTTTCCTTAGCCGCGCCGCCGCCAGCAAGGCATCCGCGAAGGCGGCGCTGTCGCCCGGCCCGACCGCGGTCACGAGCTTCCCGTCCGACACGACCGGCCCTTCGCCCACGATCCCGCCGGCGTTGCGAAGATCCGTCCTGATCGACGGCCAGCCGGTCACCTCCCGCCCGCGCACTCCGTCCGCCTCGATCAACAGCCACGGCCCATGGCAGATCGCCCCCACCGCCTTGCCGCCGTCAAGAAAGGCCCGCACCAGCGCCACGGCCTCGGGCTTGGTACGCAGATGATCGGGGTTGATCAGCCCGCCCGGCAGCAGCAGCGCGTCCCACTCGGCCTCGGCCGCTTCGCCAATGGCGAGGTCCGGGGTGATCCATTCACCCGGGTCGTCAAGCACGGTGGCGCGGATCGGTTCGCTACTCGGCCCCGCCACCGCCACCTCGCAGCCCGCGGCGCGCAGCCGTTCCAGCGGCACGAACAGTTCGTCCTGCTCGAACCCGCTGGATGCCATGATCAGGACTTTGGTCTGCATCAGGAACAAGCCCTTGGGCTGAGGCGCTTCACCACGCAAGATGGAACGACTGCGCCACTCCTGCGACGACCAGCCCGGGATCACTCGCCAGCAGATCAAGGGCAAGTGGGCCTATTTCGCTCCCGATGGCTCCCGCGTCACCGACCGCGAGGAGATCGACCGGCTGAACAAGATCGCGCTCCCGCCCGCCTATACCGACGCCTGGTTCTGCCCCTTCCCCAACGGCCACATCCAGGCCACCGGCCGCGACGCCAAGGGCCGCAAGCAATATCGCTACCACGAGGCCTTCCGCGGCCGGCAGGACAAGAAGAAGTACCTCGGCACGATCGAGTTCGGCGCGTCCCTGCCCAAGCTCCGCCGCAAGGTCGAGACAGACCTCAAAAAGAAGGCCACCAGCCGCGAAGCGGTGCTGGCGGCGGTGGTGCGCCTTCTCGACACCAACTACATCCGCATCGGCAACGAACAATATGCCAAGGAGAACAAGAGCTTCGGCGCCACCACCCTGCGCTCGCGCCACGTCAAGAAGCAGGGCAGCAAGCTCATGGTCAAGTTCAAGGGCAAGCACGGCATCGTCCACGAATTGCCGATCAGCGACGCACGGCTGAAGCGGATCGTCAGCAAGGTGACGGAGCTGCCCGGGCAGAACCTCTTCCAATATGTCGACGAGGATGGTGAGGCCTGCCCGGTGACCAGCGCAGACGTCAACGACTATATCCGCGAGGCGACCGGCGGCGACTTCACCGCCAAGAATTTCCGCACCTGGGGCGCCAGCGTCATCGCCTTCGAAAAGATGCTCGAAGCGCAGGAGGAGGAGGTCCGCAAGATCAGCCTCCGCACCGTGCTCGAGCCGGTTGCCGAAGCGCTCGGCAATACGCCGGCGATCAGCCGCAAGTCCTACGTCCACCCCAAGCTGATCGAGGCTGCGCGGACCGATCCCAAGCAGCCCCTGGGCGCCTTCGAACGGCCCCGCGCGCGCAAATATCTGTCGAGCGGCGAGGTCGGGCTGCTCGACTGGCTGATGAAGGGCAAGCGCAAGCGCCCGATCCGCAAAAAGGAGGCCGAGCAGGCGGTCGAGAAGGTGGTCCAGGCCGCAGAAGTGTCGATGGAGAAGGTCGACCAGGTGGCCGAAACCGAACTCGCCGCTCCTCTCTAGGAGAGCTGTTCCGAGGTGACTGGGTGCGGCGGCATCGCCACCCCGCACCTCGGTGCCCCCACGAAGTGGGGGAACAGGTCGGCAAAGCCGACCGAGGGGGCCGGTCCCGAAGCCCCACCTTGACCCCTCCCCCGCTTGTCCCCATCCCTCGCCCCCAATGACCGACAAGCTCGACCGCTTCCTCGCCTGGCTGTGGCTCAACCTTGACGCACTGGCGATCGGAGCGCTGGTCGCTGCCGGGCTGGTCGGCCTGATGCTGGTCGCCCGATCGATCGGCAACCGGATCGTCACCGCCGACCCGCGCTGCACCACCTGGAGCGGGATCGTCGGCCGCGTGCTGGCCAAGACCAGTATCCTGTTCATGGCCATCGCCGCGCTGGAGATCGTGGTCAGCTACGCCCAGCCCCTGCCCTCCATCGCGCGGGCCTTCCACAACGCCTTCATCATCGCGCTCGCGCTGCAGGCAGCCGTCTGGGGCCGTGAGCTGATCCTTGGCGTCATCGGCCAGCATGCCGGCGACAAGCCGGGCGAGACCGCGCTCGGCAATGCCATGGGCGTGATCCGCGTGCTGATCAGCATTGCGGTGTTCGCCATCGCGCTGGTCGTCATCCTCGACAATCTGGGCGTCAACGTCACCGCGCTGGTTGCTGGCCTTGGCATCGGCGGCATCGCCATCGGCCTTGCTGCGCAGGGCATCTTCGCCGACCTGTTCGCCGCGCTTGCCATCCTGTTCGACAAGCCCTTCCGCCGCGGCGACACCATCCGCTTCGACCAGACCGTCGGCACGGTCGAGAAGATCGGCCTCAAGACCACCCGCCTCACCAGCCTGACGGGCGAGCAGGTGATCATGGCCAACACCAAGCTGCTGGAGCGCGAGATCCGCAACCTCGCCGCGGGCGACGAGCGCCGCGAGACGCTCCGCTTCACCCTCGTCTACCACACCGCCCCCGACAAGCTCGCCGCCTTGGAGGAACTTGCCCGCGGCGTGGTCGAGGGTCAGCCCGGCTGCAAGCTCGTCCGCTGCGTCGCCATCGCCTTCGGCCCGAACGGCCTCGACCACGAGCTGCAGTTCATCCACGAAGGCCTCGACGCCGAAGCCCTGTTCGACAAGAAAGCCGCGATCATCACCGGCCTCGTTGCGCGCTTCGCCGAGCAAGGCATTGCGCTGGCCTACCCAACCCAGACCACCTTCACCGCCGGTCCGGACGGCAGCCTGGTCATGCCCTACGCCCCAATGCCGTCACCCCGGGCCTGACCCGGGGTTCCGCCCGCCTTCTTCCATTGCAACGCTTGCACAATAGGAATCCACCTGCTCCACTCACCGGAGCGGTTCATCCGCTGCGTTCTTTCTCAGCATAGGCCCACCACCCTGTGGCAGGGAGCGGCATGCAGAAGAGATACCCTCACCCGTGTCAACTTCGACAACTTCGCTTCGCGTCACCCCGGGCTTGACCCGGGGTCCGCCTGCCTTCCACTGGGCCGAAGAGGCGGTCCCGGTTCCACGCCCGGATGACGAAGGAGAGCGAACACATGCCCGTTGCCAGCATCGACACCATCCGCAGCAAGGTCGGGCAGGAGCTCGGCGCCTCCGACTGGATCACCGTCACCCAGGACCGCATCAACGCCTTCGCCGACGCGACAAAGGACCATCAGTTCATCCATGTCGACGAGGCGCTCGCCGCGCAGACGCCCTTTGGCGGCACCATCGCGCACGGCTTCCTCTCCCTGTCGCTCCTCAGCCGCATGGCCGCCGACGTCATGCTGGTGCCGGAGACCACCCGCATGGGCGTCAACTACGGCTTCGACCGCGTCCGCTTCCTCGCTCCCGTCCGCGCCGGCAAGCGGGTCCGCGGCCGCTTCACCTTGGTCAGTTTCGAGGAAAAGCGCCCCGGCCAGTATCAGTTCGCCCATGACGTCACAGTAGAGATCGAAGGCGAGGACAAGCCCGCCCTCTCCGCCACCTGGATCGGCCAGGTATTCGCCTAGTCGTTCCCCCTCCCGCTTGCGGGACGGACCTCTTCAACTCCCCTCCCGCTTGCGGGAGGGGTTGGGGGTGGGTACGGCGGACCCGCACTTGGTTGCCCTTTTGAAAGGCGACAGGCCCACCCCCACCCCTCCCGTAATCGGGAAGGGAGCTAGTTAGGAGCCCCCATGACCACCGCCCGCGACGCCGTCATCGTCTCCACCGCCCGCACCCCCATCGGCCGCGCCTACCGCGGCGCGTTCAACGCCACGCCCTCGCCCACCCTCTGCGCCCACGCCATCCGCGCCGCCGTGGAGCGGGCCAGGGTCGACCCGGCCGAGATCGAGGATTGCATCATCGGCGCCGCGCTCCAGCAGGGCGTCCAGACCACCATTGGCCGCACCGCTGCCCTCCGCGCCGGGCTCGGCGTCGGCGTCGCCGGCATGTCGATCGACCGTCAGTGCGCGAGCGGCCTGATGGCCATCGCCACTGCCGCCAAGCAGGTGATCGTCGACCGCATGGACGTCTGCGTCGCTGGCGGCGTTGAAAGCATCAGCCTCGTCCAGACGCCCGAGATGCGCCTCGGGCCGGATCCGGAGCTGCTGTCGATGCACAATGCGGTCTACATGCCGATGATCCAGACCGCCGAGGTGGTCGGCAACCGCTACGGCATCAGCCGCGAGCGCTGCGACGAATATGCCCTCCGCTCCCAGCAGCGCACCGCCGCTGCCCAGGCCGAGGGCCGCTTCGCCGACGAGATCGTCGAAGTGACCGCCCGGATGAGCGTCAAGAACAAGGAAACGGGCGAGACCTCGATGAAGGAGGTGACGCTGGCCAAGGACGAGGGCAATCGTCCCGAGACCACGCTCGAAGGTCTGAAGAGCCTGCAGCCGGTCATGGGGCCGGAGCAGATCATCACCGCCGGCAACGCTTCGCAGCTATCCGACGGCGCCTCGGCCTGCGTCGTCATGGACTCGCGCTACGCAGAGCAGAAGGGCCTCGAGCCGCTCGGCCGCTACGTTGGCATGGCCGTGGCCGGCACCGAACCCGACGAGATGGGAATCGGCCCGGTCTATGCCGTGCCCAAGCTCCTCCAGCGCTTCGGCCTCACCGTCGAGGACATCGGCCTGTGGGAGCTGAACGAAGCCTTCGCGGTGCAGGTGCTCTACTGCCAGGACAAGCTCGGCATTCCCGACGAGCTCCTCAACGTCAACGGCGGCGCCATCTCGGTCGGCCACCCCTACGGCATGAGCGGCGCGCGCCTCACCGGCCACGCCCTCCTCGAGGGCAAGCGGCGCGGCGCCAAGCATGTCGTCGTCACCATGTGCGTCGGCGGCGGCATGGGCGCGGCCGGTTTGTTCGAGGTCTTCTGATCCTAAGGGGAGCGCCCTTCGACTACGTGCCTCCGGCACTCCGCTCAGGACGAACGAGGTTTCCGAACTTCGTTCGTGCTGAGCGAAGTCGAAGCACGTCAGGTGTAAAGTCACGGCACTCCGCTCACGACGAACCCGGCTCTCCGAACTTCGTTCGTGCTGAGCGAAGTCGAAGCATGTCAGGTGTAGAGTCATGGCACTCCGCTCACGACGAACCCGGTCCTCCGAAGTTCGTTCGTGCTGAGCGAAGTCGAAGCATGTCAGGTGTAGAGTCATGGCACTCCGCTCACGACGAACCCGGTCCTCCGAAGTTCGTTCGTGCTGAGCGAAGTCGAAGCACGCCAGCCCTGAGGTCATGACCGGCACCGAACTCCTCGCCCTCGCCGCCTCGACCAGCCTGCTTGCCGGCTGGCGGCTCTACTTGGTGACCTTTGTCACCGGCCTCGCCATGCGCCTCGGCTGGATCGACCTGCCCGACAAGCTCGCCGCTCTCGACGTGCTCGCCAGTCCCTGGGTGCTGATCGTCTCGGGCGCGGCCGCCTTGTTCGAGTTCTTTGCCGACAAGATTGCCTTCATCGATTCGCTCTGGGACGGCATCAACAGCACCATCCGGCCGCTCGGCGGGGCGCTGCTAGCGCTCGCCATTGTCGATCCCGGCGATCCGGTCTGGCAGGTAAGCGCCTTTCTGCTCGGAGGCGGGGCGGCGTTCATGGCCCATGCCGGCAAGGCGGGCGCCCGCGCGCTGGTCAACACCTCGCCAGAGCCGGTCAGCAACGTCGTGGTCTCGACCGGCGAGGATGTCGCCACCGCCGGTCTCCTCGCGCTCGCCATCGCCAACCCGCTCGCCGCCGCAGCGATCGCCCTTGTCCTTGTGGGCCTCAGCCTGTGGCTGATCCTCGCCGCCCGCCGCGCCGTGGACCGCTTCTTGAACCAAGGCCGCGCTTGAGGGTTGCTTTCCCGAAACCAAGGGAGAGCCATCATCATGCCCGAAGGCGGACATACCGACCTCATCGAACGCATCGCCCGCGTGCTGTGCGGCGCCGAGCATAGCGCCAATGCCGAGGGCTCGGAGGAGCATGCCGGCGCCCATGTCGACCAGCATTGGCGCAAGCACCGCAACCAGGCGCTCGCCGTGCTCAAGAGCATTCGCGAGACCGACCACGCCGGTGCCGCGGCCGGCGATCCGGTCATGTGGACCCGGATGGTCGAGGCCTCGATTACCGCTGCAGAAGCGGAGGTCCTCTGACCACTTGCTCCCCGGCGGAAGCCGGGGCCCAGCCCTAGCCTACAAGCGACTGGGCCCCGGCTTTCGCCGGGGAACAGTGGAAAGCAAAAGAGAAAGGCCGCGGGGGCTTGTTACCCCAACGGCCTTCCGCATTGCCTTGCTCGGTAAGCCCGAGTCCTTAGGCGAGAAGCTCGCACTTGGAGGCAGGGCTCACCGACTTGGGACAATGAGACATCTGACCACCTCCTTTCGATCTGTTGACGATGCGCGGGAGATAAGAGCTGGTCGGGCAATTACAACCACTTACGTCACCCCGGGCTTGACCCGGGGTCCCGCTGCCTTCGCAAAACCAAGAAGAAGAAGCGGGATCCCGGGTCAAGCCCGGGATGACGGCTGTGAGATGGTCACCCGTTCGCCCGGATGAAGCCCTCGACAACCGGCGCGATCTTCTCGCGCCATTTGCGGCCGTTGAAGATGCCGTAATGCCCGGCGCCCATCGCCAGGTGATAGGCCTTCTTCTCCTCCGGCAGCGCAGTGGCGAGCTTCAGCGCGGCCCTGGTCTGTCCCACGCCCGAAATGTCATCCCGCTCGCCCTCGATCGCCAGCAGCGCGGTGCGGGTGATTGCCGCCGGATCCACGCGCCGCCCGCGGTGCAGCAGCTCGCCCTTGGGCAGAGCATGGCGCTGGAACACCACGCTCACCGTCTGCAGGTAGAATTCCGCCGTCATGTCGCAGACCGAGCGATATTCGTCGTAGAAGGCCCGTGTCGCTTCCGCGCTTTCCTCATCGCCGTCGACCAAGTGTCGGAACATCTCCCAATGGCTGATCATGTGGGAGCCGAGGTTCATGGTCATGAAGCCGGCGAGCTGGAGGAAACCGGGGTACACCCGCCGCCCGGCGCCCGGGTACAGGCCCGGCACCGTGGCTATGACATTCTGCTGGAACCAGGCATGCGGCCGTTCGGTCGCGAGGGTATTCACGGCCGTCGGCGCCTCGCGCGTGTCGATCGGACCGCCCATCAGGGTCAGGCTCTTCGGCGTGGCTGGATGCTTGTCGGCGTTCATCAGCGCGGTTGCGGCATAGGCCGGTACCGAAGGCTGGCAGACCGCCAGCATGTGCGCGCCCGGCCCGATCTTCCCCAGCCAGGAGATCAGGTAATCTATGTAATCGTCGAGATCGAAGCCGCCTTCCTTCAGCGGCACCATCTTCGCGTCTCGCCAGTCGGTAATGTAGACTTCGTGCCCGGGCAGCAGCCGCTCGACCGTGCCGCGCAGAAGCGTCGCATAATGGCCCGACATGGGAGCGACGATGAGGAGCCTCGGCTGATCCTTCGGCCCACCCTCCTTCACGAAGCGCTTCAGCTGGCCGAAGGGCAGCCGGTCGACCACCTCCTCGTGCACCGGCAGCCGATGGCCGCCCACCTCGACGTCAAAGATGTCGAAGGCCGGCTTCCCCCTGGGCGCCGCGGCATGGGCGAAGACGTCGAGACTGGCGGCGACGATGCCGCTCATGCCGACATAGCGAAGCGGATTGGCGGGACTGCTCAGCCAGGAGGAAGACAGGTTGGCGAGTTGACTTGCCCCCGCCAGCCAGGAGCGCTGCACTTCGTAGGCGTCGTAGAGCATCAAGCCTCGTGATCAACGTTTCAGCGGACAACCGGTGTGGGGCCGAAAGGGTCCGCTTGGCAATATTGCGCCCGCGCAACAATGCATGCTGTCATCCCTGCTTGGCCGTTCCAGGAAAGAAGCAGGACCCCTGATCAAGGCTGGGGTGCAAAGGACCAAGACGACGCCGCCCTTCCGTCCCTCCCCTCCCCCTGCTAACCGCCTCCCCCATGGCAAGCGCCCCCGACGCCAAGGACAATGAGGCCGAAAGCCGGAGCATCGGCAACCTGAGGCTCGTCTACCGGGCCGCTGCCCGCTACCCGGGCCGGATCGCCGCCGCGATCCTCTTCCTGGGCCTGAGTTCGGCGGCGACGCTCGCCATCCCTTTCGGTTTCAAGCAGGTCATCGACCGCGGCTTTGCGGGCGGCGAGATCAGCAGCGGCGCGGTCACCGACGCTTTTCAGTATCTGCTGATGATCGTCGCCGTTCTGGCGATTGCGACGGGCTTCCGCTTCTATTTCGTGAGCTGGCTTGGCGAGCGCACCGTGGCCGACCTCCGCCGCCAGGTGCAGCGCAACCTCCTCACCTTGCCGCCGCGCTTCTTCGAGGAGAACCGCCCGAGCGAGATCGCCTCGCGGCTTACCGCCGACACCGCCATCCTCGAACAGGTGGTCGGAAGCTCGGTCTCGTTCGCACTGCGGAACCTCGTGACCGGAGTCGGCGGGATCATCTATCTCTTTGCCTTGAGCCCCAAGCTTGCGGGCATGCTGCTCGTCGCCATCCCCTTGCTGTTCGGGCCGCTGATCCTGTTCGGCAAGAAGATCCGCTCTTTGTCGCGGGACAGCCAGGATCGGATCGCGGACGTCGGCGCCAACGTGTCCGAGGTGCTGGGCGCCATGCGGATCGTTCAGGCCTTCGGGCAGGAACAGCGCGAGGAAGGCCGCTTTGCCGACACGGTCGAGCGCGCCTTTCTCACCGCCCGCGCCCGAATGCGGCTCCGCGCGGTCATGACCGTGGTGCTGATTGCGCTTTTCTTCGGCGCCATCGTGCTCGTCATCTGGCAGGGCGCTTTGGACGTTGCCGCCGGGCGGATGACGGGGGGTGAGATCGCCGCCTTTGTCTTTACCGGCGTGCTGGTCGGCGGCGCCTTTGCGGCCTTGTCCGAAGTTTATGGCGAGCTGCTGCGCGGCTCGGGTGCGGCAGGCCGCATTGCCGAGCTGATCGCGGCCAGGGCCGAAATCCGCGCACCGGCTCAGCCGGTGGCCCTTCCCTACCCCGCGCGTGGAACCCTCGCCTTTGAGGGCGTGGAGTTCCGCTATCCCACCCGCCCGGACGACAAGGCACTGAAGGGCCTGTCGCTGAGCGTCGCGCGGGGCGAAACGGTCGCCGTTGTCGGCCCTTCGGGCGCAGGCAAGTCGACCCTCTTCCAGCTCGCGCTTCGTTTCTACGATCCGCAGGGCGGGCGCGTGACCTTCGACGGCGTCGATGTGCGCGACTGCGACCCTGCCGAGCTTCGCCGGCGCATCGCACTCGTTCCACAGGAAACGGTGATCTTCGCCGCCAGCGCCCGCGACAACCTCCGCTATGGCCGCTGGGACGCGAGCGAAGCGGAAATCGAAGCGGCTGCGCGTGCAGCCAATGCCCACGACTTCCTGACAGGCTTGCCCGACGGCTACGACACCTTCCTGGGCGAAGGCGGCGCTCGGCTGTCGGGCGGGCAGCGGCAGCGGATCGCCATCGCCCGCGCCCTGCTGCGCGACGCGCCCCTGCTGCTGCTCGACGAGGCCACCAGCGCGCTCGATGCGGAAAGCGAAGCGCTGGTGCAGCAGGCGCTCGAACGGTTGATGACCACCCGCACCACCGTCGTCATCGCGCATCGGCTGGCGACGGTGCGGCAAGCGGACCGGATCATCGTCATGGACGAGGGCCGGATCGTCGAGGAAGGCAGCCATTCGGCGCTGCTGGCGCGCGACGGCCTTTATGCCCGGCTCGCCCGGCTGCAGTTCGACCTGGCGGCCTGAGGGGAGAGCATGAGCGAGCAGACCATTATCGTCGAGGAAAGAGACGGGATCGCCCGCCTCACCCTCAACCGCCCGGACCGGCTGAACAGCTTCACCGCGGCCATGCACAAGGAGCTGCGTGAGGCGCTCGACCGGGTCGCGGCCACGGCCCGCGTAATCGTGCTGACCGGTGCTGGGCGCGGCTTCTGTGCAGGCCAGGATCTCAACGATCGAGCCGTAGCGCCGGGCCAGGCGGTCGATCTCGGCGAAACGGTCGAACAATGCTGGAACCCGCTGGTCCGCCGCCTCGCCAGCCTCGACCAGCCGGTGATCGCGCGGGTGCACGGGGTCGCGGCGGGCGCCGGCGCCAACATCGCGCTCGCCTGCGACCTGGTGGTGGCGGGCCGCTCGGCGAGGTTCATCCAGAGCTTTGCCAACCTCGGCCTCATTCCCGACAGCGGCGGAAGTTGGCACCTCCCTCGCCTCGTCGGCCAGGCCCGGGCGCTCGGCCTTGCGCTGACCGCCGAGGCGCTGCCGGCGGAGAAAGCAGCCGAGTGGGGGCTCATCTGGAAGTGTGTCGAGGACGAGGCGCTGGATTCCGAGGTGGATGCGCTTGCAAGCAAGCTCGCCGGCCTTCCCCCGCTCGGGCTTGCTGCGATCAAGAAGATCATCCGCTCGAGCGGCGAGCGGACGCTCGACCAGGAACTCGATCTGCAGGCGAGCGAGATGCGCCGCCTCGGCTTCACCGAAGACTATCGAGAAGGGGTGGCGGCGTTCCTCGAGAAGAGACCAGCGGTGTACCTGGGGCGCTAAGTCAGGTTGCTTCCTTTATAGGGGCGCAGGCCCCCTCGGTGGCTTCGCCACCTGTTCCCCCGCAAGCGGGGGCACGGAGGTCTCGGTGCCCCCACGAAGTGGGGGAACAGGTCAGCGCAGCTGACCGAGGGGGCCTGTCCGAGCCCATAACAACCCTGCTAGACCCACCCTCATGAAAACCCAGCAACTCCTCAACTTCGCCCGCGGCGAGTGGACCCCCGGTGATGCGGGCAGCCTGACCGAGCTCCCGAGCGCCATTGATGGCAGTCCGGTGGCGCTGACCGGATCGGGCGGGCTCGACTTCGGCGCCATGGCCCGCTTCGCCCGCGAGGTCGGCGGGCCGGCGCTGCGCGCCATGACCTTTCACGAGCGGGCGCGGATGCTGAAGGCGCTCGGCCTCGCCGTGCTGGCGCGCAAGGAGGAGCTGTACGATCTCAACTATGCCACCGGCGCGACCCGCAAGGATGGGTGGATCGACATCGAGGGCGGCGCAGGGACCTTGCTCAGCTTCTCCAGCAAGGGCCGGCGCGAACTGCCCGACGCTCACGTCCTGCTCGACGGCCAACTCGAACCCCTGAGCAAGTCCGGGCTGTTCCAGGGGCAGCACATCTACACTCCGCTGCAGGGCGTGGCGGTGCACATCAACGCCTTCAACTTTCCCGTCTGGGGCATGCTGGAGAAGCTTGCCCCCACCCTGCTCGCCGGGGTTCCGGCCATCGTGAAGCCGGCCAGCGCCACCGCCTGGCTTGCCGAGGCCGCTTTCCGGGTGATGATCGAGGCCGGCGTTCTTCCGGCCGGCGCGGTGCAGCTGGTGGTGGGCGGGGTCGGCGATCTGTTCGACCATCTGGCCGGCCAGGACGTGGTGAGCTTCACGGGCTCGGCCCAGACCGCGCTCAAGCTCCGCACCCATCCGGTCATCCAGCGCGAGAGCGTCAAGTTCATCGCCGAGCAGGACAGCCTCAACGCCTCCGTCCTCGGTCCCGATGCGGCGCCGGGGTCACCCGAGTTCGACCTGTTCGTGGCCGAGGTCGTCAACGAGATGACGGTCAAGGCCGGGCAGAAATGCACCGCCATCCGCCGGGCGATGGTGCCCGCTTCCGTACTCGACGCAGCGGAACGGGCGATCGCCGAGCGGCTCGCCTCCCTTCCCGTTGGCGACCCGCGCGCCAAGGAGACCCGCATGGGTGCGCTGGTCAGCAAGGCGCAGCGCGACAGCGTGCGCGAGGCGGTGGCGGCGATCACCGCGGCCGGGGCGCGGATTGCGGCGGGGGACCCGGGAGCCAGCGTCGGGCCGGACGGCGGCGCCTTCATGCCCCCCGTGCTGCTCCGCGCCGACGATCCCTGGGCATGCGAGGCGGCGCATGACGTGGAGCCGTTCGGCCCCGTGGCGACGCTCATGCCCTACGCCGACCTTGCCGACGCAGTGCGGCTGGCGAACCGGGGCAAGGGCAGCCTGGCCCTGTCACTCTTCACCCATTCGGGTGAGGCCGCGCGGGAGTTCGTGGCGGGCGCCGGAGCGTTCCATGGGCGGATGCTGGTCATCGACCGCACCAACGGCAGCCACTCGACCGGCCACGGCAGCCCCCTCCCCGTCCTCGTCCACGGCGGCCCCGGCCGGGCCGGCGGCGGCGAGGAGATGGGCGGGGTGCGCGGCGTCACCCACTATATGCAGCGCACCGCCCTGCAGGGCTCACCGGCGATGATCGCGGCGATCACGTCCCAGTACATTCCGGGCAGGCCCAAGCATGTGGTCGACGTGCACCCCTTCCGCCGTCGGATGAGCGAGCTTGCGATCGGCGACACGCTCAGGACCGCGAGCCGGACGGTCACCATCGAGGACATCGAGCACTTCGCCCATTTCACCGGCGACACCTTCTACGCCCACATGGACGAGGAGGCGGCCAAGGCCTCGCCGATCTTCGAAGGCCGGGTGGCCCACGGCTATCTCATCCTGAGCTTCGCCGCGGGGCTGTTCGTCGATCCCGATCCGGGGCCCGTGCTGGCTAATACCGGGCTCGAGAACCTGCGCTTCCTGACCCCGCTCTACCCGGGCGATTCGATGCGGGTGGAACTGACAGTGCGGTCCAAGAGCCTGAAGGGCGAGGAGACCGGGGTGGTGCGCTGGGCGGTGGAGGTGCTGAACCAGCGGGACGAGCTGGTGGCGGTCTATGACCTGCTGACGGAGAATATGCCCTGACGAGGGAGCACTGGGCCCCGGCTTACGCCGGGGAACAGTTCCGCTGAAACTAGCGTATCCCCGCGATCGCCTGGTCGATGAGCGCCTTGTCGCTGGCGGCGTCATGGCGGTCGGCGATGAGGCGGGCGGCGGCCTTGGCGGCGGCGTCGGCGGCGGTGGCGCGGAGCTGCGACAAGGCGGCGCGCTCCTCGGCGGCGATCTTGTCCTCGGCCATGCGGGTACGGCGCTCGACCAGGGTCGCAGCATCGGCTTCGGCCTTGGCGCGGATAGTCTCGGCCTCGGTCCTCGCCCGCTCGACCATGGCCGCGGCTTCGCTGGCCGAAGCGGCGGAGCGCGCCTCATATTCGGCCTTGAGCTGCTCGGCCTCGGCGCGAAGGGCCCGCGCCTCGTCTAGCTGGGCACGGATACCCGCGATCTTGCCATCGAGCGCCCTGCCGATCGCTGCCGGTACCTTCTTGTAGAGAAGGATGGCGAGCACGATCAGCATCGACACGCCGACCAGCATGGTGGCGTCAAAGCCCAGCGCCTTGGGCGAGCTGTGCGCCTCGCTGCCGGCGACGACTTCGGTGTTGGTCTTCTGCTGGAGATCCTCAGCCACGAACGAGCTCCTGCTGGACGGCACTGCGGGCGGCCGTGTCGTCGATGGTCAGTCCCGCGACGCGCTGCACCATCGCGGCGGCGGCTTCGGCCGCGACCGACTCGATCTCGGCCTGCGCGGAGGAACGGGCCTCGGCGATCCGCTGCGAGGCGGCGGCGAGCCGGTCGGCGGCAACCTGATCGGCTTCCCTGACCCGCGCCTCGGTAGCGAGCGCGGCCGACGTCTTGGCCTCGTTCGCCACGCGAGCGGCCTCGGCCCGGCTCTGTTCAAGCGAGGCACGATACTGTTCCTCCAGCTGGTCGGCCGTCTGGCGGGCGCTGGCGGCAGTAGCGAGGTCGGCCGCGATCTGCTGGTCGCGCAAGTCAACCGTGCCCTGGATCTTCGGCACCATGCCGAGACCCACGACCAGGAAGATGAGCCCGAAACTGATCGTCAGCCAGAACAGCTGCGACGCGAAGATCTCGGAGATCTGATCGATCTGCGGCACGGCCGACCTCGACGGTAAGTGGTTAGGCGACGAACAGCAGGATCATCGCGACGACGAACGCGAGCAGGCCGAGCAGCTCGGTCACGGCGAAGCCGATGAACAGGCGGCCCTGCTGGCTGTCGGCAGCGGCCGGGTTGCGCAGCGCGCTCGACAGGAACGAGCCCCAGATATTGCCCACGCCGAGCGCGGCCATGCCAACGCCGATGGCGGCGAGACCAGCACCGA
>ERZ1066120.709-NODE-709-length-27400-cov-43.960834_pt1 | contig 27400 bp, 21 predicted proteins | sample MGYA00382767_ERZ1066120 | MGnify/ENA primary metagenome ERZ1066120 (study PRJEB33369, sample SAMEA5778350) | biofilm metagenome | biome: Industrial cooling water; feature: Water cooling tower basin; material: Biofilm | place: United Arab Emirates | collected...
CCCACTAACCATCGACGAGATCAAGACCCATCTAACTTTGCTCGCAAGTAAAATTTAGACTTAATATTAAATGGGCGCTAAGGGACTTCCAAGTAAAAAAATCTCCAATATTTTCTTGTGGAATGGGCATCCTGCCCGTTAATTCAAAGGAGGCGTTTGCTTGGATGCCCACCCCACAAGATGGAGAATTAAATTTTTGGAAGTCCCTAAATCAAACGCCCGTTAATTATATCCACATCGAAATTTCCCCACGCGCACGAACTTACTAAAAATCTATTTTTATGAGGAAGAGAAAGATTAATAACTCTGCTATTACTGTATAAAATTAAAATAAAAGTGCGTCAAATATGAAAGTTATTTCTGCGTATACAAGATTGCTCGTCTCAGATTTAGAAGCTTGCTTTCTCTTTTATAAATAATTTATGAAATTTGAAGTCAAACAAGAAGACATAGAAGACGGTTATGCTGAATTTGTAATTGGAAACATGCGTCTTAATCCTCTCAAATTCCAAGCTCAAGAGCGTACTATATATAGATTTAAATAAATTTTAATATCTGAGTATGAGAATTACAGCAATTTGCGCGCGTAACCTATTTGGAATATTCAATCATACTGTCATCATGAAACTAGCTGAACGTATCACAATCATTTATCGTAAAAATTGTGTTGTAAAACCGCTTTACTTAGAATAATTAATGGTTTCTTTAGTCTAAATAATTACGAAATATATAAGAATAATTTTGATTAATTGAGAAGACAATTTAATTATTATAGTTATATACGAGTAAACTAAGTAAAAAATAATAGATTATATTGAGTTATAAAAATTAAAACTGGAATGAAAAAAGCAATTTAAAACTAAAGTATTAATATCTAAAATACTAAATTTTACATCATACATTATAGAAACTATTCCTCAATTAGAGAGAATCTCTTTTAGAGCATGGATTCACCTTGACACTAACGAAATTCTATCTTTAAAACTGCCCGTTCGCTCATTTTTGACCTCTCGATTTAATTAAGGCTTAGTGGGCTTGTAATCCAGACTCATCAATGGATTCAGGCTTTTTTTTTGGTACAGGACTTTTAGTTATTTTATGATTTACGCTACTCCTATGCCTCAAATAATCGCCTCTCTTAGGCTTATGTGATAGTTATAAATATTACTCAAGATTAAATATTTACTTATAAATAGCATTTTTCCTTTCATATCAAGGCTTTAATTCCCCTTTAGCTCTAAAAATAAGCGAACACCCAGTTAAAAGATGTATTTGAAAAGTTTATTATTTTCTACTAAGTAACTTACAATAGGAAAATTGCTTTAACAGCAAAACAATTGTTCTAATACAATGCTTAATTTAAAGTTATTTTAAACATGACTTTTCTTATATTTTACGCTAAACTAGTATGTAAAGGAGGTGTTGTAATTCTGCATTTATGTAAAATGTGTTAACATAAGTTTCTTAAAGGAGTTAAAATTGCTTATTAATTTATATTATTGTAACTTTAAATACTACTTTGCAACAAAATTCATATGTAATATAAATAAATATACTTCAAAAACATGAGAATTAAAGAAATTTCCGTAAAAAATCTTTTTGGTATGTTCAATCACATAGTTTCTATGAAAAATGATGATAGAATTACTATAATTCATGGCAAAAATGGAGTAGGAAAAACAGCTTTACTAAGGATGATTAATAGTTTATTTAATTTTAAAACTTTTGAGCTTTTTAATATACCTTTTGAAGAATTTTGTGTAACATTTGAAAACGATAGTTACATTAGAGTAAATAAAGCTACTAAAAAAAATAGTAATAGACAAAATATAATTTTACATTATAGGGAAGTCAGTTGGAAGAAAGAAGAAAGTTTTGAAATCAAAATTTTAAATACAAAGAGTATAGATTTACAAATAGGAATTATAGATTCAGCAATTCCTGAGTTGGAAAGGATTGGCCCCAAAAATTGGTTAAATATAAATACTCAAGAAGTATACTCTCTTCAAGACGTTATTGAGCAATTTGCCGAAAGACTTCCTGTAGATCACAAATTACAAGAACAGCCTGATTGGCTCCAAAAAATAAGAAAATCTACTCATATTCGTTTCATTGAATCTCAAAGATTACTAAATTTGTCTCATAGTAGAGAAACAAGATATTTAGGACAACGACCATCAATGATGTTATCAGTTGCAAATTATGCTGATGAGCTAGCGAAAGACATCAAAGCAAAACTTGCTGAATATGGGTTATTATCTCAATCACTTGATCGAACTTTTCCCGTGCGAGTTGTTCAGCGAAAGTCAGCTACAGATTTGACTGATGAAGAACTTCGCAAAAAACTTAATGAGTTAGAAGAAAAGCGTTCCCATCTAATAAGTACGGGGTTATTAGATAAAGATGAAAATCCTAACTTCCAAGTGCAAGAGCAAATTGACGAAAGTACAAAAAAAGTTTTATCTGTATACGTAGATGACGTTGAGAAAAAGCTTAGTCTTTTTGAGGATATTGCAGAAAGAATAGATATTTTTAAAAGAATTATTAATCAACGATTTTCTTACAAACAAATAAGTATTAAAAAGGAAAAGGGATTCGTCTTTACTTCTAATGGTAATTCTTTATCTCCTGATAAATTATCATCTGGAGAACAACATGAATTAGTAATTCTTTATGAATTATTATTTAAGGTAATACCTAACTCTTTAATTCTCATAGATGAGCCAGAACTGTCACTTCATGTAGAGTGGCAAGTTCAATTTATCAAAGATTTACAAGAAATTACTAAAATCTCAGAACTTGACGTATTATTAGCAACTCACTCTCCTGATTTGATTCATGATAGATGGGATTTGACTGTAGAATTAAAGGGAAATAATGAATGAGAGAATACATAACTCCCGAACGTATTGCGAATCAAATACGTTTGAGGCGCAGTAATTTCCTTGGCACCTTTATTATAGTAGAGGGACGCTCTGATAAATTAGTCTATGAGCGTTTATTTTGTACAGAAAAATGTGAATTCTCTATTGCTTCTAATAAAGATAATGTTATAAATGCTCTAAATATTCTTGACCAAGATAATTTTAAAGGTGTGCTTGCAATTGTTTATGCTGATTTCACTATACTTGAAGGTTCTGTTCATATCAGTAGTAATTTACTGATAACCGATGACCATGACCTTGAAATAATGCTAATTAAATCACCTGCTCTTGACAAGCTTCTTCGTGAGATAGGTAGTGAAGAGAAAATTCTTAAGTTTGGTAAAGATGCTCGCAAAGCGCTTGTTGAATGTGGAAAAATTATAGGTTATCTAAGGTGGACTTCTCTTAAACATAATCTGAATCTTAAGTTTGAAGAATTAACTTTTAGCAAGTTTATCGAGCAAAAGTCTTTAACTATAAATACTTTGACGCTTATACAAGTAGTTAAAAATCATTCTCAAAAACCTGCGCTAGTGGATAAAGAAGTCGAGAAGCTATTAAATGCATTACAAAATCCGAACCATGACTTATGGCATGTTTGTTGCGGTCATGACCTCATTTGCATTTTGTCTATAGGGTTATGTAAGACACTAGGGTCATGCAACACAAACGATGTTAAGCCAGAAGTATTAGAAAGAGAGTTACGTCTTGCCTACGAAGAGTCATATTTTCGTAGCACACAGCTTTATATATCAATTCAGAATTGGGAGAAAAATAATTCTCCTTATCAAATTTTTTAAATAATAATTACATTGATGTTTCCGCTTGAATTTCTTGAAGAATTCTTGTAACCTCCTCTTCAGATTGTATATGTCTCGCCAAAACTTGTGCTGTAGATTCCATAAGGCGCCCAGAAAATTGCTTCGCTAAGTCCTGCCTTAAACATTGACCAATATAAAACTTAAGTAAAGCTTCTACAGACATATCCCTAATAGCAGCTATTTTTTGAAGCGATTCTAATGTATCAGTTGGTATTTTAATAGAAACCGTCTCAGTCGGACGATGACGTAAATTTAACTTAAGCTCTTCTTCAGGATTCTTCATATAATTTTCTTTCTGTACGATTAGCTGGACGTGCTGATATTATACGTGTCCGTTGAATGCGTTCAACATAAACAACTAGCAACAAACGTTGCTCCAACGAATAGCCGATGATGAAATCACGCTGTTCGTTGTTTGCAGAAGCATCACCAGTTTGGTAGAAAGGGTCTAGAAAAACTTCTGCCGCTTCTTCAAATGTAACACCATGTTTATCTATATTACTTTGTGCCTTATTTTCGTCCCACTCAAATTCAATACCTTGCAGCCTATATACAAATTCCATTTTATCTAACTTTCTACAGTTTATTAAATATGCTATAATACGACAGCGCATTTATCTAAATATAAGTAATATAAATATATAAGTAATATAAAGAATTAAATAGTTAAACTTATGAAACAGGCATTCATAGCAAGTGTATGGCAAGAGGATAACTGGTTTGTAGCACAATGCTTGAAAGTTGATATTGCAAGTCAAGGGGAAATCGAAGCTGAGGCTTTAGTGAATCTAAGCGAAGCGTTGTTATTACATTTTGAAGCACCAGTAGCTACAGTGGCGCCTCAAATTAAGACTTTTGAGGTAGAAATAGCGCCCACATATCTCTACCCCAGTGAAATTACTGAAGGCATTATTTGAATTGTTAATTTAAACTGTACGTGTTTTAACTAGCTTTTACAACAAAGTTAATCAAACAAAAGATTGATGAACAGGTTAAAAGAAATCAGCATCTTTTGGAGAGAGTCATTGATAAACAGGTTTCAGCAGATTTTAGAAATGCTGAATCTCAAATTAATGATTATATTAAAAAGTTTCAGGATGAGTTTGACGCTTTGTTGAAAGAACGGGAGACTAGAGAATTTGAAAAAATGCAAATTCGTGCTAGTCTTGAAGCTGATTAATAGAGATGCTTCGTACCTCAGCATGACATTAATAGAGATGCTTCGTACCTCAGCATGACATTATAGAGATGCTTCTTGTCCCCCCCTTATTAAGGGGGGTTAGGGGGGATTAAGGTAAATTTTGAAACACGGTGTCAATGACTTGCTTGGCTTTTACGTCTAATGTATTCCAATCCACTTCTCCTTGTTCATCGATTAAACTAGTATCTATAGATACTGCTTCGCCTGACGCATAATTTTGGAAACATACTTCGTAACATAATTCCCATATATCAATGTTGAGTCGCTGCTCTTGACGCTGTAGACACAGATGATATCCTGGATGGGGCATTGGTAGTTTTTCGAGGGTGCGCTTGATATCTTCTGTTCGTTCCGGGGTTGCAGTTTCGAGTTCCTCTACTAACGAAGTTACCATTGCCTTGGTTTCGTCGCTGGTACCCGGCGCCCATACTAGTACGTCTTGATAGGTTCCTTTCCAGTTTGATACGTCAAGCTGTTTGCGGATATTGTCGATGAGACGGATAAATGCTGGTTGCATCAGGGTTTCTGCCTGCTGCCATATGTTGGAGTCGGTTATCTTGGGTGGCATAAGTGATTTTTTATACTCTGGTATTAAAATTCACGAACTAAATTCAAAAACTATGTTTAAAAAAATATTTACGAAAAAGTTGGGTTTAATGCAAAATCTTTTATTAAGATAGCGGATTTTGCTGCGGAGGATTTGGAGATATTTATTACCACCTGTTTATTCAGGTGTCAACAAGCTTGGAGGATATATGATTGGCAAGCTACTAGACTATCGTTATAAAGTTATCAGAGTTCTTGCCACGGGCGGTTTTGGTGAAACTTACATTGCTCTTGACACCAAACGACCTGGCAACCCCATCTGTGTAGTCAAGCATCTTAAACCTGCTTCTAGTAACGATTCTAAAATATTTGATACTGCTAAACGCTTGTTTCAAAGCGAGGCAGAAACGCTGGAAAAACTGGGGAGTCATAACCAAATTCCTCGGCTTTTAGCTTATTTTGTTGATAATCAAGAATTTTATTTAGTACAAGAATTTATTGAAGGTCATACTCTTAGTGAAGAACTCGTTCCGGGAGAAACTTGGAGCGAAGGTCAGGTTGTTCAACTTTTAGATGAAATCCTTAGCATTCTCGAATTTGTCCATCAACAGGGAGTTATTCACCGCGATATTAAGCCCGATAATATTATCCGGCGCCGTGGTGACAATAAGCTAGTATTAGTTGATTTCGGCGCCGTTAAACAATTACGCGCTACTGCCTACACTCGCACTGTCGGTGTTCAACATTCATCTACGGTAGCAATTGGTACACCAGGTTACATGCCTACTGAACAAGGTCAAGGCAAACCTCGTCCTAACAGTGATATTTATGCCCTAGGTATTATTGCTATTCAAGCTCTAACTGGTGTGGCGCCTGTAGATTTACAAGAAGACCCCCACACTGGCGAAATTCTTTGGCAAAATGCTTCCATCAGTCCACAGTTAGGTGTCATCTTAAATAAGATGATTCGCTATCACTTTAAAGACAGATTCCAAAACGCTACCGAAGCTCTACAAGCATTGCGTGCGTTTGTACCTGCCGCACCAGAGAATCAGGAGTACCGCAAAACACAGTATCCAATTGTAAAACATTCCTCGCTCTCTTCTCGGCAACAAACAATTGCTGTGGCGCCTGGAAATATAGGTGGTAGTAGTGGATACGCACCAGAAAATGTTAAAGCTATACGTAAAGCAGCAACAGGCCCCGATATATTACAGTTATTCATTTTAGCTTTACTTGCTGGTGGTGCGGCATATGCGGCGCCACAATTCGTAAAAAATGTCCAAAGTCTTACAGCGAATTGGACAAAAGGTGGTGATACCCTAGCATCACAAACTTGTATGGCTATAACCAGCGAAACAGCCAATATTCGTTCTGAACCTGCGGCTATATCCTCTGATACAATTTTGCAAACCGTTTCAGGTCGTACTGCTTTAGAAGTTACTGGTACACGTACAAAACGTGGATGGGTACAAATACGACTAGATACGGGTAAAGTCGCATGGGTTCACTCAGATGTTATTGGTAATAGCTCTGAATGGGCAAACTGTCTACGTGATAAGGGTATTGCTACGAAAATTATTAACGATAGTAGTGCTATTGCTGCGCGTCCAGTACCAAAACCAAAAACAATAGTTGATTGGTTGCCGTTGCCAAATAAAAATCAGGATAACAATACCGAAAGTAATATAGATAAAAATACAGACGAAAATAAAGTAACTACACCAAATATTGATGAACAAACTGAAAAGCAAGACAGCAAAGTAGTCGAAGAAGCACGCGAAAAGTATGAATCTGGTGACTTACAAGGAGCTATTGATTTATTAAAATCGGTACCTGCGGGAATTGAGGAGACAGGTAAAATGATTTCTCAATGGCAGCAAGACTGGTCAAAAGCCGAATCATTATTTAAAGATATTGACGAGGCAGTCGCTAAAGGTAACTGGGATAAAGTCACTTCTTATCAGAAGCAGCCTGAAAAACTACCTAATATTCAGTACTGGCGTGACAAAATCAATCCGCTGTTGCAACAAGCTGCTGATAATATAGCTACTAGTGCCGAAAATTTATCGTCTCAACAGCAGGTTCCTAATCTTGGCAGACCCGCGAAAACCGAAACAAAGGCGCCTAAAAAACAGGACAACCTCACTCTTGAAGAAAATCTACAACAATTTTTCTTTGGTAGTCCACAACCAAATGCAACTCCTAAATCTAAAAAATCTCCTTGAAATTAACCACATATTACATTGTAGTTCATGTCATGAATTTTGATGAGTTGTGGCACAGGCATCGCAAGCTTTGTGCAGTCACGTATTTTTTACCACAGAGACACAGAGTACACAGAGAGAGGAGACGCGCAATATCAACTATCCAAAACTTTTGACATAGACTACAAGTGTTTCGTGTCAAAAGTTTTGGTGTCTTCTCTCCTCTTATTTCTTCCTTAGCGCACTTTGCGTACTTTGCGGTTCGTCTTTTCTACACTACTAGTAAACTAAAGTTATTTTTACTCTTCTCTCTGTGTTCTCTGCGTCTCTGTGGTAAAAAAAATACATAATTGCACAGGCAAGATGCCTGTGCTACAAGTCATCAAAATTAATGACATGGAATACTAGACTCTACGCATGGTAAATATTAATATTTTTGTGGAGTTATAGGGGCAGGCGCCGTTGTTGGTGGGGGTGGTACGGGTGTAGGCGCCCCAGGAACATTAAATTGTTGAGTTGGTTGGGGTTCGGGTGTAGACTGCTTTTGAATATTGGGACGAAATAGATTTGCTTCGTAAAAGTAAACTCGGTCACAATATTGGGAACCGCTATTACAAACTGCCTCAATAGAGACATTGCTGGCATTACTAACATCTAATGATAGTGAATTTTGCTGTGAAGGAGATACAGTACGAGAATCTGCTGGTTTGCCGTCTAAATACACTCTGACATCTACACTTGAACTGCGACTATCACTATCACGCATCCCAAACCCTAAATTCAATGTTTGAAAAATTGGGTTTGGGCTATTATCTGGCTTGATTCTACAAGTTAGTGATGCAGAACGATATCCAGGACCCAAAAAAAATCGACTTGAATATACAGCCCTTCCTATTGAAACATTAGTATTATCTTCTCGTGCAGTACCAGAGCCACTGGCAACACACGTTGATCTGAGTAAATCTACTGGACGTGGTGACCGTTGCGCTTGGACAATGCTTTCACCTATCAAAACCGAAGAACAAACAAGTGCGCTAGTAATTAAAGAAGCAATCCAGCTAATTTTCTGAGTTTTTGGCATAAATATGAATAATTAATCTATCGGCGACGGGTAAAAACCATCCACATCATATATCAGATGTTAGAGACGTGATATATCACGTCTCTACATTTAGTTAATACTGACGCGGAAACGGACAAACCCAAATTGACCACCGGGGACACTACCTAGGTTCGCAATTACGGCGCCGTTGTTGTTGCTGCCAGGACATATATTGGTGAATGTATCTAATGGTGCGAGTGGAGATAAAAATCTACCACCGTCGGCGCCACTACCTGCACCGTTTATACCAATACTGTTGCTGGTAAATGTAGTGCCGTTGGGTACTAAGTCACAGAAGCGTACATTAGTTATGTTTTCTTCTCCCTCGGTCAAGAAATAAACTGTGTATTCTATCTCATCACCCGATTGTACTGGCGCCTCTAAGTTGGGAACTCCTCGAAATCTCTCTGCTGCTGGGAGCGAATCATCGTTATTGTTGTTGGGGTCAGGTACAAAAGTATTAAAATTAGTACCTGTAATCGGTTGCCCGTTACGTGTAGCGTTGGTTATTCGTTTGATTAGCTGGATATTTGGTGTTCCTGCGGCGCCTAATGCTGTTGAACGGAACCCAAAGTCTATATCAAGTCGATTTGGGTTCTCTTGTGTTAAGTTTGCGGCTAAAGTTGTGTTCGTTGTTGGTCTAAAATCATTGTTGGGTCGCAGTGCTTCTACTGTGTAATTACCTATCGGTAAACCTGTAAAACCATAAATACCATTGCTGTTAGTGGTGGTTCGAGAAATCTCTTCACCGTTGGCGCCTCGTAAAATTAAGGTGGCGCCTTGTATACCCCTTTCCCCTTGGTCTTGAACACGGTTAGCATTACGGTCATTAAATACTGTGTCACCTATCGAACCAGTGTTTGAGGGGGCACAAATATTTATTCTGGCAAGACCTATTGTTTCGTCTTGTCGAGGTGGACCAAATTCGGTACCTGGTTCATATAAAAGTTGAACGCTAGTTACTTGACCGGCAGGTGTAACAGATACGTTACCATCTGGTCTACTTGGAAAAGAATTCTCGTTAATACCTACTGCTGTACTTCCTGTCACGCGAGTTGTACTACCAAGTGACTGGAGTGCAACGCTTACAGGATTACTACCATTAAATGCACTAACTGTCACTCTATCTTGGTATGTAAATCCTATATCTCTGGCGCCATCTCGGTCTACATCAAGAATAGTTAAAGGAGATGCAAGCGTAACGGGTCTATCGAAATTTACAGTTAAAGTCGCATTACTACCAACTGGTGCAGGTGCTTTACCAATACCAATATGAAATCTCAAGTTTGGTCCAGGTAAACCACCATAAACATCATTATCAATTCGAGTTCCGTAAATCTCTCTATTAAACTCAACTAAATTTGATTCAATAACTCGTCCTGGGTCACTTTCTGCAAAGCTTAATCTGACTCCTACCCCACCAGCATTTAAGTTTTGAGCGGCAATTGCTTCTACACCAACTGCTGGTTGCCAGTTAACAATTGTTGGAGTTGTACCTGCTGGACATACTCCTGGTGTCTGAGCAACTACTTTTTGATTCGGCGTCGTACCAAAGATGGCTATTTGTGTTACTGCCATCATTAAAATTAGAAAAAAATACCGGAGAGGTTTAATAAATTTTCGTATTTTTCGATTATTGATTTTAATAATTAAAGGTTTCATTGGTTTTTTCCTAGTTAATCATCTAAAAATAATAAAAAAGTTAAGATACGATTAATTCTTCATTAATTATTAATTAACGATAGAATAATAAAGTAAAGGAAGACGCGATGTTGTTCGCGCCTAAAAAATAATTAATTAATACCAACACGGAAGCGTACAAACCCAAAATTCCCACTAGGTATGTTTCCTAAATTTGCTACTACGGCACCGTTATTATTGCTGCCAGAACAAATGTTAGTAAATGTTTCTAATGGTGCAAGCGGTGTTAAATATCTACCACTGTCTGCGCCACTACCAGCACCACTAATGTTGATGCTGTTGTTCGCGAAAGTAGTTCCGTTTGGCACTAAGTCGCAAAATCGAACATTGTTACTAGAATCATTACCTTCAGCAAGAAAATAAACTGTGTATTCAATTTCATCTCGTGACTGCACAGGCGCCTCAAACGTCGAAACTCCTCTAAAACGTTCTGGTGATGGTAATTCATCATCGTTGTTATTATTGGGGTCTGCAACAAAGGTGTTAAAGTTTATGCCACTAATTGGTTGACCATTGCGTGTAGCTCCCGTTATTCGCTTAATTAAACGAATATTTGGCGCCCCCGCAGCACCGAGGCGATTTGTATTAAAGCCAAAATCAACAGTTAATAATGATTGGTTTGGCTCGCTAAGATTGGCTGGTAAAGTCGTGTTTGTTGTTGGGTTAAAGTCATTGTTTGGTCGTAGCGCTTCAACTGTGAAGTTGCCTAACGGTAAATTTATAAAACTATAAATACCGTTGCTATTTGTTGTAGTTCTGCGAACCTCTCGACCGCGCGAGTCACGTAAAATTAAAGTTACGTTCCCAATGCCGGGTTCACCTTCATCTTGTCTACCGTTACTGTTGCGGTCGTTAAATACCGTATCGCCAATTGTGGCGCCAGGAGGAGCAGGAAGACAAATACTAAATCTCGCCAAACCAATAGTTTCATCTTGTCGAGGTTGACCAAATTCTGTACCTGGTTCGTAAAGCAGATCTATACGATTTAACTGACCTGCTGGTGTCGCCGAAGCGTTTGCATCTGGTCTATCTGGAAAAGAATTCTCGTTAATACCTACAACAGTGTTTCCTGTTACACGAGTATTAGGAGTAAGTGACCTTAAAGCAACTCCAACAGGGACATCACCATTAAATGCGGTAACTGTCACTCTATCTTGGTAGGTAAATCCGATATCGCGTTCACCATCACGGTCTACGTCAAGAATCGTAAGGGGTGATGCAATTATTACAGGTCTAGAAAAGTTTATACTTAGAGTCGCGTTTCCAGGTGACGGAGTTTTATCTTGACCGATATTAAACCGTAAGTTAGGACCGGGTATCCCACCATAAACATCATTATCGATACGGGTTTCTGCATTATCGATAACTTGTCCAGGAACACTTTCTGCAAACTCGAAACTTACTGCTACTTCACCAACTTGAATTGTTTGAGCGGCTATCGCAGGCGCCCCAACTGCTGGTCTCCAGTTAACAGGTGTAGGAACATCCCCCGCAGGACATAAATTTTGAGTTTGTGCTATTACTTTTTGTTTAACCATACCTCCAGAAAAAACTATTTGCGTTACTGCTAGCAATAAAGCCAGAAAATAATAACGTAGAGATTTGAGAGTTTTTTGCCATTTTCGATTGACTTTGAGAGGTTGCTCCGCTGAACGATGCAAGCCGCTATTAAACATTAATAAGGTTCGTTTAAAAAAAGCTTTCATCTTTTCCTCAGTCCTATAGACAACACACAATTTTGTTTGCAATGTAGAGACGTGTAAACCGGAGGTTTTCCCGCAGGGATTAATCACGTCTCTACAGCATCACCATTTTTATTTTCACCTCCTACGGGGACGACGCGCGGGTGGTGTTTGATTTTGTCTTCGCTGTTCGATTTGTAAATCGTCTTCTTGTGATTCAATAATGATGTCTACTCCTCGAATATCTTTGAAGATAATTTCCGCACGTCTGTCTCTTGCGAAATCTACAATATCTGTCGAACCTGGGTTAAGAAGTTGTGATTCACCCGCTGAACGTATTGTCATTCGCTCAGGCGCCACACCCCTACGTAATAAGTAGTTACGTGTTGATAATGCCCGTCGTCTACCTAGCGCCAAGTTATATGCGTCACTTGCACGTGGGTCAGTGTGTCCAACAATTTCGATTACAATTACTGGATTTTGTAACAACACTTCTGCCACCCTATCCAAAACTTGTGCAGAAGCTGGACTAATAAACGATTTGTCTAACGCGAAGTGAATATTACGCGGTACACGAATCTTTAATGGTGGTGGTGGTGGTGGTGGGGGTGGTGGTGGTGGGGGTGCCGGTGGTTTTGGTCGCGATGTACACTGCGGTGGCACTATTGGTTGCGGTCGCGAGTTGGGAGTCAGATTTGGAAAAGTCCCCGCTTGACCAATCACCGCTGCTACTGATGGTTCGGATGTTCCATATTTGGGGTCAGTAGCAATGGCGCTAATTCCATCTCCCTCGGTAACGTTCGCAATACTGGTACTAAAGTTACCGTCTTTATCAGCTTGCACAGTTGCTAATGGAACATTTAAGGCGCCGTAGCCATAGTCGTATATAGCTTGTTTGCCACGTTGATAATCGCTTAATTTGTAAATTGTTACCTCAGAACCTGGGTCAGCTTTACCTTGAACGGTTATAGAACTACCTGTTGGTGAGAAAGCGCGCGTTCTAAATTCGGGCGCATTTACTGCACCGTTTCCGGTATCTAGACGACGGTTGCCAGAGTTACGTTTGGGGTTGGCGCCGTCTCCACGTTGAAAGTCGCTAACTTCAAGATTTTGCTGGGTAATTAAGTCGATACTTAATCCTTCAAGCGAGGCAAATCTATTACCACGAATAATATTGCGAACCGCAGGGCTACTGCTACCAATATCGTTACGTGGAAATGATGTGACACTCACCCCTGGCCCGGTTTGATTATCAATTTCGTTACCAATTACTTGATGGTTACTACCCATCAAATATACTGCTGCCCTACGCAGGCGCCTGCCGTTGTAAGTAATTTTATTGTTTTGCAGCAATACATTCCCATCGGGTTTAAATAAATACACACCCGCACCGTCATTCGCACAAATTAAGTTGCCTGTAATTTGGGAATTTGTAACAATACCCTCAAATCGTAAAGCGTCTGGCATTCCAGCCAAACCATTACCCACAATAATATTTTGCGTTACTAAAGTATTTTCACCACGTACAGAAGTAATAATTGCGCTACCGTCGCTGTAATAAATACGGTTGCGGCGAATTGTTGTACCCTGCGAGTTAAACACATAAACCCCAAACGCTGAGGTTTCTTGGGGTATTTGTTCATCAACTGTTAACCCTAACCAGTTATCTTCAATAACAACATTCTTTGGTGGAACATCTTTATTAGAGAACGGGAAGTTATTACCGGGTGTAGGTTGTTGCTTACTTGTATCGGGTGGTGGAAATCTATGGGCAATGACAATATTTCCAGGTGGTGTGGTTAGTGTCACAGGTTTGGGAATACCGTCATATATAAGTAAATTTCCCAATTGCTGTTTAACAGGACTTGCATTAAATCCATATAGACTTAAACCACGCACTGTTATAGCGTCGGCAACTATTGTAAACCCACGGAAAATTTCAATATTAGGCGCCGGAGTTATAGCAACAACTGGTACAGGAATTGCTATTTCCGCTGTCGCGGATTTTGTCGCATCATAACCTGGTTGGCTTGTACCATCTATTACTAAATTAGGAGATGCCAAGTCAGGTAATATTCTTTGCAGTTGAATTGTAGTGGCGCCTGCTGGCAAATTAAACTCAATCCTGGAACCCACAGATGTCGAAGGTGTGACAAGTGCTTTTTCAGCAGGACTAAGTTGCTCTACTTTTAGCGTCCCGTTAACTAGTTCAACTGCTTCCCGTAATGTTAATTGGTTATCTTGCTGAATATTTCCGTCTTGGTTGCTATTTACTATTATTCGCAGTGCCGGAGTCGGAGTTGCTACATTCGCAGGCGCCGTTGGTTGTTGGGCAATATTATTTTTATTAATACTACTACCACTATTAACACCATTTTGTTGACTAAATGCAACATTTGATGGTAATAAAGACAAACTTAAAGCCAGTAAAGTAAGGGGTAAAGGGCAAGTGGTAAAGGGTAATAAAGTTAATTTCCTTTTCCCTTTTTCCTTTTTTTTACTCCTCTGTTTTGACCAATAATGTTTAAATTCTTCCATTAATCCTTACTCCTCTCCTCTACACCTTGAACAGTAACAGCGTTGAAAGACTGGTTGAAGTCAATTGGCGCCTGAGTTAATTTTCTGAGTTTGTCCAAAAGCTGCTGTTGCCCCGATTTACTTACTGGTGTTAGGGGTTTAATTCCTAGTTCACTTTCCGAATGTGTAGGATATGAAACTACATTTTGCTCCTCTAAATGGATATTTTGATTATTAATATCCTTTTGAGGTTGGAACCATGCATTTTCACTCGTCAACTCAGTATTTTTAGTTACTTCTTGAGGTTCACCAAAATCGTTTGTACGTTCATTAACGAAAGATTGAACATCTGTTGGCTGTTTCAACTCACTTTGCTGTGAAACTTTATCATTCTCACCGCAGGGAAGAATCTCTGTAGGATTTGAGTTGTTTAAGATGCTTCCTTCGTCAGCATGACAGTAAGAAGACTTGTCATTCTGACCGCAGGGAAGAATCTCTGTAGGATTTGAGTTGTTTAAGATGCTTCCTTCGTCAGCATGACAGTAAGAAGACTTGCTATTTAAGTTGCTGCTTGATTGATTAATAGGTGTTGTTTCTGGTGTGGTTTGAGGTGTTGTTTGAGGTTGAACCTCGTTATTTGGATTAACTGGTGGATTAACTGGGAATGGATTTGGTGGTGTTTGAGGCGCCGTTGAAACTGGCTGAACTACAGATTCTTGCTGTTGTTTGGGTACAGGTTTTTGTAACCCAAATCCACCTAATAGTTCGTTGAGTTTTAAGCTGACGTTTACATAAAAGCCACCTTCAGAACGATAACCCGAAAAGTCTCTATCAGCGTTAACATCGACGCTACCAAAACTGTAACCTGCTGCTAATCGTAAATCGGGTGTTAAGTAATAACCACTTTCAACTGCTAAACCATATTCGGTGTAGCCGTTGTTACTGTTAGAATCTTGACCAATCCAGCGACCTTCTACAGCTAAATCGGTGCGATAACCTAAACGGTATGTAGCACGCAATTGAGCCAATTTCGCTGTGCCATCAAATCTATCACCTGAAGCAAAAGTTACACCGTTACGTAGTGCAAATTTACCAAAAAATTCCCAACGCCAGTCTGGTGCATAAATACCTTCCATTGAAAGTACATGACCAGTTACCGTTGAACCAATTAGTTGTGTTTCGGGTATTGAGTCGAAATTTTGGCGCCATTCGTATTTGAATAAGGCGTTAAATTTATCGTTTGTTGGGTCGCGATATGCTAAACCAATTCTTAAGTTTGAGGTATCACCGAGGTCTTGAAATCTAACGCCATCAGTACCACCAATGCTGGAAGAGGTTGGTAAAAATACGTTTGCTTCACCTGCTTGTTGATATCTAACTAAAGCTGTTAATGCAGGTGAAATTTTACCCGCCGCTGCAGCAGAAATTACAAGGTTATTGCTTTCGTCGCCATCACGATATTCAAATCTCGTACTAGCTTGAAAATTTGGGTTATCGGTATATTCAAGACCAAGGCTATAAACTGAACCAGAAAATAACCCTAGGGAGGATGCGGTTTGTCCGACTGTATAGTATTGCTCGTAACGAGGTCCAGCAGCAGTGGCGTTGAAAAGATTTCGGAAAACATATTCGTAACCGACACTCATCCGCAAACCAGGCGCCAGTACCCATCTATTATTTAGTCCAACGGCGCCTTGTCCTTGAAGTCCGTTATATGCACTCAGTACTGAATAACGTCCCGTAATTGCAGTGTTTTCAGAGAACTTATGGTCTAGTAACGTGTCGAAAGTAGTTATAGAGTTACCTTGAAGTAATTCGCTACTGTCATAGAATTGATGCGCTAACCGGAATGTCACTCCTTGATATGCTCTCCAATCTAATCCCAGTGTGGTTCTGTTGGGATATAGCGGGTCATTCCCATCAATATTGAGTTCGTTCTGCGCCTGGAATAGTAATGATTCTCCTAAAGGTACTCTTAGACGTGATACTAGTTGATTTGCATCACCGCTAAGAGCGTTATTTACCCTGTCTTCGCGAGAACGATTCACATATTCCACACTTCCTTCTGGACTTAATCGACTAGTACCAAAGCGTTGTAAAATACCAGCGCGGAAAGTTCTTAGTTCGTTACTAATTCTTTCACCAGGACGTGCCAGGGGTTGCGGGTTGAATAAGTCGAAGAAGTCTACAACACGACCGGGTGCAGTACCATAGTTCTCTTCAAAGTCATAAGAAAACCGGAAGCTAGTAGTGTCCGTCGCTCTAGCCAATACAGATGCTCCGTAACGAGTCTGTCCAGGTGAAAAACTGGTCGTAGCATTGTTGACAAAATTCGGTTCTACTGCTCTGTAATAACCTTCACCTAAAACTCTTTCACCAAAGTTGACATTTGCTTCGAGTCTGTACGCATTGCCGCTAACGTTATCTCCGGTTATTAAATCGCTATTCGAGCGTGCTATTTCACCGATAATTTTGCCAACGTTACCAAGTGAAACTAAAAAATCGGCACCGTAAAGTTCAAAGTCATTATCTCCTTGGTCTTCACGCAAATAACTTCCTGCTAAAAATGATTTCCTCTCCAGGTCATTCGAGAAGTTATATTGAATTCGTCCAGCATAGAGATTAGAGTCTTGACCACCTTCGTTTTGGTACGAAACAACTACTCGCCGGACCAAAGTTGCACCAAACGGGTTTAAATCAGTGGCTAATATTGGGCGCCGGAATAGTAATGTACCTCGGTCGTAATCAATTTCGTAATCTACGTCTCTATATAATGGTTGACGCTCAACTACTGTACCGGGACGGTTAATTTCCTCTGCTTCTACATATACAGTTTCACTTCCTGGTACAAGCAGGCGCCGCGATAAGAAGTAATTTCCGCTCGTACCATTAGGTACAAAAGTATCACGTTGAAATCCTTCGATGTTATTGGCGTACATCCCCGTGACTTGCAATGGTCCAAAGTTGTAATTCAACTTCAAACCGTGCAATTGGCGTGTTGTCGCTGTATATAACTGTGAAATGCGAGAAAATTCTTCGGTGTTGTAATCACCCCACATCAAATAATCAGGTTCGGCGCCTGGTATTGATGGAGTTCGTTCAAATCTTGCGTAAACACTATCAATAGACGGTGTAGTCGGAATCATCGTCGAACTATCACCGTAAACAGGATATTGCTGTTCGCAAAACTGAATACTGCCAAATAATCTGTTTCTGCCTTCGCAATCTTGGTTAATGGGACGATAGCTATTAAATGCTCCAGTAAATAACCATTCGCCAACTTTACCCGTGGCAAAAACGCTCGCTTTAAAATCTACCGTTGTACCATCGTCAATTCTACTAGGGTTAAGAAAATCACTAAAACTACCCCAATAATCGGTACCACCCGCACCAATTCGCAAATTGATAATACCTGTAGCGAGTGAAGGACGTAAAAACGTCACAAACTCAACTTGGGTATAAGCCTCTAACGGTGAGTCAATGGTGCTGTTTAATATTGTCGTGTCGTTTTGCTGTGGAAAAAAATCATCCGAGCGTGGACCGACGATGCGGGGATCAAGTTGGTCAACTCTGGGAGAAATGCGCGCACCATCTCTGACTCGAATTTTATCAACTGCCGCCCGAACCCGCACTTGTTGGGGTTTTATATCCGTTTGCAGTGTGGCGATAAATTCCCCATCACGTGCGATAACTTGAAAACCAGAAGCATCACGACTTTGGTCGGCGCCAACAAATTTACCAGCTGAACTAGTTAATGTTACAAGTACATCACCTGTAATGGGCTGACCTTTTTCGTCGGTTAATGTCCCACGTAACCTAATTGTCGAACGTCCATCTGCTTGCGCTCGCTCTTCTCCTGCTGGCGCAATATCTAGCTTAACTTTCTGGGCGGTAAGTCCGACTGGTAAAGCAGTTGGTTGCGTTTGTTGTTGATTAACTTGTTGTGCCGAAGGTTGTACTGAAGAATTAGGCTCTTGATTTTGTAAAGAACTATCCGGGTTTGGTACCGTTGGGGTGGAAGAAGGAATTATCGGATTGTTGAAGGTAGGATTTATTAAATTACTACTTCCTTGTCCGCTCGCTGGTGTTGTTCCTTCTTCGGCTTCGGCTATTAAAGTAGAGCTAGCATTATCGCGACTCGTTGAAAGTGATGGCGCCGTTAAATTTGCAGCTTGTGCTGTTTTCGGTACAAATACACTAAAAATGCCCAACGAAGGTATAAAAATAGCAGCAAGGAAAGGGACGACTGCGTTACCTTTGACGGACATTGCCTTGTGTAGGGCGTAACGTAAAACTGAAGAACCTGGTTTACTTATCGTGTGTGGGGTCTTGACCCTTTGACATCCGTAGTGATTTAGCTGCAATTTATTAGAAATATTCGCGCTTTGATTTGGTTTCTCTAAGTTTGTTTTCATCGTTTACCCTCTGAAAACGCTGGCGTGACTGCAAAATTTACTCGTGCCATACTTCCTGGCGCCAGTCGAATCATTCGTGACTGACTGTTTCTTTCGATGAAGTACTTGTTCGGTGCTAGAGCGTAACCGGGCAAACTCGTTAAATCAAGTGCTGCCGACCGATACCCAGATACAACATTTGCCAACGAGTACAGACCATTTGCATCGGTGACAATGCGGTTGCCATCATCCATGTAAATAACAGCATTTGGCACTCCGGGTTCGTTACGCTGTTGTTCTCCATCAAAGTTTTTATCAACAAATACTCGCCCAATCAAAGTCGCACAGTCTGATATAATACCAGCGCGCACACGCAATGTATGACTCGCCTGATTACTCGTGAGGTTGCCCGCGCGCGCTTGTGCAAGGTTTCTACCCGTTCCGCGTACAGCATCAGGTGTTACTTCTACCGCATAAGAAACATTTAATGATTGGTTTGGTTGTAGCTCTTCGGGTGTACTTATTGTTACCGTATTTCTAGTACCACTGCTTAGACTTATTTGTACAGTTCGGTCGCCAATGCTGCCTCGAACTGACCTATTAATAAAAAGCAATCCTAACGGCAACCTGTCTGTAACCGTGATATTTCTTGCTGCGACCCTACCTGTATTTCTAATTGCTAGTCTGTAAATAACGGTATCACCTGGTTCCGCAGCTGCGCGGTCTCCAGTTTTGATAATTTCTAACGCTGCTTGTCCCGCTCGAACTACTACTTGGTTAGAGTCAACAACCCTACCATTGGGTGTTTCGGGGATATTGTCGGCGCCTACACGCGCAGTATTTGGTATTTCAGTTTGAGCAGAACCAGGGATAATTCCGTAAGTAAATATACTGAGTGTAAAAACCGGAAAAAAGAGGTGCTTACGCCTCAACCACGATAATATAGATGTCATTGTTAGGCATCAACTAATAGAATTGGATTTACTTTAAATCAAGGCTTTCAATTGAATTCAAAACCGTTAGATGTTTCGATTTGTTATCAAAGCCTTACTCCTGGGGGAATGAAGCTAAAATTTTTGATAGTTAAATGCGAACGCAGGCGTAAAAAAAGATGCATTTTTCCTTTAAATTGTTTGTAAAAATTTTTTCTATTTAAGGCACATTATCGCTCATTCTATCCATCCTCACAATATGGTTGACATTTTTACGGCAATTTTTGCTTTATTTTAATTATCTTTGCAATCTCTCTTTAGGAATAACAAAAATAGTAGAAGCATATAGAGACAGTTGTATTACTTGCTAACAATAAAAGATAGCAAGCATATCAAATCGAGCTGAATTTATTCAACTAAACTACAACAGTCACTATAATTTTCAACAACATCAACAACTTCGTATAAAGTAACGATTACTGCTGCTGTGTTGATGATATCTTTGCTCTTCTACGAAAGAGCTTACTTTGATCTCTGTGTGAGGATATAGAACACGTTCATAAAGAGACTGTTCAAAAAGCGCAGACGCATTCTTGGATTATTATGTTCCTGTAAAAAAAACATATCCGCGCATATTTTAATCATGAATAATCATGATGTCTGTCGCTACCTAGAACTCATGGAGGCTTATCCGAGTCACAACACTTTAGTCGATGCAGCCGAATCCCTAGAAGCTAAAGGTAACACTTAAGTAATATTACCCAGAAATGAACCATAAGCAATCAGGGTGATGAAAAATTGTTCAGTATTTTTTCTTATATTGCCACGTGCAGATTTATCCGTATATACTTCATTCGGAAGATATGTGTTATTTTATACGATATGTCCTAAGACGTAGAAGCAGTTAGTAGAGATTTGTTTTTAGAGTTGAGCAATAAAATAAAATTACTTTTTGGTCAGAAACGCAGATTTCTATTGCTGGTATTCAAGAAGTATAGCACTTATAAAAGTTGTGATGGTTCAAGGGCTAATTTCATGATTGAAGCAAAGTGTCATTGTTTTATTATATCTTTATTATATATTTAAAGTGCCACGTTTTTGCTTAGAGTAAATATTTAATAACTGCTCAATTTATTTTGCGGCGCCGCAATAAATTTGATTGAATAACTAATTAATGAAAGTCTCAGTATTTTCTACACGCAAGTATATCATAATACTTATATACTCATTCAAATAACTACTTAATCGATATATTTTGATCAAGCATAATATTAAAATTGATACAAAGTTATATAGAGATAACGTTTAAACTAGTATTAAATACTTAAAAGACAGTTGAAAAACTGTCCACGCAAACTTGTAGCGACTTTATGTAGGACTCAACCTATAGTGAAATAATGTAACAAATCAAAAGGGACAAAGAATATTAGTGATAAAGGTAATTTCAAGCAATGCTTATCACTAAAATCATCGTCCCATAATTAATTTTCAATTGTGCTAGACAAATGTCTAATATGTATCCTCATACTCGTGAGTTTCAACTCGTCTAGCGTCATTGCGACCTGGTAAAAATTCCGCACGACGGGTGGGAGCAAGTGGTGGTGTCGGCCCGGTATATGGATGTACTACTTGAACAGTACGAACAGGGCGTGGTTTTTGTGAGAACAAACTTGACACACCAGCTACAACAATACCCCCACCAACCGTTAAAGCCATTCCTCCCACAGCCCAAATAATTCCAGACGACCACCAAGGAGTTTGGGTTTGCTGTAATGCATTTGCTCGCTGTTGGTTTTGTTGATCTTGTAATGCTCTTTGTTGGGCACTACCAATAACGGATTGAAGTTGGAAGTTGAGTTGTTGGTTTTCGGCTTTGAGTCGGTCGTTGTCACGTTGAAGAGCATCGAGTTGCATTTTTGCGCGCTCGTTGTCCAAACGTAACTGGTCATTAGGAGCATTTGGCACAGGATTTGGAACAACACCAACTCCTGGATAACCGTATTGTCCAAACTGCTGTGGTACTACTTGCTGTGGTACAATCGGCGCCTGAATTTGTGGAGGAACAAAACCAGATTGAGCTGGGTTGCCTGTTCCCTTGAGTAGTACTAATGCTGCGAGTCCAGCAACTGCTACTCCACCAATAAATGCCATGCTTTCACTCATCGCGCCCCCTTCCCTTCAAGCGATGTAACAATATTCATAATTTCCTTATACACTCTCACACTTATTCATCTATTTATACCTCAACTAACTTTATATGACCGCCAAATCTGGATACATGGCACCATCTATTAGTTAACCGTCCGACATACGCTTTATATATTCAAGACGATAACTGTTAAATTGTCTACTACGTAGGGTGATACTCTTGTTACTCTTAACACTTTTTATAATCACCTTTCAGGGTAAAAAGCACTGATTAGTATTGAAATTATTTATGAACTAAGTAATTGCGTGTTTGAGACTATAAATAAATTCACTCACCGACTCTAAACCTTGTTGTGGCGTACCTTCAGCCAAACGTTTAACTACAGCACTGCCGACTATTACCGCGTCGGCGCCCCAGTCTTTAACCTGACGAGCTTGTTCGGCTTGTGATATTCCAAAGCCTACACCGATTGGCTTATCAGTAACCGCACGTATTTGATTAATTAAATCCGATACTCGTGTTTCGATTTGAGTACGTACTCCTGTTACTCCGGTAACGCTGACCAAGTAAATAAAACCCTGTGACGCACGAGCAATAGCCTCAATTCGTTCCTTTGAGCTAGTTGGCGCCACTAACAGCGTTACATCAATATCCATAGCAGCGGCGGGTTCAAGTAGGGTCGCAGATTCTTCCAAAGGTAAATCGGGAACTACCAGCCCAGCAACACCCGATGATTTTACGTCTAGTAGAAAATTATCGATACCGCGATTTAATATTGGGTTGTAGTAAGTAAAAAGAATTATGGGCGCCAAAATTTTTGGTGTGGTTGCTTTCAACATCTCTAACACAGATGGCAGCGTCGTTCCATTTTGAAGTGCGCGTGTTGCTGCTGCCTGAATTACAGGCCCATCTGCAAGCGGGTCTGAATATGGAACCCCCAACTCAATTATACTGGCGCCGTTCTGGTCAAGAACCTGTAAAGCTGCCGCAGTAGTATGTAAATCTGGGTCTCCAGCAGTAATGAAAGGAATTAAGGCACACGAATTAGTTTGCGCCAAAGTCTTAAAACAATCAGAAATAGCAGTCATTGATCAAATATTCAAATTTTATTAGTACTTAGAAACTATTTAGTTTTCTTTTCTTGTTCAATTTCGGCTTGAATTTTTTCTAGTTCTTCGGGGGTAAGCTCGTTTAGACGTTTTTCAAAATAAGCTTCTTCATATTGTTGACGTTGCTCATGGTAAGTCATTTTATTACCGACTGCGCGTCCGAGATAGGTCACGAGCCAACCAATTAAGCCGACGACAAGTACCGCTTGAGTCCAAATACCAGCAGATTGACTATCAAAGCCAAATTGCTGGAATATTATGTACCCTAAGCCACCTGATAAGAAAACGCCTAATACAATAACAATCGCGTCTATACGTCGCATAAAGTTGTCATGACCTATCGAAAAATTATTTGAGCCTGATCTATTATTCTAAGCTTCAATTTGCCGACGCTTGGGTCGAAAATTGAGAAAAGGAGACAAAACGAGCAACCCCGGAAGGAACAAGAATACTAAAAAATACATAAATGCACGCTCGAATGAGCTTACTGAGTACCAGCGTAGCTTCATGTAATACACGATGATGAACGGCAACACTAAAAGATAAGCTCCAGCTAGAGCCAAGTACAGCAGGGGTACAATCATCGTCGAAGATAAAAGCGTCGTCATCATATAAGGTTCTGTTGTTTTGAGATAACTGCACTATTCCCATAATAGGCTCTTTGCCCACTTGCGGGAAGTCCAGTTTGATTGATTTTAACGGTGCCACCTGCTCATAAATCTTGATTCCAAAATTTTTTTCAACTTTTTTGTAAAAATGTTGGACAAATCACATAATTGATGCTCAAATATATAGGGGGCAGTTGATGCCTTCACGAGTAAACCCAAACTATATCTTGGGGGCGTGGCGGAATGGTAGACGCTACGGACTTAGACAACTGAGCCTTGCTGTGAGAAATCCTTCAAGTGTAAGCTCTCAAATTCAGGGAAACCTAATTCTATATTTTTATAGATACGGCAATCCTGAGCCAAGCCAAAGAAAGTAAAGAGTGAAAAGTGCTGAGTGCTGAGTGTTTTTAACTCCTAACTCGTACAGACGTAACTAATTGCGTCTCTACTTCTAACTTATTGGAAGGTGCAGAGACTCGACGGGAGCTACCCTAACGTTAAGCCGAGGGTAAAGGGAGAGTCCAATCCTTAAAACCTACAGTTGATTCAAAGTTGGTAGTAGTGAAAGCTACAAAAGGATGAAAATCCGTTGACCTTAAACAGTCGTGAGGGTTCAAGTCCCTCCGCCCCCATATAATAGACTTTTTAAGAGACCGATTACACTCGGTCTCTTATTGTATTTACTCTTACCACTTTATTCCAATCTGTTTATTTAAATTACTGGGGCTTATTCACTATATCCCCCAGTAAAACATTACGGGCATCCTGCGCTCAAACAGCACTGCTAAATCTTTATTACCTTCCAATTGCAAGGTTTGACTTTTATAAACGTTATCAAAGCACAATATATTGCTATATCTTCACACATAATATTAACGTAAATATGACTACTTCTTTTTTGAATAATTACGTGTTTATTCTCCTCCGGAGACACTCCGTGAACGCAGAAAACCCGCTATTTTACTAATTCATTTGTATAGCTAGCGTAATTTTTATAAGAAAACATCCTGAAAACCCTGACCCTTCAGGGCAGGGATGAAAGGTGTTTGAAAAGTTTACTTTCTCCGACATTAACTATTCACGCTGCTGGGCAATGTAGCGCTTTACGGTTTCAGTACAGATGTTGCCAGCAGTGCTAACAAAATAACTTGGTGTCCACATTGTTGGAAGCTTAAGTAGTTCTGGAAACTCTTTACGCAAATGATGAGATGCCCGTCCTTTGATTCGATTCATCATTAAAGAAGGTTCATCTGTTGGCTTTGCGTTTAAAAACAGGTGTACATGGTCTGGCATAATTTCCATAGCAATAATACGCCATCTATTCTCGTTACAAACCTCGCAGATGATTTGCTGCAATCTGTCCGCTATTGCTCCTACTAGTACTTTCTTTCTGCGTTTTGGTATAAATACGAAGTGATAATTCAGCAGTGATACTGCATTACCTTCGTGACGGTATTCGTCAGGAGAAAATTTAGCCATATTCTGTAATTTTTTTATTTTTGTTGTATAATCATATTGTAGAATAAACTTAGTCAAAAGACAATAACTAAGGAGGTGATTAGTAGTGCAGGTGAGATGGAACTTCAAGCTTAAGCCCAACAAAGGGCATTTAGAAACAATGGAACGTTGGCTAGTTACGCTTAGAAAACATCGTAACTATGCACTGCGTGAAAGAGAGCAAGGATATAGTACAAATAATCAGGATGTGGAGGCAGAAATAGTCTACGCATTTGGTAGTTATTGTGATATAGAATTACGGATAGAATATGGTGCATGTTGTCCTTTAACATGTCCAGTTCTTAAGCATGGTGTGGTGCCAGAAAAACTATCTGTTGCATTCAAAAAGACTAAAGAAAAGTTTGACACTAAGACAGGGAAGTTAATCAAACCTAGTATTGTAAAATGGGATGACGCAAGCGGTATACAGAAAAAAGTAACTACTGAGTTACGTGGTAAGTCACCATACTTTGGAGAAATATATTCTGCTGTATTGCAAGGTAATTTAGAAAGATTAGACGACTCTTACACAAATTTCTTTAAACATGGACGTGGCTACCCAAGCTATATAACCCGACTTGATTCGTTTGAATATAAGCCAGGTCAAGCCAAAATTGGGCTAACTAATAAAAACTACGCTACAGTCTACCTTCCTGGTATTGGAAACGTCAAGTTTCATAATAGCCGTAAAAAAGAATTTGGTTCAGTTACAGATATTAGAAGCGTCACAGTATCAAGGGAAGCAACATACTGGTTTATCTCGGTAATTGTAGAGATTCCTGATTTAATTCAAGAGCTTCTCCCATTTGAAAAAGTCAAGTCAGTAGTAGGAATTGATGTAGGAATCAACAAGCTAGTCGCATCCTCAGATGGTAGTTTCGCCATTAATACAAGACCTGCCACCAATAAAAAGACTGCACGACGTTTAGCAATTCGTCAACGTAATATTGCTCGCAAAGTTAAAGGTTCAAAAAATAGAAAGAAAGCAGTAATCAAATTAGCTAGAACAAAGCATAAAATTGCAGCTAACAGGAATGGTCGTAATTGGAAAATAGCTAACGATATAGTAAAAACTGCCGATGTTGTGGTACGTGAAGACCTTAAAATCAAGAATATGGTCAAACGCGCGCGCGCCAAACATGATGGGAAAGGCGGCTACAAGAAGAATGGTGCTTCTGCAAAATCAGGATTAAATAAAGTAATCCTTGATTGTGGTTGGGGAGATATTTTTAACAAGATAGTTTGGCTTGCATTAAAAGCAGGAAAACATGTAATTGCTATTAATCCCAAGCACACCAGTCAGGAGTGTCCAGCGTGCGGACATATTGATAAAAGTAATCGTGAAGGTGAGAAGTTTTTGTGTACTAATTGCGGTCACACCGACCACGCCGACACGAAAGCCAGCAGAACAATTGCTAGAAAAGTGGGGCTAGACTTCCCAAAAAATAAAAAGTCTCTACGTGCGGACTGCGCGAAAGTTACGGCTGTGAAGAGAACAACCGATGGAGTTGTGTCCAGCAACCATGCCTTTGGGGTGAGTGGTGAGCAGTTGTCACTCTTTGATACAACTGCGTATCACTCGCCCGACAATCGGATAACTAAGAAATACGGCAGAACTTCTTAGTGAATCCCCTCGGCTTTAGCCAGGGGAGCGTCAAACAGCTTCAGCATTTGCTATGTTAACACCACAAAATTAATGACATAGACCATCGGCGCCATTGTAATTTTCCTAGAGGATATATAGATATACGACTTATCCTCTAGGAATTTTGGACGCCATTGTAATTTTCCTAGAGGATATATAGATATAAAGCTTATCCTCTAGGAATTTCGGCGCCATTGTGTTTTCCTAGAGGATATATAAATGTAAAGCTTATCCTCTAGGAATTTCGGCGCCATTGTAATTTTCCTAGAGGATATATAGATGTAAAGCTTATCCTCTAGGAATTTCGGCGCCATTGTAATTTTCCTAGAGGATATATAGATGTAAAGCTTATCCTCTAGGAATTT
>ERZ1066120.711-NODE-711-length-27384-cov-14.574006_pt1 | contig 27384 bp, 27 predicted proteins | sample MGYA00382767_ERZ1066120 | MGnify/ENA primary metagenome ERZ1066120 (study PRJEB33369, sample SAMEA5778350) | biofilm metagenome | biome: Industrial cooling water; feature: Water cooling tower basin; material: Biofilm | place: United Arab Emirates | collected...
CGCCCGGTCGACGGCCTGAGGACCCTGCCATGGACGCGCTCGGCGAGTTCCTGCCGCTCATCGCGATCCGCAATCGTGGCGAGGGTTACGCGGTGTCGAGGGTCAAGGCCGGCGCGGCGCTCGTGGGCCACCCGGCCGGCCCGGTGCGCCCGCCGCTATCGGAGCTGCAACCCGCCGAGATCGAAGAACTCCAAGCCCTGATCAGCAGGCTAGGGCCGCAGTAGGCGCCGCGACGCGCGCCACCGTCGAACGATTCCGAGCCATCGCCCGACCCAAACAACGATCGGAGACTCCATGAAGAAACTGTTCGCCTCGCTCGTCACGAGCGCCCTGCTGGTCGGGGCCGTGCATGCGCAGACCCCGGCCGGCAAGCCGGGTACGCTGGTCGTGCCCTTCCCGCCGGGCGGCTCCACCGACCAACTCGCGCGCGCCATCGCGCCCAAGCTGGCCGAGCGCACCGGCCAGAACTGGGTGGTCGACAACAAGCCCGGTGCCACCGGCGCGATCGGCGCCGGCCAGGTCAAGCGGGCACCGGCCGACGGCAACACGCTGCTGGTGGCGTCGATCGCCGTCTGGGCGGTCAACCCGCACATGCAGAAGAGCCTGGCCTACGACCCGTCCAAGGACTTCGACCTGCTGACCGTGGCCGTGCGCGCGCCCAACGTCCTGGTGGCCGCGCCGGGCTTTTCCGCCAATTCGATCGCCGATCTGGTCGACCTGATGAAGCGCAACCCCGACAAGGTGACCTTCGCCAATTCGGGCACCGGAAGCTCCGACCACCTCACGGCAGCGCTCTTCTGGCAAAGGGCCGCCGTCGACGGCGTTCACATCCCCTACAAGGGCGGCGCGCCCGCGGTCACCGACCTGCTGGGCGGCCAGGTCGACGTCTCGTTCCAGAACATCAACGCCGTGCTGCAGCACATCAAGGCCGGCAAGTTGAAGGCGCTCGCCATCACGGGCGACAAGCGCAGCCCGCTGCTGCCCAACGTGCCGACCTTGTCCGAATCGGGCGTCAAGGACGCGGATGTCTACTCGTGGCAGGCGATCGCCGCGCCGCGCGGCCTGCCCGCCGATGTCAAGGCCAAGCTCCATGCGGCGCTGGTCGCAGCCATCAACGACCCGTCGGTCAGGCCGAAGATGCTCGAGCAGGGGTTCGAGATCGTCGCGAACACCCCCGAGGAGTTCGCGCGCTTCCAGCAACAGGAGCTCGCCCGCTGGAAGGCGGTGATCGACACCGGCCGCATCTCGGCCGACTGAACGGCACCGCGCAAGGGGCATCGATGAACCAGGTTCTCCAAGGCGCCGGCCGGCTAGGCGGTCGGCTGGACACGCCACGCGTCACCGCGATGCGCGTGGTGCCGGTGGCCGGCCGCGACGGGATGCTGCTCAACTTGTCGGGTGCGCACGGCCCCTACTTCACCCGCAACCTCGTGATCCTCACCGACAGTGCCGGCCGCACGGGGTTGGGCGAGGTGCCGGGCGGCGAAAAGATCCGCGCCACGCTGGAAGACGCGCGCGCGTTGGTGGTGGGCCGCTCCATCGGCGAGGCCAACGCGATCCTCAACGCGATGCGCGCACGCTTCGCGGACCGCGACGCCGGCGGCCGCGGCCAGCAGACTTTCGATCTGCGCGTGGCCATCCACGCCGTCACCGCGGTCGAATCGGCGATGCTGGACCTGCTTGGGCAGCACCTGGGCGTGCCGGTGGCGGACCTGCTGGGCGAAGGCCGACAGCGCGACGCGGTCGAGATGCTCGGCTACCTCTTCTACGTCGGCGACCGGCGCAAGACCGACCTGGACTATCGCGCCGAACCGGACGCGCAGGACGACTGGCTGCGCCTGCGCCACGAGGAAGCCATGACTCCAGAGGCGGTGGTGCGCTTGGCCGAGGCCGCCCAAGCGCGCTACGGCTTCAATGATTTCAAGCTGAAGGGCGGCGTGCTGCGCGGCGAAGAAGAAGTCGAGGCGGTTCGCGCCCTGCACGAGCGCTTCCCCACGGCGCGCGTGACGCTGGACCCCAACGGCGGGTGGCTGCTGAAGGACGCGGTGCGGCTGCTGCGCGACCTGCACGGCGTGCTGGCCTACGCCGAGGATCCGTGCGGCGCCGAGAGCGTCTATTCGGGTCGCGAAGTGATGGCCGAGTTCCGCCGCGCCACCGGCCTGCCCACGGCGACCAACATGATCGCCACCGACTGGCGCGAACTGGCGCACGCGATCCAGCTGCAGTCGGTGACGATCCCGCTGGCCGACCCGCACTTCTGGACCATGCAGGGCGCGGTGCGCGTCGCGCAGCTGTGCCAGGCCTTCGGGCTGACCTGGGGCTCGCATTCCAACAACCACTTCGACGTGTCGCTGGCGATGTTCACCCACGTGGCCGCGGCCGCGCCGGGCGACGTGACGGCGATCGACACGCACTGGATCTGGCAGGACGGCCAGCGGCTCACCCAGGCGCCGCTGGAGATCCGGAACGGGCACGTGGCGGTGCCGGACAAGCCCGGGCTGGGCATCGAGATCGACATGGCACAGGTCGAAGCGGCGCACCGGCTCTACCACGACAAGGCGCTGGGCGCGCGCGACGACGCGGTGGCCATGCAGCACCTGGTGCCGGGCTGGACCTTCGACCCCAAGCGGCCTTGCTTGGTGCGTTGAGCCGCCCGGTGTCGGCTGCCGTCAGGGCGCCGACGTCACGCAGGTGTAGCCTGCCGCCTGCAACCGGTCGCCCCCGTTGTATCTCGGGTGGTTCGGATACCGGCACATCGGCCGCGACGCCTGCACCGCGAACGGTGGCACGGCGGCCTTGACCGCCTGTGTCAGCGCGTCCGCCGGCGCCTGGCCGCCCGACGCCCAAGCGTCCAGCGGATCGAGCAGGTCCACCGCGGTGGGCACCGGCGACTGGTCGGTGACGCTGCGCGCATTTCCGGAATGCGTGGACGACGGCGACACGTACAGTCGCACCGACTGGTCGACCGCCGCCCGGCCCAACCGCGCGACCACCGCATCGAAGTAGTCGATGCCCATCTGCGGGCTCTGGGCGCGGTCGGCGGCGTTCTCGCGCAGGATCAGCTTGCCGCCGCGCGCGAAGAAGGCCGACAAGTCCGGGTTGGTGGAATCGACCAGTTCGGAGGTCTGCTGCACGCGCGCCCGGAAGGCGTTCGGATCGTAGCCGCGCACGTCGAAGTTCGCGTCTCGCGCGATCGCGTAGCGGATCCAGTTGCTGCCGTACAGCCATTGCGTGGCGTTGGTCGCCGGGTTCGGCGGGATGGCGGGTGCCGCCGTGCCGGTGACCCAGCGCTGCAGGCTGACCGACGTGCCGTCGAGACTGTCCTCGTGGCCCCACCACCAGGCCGGATAGGACGTCAGCCCGTTGGCGAGCGGGAACGAGAAGCGATAGGGCGAGTGGATCGCCGCCATCAGGCTCAATTCGGCATCCGACAAGCAGGTCGTCCCGGCATCGACACCGCCCGGGCAGCGCAGCGGCTGCAGGTTCACCCGCGGCTGGCAGGCGAGGTAGTTGTTGATGACACCATCGGCCAGACCGTCCAACGCGTCGCACGCGTCCGAAACGACACGCGCGATCAGCGGCACCTTGCCCGCCTGCAGCCAATCGGTGAACTGCGGCGCCTCGTTGCGCACGAACGCGTGGAACAGGCCCGTCCAGTTGATCACCGGCACCACGCTCACGATGCCGTCATAGTCGGCCGGGAAGCGTTGCGCCATCGTCAGCCCTTCGCGCCCGCCCTCCGAGCCGCCGAAGTAGTACATCTTCTGGTGCGCCTGCCCGTAGTACGCCTGCATCAGCGAGGCCGCCACGTCCTTGACCTTCTTGTAGGACGCGAAGGCGAAATTGACCAGCATCTCGTCGTTCAGCGCGAAGGCGCCCGGCTCGCTGGCCGGCGAGGTGGAGGCCTGGTGGCCGCTGTCGGTGCCCAGCGTGGCGTAGCCGCGGGTGATGGGCAGCGGGTCGCCTGGCGCGGCATCACGCAGCGGCGTCATGCCCGTCACCAGCGTGCCGTTGAAGCCACCACCGCCGTATTGCAGCGCCTTGCGGTTCCAATCCAGCGGCAGGTTCAGCTGGAAATTGATGGGTTGGGCCGCCGGATCGACGGGTGCGATGGCGCCCAGCACGCGGCAGTGATCCGGCGTGGACGGGGTGGTGGCGTTGTTGGCCACCGATTGCGGCACGGCCGCCACCAGGGTCGCCGTCGCGACCGTCGCCGTGCCGCTGGGCAGCCCGATCGCGGTGGCCGGAATCACGCGGCCGGCCAGCGTCGGGCACGCCGCCCTGAGTTGCTCGGCGCTCGGCAGCGGGGCCGGACCGGCGCCATTGTCGTCGCTGCCCCCGCAGCCCCACGCTGCGGCCACCACCATTGCCAGCCCGGCCGCTCGAATCAGCCTGGCCGGAAACGCGCTCGCTCGAATCGGTCGTGCTCGTTCCATCGTTCTCTCCAGCGGTAGCCGATCGGATCATTCGCAGCGAAAGCTCGCCGCCTGCTCGATGCTGCCCGTGCCCACATAGCGCGCCACCTGCGGGTACGAGCACAGCGGCCGCGTGCGGCCCGGCCACGGCGTCTGCGCGCTGGCTGTCGCGACCACCGCGGTCGGCGCCTGGTTCTGCTCCACCCACGCGACGATCGTCGCCAACGGATCCCACTGGTCGACCGTCGGCCCGCCACCGCAGTGGTTCTGCCCGGGAATCGGGATCAGCCGCGCGAAGGACTGCGTGGCCGTCAGACCGCCCGCGCCGCCGCCGTTGGCCGCCACCACCCGGTCGTACCAGCGCGCCGTGTCGTTGAAGCTGAACACCGGATCGGCGATGCCGTGATAGACGATCATCTTGCCCCCGCGTGCGCGGAACGCGGACAGGTCCGGCGAGTTGGGCGCCATGAATTGCATGGCCGACTGCGTGAACGACCCCGAGGTCGCGAAGATCTTGGGCGCGTCGGTGTCCATGCTGTAGCTCAGCATGAAGCGCACGAGGTCGGTCGCTTCCACCGGCGGCGTGGTGAAGATGTAGGGCAGCGCACCCGCGCCCAGGGTCAGGTTGATCGCGTTGTTCAGGTTGTTGGCATTGGGGTTGCCGAGCTTCCACGCACGCCAGCCGCCGCCGGCGATGCCCGGGTCCCAGGCCCAGTCGGAATACAACTGCTGGCCGGCGGCGTTCCGCGCCCCGGCCATCACCTGCCGGATGACGTCGATCTGCGTGGGCGTGATGCAGCTCGCGGTCTTCGGGCCGGTGCCGCAGGACAAGGCATCCAGCGACGCAGGCGCGAAGCCGCAGCGGCGGTAGTCCCCGACGATGCCGTCGGCGGCACCATCCAGCGCGTCGCACTGCGCGGTGACGCGCTCGGCCACGAGCTGCATGTCCGCCGGGCTGAAGGCGGTGAAGATGAGCGGGCGGCCGGCAGCGTCGTTGGCCGTGGCCGCGCGCGCGAACTGCTGCGAATCGAAGGCTTCGGCCACCGCGGCCTGCGGCAGGTTGAAGCCGGGATTTCCAGCCACCACGCCATCGAAGTGCTGCGGGAAGCGCTGGGACGCCATCATCGCGTGGCGACCGCCGTTGGAACAGCCCAGCACGTAGGAGCGGTCCGGCCCCTTGCCATAGAAGCCCTGGATCAGCGACTTGGACTGGCGCGTGACTTGGTCGAGCGCGTTGTAGCCATAGTCCAGCCGCGCCTGCGGATCCAGCCCGAAGGTGGCGGTGCCGCCGCGCTGGGGGTCGTTGTTCGCTTGGTTGCTGTGGCCTGCGTCGGTGGATACCACCGCGAAGCCGCGCGTCAACGCGTTCGGCAGCCCCGCGCCCACCCCGCCCTTGGCGTCGCCCAGGTTGCCGTCGCTGCCCCCCTGCGCCTGGAACAGGAAGCGCCCGTTCCACGCCGGGTCCGCCGGCAGGCGCAAGTTGAACTGGATGGCATAGGTCTGGCCGTTGACGCCGGCGCGCTCGGCCAAGCGCGCCTGGACGCGGCAGTGCTCGGGCTCGCCATTGGCGGCCGGGACGATCTCGGTTGCGGCCAAGGTCATGCCGGCGGGCGGCTGCAGGAAGGCGGTCGAGCAACGCTCTGCGATGGGGCGGGACGCGACCGGCGGGGTCGAGTCGTCGTCATCGTCGCCGCAGCCGGCGAGCAGCACCGCCAAGGCAGCGAGACATGCGGCTGGGGTTCGGGCAAGTGCGCGGCGAGGCGCACCGGAACTGGGTCGGCTCATCGTCTCCTCCTGATTTTCGTTTTGGTCTCGAACGGCCGGACGAGTCGGCCCTCGCGTGGAACCCTACGCCAGTCCGAGGGCCACACGCAACCTTCGAGCAGGATCGTGGGTCGCGCCGCACCGAGTCCGGATCAGCGAGCGCGTACCAGCGCACCGGCACGCGCCACCGGATCAAGGCCTGCGCGAGCCGACCGGTCTGTCCCTGCCATGCAGCGAAAACAAAGGCCACCAACCCGGGGGCGATGGCGCCCAGTGGGATCGCGATGTCATCGGGCAGGACGCGGCGCCCAGCCGCAGCAGGCACCCACGAGCCACACGAAACAGCGAACACGCACCCGAGATACAGCGCAACCCGGCTCATGGTGGTCGGCTCTCGCCGTCAGCTTGGTGGCGCCTTGCTTCGGGTTCACGCCACGGCGACGCGCAAGCCGAGGTGCTCGACGAACGGGTCGAAGTCGCGGTCGCTGTGCAGCAGCGTCAAACGGCTTTCGATGCATCGAGTCGCGATCAGCGTGTCGATCGTCTTGCGCACCGTGATCCCAAGCGACCGGAGCTTCCGGTAGTTGCGAGCCGCCTGGAGCGCGACGTCGTAGCCGCCGATGTCCACGATCTCCAGGGACGCCAGCAGCGGTTGGGCGCGGTCGAAATCACGGTCGTTCGCGAAGCCTTGCAGCACTTCGGCGACCATCAAGTCGCCGATCGCGATCGTCGTGCCGCCCAGCATCCTGTCGAGGTGGTCCGCTTGCGGTGTCGCGCCGCCTCGGAAGTAATCGATCCAGACGCTCGAATCGACAAGGATCATCGATCGCGACGCATTGCGTCCAGATCGCCTTGCCAGTCCAGCTTGCCGCGAAAGCGCCGTATCTGCTCCTGCTTGTGCAGCCGCAAAAGCGTACGGAGTCCGAGTTCGACCACTTCACGCTTTGTCTTGAGCCCGGTGGCGCGCAAGCTCTCGTCCATCAGCTTGTCGTCGATGACGATGTTGGTACGCATTGATGTGTACGCCGTGAAGATTCATACACATCCTAGCACTGTCCGGCCCGCTCTTGGAAGGCGGCCGACCGCTCGCCGGAGGCTCAGGCTCAGCCCTGGCCGCGCCTCGACTTCCGATGCACACTTCGTACATGACATTTCCCGAAGCGCGCACATGAGCCTCGAATTGTGGCTGCTGTACCTCTTGGCATCGATCGGCTTGTCGCTCACGCCCGGCCCCAATGGGTTGCTGTCGCTCACGCATGGCGCCAGCTTCGGTTTTCGCCGGACCATCTGCACGGTGCTGGGCGGCGCGGTCGGGTTCTTATTGCTGATCGCCGCTTCGCTGGCCGGGATGGGCGCGTTGCTGGCCGCATCGGAACGGGCGTTCACGGTGGCCAAGTGGATCGGTGCGGCGTACCTGGTCTACCTGGGCATCAAGGTGTGGCGCTCGCCGGTCACGGTGCTGGCCGTCGGCTCGAGTGCAGCGGCCTCGGTCGAAAGCCGCCCGCTAAGGATGTTCGCGCAGGGCTTGTTCGTGGCGGCTTCCAACCCCAAAGGCTTGATCTTCTTCGCCGCGTTCCTGCCCCAGTTCATCGTTCCCGGCGTGTCCTACGGCATTCAACTCGCGGTCCTCGGCGGTACCTTCGTGGTCGTCGAGATCATCTACGAACTGATGCTGGCTGGCCTGGCCCAGCGCATCGCGCCATGGCTGGCACGCCACGGCCGTTGGTTCAACCGCCTGACCGGTGGCACGTTCGTCGGAATGGGCGCGGTGCTCGTGGGCACCCAGCGGTAGCCCCCTCACCGGCTCGCGGCCCGCGGCTCAGAAGCCCAGCACCGGCGAGAGCCGTCTGCGCGCCTCTTCCGGCTGGACCTCGCGCCGCTTGGCCGCATCGGCGAACTGGTCTTCGCCGATGCGGCCCACCGCGAAGTACTTGGCCTGCGGGTGCGCCAGATAGAACCCGGACACCGAGGCCGCCGGCGTCATCGCCAGGCTCTCGGTCAAGTCCATGCCGATCTCGCGCGCGCCCAGCCAATCGAAGAGGTCGCGCTTGACCTCGTGCTCCGGGCACGCCGGATAGCCGGGCGCCGGGCGGATGCCGCGGTACTGCTCGCGGATCTGCGCCTCCAGCGTCAGCGACTCCCCGGCGGCGTAGCCCCAGAAGTCCCGCCGCACGCGCTCGTGCAGGTATTCGGCGAAGGCTTCGGCCAGCCGGTCGGCCAGCGCCTTGAACATGATCGAGGAATAGTCGTCGTGCGCGGCCATGAAGGCCCGCTCGCGCGCTTCGCCGCCGATGCCCGTGGTGACCGCGAAGCCGCCGATCCAATCCGGCACGCCGCTGTCCAGGGGCGCGACGAAGTCCGCCAACGCCTGGTTGGGGTTGCGCACGCCGTCGACCACGGGCTTTTCGGTTTGTTGGCGCAGGCCGTGCCAGGTGAACAGGCGCTTGGTGCGCGCCGCATCGTCGAAGACCGCGATGTCGTCGCTGTCCACCGAGGCCGCCGGCGCGAAACCCACCACCGCGTTCGCGGTCAGCCAACGCTCTCGCACGATCCGGTCCAGCATCGCCTGCGCGTCGGCGAACACCTTGCGCGCCTGTTCACCCACCACCGGGTCCTCCAGGATGGCCGGGTACGGCCCGGCCAGGTCCCACACCTGGAAGAACGGCCCCCAGTCGATGTAGCGCGACAGCTCCGCAAGGTCTTGGTTGCGCAGCACGCGCCGGCCGACGAACTTGGGCGGCACGATCTCGCCGCGCGCGCTGCTTCGCGCCCAGTCGATCGGCGTGCGGTTGGCGCGCGCCGCCGCCAGCGGCACCAGCGTCGGCCCCTTCTTGGCGGCATGCTGCGCCCGCACGCGGTCGTATTCGCGCGCGGTCTCGGCCAGGTAGGCGTCCACCGTCTCCGGCGTCAACAGGCTCTGGGCCACCGGCACCGAGCGGCTGGCGTCGGGCACGTAGACCACCGGGCCGGAATAATGCGGCGCGATCTTGACGGCCGTGTGCACGCGCGACGTCGTGGCCCCGCCGATTAGCAGCGGCACCTTGCGGTCGCGGAACCACGGGTCGCGCTCCATCTCGCGCGCCACCATCGCCATCTCTTCCAGGCTGGGCGTGATGAGGCCTGAAAGCCCCACCACGTCGGCGTTCTCCGCCTTGGCTACGCGCAGGATCTCGGCGCACGGCACCATGACCCCGAGGTTGACCACCTCGAAGTTGTTGCACTGGAGCACGACCGACACGATGTTCTTGCCGATGTCGTGCACGTCGCCCTTGACCGTGGCGATCACGATCTTGCCGCGCGCGCGGGCTTCGCCGCCGGCGGCCACCATCGCGGCCTTTTCGGCTTCGATGTACGGGATCAGGTGCGCAACGGCCTGCTTCATGACGCGCGCCGACTTCACCACCTGCGGCAGGAACATCTTGCCCGCGCCGAAGAGGTCGCCGACCACGTTCATGCCGTCCATCAGCGGCCCTTCGATCACCTCGATCGGGCGCCCGCCGCGCGCGGCGATGGCGGCGCGCGCCTCCTCGGTGTCTTCCACCACCCACTGCGTGATGCCGTGCACCAGTGCGTGCGCCAGGCGCTTGTCCACCGGCTCGGCCCGCCAGGCCTGGTCTTCCTCGGCCTTCTTGCCGCCCGCCTTCAATTCGGCGGCCGCCGCGATCATCCGCTCGGTGGCGTCGCCGCCGTCGGCCGGCACGCGGTCCAGCACGATGTCCTCGACCCGCTCGCGAAGCGCGGGCGCGATCTCCTCGTACACGCCCAGCTGCCCCGCGTTGACGATGCCCATGGTCAGGCCCGCGCGGATCGCGTGGTACAGGAACACGGTGTGGATGGCTTCGCGCGCGGCGTCGTTGCCGCGGAAAGAAAAACTCACGTTGCTGATGCCGCCGGACACGTGCGCATGCGGCAAGTGCCGGCGGATCCATCGCGTGGCCTCGATGAAATCCACCGCGTAGTGGCGGTGCTCCTCGATGCCCGTGGCGATGGCGAACACGTTGGGGTCGAAGATGATGTCTTCGGGCGGAAAGCCCACGCGGTCCACCAGGATGCGGTAGGCGCGCTCGCAGATGGTCTTGCGGCGCTCCAGCGTGTCGGCCTGGCCCTGTTCGTCGAAAGCCATCACCACGGCCGCTGCACCGTAGCGGCGGCAGAGCGTGGCCTGGCGGATGAACTCGGCCTCGCCTTCCTTCATCGAGATGGAGTTCACCACCGCCTTGCCCTGCACGCACTTCAGGCCCGCCTCGATGACGTCCCACTTGGACGAGTCGATCATGATCGGCACGCGCGCGATGTCGGGCTCGCCGGCCAGCAGGTTTAAGAAGCGCGTCATGGCCGCGGCGGAGTCCAGCATCGCCTCGTCCATGTTGATGTCGATGATCTGGGCGCCGTTCTCCACCTGCTGGCGGGCCACCGCCAGCGCATCGTCGAAGCGGCCTTCCAGGATCATCCGCGCGAAGGCCTTGGAGCCGGTGACGTTGGTGCGCTCGCCCACGTTCACGAAGAGCGTGGCGTCGTCGATGGTCACGGCTTCCAGCCCCGACAGCCGCAGCGCCGGCGCGATGCCCGGCACGACGCGCGGCGCCAGGTCCTGCACCGCCCGCGCGATGGCGGCCACGTGCTCGGGCGTGGTGCCGCAGCAGCCGCCCGCCACGTTCACCAGGCCCGCCTGCGCGAAGTCGCGCAGCAGGCTGGACGTGACGTCGGGGGTCTCGTCGAAGCCGGTCTCGGCCATCGGGTTGGGCAACCCGGCGTTCGGGTACACGCAGACGAAGGTGTCGGCCTTGCGGGACAACTCCTCGATGTAGGGCCGCATCAGTGCGGCGCCCAATGCGCAATTCAAGCCGATGGTGAGCGGTCGGGCGTGACGCACGCTGTGCCAGAAGGCTTCCACCGTCTGGCCCGACAGGATGCGTCCCGACGCGTCGGTGACGGTCCCGGAGATCATCAGCGGCAGCCGCGGCAGGCCCTGCGCCTGGCGCTCGGCCATCGTCTCGTCGATGGCGAAGAGGGCGGCCTTGGCATTCAAGGTGTCGAAGATGGTCTCGACCAGCAGCAGATCGGCGCCGCCGTCGATCAGGCCGCGCACCTGCTCGCGGTAGGACTCGCGCAGCGCGTCGAACGTGACGTTGCGCGCGCCCGGGTCGTTCACGTCGGGAGAGATGGACGCGGTCTTGGGCGTGGGGCCCAGCGCGCCGGCCACGAAGCGTGGCCGCTCGGGGGTCGCATGCGCGTCGCAGGCAGCGCGCGCCAGCCGCGCGGCCTCCACGTTCATCTCGTAGGCCAGGTGCGCCAGGCCGTAGTCTTCCTGCGCGATGGAGGTCGCGCCGAAAGTGTTGGTCTCCACGAGATCCGCGCCCGCGGCCAGGTACTGCGCATGGATGGCCTGCACGACGTCGGGCCGCGTGAGCGTCAGAAGCTCGTTGTTGCCCTTCAGGTCCGACGGGTGGTCGCGGAAGCGCTCGCCATGCCGGCCGGATGCGCCCAGCCCTCGATAGTCGTCCTCGTCCAGCTTGTATTGCTGGATCATCGTGCCCATCGCGCCGTCCAAGATCAGGATGCGGCGAGCGAGCAGCGCGCGCAGGCGCGCCTCGGTGGGCGAAGAAAGCATGTGTGGGGGAGCGAGGAAGGCTAAACCCTTGATTTTAGCTGGATCCTCCGGGCCGGCTGGGATGCCTGGCCACCAGCTGTCGCGCCGACCTGCCGGTGGTCTCGATCCCCGGCGCGGCGATCGCGGACCGCCCCTACGCCGGAAACGCCGCCGCCTGCCGCTTCTCTGCCGCCAGCAATTCGCGCAGGTAGGGCAACTGCAGCAGCATCGCCTGCTCGCCCTCCTCGATCACGTACGGCACTTTGGCGGTCTCGAACAGGCGCACCCGCTGCTGGAACTCCGGCAGCACCAGGATCACCTCGGAGTGGTGCGCCATGCTGTGGAAGGCCAGCTTCGACTTGAGCAGGTTGTTGGCCATGATGGCCCCCAGCTGGAAAGCAAAGCGGCCGGCGGAGTTGACCTTTTCCTGGTACGGGCTCTCGAAGCCCACCCCAACGATCACGCGGCCGCCATGCTTCATCGCCACGCTGACCGGCAACGGGTCGGACAGGTAGCCGTCGGTCATCAGGCGTCCGTCGAACTGCACGGGCGCGAACGCGAAGGGCAGCGCCAGGCTCGCGCGGATCGCATCGACGATGCGGCCATGGGTGATGTCGACCAGTTCGCCCGTGGCGAAATCGGTCGCCGTGATGTGCAGCGGGATGGCGGTGTCCTCGATCCGCCGGTCGCCGAAGACCGAGCGCAGGCTCGCGGCCATGGCGCGTTCGTCGCGCAGTCCGAAGTTGTCCGCCTTGAAGCCCAAGAGCTTGGGCGCCACCACGCGCAGGTAGCTCAAGCGGTTCGGCCGCGAGGTCAATTCGCGCGTCCAGACCCGCAGCGTGATGTCCTTGGCGGCCGCGGTGTCGTAGCCGAGCGCGATGGCCGATGCGAACAGGGCACCGGCGCTGCAGCCCACCACGCGCTCGATGCCGATGCCGGCCTCGTTCAGCACCTTCACCACGCCCAGGGCCGCCGCGCACTTGACGCTGCCCGAGCCGATCACGAGCGAAACGGTGGGATCGGTGGCCCCGACGACCATCACGCCACCGCCTTGAAGCTGCCGACCGCACCCTCGCGGTCGGGGAAGATCTTGATGATGCCGGTGAAACCGGAGATGGACAGCACCCGCTCCACCTGCGGCTGCAGCGCGGCGATGCGCAGGTCGCCGCCGCCCCGCCGGCAGTCCTTGACGGTGGCCAGCAGCGAGCGCAGCCCCGCGCTGCTGGTGTAGGTGACCGCGCTGAAATCGGCCACCATGCGCACCCGCCCCGCCTTGATGGGCTTCGCGAACGCCGAGGTCAACTCGTCGGCATTCAAGCTGTCCACGCTGCCCTTGATCGCGACGACCGTGACCGCGTCGCGCTCCGTGATTTCGATCTCCACTCCTGCCTCCTATGACGTTCGACTTGCCGGGCTGGCCGGAGCCAGGAATTTGGTGAGCGTCAGCACGTTGCCGCGCTCGAGGTCGTGCTCGTAGCGCTGCAGGTCCGACAAGCGCCGGATCAGGTGCACGCCGAGGCCGCCGATCGGGAGATGCTCGACCGGGCCCGTGCGCACCGGCACCGGCAACGCCAACGGGTCGAAGGGGATGCCGGCGTCCTCGATGGTGATCCGCATCGCGGGCCGCCCGTCGCACCGCGTCGACTCCACCTGCAGGGACATCAGTCCGGGCGCATCCGCAGGATAGGCGTGCGCGATGACGTTGGCGCAGGCCTCCTCGACGACCAGGCGCAGGTCATGGCGGCATTGCGCATCCACGGCATGCGCCGCGCAATAACGGTCGAGCAGCGCCAGCAGCCGCTCCAGGCAAGCCGGCTCGGCCAGGCAGCTGGCGCGCGCCTGGTCCGCGAGTTGGTGGTGCTCGGACATCTTGCCGGGTCGGGCGCTGCGAGGCTCGGGTGAGGAATCGTGCGGTGCGCGGCGTCGTGGCCGCATCGGTCGAGGATTGTGCATCAGATCGGCCCGGCAATGGCTTGTGGACGCGCGCTCCGGCTGTCGCTAGAGTGAACGACCCCCGCATGGGATCCGCCTTCGCCCGTCATGGAACAGCCTTCTTCGCAGCCACCGGTGATCCGCCGCGTGCACTTGCCCGATGCCCAGGCCATGCACGAGTTCCTCTCGGGCCTCAGCGGCACGTCCCGGCGCAACCGTTTCCATGGTGCCGTCAACGGCGTTTCGCCGTCGCTGCTTCGTCGTCTGGTCACGGCCGACCGCGTCCGCAACGCGGCCTGGGTGGCGTGCGTGTGGGGCAAGAACGGCGAAGAGATCGTCGGCGAGGCGGTCTGGCACTTGGTGGATCCGGAACGCGGCGTGGCCGAGCTGGCCATCAGCGTGAGCGATGCGTGGCAGGGCAAGGGCGTGGCCGATGCGCTGATGCGCACGCTCGTCAAGGCCGCGCGTGAAGCCGGCGTGCGCGAACTGTACGGCGACGTGCTCAACGCCAATGTCCGGATGCTCAAGTTCATGGCGCGGCATGGCATGGAGCCCGGGGTGTGCGAACCCGCCGACGATCCCTCAGTGACGCGCATCGGCTGCCTCTTCGAGGGGCCGAACGGCGCTGACGCGAAGCCCGCCGCGCAGTCGCCCTGGAGCAAGCGCCTGGCCTCGCGCTGGTCCTGAGCGGAGCACCCGCCGGGGCCCGGGCCCCTTCTTCTTGCCGCCGGGTTCGGCGCTTCCTGCCGAACGCGTTCAGCGTTCCTGGCCGATCCGCTCCAGCAGCCCCGAAAGGCGGGCCCGCCCGCGTTCGCCCAACGCCGCGAACAGGCGGGCTTCGTGGTCGCGCACCTGCTCGGCGGCACGACCATGCAGTTGCTGCCCGGCGGGTGTCAGCCAGAGCTGGTTGCGTCGGCGATCGGTCGTGGACGGGCGGCGCTCGGCCAACCCGCGCCGTGCCAGCGCGTCGATCAGCGGGACCACGCTGGACCGGTCCAGTTCCAGCGCCTGCGCCAGCGCGGTTTGCGACAACCCGGGGTTCGACCGCATCAACTCCAGGGCGCCGAACATCGGGGGCGTCAGTTCGAATGCCGACAGGCTGCGCGTGAAGTCGCGCACCACCGCGTGATGGGCGACCCGCAGCCGGAAGCCGAGCAGCGAAGGCAGCATTCCGGGGTCCACCGCGTCGTCGGGCACCATGCGGTCACATTGTTTGATATCCACCAATTATGGCGTAGACTCCAGGCAAGGCACAACCCGGGGAGACACCCGCATGCACGCCAAGGTCGATGTCCAGGCGCGCCGCCAGGCGTTCTACGATCGCATCCGCGCACAACACCTGACGCCTCTTTGGGAGGCGCTGCACGCGCTGGTGCCGCAGCAGCCCACCGGGGCCGCCGTGCCGCACCATTGGCGCTGGGCCGACACCGTCCCATACCTGATGGAGGCCGGCGACCTGATCACCGCGGCCGAGGCCGTGCGCCGCGTGCTGATCCTGGAAAACCCGGGCATCCCCGGCGGGTCGCGCGCCACCACCAGCCTGTACGCGGGCCTGCAGTTGATCCTGCCCGGCGAGATCGCGCCTGCCCACCGCCACACCCAGAGCGCGCTGCGCTTCATCGTCGACGGCCAGCGCGCCTGGACCGCGGTCGACGGCGAGCGCACCACCATGCGCCCGGGCGACTTCATCATCACGCCCTCCTGGACCTGGCACGACCACGGCAACCCCGCCACCGAGGCCGGCGGCGAGCCGGTGGTGTGGCTCGACGGCCTGGACATCCCGATGCTGCAGTTCTTCGACGCGGGCTTCGCCGAAGGCTACCCGGTGGCCGAGCAACCCTTGTCGCGGCCGGAGGGCGAAAGCCTCGCGCGCTTCGGGGCCAACATGGTGCCGGTGCGCCAGGCCATCGCGCCGGTCGGCAGCACCAGCCCCATCTTCAGCTATCCCTACGAGCGCACCCGCGAAGCGCTGGCGCGGCTGGCGCGCGACTGCGCGCTGGACGACTGGGACGGTGCCAAGCTGCGCTATGTCAACCCGGTCAACGGCGGCTGGCCGATGCCCACCATCGGCACCTTCATGCAGCTGTTGCCGGCCGGCTTCCACGGCAAGCCGCAGCGCGGCACCGACGGCACCGTTTTCTCGGTGGTCGAGGGCCGCGGCCGCGCGCGCCTGTCGCGCCACGGCGAGCAGCAGGTCGTCGAATTCGGCCCCAAGGACCATTTCGTCGTGCCCAGCTGGTGGCAAGTGGCGCTCGACGCCGACGACGAATGCGTGCTGTTCTCGTTCTCGGACCGCCCGGCGCAACAGGCCCTCGGCATCCTTCGCGAGCAGCGCCTCGACGCCTTCGAGGGCTGAAGCGCCTGCTCTTCCAATTCGGCCACAACACGCACCCACTTTCATGACCGATTTCGTCTTCGATCCGCCCGCCCCGGTGTCCCTCCCCGTCGTCGGCGGCAACGGCCGCTTTCCCGTGCGACGCATCTACTGCGTCGGTCGCAACTACGTCGAGCACGCGCAGGAGATGGGCTTCACCGGGCGCGAGCCGCCCTTCTTCTTCTGCAAGCCCACCGACGCCATCGTCTTCGTCCCCCAAGGGGGCACCGGCGAGATCCCGTATCCGTCGATGACCAAGAACTTCCATTTCGAAGCCGAATTGGTGGTGGCGATCGGCAAGCCCGGCGCGAACATCCGCAAGGAAGACGCGCAGCAGCACGTCTTCGGCTATGCGGTGGGCCTGGACATGACCCGCCGCGACCTGCAGGGCGAGATGAAGAAGCAGGGCCGGCCCTGGGAGATCGGCAAGGCCTTCGACCACAGCGCGCCGATCGGGCCGCTGCACCCCGTCGAGCGCACGGGCGAGCTGTCGCGCGCGGCCATCACGCTCGACGTCAACGGGCAACGCAAGCAGTCCAGCGACATCTCCAAACTGATCTGGAACGTCGCCGAGACCATCGAGCACCTGTCGGCCTACTACACCCTGCAGCCCGGCGACCTGATCTACACCGGCACGCCCGAAGGCGTGGGCGCGGTGGCGTCGGGCGACGTGATGGTGGTGGCGATCGAAGGGCTGGGCGAGCTGAAGGTCCGGGTGGCCTGACGGCGCGCGCGATGCGCGCCCTCGACTCCATCGCCAGCATCGGCGACCTGCGCGACGCCGCCCGGCGCGCCCTGCCACGCTTCGTCTTCGACTATGTCGATGGCGGCGCCGAGGACGAATCGGCATCGCGGCGCAGCCGTGAGGCGTTCGACCGCATCGAGATTGCGCCGCGTGCCTTGCGCGACGTGTCCGCGCGCAGCACGCGCTGCACGCTGTTCGGACGCGAGTGGGCAGCGCCCTTCGGCATCGGGCCCACCGGCCTGGCTGGCCTGACGCGACCCGGCGCCGACCTGTTGCTGTCGAGCGCGGCGCGCGACGCGGGCGTGCCCTTCACGCTCAGCACCCCGGCCAACAGCACCGTGGAAGACGTTGCCCGCCAGGGCAGCGACCATCTGTGGTTCCAGCTCTACATGCCTCGCGACCGGGCAGTCGGCGCGGACCTGCTCGCGCGTGCCGATCGCGCCGGCTGTCGCGTGGCGGTGTTGACGGTGGACGTGCCGGTGCCGGGCCGGCGCGCGCGCGACATCCGCAACGGCTTCGCGCTGCCGATGCGATGGACGCCACGCACGCTGGCGGACATGGCGCTTCGCCCGGCATGGTCGCTGCGGCAGGCCGTGGGTGGCCCGCCGCGGCTGGCGCACTGGGAAGCCTATGCACGGCGCGACGGGGTCCGTGGCGGAAGCGCACGCGTCGACGATGGCCGCGGCGCGGTCAGCGCCGAATCGCTGGCTGCGTTGCAAGCCGCGCAGATCGACCCGTCGCTGGACTGGGACGCCTTGCGTGCGGTGCGCGGCCACTGGCCGCACGCGCTGCTCGTCAAGGGCGTGCTGCATCCGGAAGACGCCGTTCGCGCGCTGGAATGCGGTGCCGACGGGGTCGTCGTGTCGGCGCATGGCGGGCGGCAGCTGGACGCGGCCCCTGCGCCCGTCTCGGTACTGCCGGCGATACGCGCGGCGGTCGGCGCATCGGCCAAGGTGTTGGTGGACGGCGGCATCCGCAGCGGGACCGACGTGGCGCGCGCCCTGGCGGCCGGCGCCGACTTCTGCCTGGTCGGGCGCCCGACGCTTTATGGCGTGGCGGCCTTCGGCGCGGCCGGCGCCGCTCGGGCGTTGGCGATCATCGGCGAGGGTTTCGACCGGGCGATGGCGATGGCGGGCATCCAGGAGCCGGCCGCCTGGCGTCGCGGCGCCGCCTGACCAGGACGCCGGTCAGCGCCATTCCACCGGCCAGGACGCACAGCAGCGAGTCGGGTTCCGGCACCGGCGTCGGCGCGGGTTCGCGCAGTACGGGGCCAGTGTCTTGGGGATCGACTGGCGCGTCCAAGCCGGACCGGCCGGGCGATCCGGCAGGGTCGACCGCTTGCAGGGCCACCTGGGTCGGGGCTTCCGCGAGTGCCGGTCCTGCCAGCGACGGAGCCGGTCCACCGGGCCAGGCCGGACCGGCAGCATCGGCAGGGCTCGACGCGCCCGAAGGGCCCGCAGGCGCCGCAGGGACCCCAGGACCCGGCCACCCCGGAAAAGCCGACGAGCCCAGATACTTCGGCGCCGCCTGGCCGATCGGCCCAGGCTCGCCGGCCTGCGGCGCACCCGGGCCCGCAGGCGGATCACCGATCGAGCCGTCCAGCGGCGGGCCCACGGCCGCCTGCGGCGCGTCGGCCAGGCGTGGGTACAGGCGGGTCACATTGCCGCACACGTCTGGAACGGCCACCCAGTAGCCCGCGCGCTGGAACAGGAGCCCTCGTTCGATGCGCGACTCGGGGAAGCCCACGCGCTGGCCGAGCGACATGCCGTTGCCGTAGCTCATGTCCATGCGGTCGGCGAACTGCCGGCCCGCGCCGTGGACGCCTCGGGCGGAGATCTCGACCGTTCCCACCGCGTCGCCGCGGCGGATGTCTTCGGCCAGGCGGCTGGCATGCGGCTCGGGAATGCCGGTCGCGACGATCGCGCAGTACGGGTCCCCCCGGAACGCCTGCGCCCCGGGATGGGTCCACGCGCCACCGCGCCGCACCTCGAATCCAGCGCATCGAGCCGGAAGATCGGCCGACTCCGCTTCGCCGAGGTCATTGAGCGGTGCCGCCGTGCCGGCGAGGCCGCTGGCGGATGATCGCGCGACACCATGCAGGCTGGCCGCGATGCCCAACGCTCCGACCAGGATCGACAGCGCGAGCCCCTTGCCGAGCGCGCGACGTCGGCGCTTGGCTGGATGCGGCGTGGATCGAGCGCGCGACGATGCGCGTGCACGCGGTGGGGCGGACTCGAGGGGCATGCGGTCAGGCCTGGCGGCCGGCGTGCACGCCGCACGGCGAGGAAAGCCGTGTCGAGCGCGCCACCGACTCGTGGTGGGATGCCGCTGACATCGCAGCGTGCGCCGGCGATTCTCGATGAACGTTTTCACGCACGCCACAGGCACGTCTCGGTTTCGACGGCCGCGCAACAAGGTGCGCGGCCGGCCGAGCCACGCCAGGCGCTCTTGCCCGAACCCCGTCCTCGGGTCCGGGTCGACTCCGTCGCCGCCCGACCCCACAAAAGCACTGCTTGACATCTGTTCCTGTGCATTGCACACTTAGCTAAATCATGGCCACCAGCTCCCGTTTCGTCGTCGCCACTCACCTGCTCGTCGCGCTGGTCCATCAGCGCGGCGAGCCGCTGATGTCCGAGCGGCTCGCCCCCAGCGCCAGCACCACCGCGACGGTCGTGCGCAAGCTGCTGTCGATGCTCGCGCGCGCCAAGCTCACCAGGTCGCAGATGGGCGCCGGCGGCGGAGCGCTCCTGGCGCGCCCGGCCGAGAAGATCTCGCTGCTGGATGTCTACCGGGCGGTGGAAACGGAGCCGCTCGTGGCTTGGCACCGCTGCGAGCCGAACGAAAACTGCCCGATCGGGCGCAGCCTTCGCGAAGCCTTGGAGCCCGAAGTGGATGCCGCGGTGCAGGCCTTCGAAGACCGGCTGGCCAAGACGAGCATCGCCGACGTCGCGCGCCGCATTCCAGTCTGCGACGAACTACGGCTGTAAAGCCGAAGGCGGAACCACGACTGATTCAACGCCTAAATGTTCATGTGTTGATCACATAGTTTCATCCCCCGATCGCTCGTCCTTCGTTGGACGTGCAGTCCTCGAGTCCCCAGGAGATCCGCCCCATGCTGTTCGATCCATACACCAGTGCCAGCCTCCAGCTGAAGAACCGCATCGTGATGGCGCCGCTCACGCGCAGCCGCGCCGTCCACGACAACACCCCCAACGAGTTGATGGCCGAGTACTACGGCCAGCGCGCAGGGGCCGGCCTGATCGTCACCGAGGGCACGTCGCCCTCGCCCAACGGATTGGGTTATCCCCGCATCCCGGGCTTGTTCGCGGTCCAGCACGTGGATGGATGGCGCCGAGTCACGGACGCGGTGCACCGCGAAGGCGCCAAGATCTTCGTCCAGTTGATGCACACGGGCCGTGTCGGCCATGCCGCGAACTTGCCGCCTGGCGCTGAGGTGCTCGGCCCGACCGAGCGGCCGCTGTCCGGCGAGATGTACACCGATGCCGCAGGCATGCAGCCGCACACGCCCCCGCGCGCGATGGACGATCGCGATATCGCCGCCGCGATCGACGAATTCGTCGACGCCGCGAAGCTCGCGCTGGCAGCCGGATTCGACGGCGTCGAGCTGCACGCGGCCAACGGCTACCTGCTCGAGCAGTTCCTGAACGCCAATGTGAACAACCGCACCGACGCCTGGGGCGGAGACGCGGCGCGGCGCAACCGCCTGGTGCTCGAGGTGGCACGCGCGGTCGTCGCGGCCATCGGTGCGTCGCGCGTCGGCATCCGCGTGTCGCCTTATGGCGCCTTCAACGACACCGGCGGCTTCGACGGCGTCGACGACCAGTACACGGTGCTCGCGCGCGACTTGGGCGCGATGGGGCTCGCGTACCTGCACCTGGTCGACCACGCGTCGATGGGCGCACCGCAAGTGCCGGAAGGCATCAAGGCGGCGTTGCGGGAGGCGTTCGGCGGGACCTTCATCGCCAGTGGCGGCTTCGACCGCGCCGGCGCCGAGCGCGTGCTGGCCGAGGGCCGTGCGGACTTGGTGGCTTTCGGCCGTGCCTGGCTGGCCAACCCGGACCTCGTCGAGCGGCTGCGCGGCGATCTGCCGCTCAACGCGCCCGACGCCTCGACCTTCTACACGCCGGGCGCCGCGGGCTACACCGACTACCCCCGGGCGGCGTAGCGACACCGCATTCCCTTGCGCGGGCTCGATCCCGGGCCCGCGCAGTCGGGTCGCGCCCATCAGGCACGACCCGGAACGCATCGATGTCAGATCGACTCGATGATTCACTTGACTGGAGCATGCAATGAACCGCCACAGCCTCATCCGTTCTTCGCTCATCGCCGCCGCCCTGTCCGCGGCTGGCTTGTCCGCAGCTGCCACCGTCGGCGACCAGCCTGCCTACCCAGGCACCGCTGAATTCCGAGCGGCGCCGAACCAAGCGCAAGCACCGGCACCACGGCAGGCCCACGACAAGACCTTCGTGGTCGGCCGCGCCAGCGGCATCGCCGGAGACTATTCCGCTTATCCGGGCGCGACCCCGGAAGCCGACCGTGGATCCGTCGCGTCGCTGCCTGGCGCGTCCCCGATCGGACCATCGACCGCGGCTGGAGCGGCCGCCGGCGCGTTCGGATCTCCCGGCACCGAACGCGCCACGACGAGCGGCCCGCTCTACGTGCACTGAGCCAGGATGACCTGGACCACCGCGCGCCTCCACGACCATCCAAGATGGAGGCTGCAGGCGAGATGCTCTACGTGATGACGGCGCTCGGACTGTCGCCGTCCAAGTAGAGCCATCGACCCCCTTCCCGCACGAATCGGCTGCGCTCGCGCAGCCGCTCTGCTTTGCCACCGACCTTGTAGCGCGCGACGAACTCCACGACGCCCTCGTCGCCCCTCTCGTTCGCGTCGAGCACCTGCAGCCCGATCCACTTGGGCGCTGGTGGCTGGTCAAGCGCCAGCGCCGCTGGCCGCGTCGATGGATGCCAAGTGTCGAGCAGGTACCGCTCCAGCCCCAACGCGTAGGCCGCGTAGCGCGAGCGCATCAGCCGCTCGGGTGTCGGGGCGGGCGCCCCCGCGTGCAAGCGGCCACAGCAGCTGTCGTAGGGGCCGGGCAAGCCGCATGGGCAGGCCAGTGGCTTGGCGGGGGAAGCGGGCCTGCCCATCGGCGTCGACGTGTCCGAAACGCTCTTGGAGCGGGTTTCGATCAGGCCGGCGCGGCGAGGTCGCCGCCCGGGGCGCCGACACCGCCCTGCCCCGGCTCGATCGGCACGCCCGTGAGCCGCTCGACCCAGCGCGCCACCTCGCTGACACTGGCGTCCGCGCCGCTGGCTTGCAGCGCCGCCAAGTACAGCTGCTGCGTCAGCGCCAGCAGGGGCGCCGGCACGCCACTGTCTCGCGCCACGCCCATCGCGATGCCGACGTCCTTGCTCATCAGCGCGAGCTTGAAGGGATCGTCGAAGCGGCGGCTGGTGACGCGCTGCTCGATGTGGTTGCGCGTGATCCACGATCCGCCGGTGGACTCGTTGAGCACGCGGTTCATCTCGACCGGGTCCAACCCGGCCCGCTTGCCGATCGCCAGGCCCTCGACGGTCGCGACGAAGGTCGCCGCCGTGATCGTGTTGTTGATGCACTTCATCCGGTGCCCTGACGATAGCGGGCCCAAGTGGAACACGGCGCGGCCCATCACCTCGAGGAGCGGCCGCACGCGCGCGATGTCGTCCGCCTGGCCGCCCGCCATGAACACCAGGTCCGCCGCCTGCGCGCCCCATTGCGCCCCCGACACCGGCGCGTCCACCATCCGCACGCCGCGCGCGGCGAGCGCCTCGCCGGTGGCCAGCGTCAGCCACGGCTCGGACGAAGAGGTGTCGAGCAGCAGCGCGCCAGGCGCCAAGCCGGCGATCAAGGCGTCATCGTCGACATCGGAGGCGTCGTTGTCGACCTCGCCGCGCTCCGCACCGCCTGCGGGCTGCCCGACGCGGGCCGCGCCGAGCACGACTCGCTGCACCACCTCGCCGTTGGGCAGCATCGTGATCACCACCTCGGCGCCTTCAGCCACCGATCGCAGGCTGTCGGCAGCCACGATCCGCCCCTCGGGCGGCGCAGTCGCCAATGCTTCCGTCCCGCGCAGCTTGATCGCCGCTCCGTCCCGCGCCAGCCGCGAGGCGGTCGTCGCATCGATGTCGTAGACCGCGACGCGGTGCCCGGCCGCGGCCAGGTGAGCCACCATGGGCGCCCCCATCACGCCCAGACCCACGAAGCCGATCCGCATCGGCGTCCCGCCTTTCCGCTGTTCCATGCAGCCCCCTCCGTCGTCGTTCGATGCCTCGCCGCCCTAGTCGGCGATGCCTGCCAATTCGTCTGCGCCCGCCACCAGCATCGACAACAACGCGCGTGCATCGGTCAGGGACTCCATTCCTTCGATGGTCGCACGCAACTCGGCCGCGCGCGCGAGCTTCCTCGGCGCGTAGTCCATGCAGTCGGCGAAACGCGCCTCGTGTTCGGCGTCGGACAACGGGTTGTCCGGATAGCCCGGCGCGACGTCGTGTCCCGCCGCCAACGCGCGGCCGTCGCGCGTGCGCAGTTGGAGATCCACGGCGCTGTGCCCGCGCGCGTCCATCGCCGGATCGGCGACCACCTCGATGCGACGGGCGAGCGCGACGATCGCCTCGTCGCGCACCGCGTCCGGCGTGAAGTGCGCCAGCCGTGACGCGCCGCGCACCAGCGCGTTGGCCACGCACCAGCCGGCGTTGAATTGCGCGTCCACGCGCGGGCTCTCGCCCAGGCGGAAGGCGTGGCCGACCAGCCGCCACGCATAGGGCGGCAACGTCACCCGGCCAGAGGCCACGTCGTCGGCCGACAGGCGGTGCTCGCGCGCCAGCCGCAGCGCCAGGTCGGTCACGCCCTGCGTGACGCCGCAGCTGGGGAACTTCTTGAACATCGTGCGCTGGATGCGCCAGTGGGCGCCCAACTGGTCGACCACGTCGGCCGCCTTCAGCAGGCCGCGTCCGAAGAGGTGCGCGTAGCCGTAGTGGCCCTCCAGGAAGTTGGCCGGTCCGGTCAGGCCGCGTTGCGCCAGCTGCGCGCAGGTCACCGCGGCCTCGGTGGTCCAACCCTGGATCAGGCGCACCGCCAGCGAGCCGTCCACATTGCTCTGGAAGCTGCCGGCGCAGCGGTTGAAGGCCAGCGCCAGCGCGTGGTGCGTGCGTGCCTCGTCCAGGCCGAGCACGCGCGCCGCGGCCGCGGTGGCCGCGAACACGACCGCCACGCCCGTGGGATCGAAGCCGTCGTACATCGCCTCGGTGAGGTTCATGCGCGCCCCCACCTCCGCCCCCATGGCCAGCGCAGCCAGGAGTTCCGCGCCGCTGCAGCCGCCGCGCAGTTCGGCCGCGGCCATGGCGGCGGGAAAGAGCGACGAGCCGATGTGCGGCCCGGGCGCCATCGCGTCGCAAAAGTCCAGCGCGCGGCACATGGTGCCGTTGAGCATCGCAGCGGACGCGGCCGGCAGGCGGTCGCCGTGGATCAGCACCGTGGCCTGCGGCGCGCCGCCACGCTCGATCAGCAGCGCGCGCAGCTCGGCGATGCCGGCTTCCTCCGCGCCCGCCGCGGCCGTGCCGCAGACGGCCATCACGATGCGCCGCACCATGCGCAGCGGCTCGGCTGGCACTTCGGCCAGCGGAAAGCCCGCCACGAAGCGCGCGAGCGCGCGTTCGCTTTCCATGGGTCGTCTCCTCGTCGTTGTGAAGCGGCGACGCCGGATCGCCGCCGCTGCTTTCCCGACCGAACATTACACGGTGGCCGCGATCGCGCGCGGCGGCCTGCGCCGCCCCGATCGGCAGTACGATCACGGGATGCACGAGCCCCGCACCCGCACCGATTCGCTGTACTTCGACTATCCGCTATTCCCGTTCCGGCGGCCGCCGGAAATGGAGCTGGCGCGCGCTGCGGCGGCCGGCGGCACGGCGCCCGCGGAAGCCGCGCTGCCCGTCCATCCCGTGGCGATCGTGGGGGGCGGGCCTTCGGGCCTGGTGCTGGCTTTGGAGCTGGCCCGCTTCGGGGTGCGCTCCGTGGTGCTGGAAGCCGACGAGACGGTGGCCGAGGGCAGCCGCGCGGCCTGCGTGTCGCGCCGCTCGATGGAGATCTTCCGCGGCGTGGGCGCCGACGGCGCTTTCCTGCGCGAGGCCCTGCCGTGGACCCATGGCACCTCGTACTGGCGCGACCAGCCGGTGTTCCGCCTGCAGATGCCGCACTCGCCCGACGAGCGCTTCCATCCGATGGCGAACCTGCAGCAGAACATGATCGAGGAAGTACTGGTCGAGCGCATCGCGCACTGCCCGCTCATCGAGCTGCGCTGGCAGAGCCGCGTGGTCGGCATGGCGCAGCGCGGCGCGGCGCGCGCGGACAGCGATGGCTGGGTGCTGCTTACGGTGGACACGCCCGAAGGCGAGTATCCGCTGCGAGCCCGGTGGGTCGTGGCGGCCGACGGGGCGCGGTCCGGCGTGCGCCAGCTGCTGGCGCTGCGGTTGTCGGGAGAATCGTTCGAGGGGCGCTACCTGATCGCCGACTTCCGCATGGCTTCGCCCCACCCCACGGAGCGACGGGCCTGGTTCGACCCGCCCACCAATCCGGGCCATACCGTGCTCATGCACAAGATGGCGCGCGACATGTGGCGGATCGACTACCAACTGGCCGAGGACGCCGACGAAGCGGTCGAGCTGTCCGAGACGCGAGTGCGCGAGCGCATCGCGCAGCACCTGGCCTGGATCGGGGAGGACACGCCCTGGACCCTGGACTGGACTCGCCTCTACAAGGCCCACTGCCTGTGCCTGGACGATTACCGGCACGGACGCGTCTTCTTCATCGGCGATGCGGCGCACCTCGTGCCGATCTTCGGCGTGCGCGGCATGAACTCGTCGCTGGCGGACGCCAACAACCTCGGCTGGAAGCTGGCCGCGGTGCTCGACGGCGAGGCGGGCGACGCGCTCCTGGACAGCTACACGCCCGAGCGGCGCGCCGCGACCTTCGACGTCTTCGCCAACGCCAGGCGCAGCACGCTGTTCATGACGCCACCCACGCGCGGCTGGCGCCTGATGCGGGATGCCGCCTTGCAGCTGTCGCTGTCGCACGATTGGGCACGCAATTTCGTCAACCCGCGCCAGAGCGCGCCTTACGACTATCTCGATTCACCGCTCACGACACCGGACGACCCGCACGACGACTGGCGTTGCGGCCCGCGGGCAGGCGCCCCGCTGGCCAGCGTGCAGCTTTCGCCCGGTCGATTCCTGACGGACTGCCTGGACCACGTGACAGGCTTCACGCTGATCGTCTTCGGAGCCGATGCCACGCGCAACGGGCGGGCCGCCTGGCAGCCGCTGGTCCGCGACGGCATCGCGCTGCGCTTCGTGGAACGGGTGTCGCGCGACGCCGCGGCCGGTTCGCCCGACACGGTGGCCGACCCGCAGGGGTGCGCGCAGGCCGCCTACGACGCGCGCGACGGCGACTGCGTGCTGGTGCGGCCCGACGGCCATGTCTGCGCGCGCCTGCGGGCGTCGCCCGTGGATCGCCAGCTGGAGCGGGTGCGAGCGGCGATGCGCCGGGCGCTGGCCGCGGCCGACAGCGAGGAGCAGCCGGGATGCCGTTGACGACCGAGCAGAGCGAAGCCTTCTACGACCGACTGGCCGAGGCCATCGACCGCGCCGGCCCGCAAGACGAGAGCCTGTTCCTGGCGAAGCTCGCGCTGTTGCTGGCGCATGCGCTGGGCAATGCCCGCACGGCGGAGGCCGCGATCGAACAGGCGCTGGCGCAGCTGGGTCCGGCCCCGCCCCGATGATCGGGACGCGGGGCCTCCAGGACAACCGGCTTGCGCTCAGGACGACTGTCCCTGGTAGTAGGGGCTGGCGTGCCCGGAACGGCGCGCGGCGCGCGCGCGGTCGGTTTCGGCGCGCACGTCGGCCCGGCTGCGGCCTTCCGCACTGGCGCGGTACGCGGGGTTCGGCACGAACGCGTCACCCATGAGGATCATGTCCGGTTCGGCCTGCGCGTGCGCCGGGCCACCGGGGAACGGCGCGGCCAGTTGCACGGTCGTGGATGGATAGTCGGGGCTGTCGCCCACGCCGACGGGGTTCGCATGCGCGCCCAAACTTCCGGCTCCCAGCACGAAGGCAACGAGGCTGGCGCGGATCATCTGACGGTTCGTGTTCATGGCTCTGGTTCCCTATGGTTTCGACGCTTCTCCGGTCCGCCTTCGGGTCGGTTCGTCGCGTTCGATGAGGGAAGTCTGAACCGGCAGACCCATTCGATCCAATGATTGATCGGCATGCAGCGCATGAGCCGCATTCATGGGTTGGAACACGGCCCGCCACGCTGGCGCGGCCATCCGCATCGGCCGCGCTGGGCGCGTTATCTGCTCCCGAACCCGGCACGGATTCCGTCGAGACCGATCGAGCAAAGAGAGAGGGATGCGCATGGATGCCGACAGCAGGAAAGCGTGGTCTGTGCTGGCGGGCAGCACGCTGGCGTTCACGGCCTGTTTTGCGATCTGGATGATGTTCGGCGTCATCG
>ERZ1066120.712-NODE-712-length-27376-cov-13.188426_pt1 | contig 27376 bp, 19 predicted proteins | sample MGYA00382767_ERZ1066120 | MGnify/ENA primary metagenome ERZ1066120 (study PRJEB33369, sample SAMEA5778350) | biofilm metagenome | biome: Industrial cooling water; feature: Water cooling tower basin; material: Biofilm | place: United Arab Emirates | collected...
TCGCTCCGCACGCAGGCCGTGCGCGACGGCGACCACTGGGTGCTCAACGGCACCAAATCGTGGGTGACGCACGGGACCTACGACCGGCTCGCCGTGCTCGCCCAGGTCCGCACGGACACGCCGGACGCCCGCCGCGGCAGCAAGGGGATCAGCACCTTCGTCGTGACGCCGGACATGCCCGGTTTCCGCGTCGGCAAGAAGGAGAACAAGCTCGGGCTGCGCGCGAGCCCCACGGTGCAGCTCGTGTTCGAAGACCTGCGCGTCCCCGCCGACCACCTGGTGGGCGAGGAGGGGCAGGGCTTCCGCTACGCGATGGAGTCGCTCGACCACGGGCGGCTCGGCATCGCGGCGCAGGCGTTGGGCATCGCCACCGCCGCGCTCACCGCGGCGCGCGACTACGCCGACCAGCGCAAGCAGTTCGGCCAGCCCATCCGCACCTTCCAGGCGATCCAGTTCAAGCTGGCCGACATGGCCAGCCGCATCGCCGCGGCGCGTGCGGTGCTCTACCAGACCGCCGCCGCGAAGGACCGCGGCGAGCGCGTCACCCAATTCAGCTCGATGGCCAAGCTCCTCGCCAGCGAGACGGCCGTGTTCGTGGCCGACGAGGCCGTGCAGATCTTCGGCGGCTACGGCTACGTCAAGGAGTACCCGGTGGAGCGCTACCTGCGCGACGCCAAGGTCACCGAGATCTACGAAGGCACCTCCGAAATCCAGCGCGTCGTGATCGCGCGCGAACTCTACACGTAAGGACCAACCCGATGGCCCCCGCCACCCCGCTCCTCTCCCACGACGCGACCACGGTCGCCGCCGTCACCCCGCCCCGCGCGGAGTCGCGCGCCCCCGACGGCGCCTCGACGCTCAAGCTGTTCGACACGATCGCGGAGATGGGGCACGAGCAGCTCGTCGTCTGCCACGACAAGGCGAGCGGCTACCGCGGCATCATCGCGGTGCACGACACCACGCTCGGCCCCGCGTTAGGCGGCACCCGCTTCTGGCACTACGCCACCGACGAGGAGGCCATCGTCGACGCGCTCCGGCTGGCGCGCGGGATGACCTACAAGAACGCCGTCGCCGGGCTCAACCTGGGCGGCGGCAAGAGCGTGATCATCGGCAACAACCGCACGCCCAACCGCGAGATGCTCTTCCGCGCCCACGGCCGCTTCGTCGACTCGCTCGGCGGGCGCTACGTGACGGCGGAGGACGTCGGCACGAGCACCGGCGACATGGACTTCGTGCACATGGAGACCGACTACGTCGCCGGCCTCGCGCAGGCCAGCGGCGACCCGTCGCCCGTGACCGCGCACGGCGTGTTCCGCGCCATCCAGGCGAGCGCGCACCGCCGGTGGGGCTCGGACGCGCTGGACGGGAAGACGGTGGCGGTGCAGGGGTGCGGCAACGTCGGCCACCACCTCGCCCGCGAGCTGGCTGCGGCCGGCGCCAAGCTCGTCATCACCGACATCGACCCCGAGCGCGTCAAGCGCGTGGCCGCCGAGACGGGCGCGCGCGCCGTCGCCACCGAGGAGATCTACGGCCAGCAGGCCGACATCTTCGCGCCCTGCGCCCTGGGCGCCGTCATCAACGACGACACGCTCCCGCAGCTCCGGTGCGAGATCGTGGCCGGCGCCGCCAACAACCAGCTCCTCGAGGACCGGCACGGCGACGAGCTCGAGGCGAAGGGCATCCTCTACGCGCCCGACTACGTGGCCAACGCCGGCGGCGTCATCAACGTCTACAGCGAGCTCGCCGGCTGGGACCGCGAGCGGTCGCTCCGCAAGGCCGACGAGATCTACAACACCGTCCTGAACGTCTTCGAGATCGCGGAGCAGGACGGGCTGCCCACCTACCGGGCCGCCGACCGCCTCGCCGAGCGGCGGATCGCGGCCGTGCGCGGGATGGTCAAGACCTGGCCCCAGTACCCCAACAAGTCGGCCTGACCCGGCCGGCCGCACCGAGCGTCTGGCCCGGCGGCCTGGCCCGCCGGTCTAGATTCCCGGGCTCACCCCCGACGGAGGCGCCGACGCGCGTGCTGACCCCATGCTGAACTGGAGCGACTGGGACCGCTGCCCGCCGGGCGCGGCCCTCACCGAGGCCGACCCGGAGATCGCCGCGCTCGTGGGCGAGGAGATCGCCCGCCAGAACGACGGACTCGAGCTGATCGCGAGCGAGAACTTCGTGTCGCCCGCGGTCCTCGAGGCGATGGGCTCGCCGCTGACCAACAAGTACGCCGAGGGGCTCCCCGGCAAGCGCTACTACGGCGGCTGCGAGGTGGTCGACAAGGTGGAGCAGCTCGCGATCGACCGCGCGAAGCAGCTCTTCGGCGCCGACCACGCCAACGTGCAGCCGCACTCGGGCGCGTCGGCCAACTTCGCGGTGTTCCAGGCGTTCCTGAAGCCCGGCGACACCTTCGTCGGGATGGACCTGAGCAACGGCGGGCACCTCACCCACGGCTCGCCGGTCAACTTCTCGGGGACGATCTACCGGGCCGTGTCGTACGGCGTCACCGACCAGGGGATCATCGACTACGACGCGATGCGCGCGCTGGTGCGCGAGCACCGGCCGAAGATGCTCATCGCCGGCTACTCGGCGTACTCGCGCGTCATCGACTGGCAGGCGTTCCGCGAGGCGGCCGACGAGGTGGGCGCGCTGTTCCTGGTGGACATGGCGCACTTCGCCGGGCTCGCCGCGGCGGGCGTGTACCCGTCGCCGGTGCCGTTCGCGGACGTGTGCACCACCACCACGCACAAGACGCTGCGCGGGCCGCGCGGCGGGCTCATCCTGTGCCGCGCCGAGCACCAGAAGGCGATCGACAAGAGCGTGTTCCCGGGCGCGCAGGGCGGGCCGCTGGAGCACGTGATCGCGGCCAAGGCGGTGGCGTTCCGCGAGGCGCTCCGGCCGGAGTTCGCCGGTTACGCCCGCCGGGTGGTGGCCAACGCGCAGGCGCTCGCTGCCGCGTTCGTCGCGGCGGGGTACGATGTCGTGTCCGGTGGGACCGACAACCACCTGATGCTGCTCGACCTGCGGAACAAGGGGCTCACCGGGAAGACCGCCGAGAAGGCGCTCGACCGCGCCGGGATCACGGTGAACAAGAACACCGTGCCCCGCGAGACGCAGTCGCCGTTCGTCACGAGCGGCATCCGCGTGGGCACGCCCGCGGTGACCACGCGCGGGATGGGCGAGCCCGAGATGCGGCAGATCGCCGAGCTGATCGACCGCGTCGTGCGGGCGCCCGACGACGAGGCGTCGCTCGCCGCGGTGGGCGCGGACGTGCGCGCGCTCGCGGGGCGCTTCCCGCTCTACCCGTCGCCGGCCGACGGGCACGCGCACGCCGCCGCGGAGTTGGGCACCCTCGCGGGCGCCGGCGTGTAGCACGAGCAACACGCCGCCGGGACCGGCCCGTCGCCCGCGGAGCGCCATCTGGCGCCCCGTTGCGGCGGGCGGGGCCCGGCGGCAGCTTTTTCGGCTGGCCGCGCCGCGCATGGCGTGCGTCCCGCCCCACCGTCCGACCCCCGGGAGAGCACGCGCGTTGACTGAGTTGGCGTTCCGCGACGGCATCATGGACCAGATCCGCCTGCGCGAGCCGCGCTTCCACGAGCGCGGCTACCTGTTCGTCCTCGCCGCGCTGGAGTACACGCAGACGCGGCGCACGGAGCGCCGGCACGTGACGGGCGCCGAGCTGGCGCGCGCGGTGCGGGACCTCGCCATCGAGCGGTTCGGCGTGCTCGCGCGCGAGGTGTTGGAGTTCTGGGGGATCCGCCGCACGGAGGACGTCGGCGACGTGGTGTTCGCGATGGTGGAGCTCGGCCTGCTGGCCGCGCAGCCCCACGACACGCGGGAGGATTTCGTGGGCGTGTACGACTTCGACGCGGCATTCGAGCGGGACTACCCCTGGAACGGCGCGGGCGCGCTGTGAGCGCCGCCCGCGCGCGGGCCACCCGGTGACCGGGGCGATGCCGGGCGAGCTCCCGCCCTGTCACAAGTGCGGCGACGGCACGCTGCTCCCCCTCAGCGACTACGGCCGCGACGGCGCGCCGATCACCTACAAGGCGTGGGTGTGCAGCAACCCGGAGTGCGGCTTCAACGTGCGCATCGACAACGGCGAGATCGGCTACGGGCGCGCGGTCGGCCCGTCGCACAAGTAGGGCCGGGTCTCCAGACCGCCCGGCCGCTGCGGTCGGCACTGGCACCCCGATGCGCCCCCGCCTGACGCCGCCCAACGTCGCGGTCGTCGACGCCGCCGGAGCCCGCGCGGCCGACGCCGCCGCGATCGCCGCGGGCGTCCCGTCCCGCGCCCTGATGCAGCGGGCCGGCGCCGCGGCCGCCGGCGAGATCGTCCGGCGCTACGGTCGCCTGGTAGGGGGCGGCGTCGCGGTACACGCCGGCCCGGGCAACAACGGCGGCGACGCGTGGGTCGTCGCGCAGGCGCTGGCGGCGTGGGGCGTCCCGGTGACGGCCCGGCAGTGGCTCGCCGACGCGCCGCGCACCCCGGACGCCCGCTTCGAGTTCGACCGCGCGCACGCCCGGGGTGCGCCGCCGGCGCCGACGGGGCGCGAGCGCCTGGTGGTGGACGGCGTGCTCGGCACGGGCGCGCGGCCCCGGGACGACGCCGCGTTAGGCGCGGCCGTCGACGCGATGGCGGCCGCGCGGGACGCCGGCGCCGTCGTGGTCGCGCTCGACGTGCCCACGGGGCTCGACGCCGCCACCGGCGAGTGCGTCGGCGCCTGCGTGCCGGCGGACCTGACGCTGGCGTTCGGGACGCTGAAGCGGGGCCTGCTCGTGGCGCGGGGGCTCGCCGGCGCGATCGCCGTCCTCGACATCGGCCTCGGCGCCGCGGACCCGCTCCGGGTCGACCCGTCGGCGGCGTCGCTCGTCGCCGGCCCGCCGTCGTCGCGGCTTCGAATCCCGGCCGACGCGCACAAGGGCACGCGCGGCAAGGTCGTCGTGTTGGGCGGGGCGGCGGGCATGGCGGGCGCGGCGCGCCTGGCCTGCGACGCGGCCCTCCGCAGCGGGGCCGGCATGGTGCGCGCGGTCGGCGCCCCGGAGAGCGTCGCGGTGCTGCAGACGGGGCTGCCGGCCGCGATGGCCGCCGCTTGGCCGGCCGACGCCGAGTTGCTGCGCCGCGACGTCGTGGACTGGGCCGACGTCGTCCTCCTCGGCCCGGGCCTCGGCCGCGGCGCCGACGCGGCGCGGCTTGTCGACGAGACGTTGGCCGCGTGGCGGGGGCCCGTCGTGCTGGACGCCGACGCGTTGAACCACTTCGCCGGTCGCGCGGACGCCCTTGCCGCGGCGCTCGCCGGTCGCCCCGCGCTCCTCACCCCGCACCCCGTCGAAATGGCGCGCCTGTGCGGCCTTGCGGTGTCGGACGTGCTCGCCAGGCGCTTCGATCTCGCGGCCGAGTTCGGGCGCCGGGTGGGGGCTGCGGTGCTGCTCAAGGGCGTGCCCACGGTCGTCAGCGACGGCGCCCGAACCCTCGTGTGCCCCGCCGGGACGCCCGCGCTGGCCACCGCCGGCAGCGGCGACGTGTTGGGCGGCGTCGCCGCGGCCCTGCTGGCGGGCGAGGCGGCCGGCGCCGAGGGCCTAACGCGCGGCGCCCTCGACGCCGGGGCCGCCGCGGCCTGGGCGCACGGCCGCGCGGGCGAGCTGGCCACGGCCCGACGGGGCGGGGTCCGCGGCACCACCCTCGACGACGTGCTCGCGGCGCTCCAAGAGGTGTGGGCCGAGCCGACGCCGCCCCGCCCACCCTACCCGGTGCTCGCGGAACTCCCCGCGGTGCCGGGGTGAGCGCCGGACGCCGGCCCGCCCGCCGTGCCTAACCATCGGCCGAGCACGCCGTTAGGCACCGGCCGCGAGTTCGACGCGGTGCGGGCGATGCTCGCCCGCTGGGGCGACGTGGCCCGCGGCGTCGGCGACGACGCGGCCGTCCTCGACGTCCCGGCCGGCGAGCGACTGGTGGTGAGCACCGACGCGAGCGTCGAAGGCGTGCACTTCCGGCGCGGGTGGCTCACCCCCGCGGAGGTCGGCTGGCGCGCCACGACGGCCGCCCTCAGCGACCTCGCGGCGATGGGCGCGCGGCCGCTGGCCGTGGTGTGGGCCGCGGCCGTGCCGCCCGACTGGCAGGCCGACCTCCCGGCGTTGGCCGACGGCGTGGGCGACGCCGTCCGCGACGTCGGCGGCCACATCGTCGGCGGTGATCTGACCGCCGGCACCGAGTTGTCCCTCACGCTCACCGTCCTCGGCAGCGCCCGCGCGCCCGTAACCCGCGCCGGCGCCCGTCCCGGCGACACACTCTACGTCACCGGCGCCCTGGGCGGGCCGCTGCGTGCGCTCCGCGTATGGCAGCGCGGCGCCGAGCCCGCGCCGTTAGACCGCGAGCGGTTCGCCCGCCCGCGGGCCCGCGTCGCCGCGGGGCGGTGGCTCTCCGCGCACGGCGCGACCGCGCTGATCGACGTGAGCGACGGCCTTGCGGCGGACCTCGCGCACGTGGCCGCCGCGAGTGGCGTGCGGTGCGAGCTCCACCTCGCGCAGGTGCCGTGCGTCGCCGGCGCGACGCCGCTCGACGCGTTGCAGAGCGGCGAGGAGTACGAGCTCCTCTCCGCCGCACCCCCCGACGTGGACGTGCTCCGGTGCGAGCGGGACACCGGTGTGCGACTGACGCCGATCGGGCGCGTGACGGCCCTCGACCCGGGCGCGGAACCCGAGGTCGTGGTGCGCGACGCGGCCGGGCGCCGCGTTGACCTCCCTCCCGGGCACGACCACTTTTCGCGGGCATGCTGACGCTGATCGGGATCCCCGCCCTGCTGGTCCTGACCCTGTACTGGGGCGGCGCGGTCATCCTCGCCCGCCTGCTCGGCGTGCCCGACGGGCCCGGCTCCATCTACGACCGCGCCCCCCGCGGGTGGGCGCGCGGGATGCTCCGCGTGTCGGGCACGCGCGTGGTGGTGCACGGCGCCGAGCGCATGCACACCGCCGAGCCGCGCGTCTACGTCAGCAACCACGTGAGCTGGTACGACGTCCTCGTGCTGGTCGCCACGCTGCCGCGCTACTCGTTCGTGGCCAAGGCCGAGATCGCGCGGGTGCCGTTCTTCGGCGCCGCGGCGCGCGCGGTCGGGACCGTCTTCATCCAGCGCGACAACCGCAAGGCCGCGTTCGCGAGCTACGAGGACGCCGCGGGGATGATCCGCGGCGGGCGCAACGTGGTCATCTACCCCGAGGGGACGCGCGGCCGCGACTACGCCCTGCGTCCGTTCAAGAAGGGGCCGTTCGTGCTCGCGGTCGCGGCCGGCGTGCCGGTGGTGCCGCTGGTGCTGCACGGCACCATCCACGTGCTCCCCCGCGGGTCGCTCTGGCTCCGGCGGGGGCGCGTGGACGTCCACCTGCTGGAGCCGGTCGACGCCGCCGGCCTCTCGTACGACGACCGCGACCGGCTGGCCGGCGCGGTCTACGCGCGCATGGCCGAGGCGCTCCGCATCGAGTACGGCGTCGACAGCCCGCCGCACCGCGCCGACGCCTCGCCCGCGGACGCCCGGCCGGCGTCGCCCGCCGTCCGGCTCGCCTAACGGCGCCTCACCCCCCGCCCACACTTCGCACCGCCCCCTACATGGCCATCATCACCAGCATCCAGGCCCGCGAGATCCTCGACAGCCGCGGCAACCCCACCGTCGAGGTCGACGTCGAGCTGGAGGACGGCGCGGCGGGGCGCGCGGCCGTCCCGAGTGGCGCCAGCACCGGCGAGCACGAGGCGCTCGAACTGCGCGACGGCGACACGGACCGCTACCTCGGCAAGGGCGTGCAGCAGGCTGTGCGCAACGTGGAGGAGCAGATCGCCCCGGCGCTCGTGGGCTTCGAGGCCAGCGACCAGCTCGGCCTCGACCGGCTGATGCTCGACCTGGACGACACGGACAACAAGGGCAAACTCGGCGCGAACGCGATCCTGGGCGTGTCGATGGCCGCCGCGCGCGCCTCCGCGGCCAGCGCGGGCGTGCCGCTCTACCGCTACCTCGGCGGCCCGATGGCGCGCGTGCTCCCCGTGCCGTTGATGAACATCCTCAACGGCGGCGCGCACGCCACCAACACGGTGGACTTCCAGGAGTACATGGTGGTGCCGCACGGCGCCGAGACCTTCTCCGAGGCGCTGCGCATGGGCGCGGAGGTGTTCCACGCGCTCAAGAAGGTGCTGGTGCGCCGCAAGCTGAGCACCGGCGTCGGCGACGAGGGCGGCTTCGCCCCCGACCTCGCGAGCGACGAGGACGCGATCAAGGCCGTCGTCGAGGCGATCGAGGCCGCGGGCTACGCGCCCGGCCGCGACATCGCCATCGCCCTCGACTGTGCGGCGAGCGAGCTGCACAAGGGCGGTACCTACACGTTCAAGAAGAGCGGCGGCGGCTCGCGCTCGGCGTCGGCGATGATCGACCTGTACGAGGAGTGGCTGGGTAAGTACCCGATCGTGTCGATCGAGGACGGCCTGTCCGAGGACGACTGGGACGGCTGGGCGCAGCTCACCGAGCGCCTCGGCGACCGCGTGCAGCTCGTGGGCGACGACCTGTTCGTGACAAACGTCGAGCGGCTCGCGCGCGGCATCGAGCAGAACGTCGGCAACTCGATCCTCATCAAGGTCAACCAGATCGGCACGCTCACCGAGACCCTGGAGGCGATCGAACTGGCGCGCGGGACGGGCTACTCCAGCATCATCTCGCACCGCTCGGGCGAGACCGAGGATACGTTCATCGCCGACCTCGCGGTGGCGACCAACGCCGGCCAGATCAAAACCGGCTCGGCGTCGCGGTCGGACCGGGTGGCGAAGTACAACCAGCTCCTGCGCATCGAGGAGCAGTTGGGGGCGGCCGCGGAGTTCGCCGCGCCGTTCGGCGGCGGGGACGCCTGACCGTGGCCGCCGCGGGCCGGCTAGTGGCCGCCACGCTCGTGCTCGCCGGCGGCGCGTTCGCGGTGCAGGGCGGGGAGTACGCCACCACCGACCTCTACCGCCAGAAGGCGCGGCGCGCCCAGCTCGTGGCCGAGGTGGACACGCTGCGCCGGGCCGTCGACTCGCTGCGAGTGTTGGAGCGGCGGCTGCGCACCGACCCCGCGCTGCAGGAGCGCGTCGCGCGCGAGGAGTTCGGGATGGTGCGCGGCGACAAGGAGCTGCTGTACCGCTTCGCGGACCCGCGCCCGGCGCCTAACGACTCGGCCGCGCGCGCGGGGGGTTGACCGGGGCCCCGGGCCGTCTATCTTACGCTCCACATCGCGGGGTGGAGCAGCCTGGTAGCTCGTCGGGCTCATAACCCGAAGGTCGCGGGTTCAAATCCCGCCCCCGCCATCACGAACGGGCCGGCCTCGCGCCGGCCCGTTCGTGCGTTCAGGCTCCGGGTTCCGAACCCCCGCCGGGCGGACTAGATTGGGCGGTCCGCCGGCCCACGGGGGCTGGCGGGCAGAGGCGGCAGGGTAGCTCAGCCGGTTAGAGCACGGCACTCATAATGCCGGGGTCGAGGGTTCGAGTCCCTCCCCTGCTATGGCGACGACGACAGCGAACGGCCCGCGGCGACCCTGCCGCGGGCCGTTCGCTGTCGTCGTCACCGCGGTGCGTCCCTCGGTCAGTTGATGCGCCGGATGACGAACGCCGTGTCGGCGACCAGCGGGGCGAGTGGGATAGATACAACGTCTTCTCCGCCGTGCTGGATCTCTCGCCGCCCGCGCGGTGCTCCGACGACCGGGTCCCACTCCGTCAGCGCGTACACGCCCGCGGCGAGGCCGGGGAGGTCGACCGTGAGCGTGCGCGGAGGAACGTCGCGGCGGACCCGGCCGTCGGCGCCTAACGCGTCGGCCCGGAGCACGAAGGCGACCGCCTGCGCGTCGTCCCCGCACGCGAACGCCGCCACCTCGCCGTCGGCGTCGACGACGGGCGCGGCCGCGGGTGGCGTGGCGTCGGCGGTGCGGCGCGCGAGCGGGCGACCCGTCGCGGCGTCGCGCACGACGAGCGCGCCGCTGAGCGGCCGCCGCGCGAACCTCGACCAGTCGACGAGCGGGAGGAAGTCGGCCAGCGCCCGTTGGGCGGCGCGCATGCCCGGCGTGAGTGCGTGCGGATGCCGGTTGGGCCACCGCATCCCGCCCCCCGCGCCACCGCTCGCCAGGTGCGCCCACTGGATGTGGCGGAAGTACTCGTCGTCGAACGGTGCGGGCAGCGTCACGCCGCGGTCCTTGAACGTGTGGATGGGCCCGTGCTCGCTCTCGAAGAACGGCCGGCCGTCGCGCACTTCGGCGAGCGCGTCCGCCGTCAGGCGCCCCGCCGCGACGGCCGGCGCCACCGTGTCGACCGGCGCGTCGATGGCGCCCTGCGCGTAGAAGTGCGTGCTGGCGAAGTCCAGCCCCGGGTGCCGGAAGATCAGCTCGTTGAGCTCGGGCTTCCACAGCAGCTCCGGGCCGAACACGCTCACCGTCTGCGGGTGCGCGCGGCCGTAGCGCCGCGTCTCCAACGCCCGCACGTGATCGCTGACCTCGGAGACAAAGTCCCAGATGGCGAAGTAGTCATTCTCGCCCTGGGCGGGGTGCAGCTCGTTCCACAGGTCCCACGCGAACAACGCCCCGCTGCCGCTCCACCGCTCCGCCGCGAACGCCAGACGCCGCTTGACGAACGCGCGCGTGTCGCGGCAGACGAGCCACCGCGTGCGGTCGGCGCACGGGCCACCGTGGCGCGTGTTGTAGGGGTGGTCGGCCCAGCGGATCCAGTGAAAGAAGGTGTCGTACGGTGTGAGGAGGACGCGCAACCCGGTGTGTTCGCACAGGGCGAACAGGTCGTCCCAGAGCTGCACCATGGCCGGCACGATCTGGCCGGCCGGCCGCTCGAAGTAGTGCTCGTCGCCCTGCGCGTACTCCAGCATGAGCCGCAGCACGGTGACGCCGTGCGCGCGGAGCCAGCGCAGGTGGCGTTCGACCCCGGCGAGGTCGCGGCGGTGGAGGAGCCCCGACAGCTCCGGCCACGCGATGCTCTCGTTCGCCCCTACCGGTGTCCAGGGCGTGCCGTCGTCGAGCGCGAAGTACGGAGCGCCGCGCGCGCACCGCACCCACGGCAGCGTTGCGTGGTCGCGCGCGGGCATAGGCGTGCGCTCCTGCGCCGTGCGACGAGCTGCGGAGTCGGTCATGCGCCCGCCGGGTGCCAGCCACGTACCAGCGGCGCCAGCGCCGGCCGCTTCCCTCTGCCGGGCTAGATTCCGCGCATGGACTACGCGCCTTCTGCCCCTCGCGCCGGCACCACGGCCGTGCTCGACGCCGCGCCCCCGGGACGATCGGCCGAGCCCGCCACCCGCGCTGCCCTCGCGTCGTCGCACGACGCCGCGCCCAGCCGCAACCCGGGCACGGCCCTCGACCTCGGCGTGGTCCGCGCCCAGCGCGCGAACCGCTCGGCCGTCGAACGCCGCGCCGCCACGCTGCCGGGCCGTCGCACGGTGAAGAAGGAGTGGCAGGCCGCGTGGCTCCTCCGCGCCGTCACCCTGCTCGACCTCACCACGCTCGCGGGCGACGACACGCCGGCCAACGTCCGCCGGCTCTGTGCCAAGGCCGTGCGCCCGGTCCGGGACGACCTGCTCGCCGCGATGGGCGCCGCACACCTCGGGCTTCGCACCGGCGCGGTGTGCGTCTACCACGCGTACGTCGGCACCGCCGTCGACGCGCTCCGTGGGACGGGGATGCCGGTCGCGGCCGTGAGCACCGGCTTCCCGGCCGGCCTGTCCCCGCTGCGCGAGCGGATCAACGAGATCCGCGCCTCGGTGGCCGACGGCGCGACCGAGATCGACACCGTGATCACCCGCGCGCACGTGCTCCGCGCCGAGTGGGCGGCGCTATACGACGAGGTGGCCGCGATGCGCGAGGCGTGCGGCGAGGCGCACCTCAAGGTCATCCTCGCCACCGGCGAGCTGGCCACGCTAGGCAACGTCGCGCGCGCGAGCCAGGTGGCGATGATGGCCGGCGCCGACTTCATCAAGACGAGCACCGGCAAGGAGGGGGTGAACGCGACGCTGCCGTTCGCGCTCGTCATGGCGCGGGCCATCCGCGACTACCACGAGCGCACCGGGCACCTCGTCGGCTTCAAGCCGGCCGGCGGCATCCGCGCGGCCAAGGGCGTGCTGGAGTACATGTTCCTCATGAAGGAGGAGCTCGGCGACCGCTGGCTCCGCCCCGACCTGTTCCGCGTGGGCGCCAGCGGGCTGCTCACCGACATCGAGCGCCAGCTCGAGCACTTCGTCACCGGGCGCTACTCCGCGGCCCACCGCCACCCGATGGTCTGATGGCCGCCACCGTCCCGCCCGCCGCGCCGCGCGCGGCCACCGTCGCCGAGCTGTACGAGTCGCTGAGCTACGGCCCCGCACCGGAGGGCGACGCCGAGGCGCGGCGCTGGCTCGCCGAGCGCGGGGGCGAGGGGGCGCACTACATCGGGGGGTCGTGGTACCGCGCGCCCGGCGCCGAGCTGTTCGACGTGCACGAGCCGGCCACCGGCGCGGTCCTCGCGCGCATGCCGCAGGGGACGGCGGACGACGTCGACCGCGCCGTGCGCGCGGCGCGGGCCGCGCAGCCGGCCTGGGCAGCGTTAGGCGGGCACGGCCGCGCGCGCCACCTCTACGCCCTCGCGCGGGCCGTGCAGAAGCACGCCCGCCTGCTCGCCGTGCTCGAGTCGCTCGACAACGGCAAGCCCATCCGCGAGACGCGCGACCTCGACGTGCCGCTCGCGGCCCGGCACTTCTACCACCACGCGGGCTGGGCGCAGCTCTTCGAGCAGGAGTTCGTTGGGCACGAGGCGCTCGGCGTGGTCGGGCAGATCATCCCGTGGAACTTCCCGCTGCTCATGCTGGCGTGGAAGGTGGCGCCGGCCCTCGCGGCGGGGAACACGGTGGTGCTCAAGCCGGCGGAGTTCACGCCCCTCACGGCGCTGTGTTTCGCGGAGCTGGCGCACGACGCGGGGCTGCCCGCGGGCGTGCTCAACGTGGTGGTGGGCGACGGCCGCACGGGCGCCGCGATCGTCGCGCACGACGGCGTCGACAAGATCGCCTTCACCGGCAGCACCGAGGTCGGCCGCGTGATCCGCCGCGAGACGGCCGGCAGCGGCAAGAAGCTCGCGCTGGAGTTGGGCGGGAAGAGCCCGTTCGTGGTCTTCGAGGACGCCGACCTCGACTCCGTGGTCGAGGGGGTGGTGGACGCGATCTGGTTCAACCAGGGCGAGGTGTGCTGTGCGGGGTCGCGGCTGCTGGTGCAGGAGGGCGTGCACGACGCGCTCGTCGCCAAGCTCAAGCGCCGCGCGTCGCAGCTCCGCGTGGGGCGTCCGCTCGACAAGGTGACCGACATGGGCGCCGTGGTCGCGCCGGTGCAGCTGGAGCGGATCGTGGAGCTGGTGGACGCCGGGCGGCGCGAAGGCGGCGAGGTGTGGCAGCCCGACGCCGCCTGCCCAACGGACGGATGGTACTACGCGCCCACGGTGATCACGAACGTGCAGCCCTCGGGCACGGTCGCGCAGACGGAGATCTTCGGCCCCGTCGTCGCCGTGATGCCGTTCCGCACGCCGAGCGAGGCCGTGGCGCTCGCCAACAACACGGCGTACGGGCTGGCGGCGAGCGTGTGGACCGAGAACATCAACCTCGCGCTCGACGTAGCGCCGCAGATCAAGGCGGGCGTCGTGTGGATCAACGCAACCAACCTGTTCGACGCGGCGGCCGGGTTCGGCGGGTACCGCGAGAGCGGGTTCGGGCGGGAGGGCGGACGCGAGGGGATGTGGGAGTACGTCCGGGCGAGCGACGCGCCCCCCGCGCTCCTCCCGCGCGATCCGTCGGCCGCCTTGCTCCCTCGCGACGACCGCGGGGCCGCGCTGCCCCGCATCGACCGCACGCCCAAGCTGTACATCGGCGGTAAGCAGGCGCGCCCGGACTCGGGGTACACGCGCCGCGTGGCGGGCGCGGACGGCCGGCCGTTAGGCGAGGTCGGGGAGGGGAACCGCAAGGACGTGCGCAACGCCGTCGAGGCCGCGCACAAGGCGGCGGCGTGGGCGCGGCAGACCGGCCACGCGCGGGCCCAGGTCCTCTACTACGTCGCCGAGAACCTGAGCGCGCGCGCCGAAGAGTTCGCCGCGCGGCTCGACGCCATGACGGGCCGCGGCGACGGCGCGGACGAGGTCGAGGCGAGCGTCTCGCGCCTGTTCAGCTACGCCGCCTGGGCCGACAAGTACGACGGCGCCGTGCACAGCGTGCCCATCCGCGGCGTCGCGCTCGCGATGCACGAGCCGATCGGCGTGGTGGGCGTCGCGTGCCCCGACGAGCGGCCGCTGCTCGGGCTGGTCTCGACGGTCGCGCCGCTGGTGGCGATGGGGAACACGGTGGTCGCGGTGCCGAGCGAGGCGCACCCGCTCGCGGCCACCGACTTCTACGCCGTCCTCGACACGAGCGACGTGCCCGGCGGCGTCGTCAACCTCGTGACCGGCGCGAAGGACGCGCTCGCCCGCGTCCTCGCCGAGCACGACGACGTGGACGCGGTCTGGTACTGGGGCACGCGGGAGGGCGCGCGGCGCGTCGAGCTGGCCTCGGCCGGGAACATGAAGCAGACGTGGGCCGAGTGGGGTGGGCGGGAGTGGATGGACCCCCGCACCGGCGAGGGGCGGGCGTTCCTCCGCCGCGCCACGCAGGTGAAGAACGTCTGGGTGCCGTACGGGGAGTGACCCCGCTCCCCCGGCCGTTAGGCGCGCCTAACGGCCGGCATCCCCGCCGGCGGCGGTGGTCAGCACCAGCGCCGGCCCCGCGACGCCCGTCGCGCTCACCGCGCGCACGGCCATCGCCGTGGCGGCGGACCCGTCGCCCAGGCGGGCCGTGAAGACGCCCGCGGCCGCGGGGTAGGCGCGCAGCGACCAGCGGCCGAGCGCGTCCCGCCACTGGACCGCCCACCAGCGCGGCGGCTCGCCGGCCGACGCGGCCACCGCGACCGCCGCCCCGGCGCCCACGGAGCACCCGGTGTACCGCGGCGCGCCCGGCGCCTGCTCCCCGAGCCACGGGCTCGCCGGGGGCAGCGCCGGCTCGACGTAGGCGCCCACGCGGAGGCGGTCGCCGAGACCGCCCGGCGCCTCCTCGAGCAGCGACTGCATGCGGAAGTGCACGTGGCCTAACGCCTCGGGGGAGCCCGCGCGCACGTCGCGGTAGTGCGCGATCTGCCCCTCGATCTCCGACGGCGCCCAGCGCGCCGCGCCCGAGGCCACGCGCATCGTCAACATCCCGGGGTACAGGTGCCGCTCCCGCGCGTTCTCGGCGCGCCACCAGGCGTCGAGCCGCTGGTTGCGGCGCTGGTCGTTGTCGTTGCGCCAGTAGAGCTGCGGGGCCAGGTAGTCGAGCCACCCCTCGCGCCACCACCGGCGCGAGTCGGCGAAGATTTCGGCGTACGCGTCGAGCCCCGTGAGCCCGGCCGGCGCGCCCGGCCGCCAGATGCCGAACGGGCTGATCCCCACCTGCACCCACGGCTTCCGCGCCTTGACCCCCTCGTACAGCGCGCGCACGAACTGCGACACGTTCTCGCGCCGCCAGTCGCCGCGGGTGCGGAAGCCGGCGGGGCGGCCGTACCGCTCCCAGGTCCGGTCGTCGGGGAACGGGATCGTTTCGGTGTGGCGCACCATACGGTAGCGCGGGCGGCGCCGGGTGCCCCCGGCCCGCACGCGCTCGGTCCACGTGCGCTCTTCGAGGTAGGGGTAGAAGTAGTCGTCGAGGTGGACGGCGTCGACGTCGTAGCGCGCCACCACGTCCAACAACTCGGCAAGGACGGCCGCGCGCGCCTCGGGGTCGCCGGGGTCGATCCACCGCTGGCCGCCGTAGCGCACCACCCACTCGGGCCGCGTCTCCGCGATGCGCGCCGCGCCCACGGCCGGCCGGCTGCGGTCCGGCGGGGCGGCGCGGAACGGGTTGTACCAGGCGTGGAACTGGAGCCCCCGCCGGTGGGCCTCGCCTAACGCAAACTGCAGCGGGTCGTACCGCGGCGCGAGCCCGTCGCGGGCGATGTAGCTGGACCACGGCGCGCGCGCGCTCGGGTACAGCGCGTCGGCGGCCGGCCGCACGTGCACGATCACGGCGTTGAGCCCGACGGCAGACGCGCGGTCGAGGACGTCGCGCAGCTCCTGCTGGTGGTCGGCGTCGGTGAGGTCGGGGGACGACGGCCACTCGCCGCTCTCGACTGGGGAGATCCAGGCGGCGCGGAACTCGCGCGCGAGCGCGGGCGCGTCGGCCGGGCGCGCAACGACGAACGGGCACGGCTCGCCGGCCGCGGGCGCTACTTCGGCGGGGCGTCGTGCCGCCACCAGGGCTGCGACCCCGAGCGACACGGCGGCGGCGGACAGCGCACGGGGGACGTGGGCGCGGCGGGGCGGACGTGCAGACGGCATGCGGCGGACGGCTCGGGCGTGGGGCGGCGTGGCGTGCGGGCGTGCGACCCCGCGCGGCGGCCAAGGTTGCGCGGACCGTGCCGTGCGGCGCCCCGCACGTGTCCACGCCGCGCGCCGGTCCCACGTGCCTCACGGGCCGCCGTGCCTTGCGGTCCCGCATGCCGCGCGGCACGTTCGCGGGATGCGCGACGCCCCCGACGCCTGTGATCCGGGACCACCGTAGATGACCCGCGTCCCCGGCCGCGCGCGCCGCCGCCGCCCCAGGCAGCACCGCACCGATCACCGGACGAGCGCCGCGCTCATCGCCGTGCTCTCGGTGGCGGCGATGCACCGCGCCCGGGCGCAGTCGCCGGTGAGCGGCGTAGTCTACGACAGCCTGGCCGGGCGGCCGCTCGCCGGCGCCACCGTGCAGCTCCTCCCGGCCGGCGAGCTGCGCGCGGACGGCTTCGTGGCCGTGTCGGATTCGGCCGGGCGCTACCGCTTTGTCACGGTCCCGGCGGGACGCTACGTCATCGGCTTCCTGCACCCTCGCCTCGACTCGCTCGGCCTTACGGCGTCCGTGCGCGCCCTCCGCGTCACCGCCGGCGGCGACTCGGTGGAAGTCCCGGAGTTGGCGGTCCCCGCGGCGAAGGCGCTGCTCGCGGCGTACTGCGGGCCGGCGCAGGGCAACAGCGCGGACAGCACCGGCGCGCTGGTCGGTCAGGTGTGGGACGCCGACGTCGGCGCGCCGGCGCCTGGCGCGACGGTCGAAGTCCGCTGGGGCGAGCTCGTCTTCGACGCGAGGGGCGGCCGGCGGGAGGTGCGGACCGTCCGCGCCACGACGGGCCCGGAGGGGCGCTACGTGGCGTGCGGGGTGCCGACCGGGGCGCCGGTCGCGGTGCGGGCCGACGCGCCCGCCCGACCCGACGACCCCGCGCGTGCCGCGCGCGCGAGCGGCACGGTGGAGATCGCCCTCCCCCCCGACACGGCCGTCGTAATCCAGGACGCGTGGGTGGTGGCCGCGTCGGACCTCAGTGGACCGGATGGTGTCGCCGGTGCGGCCCGAGCGGGGGCTACGCTGGCCGGGGTGGTGCGGCGCCCGGACGGAAGTCCGCTCTCGGGCGCGCGCGTGGTGCTGCGCCACGCGGCAATGGCCTGGGCCGCGATCACCGGCGCCAACGGGCGCTTCCGCCTCGACGACCTCCCCGCCGGCACGCGCGAGGTCGAGACGCTGGCCATCGGGTTCGCCCCGCTCACCACGGCGGTTCACCTTCGGCCCGGCCGGGCCGCCACCCTCGACGCGACGTTCGTCATGCGGGTCGCGCGGTTGGACGAGGCGCGCGTGTACGGCCGGCGCTCCCGAGCCGCACAGGAGTTCGAGCAGCGGCTCCGCACCCGGCTGGGGTACTTCTACACGGGCGCCGACTTCACGCGCCTCGGCTTGCGCGACGTCGGCGACGCGGTGCTGCGGACGCCCGGCGCGCGGGTCCTCAGCACCTCGCCGGGCCGGCAGGCCATGGGGCTGCCGGCGCGGGGCCAGCTCTGCAACCCGTACCCCATGATCTACGTCGACGGGTTCCCGCTCATCGAGGGCGCCGTCCCGCCCGCGGGCGCGACGTCCAACGGCCCGCTCGACCGCCCGCCGGTTGCGACCACGGCGGACGTGCAGTCGGCCATCCCGACCAACAACATCTCAGCCGTCGAGATCTACGAAATGACGCAGGCGCCGGGGCAGTACCCGGCGCAGGGCCGGTGCGGGGTGGTGCTGGTCTGGAGTCGCGGCGCCGCCTAACGCCGCGCGGACCGGGGCGCGACGCCGGGTCCGGAAACGCAAGCGGGACCCCCAGCCGCCAAGCTGGGAGCCCCGCGCGACGCCGGGGCCGGAGCCCCGCGCGTGACCGGCTGTGTCCACCCGGACCGCCGGTGCGGTAACCGTTGGGCGCGGTTAGGCGCTCACGGTGATCCGGGTGGGACGACAGGCGCTAGACAATGGATCACCTCCTGAGGTTCGGGTGGGTTGCTGGCGGAACCCGACCCGGACACACGGTCCGGGCCAGCTCGTGGGGGGCGGCTCGCGCCGCCCCGACCCGCGCAACATACACGCGGCGTCGGCGCCCTGTTCCGCGCCCGCCGCAGCGCGCCGGCCGGGGGGAGGGTCCGGCCTCGCACGTGGCAGGAAGAACCCCGCCCGCGGCACTATGTTCCGGCGCCGCCCACGCGTGAACGCATGGCGCTCGGCGGCCCCGGCCCCCGCCCCCGACGCATGCCTCTCCGTCGCCCCCGCCGCGCCGCGGCCCAGTCGCTCGCGCACCGCACCACCGCCGCGACGTCGCGCACCGCCGCCGCGCTCGCGGCCCTCTCGGTGCTCTCGGCCCTCTCGCTGCCGGCCGCCGCCGCGGCGCAGGACTCGACCGCGCGCCGCGCGTTCGTCCCGTCCGACGTCTATCGCATCGTGACGGTCGGGGCGCCCGCCCTGGCGCCTGACGGGCGCCGCGTCGCGTACACGGTCACCACCGTCGACGAGGCGCGGAACCGCCGGCACACGGAGGTGTGGACGGTGGGGACCGCCCCCGGCAGCACGCCGGCGCGCCTGAGCTGGCCCGACTCGGAGAGCACGGCGCCGCGGTACGCGCCCGACGGCCGGCTGTTCTTCAGCAGCGGCGCGCGCGGCGCCCGCGCCCGCACCTACGTCGTCCGGCCCGAGGCGCCGGACGCGGCGCCCGCCCTCGCGCCGTCCGCTCCGCCGCCCGCCGCCCGCTGGTCGCGCGACGCACGGGTGGCCGTGTGGGCCGACTCCGCCTCGGCCGCCCCCGACTCCGCGATGCGCGACCCCGCGCGCCGCGACACCGTCCCCGCCGACACGGTGCGCCGAGCGACCGGCCCGGGCGGAGCCGCCGCCCAACGCGCCCTGTCGCGCGCGCCCTACGGCGCGGTGACCCGCCCGCTCGACACCGCGCGCTTCGACGGCCGGCACGTCGTCGACTTCCCGTACAAGAGCAACGACCGCGGCTACCTGGCCAACCGCGCCGGCCCCCGGCGCTGGAACCCGACGCAGCTCTACGTCCTGGCGGCCGGGGACACGGCGCGGCGCGCGATCACGGCCACGCCCTACTCGCACCGCGACGCCGCGGTCTCGGCCGACGGCCGGTTCGTCGTGTTCGTCGCCGACAGCGCCTTACGCCCCGACTCCGTGGTGGAGGCCGAACGCGACTCGCTCGCCCGGCTGCCCTGGGACCGGCGGCGCGACGCCCAGGTGCGCAATGAAACCGACCTGTTCATCGTGCCGATCGCGGGCGGCGAGCCGCGGCGCCTGGCCGACCTGCAGGGCGCCGAGAGCGAGCCGGTCTTCTCGCCGGACGGCCGGACGGTCGCGTTCCTTTGGCGCCCGGGGCGGACCAAGTCGGTCAAGCTGGCGACCGTGGACGTCGCGAGCGGGCGGGTGCGCGATCTGTTAGGCGACGTGCCCTGGGAGCCGGAGGGCGTGGCGTGGGTGAGCAACCTGCTGCTGGCGACGCACGCGCAGGTGGGCGGGCGCACGGCGCTCTTCCGCGTCGGCTCGGGCGGCGGCGGGGTGCGCGAGGTGATCGCCGGGCGGCGCCGGCTGAGCGGATTCAGCTACGACGCCGCGCTCCGCACCGTCGCGTTCGTCGGGACGAGCGTGACGCGCCCGACCGAGCTTTACGTGGCCAACGCGGACGGGAGCGGCGAGCGCGCGCTCACCGCGCACAACGCCCCGCTCCTCGCCGAGGTGGCGATGAGCGACGCCGAGCGCGTCACCTTCCCGAGCGTCGGCGGGCTGACGATCGAGGGGTGGCTGATGAAGCCGTTCGGGTACGACTCGACCAAAAAGTACCCTCTCGTCCTCTACATCCACGGCGGCCCGCACAGCGCCTACGGCGAGAACTGGTTCGACGAGTTCCAGAACCTCGCGGGCGCGGGGCAGATGGTGCTCTACACCAACCCGCGCGGCTCCACGGGTTACGGCGCGCCCTTCACGTACGCGACCCGCGCGCGCTGGGGCTACGAGGACTACCAGGACCTGATGAAGGCGGTCGACCTGGCCGCCGCGCGCCCCGATGTCGACTCGACGCGCATGGGTGTGACCGGGGGATCGTACGGCGGCTTCATGACCGCATGGATCACGGCCAAGACCACGCGGTTCAAGGCGGCGCAGGTGGACCGGATGATCTCCGACTGGACGTACTGGTACGGCAGCAGCGACGCCCAGGGGCTGACCGAGTGGGAGTTCCTCGGCAAGCCCTGGGAGAACCAGGCGCTGTACGACGGCCTGTCGCCCATCCGTTACGTGCGCAACGTGCAGACGCCGACGCTGCTGGTCCAGAGCGAGGAGGACCACCGCACGCCGATGGGCAGCGCCGAGATGTGGTTCATGGCGCTACGAAAGCGCGGGGTGCCCGCGGAGTTCGTGCGCTATCCGCGGAGCACGCACGAGCTGTCGCGGAGCGGAGAGCCCTGGCTGCTCGTGGACCGGTTGGGCCGGCTGCGGCAGTGGTTCGGGTACTGGCTGGCGGAGGGCGGGCCGCGACCCGCCGGTGCCGCGACGGCGGGCGGTAACGCCCCGTGACCGCGCCGGCGCCCGAGGCGGTCGCCGCCGAACCTCGCGGGCAGAACGTGCAGCCGAGCGAGCCGTACACCGCCGTGGGTACCCAGCCGCCGGTCGTCGTGGCCGCGCCCCCCGCCACTGCAGGCTCACTCGAGCCGGAGCCCGACCCGCTCGACCTTCCGCGGGACACGACGCCGACGTGGGAGATCGAACTCCTGATATCGGGCGCGACGACGTTCACCCTCTTCCAACTGCCCGGCGAGCTGCACGCCATGGGCGAGCGGTGGCTCCCGCACGTCACGGTGCTCGGCCTTTTCGGCGTGATCATCGTCAACATCATTGTGGTCGCGGCGATCTACGGACTCGCCGCCTGCTTCGTCCTCCACCTCGCGCTGCGCGGCTATTGGGTGGCGCTCGTCGGCGTCAACTCGGTGTACCCGGGCGGCGTGCGGTGGGACCGGATGACCAAGTACGGTCCCACGACCGCCAGCCTCCTGCGCGAGACGCTGCGCCCGCTCCCGTCCTACATCGCCCGCGTGGACAACGTGGCGAGCCTGGTGTTCGCCACGGGGTTCGTGTTCGCGGCCAGCACGCTGGTTTCCGTGGTCGCCATGGGGGTCGTAGCCTTGCTCGCGTGGGGGGTCGACCGGATCGGCGGCCCCGACGCGGTGGTCTGGGGGATGGCCGCCGTCGGGCTCCCCCTGTTCCTCGTGATGGCGACGGCCGCGGCCCTTGACTACCGTCACCGGGACCGGCCGCTCGCGCCGGGCTCGCCCGCCGCGCGCTTCGTGCGGGCGGTGATGGGCCGGATGCAGCGTGGGACGCCCGCCGGCGTTCGCGCGCTCTCGGCGGTGATGTCGTCCAACGTGTCGCCACGGGTGGTGACGGCCGTATGGGTGGTCTCCATCACCGCCGCGATGGGGGGCGCGATGCTGACCGCCGATGACGTCGCCGTCCCGGGCGCGGGAAACTACGACTATCTCGACACCGCCACGCCCGGCGCGATGGACGCCGCTCGGTACGCCAACCTCCGTGGGACCGCCCCCATCGACGGCAGCGTGCCGTGGCTCGACGCGGACGTCGTCGCCGGACCGTACGTGCGCCTGTACGTCCCCTACCGGCCCATGCGGGCCAACCCGGTGTTCGCGCAGCGCTGCCCAGGGATTACCCCGCTCGCGTCCGCAGACCTCAACACGCCCGGCGGTCAGGCGGCGGCCGACCGCGTGTTGCGGTGCGCCGAGCGGCTGCACGCCGTCACGCTTGACGGCCGGCCGGCGGCAGCGCAGTTCCGGTTCTTCAGCGACCCGCGGGTCAACCGCCGCGGGTTCGTCGCGTACATCCCGGTGAGTCAGCTAGCCGCTGGCGAACACCGGCTGGGCGTGACCCCGCTCCCGCCCGTCGGCACGGGGAACGCCCGCGCGCCGTGGGTGCTGCCCTTCTGGAAGTGACCGCCGGGCGCCGACCCAGCCGGCCGGGCCCCCACCCAGTTAGGCCGCGACCGCGGCGCCGCTGCGGGCCTGCCGCACGGTAACGCCGTGCGCCGCCGCGATGGCGATCACCTCGTCGGCGTCCAGCACGTCGCGCGCGACCAGCGCGTCGGCCACGGCCTCCACCGCCGCGCGGTGCTCGCGCACCAGCGCCTCGGCGCGGTCGGCCTGCGCGCGGATGAGCGCGCGCACCGCCGTGTCGATCTGTCCGGCCAGTGCGCCGCTCGGCTGGCCGTTGGCGGCCATCGCCTCGGCGCTGACAAGCCCCACGTCGTCGCTCATCCCGAAGTCGGCCACCATGCGGCGGGCCACGCCGGTGGCCTGCACGAGGTCGCCCCCCGCGCCCGACGTGATGTCGTCGGGGCCGACGAACACCAGCTCCGCGGCCCGCCCGGCGAGCGCCTTGGCGAGCATGCCGAGGAGGTAGCGGCGGGTGTGTAAGTGCCGGTCGGTGTCGGGGGCGAAGTGCGCCGCGCCCATCGTGCGGCCGCGCGGCTCGATGGTGACCTTGTGCAGCGTGTCCTCGGGGCACGCCACCAGCCCGACCACCGCGTGCCCGGCCTCATGGATGGCGATGAGCCGCCGCTCCTCGTCGCGCACCACCACGCCGGCGCGCACGCGGCCGAGCAGGATCTTGTCGCGCGCCTGCTCGATGTGCGCCTGCGTGACCACGGGCGAGTCGTCGTGCACCGCGCAGATCGCGGCCTCGTTGAGGAGGTTCGCGAGCTCGGCGCCGGAGTGCCCGACCGTCAGGCGCGACAGCCGCTCCAGGTCGACGTCGGGGCCCAGCTTGCTCGTGCGGGCGTGGATCCTCAGGATCTCCAGCCGGTCGGCGGCCGTGGGCAGCCCGACCTCGACCACCCGGTCGAAGCGGCCCGGGCGCCGCACCGCGGGGTCGAGCATGTCCTCGCGGTTGGTGGCGGCCATCCAGATCACGCCCTCGCTCCCTTGCATGCCGTCCATCTCGACGAGGAGCTGGTTGAGCGTGACCTCCTCCTCGCCGCTGCGGTTGGGCCGCCCGCGCCGCCCGCCTAACGAGTCGAATTCGTCGATGAAGACGATGCACGGCGCCTGCTCGCGCGCCTGCTTGGCGAGCTGCCGCACGCGCTTGGACCCCACGCCGACGTACATCTCGTTGAAGTCGCTCCCCGCGGCCTGGATCACCGGCACGCCGGCCTCGCCCGCGACGGCGCGCGCGAGCAGCGTCTTGCCGGTGCCGGGCGGGCCCACGAGGAGGAGCCCCTTCGGGCACTTCGCCCCCATGTCGCGGAAACGCGCCGGGTCCCTGAGGTAGGCGATCACGTCCTGCACGTCGGCGCGCGCCTCCTGCGCGCCGCCCACATCGGCCAGGCGGAGCTGGCGGCCGGCCGGCGTCGCCGTGAACCGCCGGCGCGTCGCGCCGCCGCGCTGCCGCACCGCCACGAAGCCCACCACGCCGATCAGGGCGACGAAACTCAGGAGCTGGAGCGCCCCCTCCGCCGACAGCCCGTCCGACTCGGCCACCCGCACGCGCGCCCCGCTCGCCGACCACCGCTCCAGGACGTCGGTCGAAACACTGCGGGCGGGGAGCGTCGCCGCCACGCTGTCGGTCACGCGCCCGGCCACGAGCTGGCGGGCCTTGAGCGTGGCGAGCACCCGCCCGCCGCCCCCGTCCACCACCACCTCGCGGACCTGGCCCGCCGCGATGGCGCGCGCCAGCTCGGAGTACGCGACGAGCGGCGTGGCCGGTCGCGCGTGGAGCATCCGCCAGACGCCGATTCCGCCCAGGACCAGCGCCACCACCAGCGCCACCGGCCAGTAGCGCACCGGGCCGCCGCTCCGCGTCAGCAGGTCGAGCCGGGCGCGGGTGCGCCAGTTCCGGCGTTCGCGGGCGGGCGACTCGGGCGCCGTGCCGAGGGGCGGGCGGGGGGTGCTCGACATGCAGGGGGCGAGGGCGGGGGACGGACGCGGGGCGGCCGGCGTGGGCCGCGCTCACGGGTCGGACGAGCCCGCCCGCGGGCGTGTAACAGACGCGGCGCCGCGACTCGCCCTTGCTACGCTCGACCGTAGCCCGGGTTCCGACAAGGGTCGGTCGCCCCCCCCGGTGCGCCCCCCCCTACGCGGCGGCGCGCTCCAGCAGCCGCAGGACCTCGTCGACCGTGGTGCGGCCGCGGTCGCGGGCGTACCAGGTGCGGATCTGTCGGTACCGCTCGGTCTTGTCGAGCGCCTGCCCCTCGGCGCCGAGCACCCAGGCCTGGAGCGGGGCGGGGCGCGGGCCCCACCAGCCGTGCTCCACGAAGGCGTCGTCGTAGGCGATCGCGATCGGGATCGACCGCGCCGTCCCGGTCAGGTGCGCGTCCATGAGGTCGAGGTTGGCGTCGCGGCCGAGCACGCGCAGGTCGAGCCGGTCGGGCGCGGCGGCCGCGAGGCGGGCGAGGAACGGCACGCTGTTGACCGCGTCGCCGCACCAGTCCTCGCTCAGCACGAGCAGGTGCCACCGGCCGGGGAGCGCCGCCGCGCGCTCGGCCTCGGCGTCCGTCACGCGGGCGAGGCGCGCGGCGTCCTGCCACAGCTTCTGGTTGGCCTCGACGGTGGCGAGGTAGGCGTCGAAGGTGGGCGCGGCGGCGTAGCGCGCGCGGAGCGCTTCGGGCGCGAGTGCGGCGGAGACGGCGGTCGGGTCGGTCATGCCGAAACGTAGGCGCCGGGGTCAACGTCGCTCGGCCGTCGCGCGGCGGGCCTCCGCGGGCGCATCTTGCCGCGCCCGCGGCCGCACCGTGCCCTCACCACCCGACCGTCGATGAGCCTCCCCCCCGGCGTCACCCTGCACCCCCCGGCCGGCGACGCGCCGCCGTCCAGCGCGCGCGTCCTCACCCCCGCCGCGCTGGCGTTCGTCGCCGACTTGCAGCGGACCTTTGGCGAGCGGCGGGAGGCGCTGCTCGCCGCCCGGCGCGTGCGCGCCGACCGGCTGGCGGCGGGCGAGGCGCCGGCCTTCGCCCCGGCCACCGACGAGGCGCGATCCGGCGACTGGCGCGGCGCCGCCGCCCCCGCCGACCTCACACGGCGGCGCGTCGAGATTACCGGCCCGGTCGAGCGCAAGATGATGATCAACGCGCTGAACTCGGGCGCGGACTGCTTCATGGCCGATCTCGAGGACGCGAACAGCCCGACGTGGGCCAACGTGGTCGAGGGGCAGGCGAACCTCATGGACGCCGTGCGGCGCACCATCGCGCTGGAGCAGCCGGCCGGGAAGTCGTACCGCCTGAACGATGTGACGGCCACGCTCCTCGTCCGGCCGCGCGGCTGGCACCTCGAGGAGTCGCACCTCCGGGTGGACGGCGCGCCGGCGTCCGCGTCCCTGGTCGACTTCGGCCTGCACTTCTTCCACAACGCGGCCGAACTGGTGGCGCGCGGGAGTGGTCCGTACTTTTACCTCCCCAAGCTGGAAGGGCGGCAGGAGGCGCGGCTCTGGAACGACGTCTTCGTCCACGCGCAGCGCGCGTTAGGCATTCCGGCCGGCACCGTCCGCGCGACGGTCTTGGTAGAGACGGTGCTCGCCGCGTTCGAGATGGAGGAGATCCTCTACGAGCTGCGCGACCACGCCGCGGGCCTCAACGCCGGCCGCTGGGACTACATCTTCTCGGCCATCAAGAAGCTCGGCACCCGCGACGGCGCCCCGGTGCTGCCCGACCGCGCGCAGGTCACCATGACGGTGCCGTTCATGCGCGCCTACACCGAGCTGCTGGTGAAGACCTGCCACGCGCGCGGCGCCCATGCGATCGGGGGGATGGCGGCGTTCATACCCAACCGCCGCGACCCCGAGGTGACGGAGCGCGCGGTGGCGGCCGTCCGTGCCGACAAGCTGCGCGAGGCCGGCGATGGCTTCGACGGCACGTGGGTGGCCCACCCGGACCTCGTCCCCGTCGCGGCGGCCGTGTTCGCCGAGGCGTTAGGCGACCGCCCGCACCAGAAGGAGCGCCGGCGCGACGACGTCGCGACGACGGCCGAGCAGCTCGCGGGCCTCGCGGTGCCGGGCGGCGCCGTGACCGACGCCGGCGTGCGCGTCAACGTGGACGTCGCGCTCCAGTACCTGGAGGCGTGGCTGCGGGGGGCGGGCGCCGTGGCCATCCACAACCTCATGGAAGACGCCGCGACCGCCGAGATCTCGCGCGCGCAGCTCTGGCAGTGGGTGCACCGCGGGGTGACCACGCGCGAGGGGACGCGGGTGGACGCGGAGGAGTACCGCCGCGTGCGCGCCGAGGTGTTGGCGGCGCTCGAGGCCGAGCGCGCCGGCACCCCGCACCGCCTCGGCGACGCGGCCGCCCTCCTCGACCGCCTGGTGCTCGCGGACGAGTTCGCGGAGTTCCTCACCCTCGGCGCCTACGCCATGCTGGACGCGCCGGCCGGCGGCATCGGCGAGGAGCGCGCCGTCCCGATGGGGAGCCCCGACCCCGAGAAGCCGCACGGCGACCCGCTCCGGCCGCACGTCACGGAACGAACGTCAGCGTGACGTAGCTCCGCGTCCGCCCCCGGAGCGGCGCGTCGAGGATGCGGGCGACTCCGGCCACGGCGCGCAGTTCGGGCAGGCGGGCGAACGGGGCGAACGGCCCCGTGAACCGCTGCTCCAGCCCCACCAAACGTCCCCAGTCGCCCAGGCGTTCGCCGGCGCTGACGGCCGCGGCGTAGGGTGTGAACCCCGCGAGTCCGACGCCGCCGACTGTCGCCCGCACCACAGCCGCCTGGCGACCGGCGCGGAAGCCGGCGGGGAGCGCCGGCAGCGTGAGGCGCTGGCCGAACGCGACGCCGTCGAAGAACTGCGGCGCCGCGCCGCCGACGAGCGGCTGCTCGTACGCCGGCGCGGCGCGGCCGGTCACGGCGTAGCTCCCGTCCAGGGCGACGCTCAGGCGGGCGCCGCCCGCGGCCGCGCGCGCCGACGCGCCCAGGCGCTGCCACGCGCGCCCGTCGGTGCGACCCGCCGCGCCGCGC